>ERZ836939.1321-NODE-1321-length-29099-cov-4.926904_pt1 | contig 29099 bp, 35 predicted proteins | sample MGYA00519912_ERZ836939 | MGnify/ENA primary metagenome ERZ836939 (study PRJEB31850, sample SAMEA3708810) | human gut metagenome | biome: human gut; feature: human-associated habitat; material: faeces | place: China | collected 2014 ...
TGGTTGCTGTCCGGCTCATGCACAATCGGCTCATCCTTTTCGCTGGCCGCCTGCTGTTCCTCCTGAGAAGGCGCCGGGGGCGGAGTGGTTTCGGGTTTCTTTTCACTGTCGGTCAGGTTAACGTCTACCTGATCTTCTTCCTCCACATTCAAAACAGCATCGGTCTGGTTCTGGCTGTCAGTCGCTTCGGGTTTAGAGGTGTCCGGCACCACTACCAGCGGTTCGCTGGAGCTGCTGTCCGGGGTATTGCTGCTATCCACATCCTCGGCAGATACATCCGAGGGGGTGGATGCCGGATCAACGGTTGTGGTCTGCCCGCCCTTGCCCAGCAGCACTGCGGCAATCACAATTACCACAACGGCGGCTGCGCCAAGAACGGCCAACAGCTTCTTGTTTTTTGCACTCATTTGAAAACCTCCTTGTACGGTGATTTTATATTAAAATTATGGTGATATTTCTCGCCATCATTATACCATTTGCACAAATACGGCGTCCAGGTGTGATTCCTGCCAAATATTTTTTTGCGCTATGGAAAAGCGGCAGGGCGAAATACACAAAATTAAAACCTGGGAACATATTTGGCGTTGAGCTTCATGGTGATCTGCATGGGCGGCAGATGGCCGAACCCAAAGGAAAGGGGCACCTCCACCGTGACCGTTCCCGTCACATTGAGCTGCGTGATTCCCTCCGGCGCGGAGGGTGCAAACGGGGCGTTTTCCAGTTCCATGCGCAGATCATAAAAGCGATATTCCAAATCCGGCCCCGCGTATTTCAGATACCGCCCATCCTCGTACACCAGGCCCAACACCTGTTGCAGCCGGTCATACACATTCCCGGTAGTGACATTCTTTGTCCAGGACGAACCGGAAAGCTGGTAGCCTCCCGAATACCCTTCCCGCAGGCCGGGGTAGGCTTCATCCCAATTTTCCGTTGCCACCGCTACGATAGCGGATTGAACAGAATCCCGGACGCCCTGCGCCACAATCATCAGCCGCATATATTCAAACACCACGCAGGCCAAAATCAGGCAGCAGACCACCACCGCCAGAATCATGGGCGTGCCCTGCCCGGACCTGTCTTTCAAAACTGTTTTCAGCCTGTTCATTTCCAATACACCTCCGAGGCTCCTGTGGCCCGTGCGGTGAGTGTGACCGGGAAGGACGCAAACTCCCCGAACAGGCCGAGATTAACGGTGGTGGTAAGCGTCACCGTCACCTCGTTGCCGAGCTGGATTTTGCCGGTGTCGCTCCATGAAATATCCGGGTCAAGCCCTGTTTCCTCCCGGAGATCCGCCGCTTTCGCGTTGGTGGCGGAACCGACCCGCCCATTGATCTCCGCTGTCCGCACCAGCTCATCCGCAAACACATCCAGGTTTTGTTTCGCCACAAACACCGGGGCGATGCGGACCACCAGCGCCAGAACGAGCGCAACGGACAGCACCAGGACGCATACATCCACAAAGCCCTCCCCTCGTCTTTCTTTCAGCAGCCGCCTCAAACAGCCACCTCCCTTCATCAGAACAAATCCCCAAAGGCTTCCAGAACCACATAGCCCAGAACACCCAGATACATCAGCAGGAAACAGCCCAGAAGCATGAAGGAATACTTCCTCATTTTCCCCGGCTGCTTCATGGCCTCCAACTTCAGCTTTTGGAGTTCAAGCTGTTTGAAGGTCATGGAGAGCATTTGAAAGTACATAATGCCGTTGTCGCCGCGCTTGACGGAGATCAGCCCGCGCACCACATCGGAGAGCATGGTGCTTCCAATCCGGCTCTCCCAGCGCGTCAGGGCGTTTTCCTCGTTGCCGGAGGCCATATCCGCAATCGTGATCTCCAGCTCCCGCTTCATGGCGTGACCGGCGTTGTGCTGGTAGGCTTTCAGGATATTCAGCACATCACGGGAGGAACGAAGCTCCTGTTCCACAGTATTGACAAAACGGGGCAGTTCCGTTTCAATTTCTTCCCGCCGCTGCTGGACAATCTCATCCGCACGTTTCTGTTCTTTGAAAAAAACAGCCACCGCCAGAAAGAGTACCACCGGCGCAAGGATAGGAAAAATCAGCAGGGCAGGGATCACCAGCAGCCCGATCAGACCAGCCTTGACCCAGGCCGCCGCCACATAGGTTTCCGGGGACATTTGAATTTCGGCGGATTTAAGCTGGGCTTCCAGCTTGCGCCGTTTATAGGCGTCCAGCTGAACCAGAGGCACCGCCTTTGCCGCCATGTCGAACAGGATAGCGTTCATGCTGTTCTTTTTCGCCTTTCCCCGGTTCGTGACGGTCAGTACGGCCTTTGTGCTGGCGGAAGTGGGCAGCCGGAGAAGTCCGGCCAGTAAAAAGAACGCTCCCAGGCCAAAGAGCGTTCCGAAGCATAGTAAGATCAAATACAACCTGTTTCACCTCAATTCCTTGTAATACATTCGTTTGGGGCCGGTGTTCCGGCTCTCTGTCCGGGGACGGCCCGGAACATTCCAGCTCCCGCCGCCCCGGAATCCCGGCGCGCAGGACCAACCGGAGGCCCGTAGGCTGGCCCCGCTTTCCTCCGCCAGCGTGTAGGTGATGATCTTCCGAAATCCCATCTCTCTGGCGATTCGGGCGCAGCAGCCATAGAGGAAGCTGCACCCATTGAAAGTGCCGTCCGTGCAGAGCCGTGTCACCTCGGCGGTCCGTCCATCATCCAGATACCGGGAGATTGGCCGCCCCGCGACAGCAACGCCATGAATCACCCCTAGCCCATCGGAGAGCGCCACACAGAATTTACAGCCCTGCACCCGCCCGCTGTGGCGGTGGTGCTTTTCAATAAAGCGGTTTGCCTCCCGCAAACTGATTGGAATGATCTCCGCGATTCACACCTCCAACGAAAAACGCCCACCGGGAAGGTGAGCAAAATGGTTTCATCTGCTTTGAATTGGAAATATCAGGCTCCTTCATTTCCGCAAACTCAAAATAGTGGAAATATCTCACCTGATTTTAGAGTAGATATTTCCATTTACCTTTTGTACTCCACCGGCTTTGTCAACCGAATGACCGCCGCAAAGGAGATCAGCAGCACCAGCAGGCAGACCGCCAGGATGCCCTTGCCGAAGCCGGTGTTCACCAACACATCGTACCAGTCTTTATTCAGAAAGTAGAGCAAAGGGATGTTGCCCACCAGCAGGAAGGCCATTGTGATGAACTCCTTGAACGGCTCATACATCAGGTAGTCCAGCTCCGCCGCTACAATCCGCATATCGGACAGCTTGCCGATGATGGGGGTGAGCGTGCTTTTCAAGCTCTTATCATCCTGACAGGCGATGGCGGCGTCCACCCATTCCCGGAAGATGTAGTTGTCCAGCTTGGGTTTCATATTGGAGAGGGCCTGCTTCACATCGGTGCTTATCATGCCGGTTTCGGCCAAAAAGCCCCGGAACACATCGGCCACAGGCGGGTTCAGGTAGTGGATGTTTTCCTCTACGGCGGTGATGATACTCTCGCTGCGCAGATAGGAGCTGGTGATGATGGACAGCCCGGTTTCAATCTCATTGTTCATCAGCTTTTTGTAGCTGTGGGAGGTGAACAGGACATACCAGAACGGGATCAGCCCCATGCCTACCGCCAGTACCGGAAGCATGAAATAGTTTTGGATCACAATGCAGATCACCGCGCCCATAACTGTCAGGAACAGTGAGAGGGCGCAAAGGGCGGCAAACTTGCCGCCCCTGCCGGTCAGGATCATCATTTCCTTGGCCTCCCGCACCGTCTTTTGGATACCCTTGGCCTCCTTGGGGTGGTTGAGCTGCCCGATCCGTTTGGAGATCGGCACCTCCCGGCTGGCAAAGGATTTCGTCAAGTCCTCCGCAAACTCAAAGGGGGTCATGCCCAGCAGCAGGAAAATACCGGCCAGCATACCGGCAAAGGCCAGCAGAATCAGTACAATCAAGCGTTTTCCTCCTTCCCGTCGTCTATATCCATCCGCCCACCGGCAATCTGTTCCAGCAGGCGGGGCGGCATCCCATTCTCCAGCAGCCGCTTTTGCAGGCTGGCCGAGATCGGGGCCACCTTTTGAAACTCGCCATGCACCTTGACCTTGCCATCCTCAACAGCGGTTTCCGATACATGGTAACGGTAGAGGGTGTGGAGCTTCCGGGCACCGTCCTCCAAAATCTCACATTCGGTAATTTCCATCACCCTGCGGCTGTTGTCCTCCAGCTTCTTCACAAAGAGAACAATGGGAAACGCCTCCGTCACCAGGTTATACAGGGTCTTGTCGCCCATGTCGTATTTCTGGGTACACAGCGTCACCATGCGGTAGTAGGTGGCCTTGCAGCTATTGGCGTGGGTGGTGGTAATGACCGCGTGGCCGGTGCGGGCCGCTTCCTGCGCCGCAAATGCTTCCGCCGACTTCATCTCGCCCACGCACACCACATCCGGGTCGCAAGTCAGGGCGAACTCCAAAAGCCGCTCCTGATCGTAATTCTGCTTGGGGTCATCGGAAAAGCGGGTGACGGTGTGGACTACATTGTTGAGGACATTCCCCTCGGCGTCCTCCTTCACCAGATCAAACTCCCGGCACCCGTTTTCAATAGTGAAAATTCTCTTTTCATTGGGAATGGTGGAGAGAATCCAGCTCATCAGCGTGGTCTTGCCGCTGCCGGTGGACCCGGTGACGCAAATAGACAAGCCGAACCGCAGCACCGCCGCCAAAAAATCCAGCATTTCGGCGGTGGCCGTCCCATAGCGGACAAAATCATCCTGCCCCAACCGCTTCGGGTTGACAATTCGGATGGAGGCCGCCACGCCCTTGCCCTTGTCGGTCAGCGGATTGCCCAGAACCGTAATACGGATTTTATTGGAGAGGTGGCCCACCACTCCCGGCTGGCTGTTGTCGAGGATCATCCCGGATTTATGAAGCAGCCTGCGGACCACATCCACGGCGTGCTGGGGACTTTGGAACCGTTCTTTGGAGGGGATCACGCGCCCATCCGCATAGGTGATCTTGGTGTCCTTCCAGGAGTTGATGTTGATTTCCTCCACATCGCTGGCAAAAAGGTAGGGCGTCAGGAATGAGAACTCGGCCATTTCTGTATAGAGCTTGTCGATCAGGGCCTCGTGATCCATGCCCTCCACGCCCAGGCTGTAATCATTGAGATACTTGGCGATGTAGGCGGTGATCTGCTGGCGCTGTTCCTCCGGGTTATCGGTTATCAGGGTGGAATACTTGCTGGCAAGATACTCCTGCACCTGTGCCAGCACCTCCGCGAATGAGCGCGTGTTTTTGCTGGTGTTGAAAAAAAGGCCGATGTTATTTGCCATCCCCGAACACCTCCGCGGCGATGGCAGCGATGACCGGCTCATAGCTCTTTGCCTCTTTCCCGGCAAGCGGTTCCAGCAGCTTCAGCGTGGCCGCCTGTTCCTCCACGATGGGAAGATAGGGCAGCCGGTACTTCACCCCGCCAAATGAGTTTTCATATTCCATACCGCCCTGATAGGGCCGGGTATTGGACAGCACCCGGATGTGCTGCTCCGGCTTGAATTTCCGGTCCTCAATCAGCGGAAGATAAGACGCAAAGTAGGAAATCGCTTTCAGGTCGCATCCGCACACCCGCAGCACATCGTCCGCCACCTCCAGCGCCGCCGTCGCAAGCACATTCCCGGTCAGGACGCTGGTACAGTCCACGATCACATAGTCCGCGATATGCCGCAGGAGAACCAGCATATCCACCGCCTTTTCCTTGCTGTACTCCGCATAGGTAAACACATTTTCCCCGGCCTTGTAACCCAAAAAGCTGATATAGGGATGTTTTTCACAGGGGACGCAGGTTTTCAACACCTGTTCCTGCGTCATGCCGGGAGCGGACAGCAGCTCGCCCACGGACGCCTCCGGCAGTTTCCCCTCCGCCGCCACAGCGGGAAGCGAGGGGGCGGTAAGGTCGGTAAACACCAGCACCACATTTTTCTTCCGCTTGGCAAGCTCCGCCGCCAGTTTAACCGCCGTGACCGTCTTTCCAGCGCCGGGGCTGCCCCATACGGCAAGCATCTGTTTCTGCTTATTCGCCATCCGTTGTTTCCACCTCCTGTTCCTCCGTGCCCTCTGTGGGCTGCCCGCCGTCAGCAGGGGCCTCCGGCTGACTGCTCTCCCCACCGGCCTCCGCCTCCGGTTCGGCAAAGAAGGCGTCCTGCGCCGCCAGGAACTTTTCGGCATTGGCGCGGGCACCCCGGTAGACAAAGGCCAGGTGGAGGCTGTTGGATTCCTCCAAATGAGCTAAAAGCTGGGCCTGTTCGCTGTTCACCAGCAGGGTGATGGTGGCGGGCAGGGTTTCCTCCGGGTTTTCTTCTTCCTCATTTTCCACCGGCGCCTGATATTCCTTGTCCGCGCCGGAACTCTGGGTGGCAGCAAGGACCTCCACATATTTCAGCTCCGGGGGCTGGGTGGTTTCGCCGGTGTCCTTGTCAGTGGCAAAGAGCATGATAATATCGCCCGCCTCCACCTTGCCGGAACCGCCCTTGGCAAAGGTGGGGATGGTGACGGAGATCGCCACCTTGGAACCGTTCAGTTGGGTCAGGTACTCGTACTGCGTCAATGGTTCCGAGGACAGCCACGCCGTGTTCACATCTGTATTTTTCCGCAGTTCCACATCGGTGTATCTCCCCACCACCTCATCTAGAGAGGTGGCAACGCTGTCCTCCATGCCGCAGGCCCCTCTGGTGTAGACCTCCACCATGTCCGCCGTGATGTATGTCCCCCGTGGGATCACCTCGGCCTTTACCCGGACCGCCTCCGTCTGGGCTTTCAGTCCCTCGTTGAAAAGCGGTGTGATCCCAAAGCAGACCAGAACCGCCAGCAGGATGCACACCACGCCGATGACCGTCCGGCTCCGAAAAATGTTCTTGTTCAATTTGATACCTCCACTTGTTCAGATTTGAAGTGCAAAAGCAGTCAGCCAGTAGGCGGACACGCCTCCGAAGCAGAAAAAGGGGGCCAGGGGTAGGCGCACCGCAGACAGCGGTTGTTTTTGTAAACGACATTCCACCAGCCCGGTCAGCACCGCCAGCGAGAGGGAAAGGACGGCCTGTATCAGCCCCGGCCACACGCCCAGGACAAATCCGCAGGCCCCCATCAGCTTCACATCGCCGCCGCCAATGGCAAACCCGTCCCGTTTTATCAGAACCGCCGCCAGCAGGAAAGGGCCGCCTACCAGAAGCAGCCCCGCCGTAGACGCGGCAGGGCGGAACCCGATCAGCCCACACAGAAAGAGCAGGATCGGGATCAGGTTTGGGATCTCCCGGTTTCGCATATCCCACACAGCGGCGGACAGGAGCAGCAGGCCGAACAGAGTGCCCTTGACCATGAGCGGCGTCACCGCTCAACCTCCCCGGCAGGCTCTAAATCGGGATTATTCAGTTCTTCTCCATAGAGTTCATAGTAATCCTTCAGCTCCTGCGGCGGTTCCCCATTCACATGAAACTGACAGGAGCGAAGCTCTTTTTCCCGGCGCTGTACCGTATCCTGCATCGTATCTACAATACAGTCTAAAAAAGAGTAATCGTTATCCATCCACTCACTGAAAAGAACCGCCAATGGCTGCGGATAGGTCAAGAGGACATTTACCGTATCTTCAGGTAATTCATCTTCCATCTGGCATAGAAATTCCTCTTTTATCACTTTCTCATAAGCGCACCCCAAAATCTCTTTGGGCGGCAGAGCGGCGATCTCCTCCATGCGGGCGTCAAATTCCGCCTTGGCCCGATTGTAGAGAAGATCCGCCCGATACCCGGCGCCCTTGTCCTGGAGGAAGTAATAGACTACCTCGCTGATGTTCTCCGGGTCCATACAGCGGTCCGGGACGGGTGTATTTCGGAAAGTCCACGCCTGTTCCAGTACATTGTCCATCGCCAAAAGCATATCCCGCTGCGTATCACTCAGGGGGATGTTCTCCAATTCACTTTTGATGGCAAGCATCCCCTGAATCCGTGCAAAATAGGGATCGTCGGGCGCCAGTTCCTCCAGCGGTCTGGCCGCCTTATGGATTTCTTCGTCCAGCTTCTCTTTCAGTTTCTCTTGTTCCAGTTAAACCACCTCCTGCGGTCAGGCATACAGCCCGGAATAAAGAAGAATGGCGGTCAGTCCGGCCGCTATCCCGATCATTAGGGGCCACGGGTTCCATCCCTTTTGAAACATCATTTTGATTCCCCCTGTTCCAACGCCTGCTGCGCGGCGAGAATCTGCCTGCCCACGGCATAGACCACTTGAATGGTCACAGAGTTTCCCGCCTGCCGGTAGAGCTGATTGTCGCTGTTGACCGCCCGCGCCCGGTCAAACATTTCATCGGTAAAGCCTTGCAGCCGCCAGCACTCACGGGGCGTCAGCCTTCGAATCAGGCCGCATCCCGCAAACGGCGTCCCCTGATTGCAGGAGGTTTCCAGAGTGCCGGTGCAATCCTTTCCGACACGCCCACGCCTTGTCCGGCTGTCCGGAAACGCCAGATTGACGCTGTCCCCGCAGCGGGCAACCGCGTAGCCCTGTTTTGTGGCCTCCCGGATGTGCATACCGTAAGGGCATTTTTCACAGTCCTGAAGGAAAACGCCGTGGCGGTCCTGTGTTGTAAGCGTGAAGGCCGGTTCTCCGCACTCCTTGATCCGCCGCCCATTCTGCTTTTTTTCTTCCCGTTCCGGGGTAACGACAGCGCGGCAGCCGTAGAACACGCCGGAGTTATCGCCGCCCCGGTTGGTGATCCCGCTGTTATACTTGGTCTTGATGCACCGTGCATGGCTCGTCAGTTTGGGATTGCCATTACAGAGGTCAACGAAATACAGCCCGGTCTTTCCGCCCCAGCCGCCGGATTGGGCGGCCATCGTGACGCTGATGCCGGACGGGTCGTACACCCGCTGGCCCTGCATCCCGCCTATGAGTTGGACAAGAGCTTTTCCACGGCCCGCTGGGACAGGAAATACTTTTGGTCCACCTCCGGCTCCAGGATGTCGGCAAGCGACAAGGTAGACCCGCTCTCTGTTTTGAGGGGGGCCGAAATCCTTTGTATTGAGAAGTCCGTACTCGATATGGTAGCCGAGTGAGGCCAGCGTATCAAGAACGGCCGCAAAGTCCCATCCTCCATGAATGGACAGGAGATTCTTAACATTTTCAAGGACAATCCATGTGGGTCGATTTTCAGGACTTTGGCCTTTGACGAGTTGAGCAAGTGTAAAAAAGAGTCCACTTCTTGCTCCGTCAAGCCCTCGCTGGCGGCCAGCGACCGAAATATCCTGACACGGGAATCCCGCTGCCCACAGGTCTGCTCTGGGGAGTTCTGCGGGGGTGACTTTTGTGATGTCCGCCGCATACCATTCATCCTCCTTTATATCGTGAATGGCTCTGTAACTGCGGTCGGCATATTTGTCGATCTCACAATGCCCCACACAGCGCATCCCGCACAGTTCAAAGCCCTTGCGGAAACCGCCGATGCCGGAAAAGAAGTCAAGGAATGTCATCTGCGCCATCGGCAGCCTCACATTTCTAACGCCATATCCTCATCAAGCTCTTTCTGTCCGTCATTCTCCATTTGAGCGATCGCTTCCTGTTCTTCCTCCAATTCCATCAGCTTCATAAAGATGGCGTTTGCAACGCACGGATCAATCTCCGTGACATACCGGGTGGTTGGGTCAACATGGTTTTCATCCCTCGGCGTCCGGGCGTCCGGGAAATCGGTCTGTCCGGCCCGGTCAAGCACCGCCTGATCGAAACGGGAATCCCAATCGGAAAACTGGACGGTGCGGGAGAGGACATAGATTGCCCGCTCCACGCCATAAAAGCGCACCAGCTCTCCAATGAAGGAATCCAATTCCCGGCTGTTCATGACGGTCATGGCCTTGGCCTGAATGAAATTCCGGCAGTCCATGTTGATGTTATAGCTGTCGCACCAAAGAGCCGCCTCATCCTTTCGGGCGGCTTCTTCCAGCGACGGATAGTAAACGGGAATGGCTGCGTACATTATTCAAGCCCCCATTCGTCCCCGTAGCGGTACGGGTAGATTTTCTGCCCGCTCAGGAACCGGACCAGGTTCTGCACCTGATCTACCACGGACAAATTGCTCTGGTCCTTGGTGGTCATCATCACCGAGCCAAAGATACCGGTCAGCGCCAGGACTACGGTGGTAGTCACATTGGCGGTAAACAGCCAGACCAGGGCGGCCGCGCCGCCCATCACCAGGGAGCCAATCAATGCCTGAAAGAGCTGCTTTTTTCCAAAGCCTGTGAACAGCTCCGCCTCCGGCTTCACGCCCAGAGGGATATACAGTTTCAAATCCTCGTCCATTCGCACCTCCTACGAATAGTAATACAAAATCAGGTCTTTGATCTGCCAGATGGATTCCGCGATCACATAGAAGATCACGGTGTTGCGGGCGCGTTTCTTGTACTGCGCCGCCTGTTCCTCGGCGGCAGCCAGCCGCACCATGCAGTAGATAAACCTCGCCGCAGCGCCCACACGCACCAGCAGGATGATGGCCTTTGAGAGATCGTCCATTGTCACCATCCGCCGTCACCTCACTTTCCCATGCCCCTGACCATCTGCACCAGGCGCACGGAATGGTATGCGTTGTTGACAATGGCTCCGCCACCGCCGCCTCCGGTCGTGATGATGAAGTCCTGAAGGAACTTCGGCGTCCGCACGGCCAGAATCATGCAGGCCACGCCCCAGAAGATGTGCATATTCATCATCAGCCCCACGCCCAGCTTGGCGAGGGCGATTTGGATAACCACCGAAAGGGCCGATTGAAAAAACTTGCTCATGTAGGGCTTGAACACGCCCTTGTCATTGTCGATCAGGCCCACGCAGGCCAGGGGCATCCCTACCCGCAAAATCAGAATCTCCAGCCCCCGCATAAGGAACTGGAAGTAGAGGATAAAGTACACGATAACGAACACCAGCCCAAAGATAGCAGTCACAAGGCCGAGTGTGGAGATGCCGGACACCCAGCCCGCCCAATCGTAGGCGGTGGCAAGGCCGATGGCCTCCAGCATCTTGTCGCTCATTTCCTCCACAATTCCCGCAAGCCAGCCGTACATGGTGGGAAAACAGACCGCCACGGCCATCGCCTTGAAAAAGTTGGTCAGCAGGGCAATCGGTTCTTCATCCGCGTCGCCGTCAGACCACAGCACATAGGTTTCAAAGCCCTTTTTGAGAAATTTCAGGATGATAAGCGATACGCCAAAGCCAAACACAATATCAAACAGGGCTTCAAACAGATCAACACCAGCCAATGTGGACATATACTGCTCCGCGTACAGGGTCAGCGGCACAATGCCCTCCATCAGCCCGTCAATGTAGGCGATGGCTCCGTTAAGCAGGGCGACAATCAGCAGAACCAGAATATATTCCAACCAGCGGCCACCTCCTTTCCGGGGGCGACCGGGGCCGCCCCCTTGTCGTGTGAATTGAAAACGGGGCGGATCAGGCGGCAGGCGTCCCGCCGCCGTCCTCCGCCAGTGCCCGGTCATATTCGGCCAGCACTACGGCGGACAGCTTCTCCCGCAGCTCCTTCGTCATGGGGAAGCACTGTTCCGTCCATTCGCCTTTTACATTCCGGCGGCTGGGCAGGGACACGAACATCCCTTTTTCACCTTCTACCACCCGGACATTCTTCACCAGAAAACAATCGTCCAGGATGACGCTGCACACCGCCCGTAGCTTGTCGGGGCCGGTCAGCGTCCGTTTGATCTCCGCTCTGAACTCCATAGAAAACCTCCTTGATAAAAAGTGCGGCGGGGCATAACGCCCCGCCGGTTCCGCCAAACATCAGCCCGCGTAATCGAACATATCCTTGATGCGCTGGGTAATGGTCGGCAGCACAGTGCTGTCCACAATGAGGTAGAGGCCCGCCAGAATCAGGGCACCCAGGACAATGGAGATCAGCACCGTAATCGCCACATCAAGGGTGCCCTGCCCCTCACGGTTTACCAGCGCCTCCTTCGTGCGGTCAGTCAGTTCACGGGCCTTCTGCTTGGCCGTCCAGATGGAAGTCATAGCCTTAACCTGAGTGTTGCGGATGAAGTTAGCCATAATTTTTTTCCTCCTATTGATGAATTGATTTATTTAGTAAGGCGTGGGAATCGCCTGTACTACGAAAAAAGCCCCGGCTTACTGATAGTAGCCGAGGATCAGGTTCAGGGTAGCGGAACCCAGAACGGCGCCGATGCAGGACACCACCGCCACCACAATGCGGTTGTTCCACTTCTTCTGATCCATCTCGTCGGCCATGCCGCGCCGGATGCAGAAGTAGATGATAAGCAGGCCGGACACTACCGGGGCCAGGACCATGAGCCAGGTGGTCAGGTCGCCAATCAACTGCTCGGTGCCCGTCACGATCTGGCTGTCCTCCACACCGGCCGCATAAGCCGGTGCGGACATGAAAAAAGAGGCGGCAAGTGTGGAAAGACCGACACCTGCCACCCGGACAGACTTACGCAGCCTGCCCATCGTCTGTTTCACTTTTTCTTTCATCGAAACCTCCTGAAATTTAATCATCATCAGAAGCGCCGCCCCCTGCGTTTTTCTGCTGGGCGAGGCGGCGCATGATGTCCTTTTGATAGTAGACCCAGATATTCCACAATGCGATTTCCTGTTTGGTATCGGTGATAATGGGCCGTTTATTTTCCCGTTCCTCCCGCAGCTTCCGGTTATGCTCCATGTCGCCCATGCCCAGCATTTGATTGAACAGCCATTTGGAAAGGTCCGGGGCGTACATCATGGCCGGATGGTCCCGGCTGGTGATGATCTGATAGGGACGCTTAACGCGCCGGACCTCATCCGTATTGAGCAGCTTGCGCTCCGTCAGGCTGACGCTCTGGGAGCTGGACGGTGTGGTGAACCGCCCGTTGCTGGCCGAGAGCTGATAGCTGGATGTGGTGTAGCTACCCAGCTTGTCCGACATTTCCCGCAGGGTTTCCGGGTCATCGCTTTGGAGATAGGCCCAGATCTGGCAGTTGCCCTTGATGGTGTTGGCGATGTTGTCGCTGTACTTCTCCTTGAGCTGATCGAACCCCTGCACATAGAGGGCATAGCGCATCCCGCGCCCTGCCGCCACAGTGAGCTTGTTCGTCATATCGCTGATGGGGGTAAAATTTCCAAACTCATCCAGCAGGAAATTCACCCGCCGCTCCAACCGCCCGCCCCGGCGATCCGCCGCCTCCGCCAAAAGCTCATACTGCTGGGACACAATGAGAGAGGCAATCGGGTAAAAGGTGGTTTTCTCGTCCGGCAGGATCACAAAGAGTGCCTGCTTTTTAGTTCCCAGGTCGGAGAGCGTAAAATCGCTGGTATGGGTGATGGCGTAAATGGATTTCGAGGTAAACAGCCGTAGGGTGGTGAGGGCGGAGGTGTAAAAGCTACCTCTGGTGCGGGACGGGGCCACATCGGAGATGGAGAGCAGCGCCCGCGCCGGGTGGGTTGGCGACTGCTTTTTCAGATACTCCAGCAGGGGCATTTTATTCCCGATGGTACGGCACATCTCGGATATGAACCAATACACATTGGTCATATTCTGAAATTCCGGCCGCTTCTGGTTATCGCACACCACACAGAGGATGGCGGCGGCGATGATGGAACACTCGCCGTTCGTCCAGATTTTCTCTCCCTCCGGCTTGCCTACCAGATTATTGGTCAGATCCCAGGCCAGCATTTCCGCCCGGTCTGTGTCACCCTCGTTGATGGCGTCAATGACAGGCTGGAGAAGGTTGTAGCGCATACTCTTGGCCGGGTTCTTGAAGTCCAGCACCAGCACTTCATACCCCAGCTTTTTCAGAAATTCAGAGGTGTAGTGGAACAGCTCGGCCTTGGGGTCCGAACAGAAAATAGATTCCCCGGCAAGCCCCAGAAGGCAGATGCTCTCCAGTACCAGGCAGCGGGACTTGCCGGAACGGGTGGCGCCCACGCAGAGCAGGTGGCAGTCATCCCCCACAAAATAGATTTTTTCCTTGTCGCCCTCCTTTTTCATGCCCACCACCACGCCGCCTTTCGTCAGCGGGGCAGGCGGCGTGTCCTTGGGGATCACTTTAGGATGCAGATTCAGTTTCAAACAAACACCTCACTTTTTCATAAAATCCAGCCCATCACAACCGGTTTTCAACAGTTCCCGCATGGCCGAGTCATCCGGGTCCAGGATAAAGTTGTCAAAGGCTTTTTCCTTTTCCGCGTCGCTCATCCAGCGAGCCGAGCCGTGCTGATACTGGCCCACCGCCTTGGGGGTCTTGATCTCCGGCGTGATGGTGTCCAGGTCGGATTCATAGGGCCGCATATTGGTGAGAAAGAACATCACGGCCAGCACACACACAAATCCTTGCAGGCAGAGGTACAGCATCAAATGTTGGCGGCTGGAAAACAGGCTGGCAAGGCAGTCCCCGATAGGAAGGAGGGAGAGCCGGGTGATTTTCCTCGTCAGCAGCCCATGAACAGCGGTGGAGAAAAAGAGATTCAGGACTGCGCCGGAAACAAAAATCAGCCCGCAGACCAGCAACTTCCCCTTGGTCCTCATGGCTCCAATTCCTCCCCATCCTCCAGTTCAGGGGCAAGGTTCTGTACGGCGGCCTCCAGCACCGCTTCCGCCGCCTCGCTGCGGATCGGCTTATCCGCGATCCATGCGGCCAGACTTTCCGGCTTTACGATACCGTAGAAGTCCTTGCGCTCCCAGTGAATGTACCGCCCATCCAGCAGGTTTTCCGCATAGACCGCCTGCCCTCTGGCTCCATAAATGCAGCCAAACCCGTCACGGGCATACCACAGGGAATCGTCTGCGGTCAAATCCATGCTGCTGCCGTAAGCCTCCGGTTTTAGGACAAGAATCTGTCCCTCATAGCTGCTCTTGCTGCTTCCCTCAATGCAGTCATCCAATCTAAGGAGGTGATCCTGCTGACGGATTTTAACTTTCTCCTGTACCATATCTTCCGGCACATAGAAAATGGGCATATAGAGCTTCTTTGCAAGTTCAATTTCTTCCCGCATCCCGGAAGAAATGGTGCTGCCCACTACCCAGAGGTCATCGCAACGCCACATCAGGTCGCGGCCCATCCGCAATCCCTGTTCACGCTGCTCCGGCTGTTCATCATCCAGATATTGCGTGAAGATCGTGTGGGGCGCCAAGGGAATCACCCCGCAGGATGCCGCATACGCACAGTAGTCCCTTGCTCTTTGGATATTCCGCTCCACATCCCCGCGCAGGGGGGATGAGATATAGACCAGCCGCAATTTATCACCTACCTTTCCAAATCCAGCCCATCCAGCTCTACATCGCTGATGGACGGCTCAAAGCCGGTGTCATAGGACACATCATCAAGCTGCCGGATAGCCTCCAATTGTGCTGCGGCCTTGGGGTCGATCACAAGCTCCTGCTCCAGCAGAGCGTCGGCAACAATGGCATTGGAAACTGGGTCGGTAAAGCACAGGGCCTCGCCGTCCTGTGTGGCCTGCTCCATGACGGACTCCGGCAGGATTTCCTCCGCAACGGCCTTGGGGATCTCAAGCCCCCGCTTTTTGGTGCCGACGATTTCATAGATACCCACGGCGATCTCGCCGCAGGTGATGATGTTTCCCCATATATCGGGATTTGGGCGCCCGTCACGCATACCTCACACCTCCATCTTCCTCATAAGGCATAAACGCAATCACAGAGAGATAGTCCCTCCCCAGCCGCCTCAAAAGCGCGTCCTGATGCTCCATGACCTGATCCACCACATTTTCCGGGCAGTACCGCATCAAATCCTTTACATAGCTGCCCACATCCAGCCCGATAGGGTCGGCCAGATATTCCTCGTCTGTCATGCCTTCAAGTTGCTGGTTCAGGTTGTGCTTATACATGAGAAACCGGGCGATAGCGATGGTCTGATTCCGCTTGCTGTTCATCATAGGCTATCCTCCCATCTCCATTTCATCATTCAGCCCAAATTCCATATCAAAATCAAAGTCCATGTCGGCCTCCCGCAGCTCCGGCATGATTTCCTCGATTTTGTCAAGAATCCGCTCCACAGATTCACGGGCGTCATTGGAAACATCGTGATCGAGTATGCTCATTTTGACCAGTCCGGCGTGAAGGACCCGCAATTCTTCCTCGCTGAATAGGGCCTTTTCGTCCACCAGGCCGCTGCGCTTGGCAAAATCCTGACCGGCAAACTCTTTGTTGTAAAAGACCTGACGCGCCAGCATTTCCCCGGAATCCGGGGCAGTGCGGTAGGTGGAGAACACATAGCCGAACAGGTGATGCTCCTTGCAGGCCAAAGTCACGCCGTTGTATTCCGCCAGCTTGTAGGAACCGTTGGGCAGCTTTTCGTTGGCGTCCGTGTAGGGGCAGTCCCGGCAGATGCCCGCCTTGACCGCCGTGTTCTGGGCGGTGTCGTTGATAAGCCGCATGACCTTTTCTTTCACAGCAATAAACGGGTTCTGGATCACCGTATCCGCCTTGGAAAAATAGGCCACAAGCTGATTTTTATAGTAGATGTCCGCAATATAATCCGAAGATTGGGACCGCTTTACATCAAAGCCCTTTCGGGCGAGCTGTTCAAAGAACAGCCGGTAAAAATCTGTTTTGCTCCGCAACCGGCAAACCTCCTTTTTACGAGTAACCCTTTCGTTTCATCACCTTTTTGAGAACTTCAATGAAATCAAAAATGCGCTCTGCCGCCGCCTGACTCCGGGGATAGGTGTGCGGCAGGGGTGGGCGCTTCTTCCGCTTCAGATCGTACCAGAGGCACCCGCCGTCCTTTCGGCTGGGGAACATACAGGACGGAACGGAAGTCCGTAAAGTAAAAGGGCACCCCCGGCAGGGATGCCCTTTGGGGTACTCATACAGCCGGGCCGTCAGGCGGGTCACGCCATAGGACCCTCTGGGGATAGACACCGGCACCCCGTTGTGCTTATAACTCGTTGTTACTGTGTTCATCCAATCTCCTTTCTCGAACCGGGCGGCCGGTTGTTGTATTTATCGGGACATAGAAGCGGGAATAAAAGCGGAGAAAATCATCAACTTTTTCAAGGGACTTTTCCTGCAAACCAAAAACTTTTTCAAGCGACTTTTATCAGCAAGTATCAACTTTTAGAAAAAATCTTCTGCCTCGAATCCAGCTTTCCAAAAGAAAATGCCCGCCTGATAAACAAGCGGGCATTTCATTGAGCTGTGTCTTTAATATTCAGAACTGAGCAGAAAATCGGCTATGTGCATGGTCTTGATCCCCTCGTAATTCCCCCCGGCAAATTCGTCCGTTGTAAGAACATATTTGGGGTAATTGTCGTGTATTTCAAGCAGCCGCTCATATTCCCGCTTTTCTGTCTTTTCCGAATTGATCTCCTGTGTGACCTGAACATAAATTTTCCCGTTCTGCCGCACCGCTACAAAATCAATCTCTCCATCGCTGGTCTTTCCCACATTGACGGTATATCCCCGGCGGCAAAGCTCCAGGTACACAATGTTTTCAAGGCTGGAAGCCACGCTGTCCGCGTTATAACCGAGAACGCTGTACCGCAGGGCGGTATCGGCCAGATAGAACTTTTCCTGAGTTTTCAGGATTTCCTTTCCCTGCAAATCGTATCTGGAGCAACGGTGAAGCAGATATGCCTTTTCCAGCTTTTCCAAATAACTGTAAACCGTTTCATTGTCAAGGGCGCGGCGCTCTGCTTTCAGGTAGTCCGCAATCGACTTTGCCGAAAAGGTGTTGCCGACATTGTTGAAGGTATATTTGACAACGCGCTCCAGTTGGTCGATTTTTCTGACCTGATTTCGTTTTACAATGTCTGAAAAGATTGTGGAATTATATATATCCCTGACAATCGTGTAGATCTCATCCTGAGAAAACTCCTGCAAATGGGTTGCCGGGAATCCGCCCAGACGGACATAATTTGCAAGCTCGGCTTTGGGTTCCCCGACAGTCGTGAACTTGCTTCTGAACATCAGATATTCGCTGAAGGACAGCGTAAAAATGCGGAAAGACACATACCGGCCAGTAAGGTAGGTGGAGATTTCCGAGGACATCATCCGGGAGTTGGAGCCTGTGATATACAGGTCAACATCAAAGTCGGACGCCAGGGAATTTACAACCTTTTCCCACCCCCTGATCTCCTGTACCTCGTCCAGAAACAGGTAGGTCTTTCCGTCCGGGCAAAGACGCTCCTTCAACTGTGCGTACATCTGCTTTGCCGTCATATCCTCAAATTCCATAGAATCGTAACGGCAGCTTATCATGCGTTCAGCCGGAATATTCCGCTCGGTCTTTAACCGTTCCATAATCATCTTCAATATTGTGGATTTCCCGCAGCGGCGTACCCCTGTGAGTATCTTTACAAACGGGGTATCGGCATAAGCCATGATCTTATCCACATATAACGGCCTGTCAATCATCGTGACCACCTCCATTTGTAAATAGTATATCGCAAAACCTGTTTGCAGTCAATTAGTTTTGCGATTATAAACCGCAAAACATTTCGACAATTTATTTGACTGCGGATTAGCCCAAGAAACACTACGGTTCCATACCCCTGTCCTTGTGCCGTAAATACCAGTCCTTTTTGGCGGCTTTGGAAAGATCACCTCCCATAGCCTTTTGGCAATCGTCGTACTCCATACCCATGTTGACGGCGTTCTGTTCTAACGCCATCAGGATTTCACAGATCAACCGCTCTGTATAGTAGGCTTTTCGGGCCTCGGCATACTCAAAAGCTCCGGTTTCCCGATCCTTGCGGAGCATGGTGCGTATGGCCTCCAATACCTTGTTGGCAATCAGTTTGTCCGCCTCCGCGATTCCTTTCTGCCGCTGTTCCTCCACATGGGCAGGGTCGGCGTCATAGAGCATGGAAAGCTGGCACTTGGCGTCCGCATACTCGTTTACCAGATCACCAATGTACTTACAGTCTGTTTTTAAGCTGCCGATAAAAGCATTCAGTTCGGCCTTAACTTCCTCCGGCAGCAATTTGTAGGCCAGACGGCCTTTTTTGGGCATCTTTTCTTTCAGGACAAACAGGCCGGGGATAAATCGGGCCATCCCATCCGCACTCAAAACACCATCAAGTGGGGCGGCTCCCAGCTCATCATCCGTGATATGGCCAAAGGCTTCCCGCAGTCGCTTGTATTCGGTAGGATGAAGCTGCTCCATATATTGCTCAAACTCATCAACCAGATCAACGGCAGCAGTAGTAAGCCGCTCTCTGGCCCGCTGCTTCGTTTCACAATACGCCTGTATTTTCTCCGCAAAGGTGTCACGGATCAACTGCCTGCGTATTTTATCCGGGATGCTGGGGTGAACAAAGGGGACCATAGTGCGCTGGTTCTTATCCCAGAACACCACATGGATGTGCGGATGGCCCCGTTCATTGTGGTGGGCAGCCACCCATTGTAGGTTCTGAACCCGGATTCCATTATACTTTGCCAGCGTTAAAATATGACGCTCCATATAGTCCTCCCAGGCTTTGCGATCGGTCAGCCCCAGCTCGGCCGCTGTTTCCGGGGAAAAGGAGATGATCCCTCGATACATATTCACTCGGCGGCAGGACAGCTCCCGCACCAGACGGGCCGCCTCCTGCCAGGTTGCAAACTCCTGTACCTCACCGGGTTCCAGCTTCCCGAACAGACCGTGGCGCATCCCCTCATTCTTTACCGCGCCGGGACGGGTGGCAATATAGCCGATGTGGGCATAGTTGCACTTGGGCGTCTTTTTCTGATTGGGGTGCCGGTGGCGCTGTTTATAAATCAGGATCGACACGACTGCCCCCCTGAACAGCTCGAATCGCTTTTTTCATTTCCTCGTCATCCAGAAAAATACGCAGGGCGTCGGCGTTCTTTTGGTTTGCAAACGCCAACGCCTTTTTTCGGGCCGCCGCCTCGATCTTCTCAAAAGAGGAATAGCGGTCCCGGTCGATCAGGTCTGCGATAATGGCGATATTGGCATAGTAGCCTGCGGCGGATATGATTGTCAGGCGGTTGATAAGTCCGGCCAGCCGGTTTCCCAGCCCCTTGATCTGGCCGCTGAGTTCCTGCCGGATCACGCCGCTTATCATGTCGATGTTCTCAGCGGTACTTTCCAAATCCAGGTATTCATCAATCGCCCGCCGTACCTCCTTAGAGAAGTCCGTCCCATTTCTGGCCGCCAGCTTATTGAGCGCCCGAATGGTGTCCGGGGGCAGATGGATGGTTTTGCGCTCGGTTCGGATCGGGGATTCTTTCAAGTCAAGCCTCCCTTCCATAAGGTGTGACAAAAATCACACCAAAATCAAAAAATCATACCTTGTAAAATTCTCAAAAACCCGTTGAAAGCACGGCTTTCAAGCAGTCGGCCCGCCGTCAGGTATGACGGCTATTCCTGCCTTAACCTGGGAAACACAGGCTGCGCCTGCGTTTCCCGGTTGCGGGGCGCCCCGGTGGGGCGGTCAATACGGATGGAATGAGAAGTGAGAGGGTCAGCGTTCCATCTCGTCCTCCGGTTCCTCGGCGGGTTCCCAATCGGTGAAGATCTCCGCCATGATCTGCTCCTTGCTCCCACGGACGGAGCTGCCCTGCGTTTCATAATCCCGCAGACCGTTCATCCGTTCCGGGATAGCAAAAAAGGCAAAGCGCCCGTCCTTCATCTGCGTCAAAAGCCGCATTTCACAGCCGGATGAGGGGTCCATGCCGCTCATCAGTTTTTCTAATGTCCCCACCTTTTCTGCCGCTTCACGGACAATGGAGCGGAACATATCGGACGGGATCTCTACATTCCAAACAGCGTAATCATCACGCCCGTGGCAGGTGATGGTCTGAATGGCCGTGCAGGGAACGCCGGTGAATTTATCTAAAGCGGAGGATAGCAGTGCCTCGGCTTCCGGCTCCAGATAGCCGCACAGATCCAATTCCACCGAATTTGCGACGGCTGCGGCCTCTTTCCCGGTCAGCACGATGTCCACATTGTTTCTCTCATAGGAAAATCCACGCCCATTCAGCATCAGGGAACACTCGGCGGCGATGCGGAACATCCGGAAATAATCGTCCGCCGTTTCACCCAGCGTCTTGCCGGTGGCGAAGGATTGAAAATACCGTTTGCCATCACTGTTTCGACAGGCCAGGGAAATATCCAGGTAAATTCCCTCGCTGGAGCCGAAATTCGGGATGCAAAGGGCTTCTTCAAACTCAGGCAATTCACCAGACAACTCATCAGAATATAAAAAGTATTCGTCCGGGAGAAGTCCGTGAGTCTCCAAATGCGTTTTCAGCTTATCAAAGGTTTCCTTGGCGTCAGCCATGCCGATGTGCTTGACCCGGTGGTTCTCATCAGGTTTGCTCCATCGGTCCAGCTCAAACGAATGAAGCGATCCGCTTTTTGTCAAAGCGGGATTTCGTTTCGGCACATCAAAGCCATATATACCGGGATTTTCGGTATATTCCTCGTACTTCTGGCACATATTTCGTGATAAAATTCCGTAAATCCCTGGCCGTTTATCCGCTCTTTACATTCTTCAATGAGATCACACCACTGGCGACAGGCTTCATCCATCATTCTTGCTCTCTGAATAAACTGACTTTTACTAAGCACCTATATCAAGCCTCCATTTCCTGTTCATCTTCGTTTTCAGGTTCTTCAGCGGCGTCTCTGTTAAACTCCGCCTCCAGCTCCGCCATACGCAGGCGGTCTAAATCCTCCACGGAGCGGCCTTTCCGCCGTTCCACCAGATCGGTGTTAAAATCATTCAGATGGGGAACATGGACGGCGCACTGAAATCCCCGCCCGGTATATTCCCGCACCCACTTGGCCGCCGTAAGCTGCCCCCAATTCCGAAACTGCCCCTCCTTGTCACGGGCTAGATAGTCGTTGTCCACCGCAAACACCAGCCGCCTGATCTGCGGATGGCCCTCCAGATAGCGGTCAATGGCCCCGTTCCACAGGCAGCCTGTGGAGATACGGTGATCCTCCGTCCAGTCCCGCCCGTAAAAGTCAGCGGCGATGGACGCATGGCTCATCAGGTCGATAGGGGCCTCGGTGACAATCAGCAGGTCGCTTGTTCCCTCATGGAAAAAGGGGTAGCTTTTATCAGAGCCGGTCGCGTCCATCTTGAATGAGCTGTTTTCTCTGGCCGCCCGCATGGAGCAGTACCGGGGCGCCCCCTCGGTGTCATAACCCACAAACACGCAGTTGCCGTACTTTTTCTCCTGATAGATCATCTCCTGGTTCATAAAATGGCTGACAATTTGAGGGCTGATACCTCGAACGGACACCAGATACCAATAAGCCCGCTTCATGTTGTCTGCCTTGTCCGGCAGTTCCAGCGGCCCGCGCTCCTTCTTTTCATAGGGTGTCACTTGCCGGGCTTCCGCCGCATATTCCTTGCCAATCAGTTTGCCCACCGCCTCCGGGAAGGACAGGTTTTCCTCCCGCATGACAAAATCAACGGCGCCGCCCTTGATGCCGTCATCTGGCCCCGTCCACTGGAAAAAGCGGTTGTTCTCCGGGAAGATATACAGGCCGCCGCTGTGCTTCATGTGGACGGCCTTGCGGCCTGCCTTTTCCGGCTCATAACCGTACCTACGGGCAAGAGAGAGAATATCCACACTGTTTGCCTGCCGTATCTCGTCCTCGGTGAATTTATGATACACGGCGGTGCTTCTTCGCATAAAACCACCGCCTTCCTGACCGTGCGTTATAGTTCTTCATCACAATCTTCCTCATAATCATCCTCCGGCTCATAGTCCGTTTCGTCCTCCGGCGCCTCGTCCTCATAGAACTCATCCAGTTCAAACCCGGCGCGGGAGATCTCCTGATCCTCCATGCCCAGGCTGTCCTTTAGATGCCGGTACAGCTCCCAGCCGTCGTAGTGCGCGGCCGCCCACTCCAGCGCCTTACTTAAAATCTGATGCTTACGCTCTCCCGGAAGGGTTTCCAAAGTCCCATTACGGATTTCGTCAAACTCCCGGTCGAGCATATTCAGATATTTGTAGGCTCTTGCGTACAGTGGTTCTTTGGCACAGTCGGGCAGCAGCAGATTTTCCGTTTTCTCCACAAATCCGTAGGACAGGTCATCATATCGTTCGTCCCCGTTGCGGCAGGCGGCCCGGAACTGCTGAAAGCCTTTCATGTTGCTGAAGCCTCGGTAGTCCATGACCCCAAGGAGAATCTGAGCGCCAATAATGACCTTCAGCATTTCCTCATCCGTAGTGGCGGCAACCAGCCGCATGGTGCTTCGCTCTTTGACAATGTTGCACCCATAAAGGATATAGAGCGGCTGCGCTTTATCCCACTTCACAATCCAATCCCTCCGTTTCTTCCCGTAATTCTTCCAGATACTCGTCAATGTCCAGCTCCTCATAGCGGAACTGGAGCAGTTCCACGATAGCCGGATCGCAGTCCTCCGGCAGATAGCTTTTTACATCGTCCTGCACATCCCGTATCTCGCCCAGGAAGCCCCAGCAGCTATCCACCTCCACATCTTCCCGGAATAGCTGGAACCCGTAGCACTGGCCGGTCAGGAAATAGTCATAGGACTTCACCTCGCCCTCCAGCACTTGGCGGGCCTTCTCCACAGTTTCAGGCGTTACCTTGCCGTACTCCGCTTCAATCCTCCGTCTATCCGCATAAATCCATCCTACCTGACCGGAATCCCACGGACAGGAAAAGCCGGTGGTGTTCATGGTGATGCCCGAATGGTCGTAGAGATAGAGGGGCAGGATCATCATGCCCTCCATCTGCTCTACCAGCGAAAACAGTTCGCCGGTGGAGAGGGCGGAGAGGCAGTCATCCAGAAACCAATCCGGCACATCATCTTTCAGCGAGGCGGCATAGCTGGACGATACATACCAGTCACTCTCGGCAGTCCAGTGCTGGTTCTCCAGCAGCTCCCACTCCCTTGTGGAGCGGTTATACTCCAACTTTGCGTCCCTGGCCTTGCCGGATTTCAGAAACTCAAATACCGGATTGTTCCGTCCGTGTCCGCTGGAATATTCCGAAAAGAGCAGTTCTTGCAGGAAATCACGGGGTTCCGAAAAATTGTGCTGATCTCCCAGCCTGTATCTCCCATGCCAGCAGACCATTTTCCCCAGGCAGTCGTAGTCCTCACGGGGATTCAGGGGCATATCATCGTCCACGATAAATAGGGTGTAGGGTGCCCTTGTTGCCGCAAGCGGCATGATGCCTCACCTCCTTGGCCGCAGGGACCGCCTCACCGGATCGCGTCTCGGTAATGCCGGTACCAGGCAAAATAGAAAAAGCCGCCGACCACGGCGGCAGCGGCGGAAATACCTACAATTACTTTTTTCATGCGAACTCCTTTCCAAAAATAGGTTTACAGTTCCATATCCTGCTCGTCCTCGTCCGCAGCGGCGGGGGCCTCTAGGCTGGCCTCACCCTGTTCTTCAAACTGCTGCTTGATCTGAATTGCCGCTGACAGCTTCGGGAGCAGTTCAAACATTTTCGTACTGTCACGGCTTTTTTATAATAACGGTAGTCCCACTGTCCGCTTTCCGGGGAATAGCGGATGCTGTGCAGCGCATTGATGATCCAGCCCTGTGTTTTCAGGGGGACTGGAATCTCATGCTCCCGGAAAAGCTGCATAATCAGGGCCTTGCCGTTGACCTCCCGGTTTACCACCTCCTTTCCCGCCAGAATATCCTTCTCCGCCTCCCGGATAGCGGCATCATAGCGGGCCTGCTGTTCCTGTTCACGCTGGCGCCTCTCTGCTTCACGCTCTGTCGCCCATCGTTCTTCCCGCTGCCTGCGCTCTGCTTCTAATGGAATATTGTGCCGTTTTGCCTCATAGTACCGTCCCAGCAGATTGGCAAAGCCCAGGTCTGCCCACCGTTTCGGATCGCCCATACTCTCATTGAAAACCCGTTCAATCTCACCCCGGATGCCATGCTCCAGCGTGGACAGCCATTTCAGAATTTCTTCCAATCGGTGCCGCTGGTCGATACCCACCATGAAGCCATCGCAGGGAACATAAACAGTCTGGAAGAACTCCCGTTTCTTTTCCATCGTGTAGAGTTCAATACCATTCTCATTGTAGAAGCGGTAATAGTAATGCTTGTTGCCCATCAGGTCTTTGGCAAACACCCGGTTTTCATCCTTTTCCTTTGGCGGGAAGATGTCCTTTTTCTTTTCATTTGGCCGGGTGTAGCGGGGGGACAGGCCGGTTCGCTCCAAACTGTCTGCAATCAGCTTTTGCACCTTTTCCAGTCCGCCATGTTTTCCAATAACAGAAGCTATATCCTCTGCCTGCTTCAAGGGACAGAATTGCAGGCCCGTCCTGCCCTCATAGACGGCACCCTTGTACTGAAACAGGTCCAGGCCGAAATCGTTGTGGAACGGCTTGGCCTCTCGCACAGGGGAGAAGGCGCCTTCCCGGAAGATGTAGCAGACAGCGGAATGTTTTTCACTCATTCAAACGCCCTCCCACTATTTTACTGTTCGATGCCAACAGCCGCATGAACGGAGATACCGGCCGCCGCTTTCCCACCGTCTGTCTGCGGATTGTCCTCATCTAAAACCACCTCACTTTCTTGTCCCTGCAAAGACTCGAACTCCAGCTTTGTGTTGATCTCCGTCAGGGTAGCAACTTTTTCGGACAGTTCTTCCTCATAAATAAAAGGCTGGCCCATCTGCTGACGGGCAGCCTCCAACTGCTTTTGCACTTCTTCCAAATCCCGCTGTGCATATGTCAGATAAGATGGAATACGCTCGGCAAGGTTCTCAATGCGGGTGATTGCTCCCTGACCAGAAGAACCAATGTCTGTGTTGTACCGGGAGCTTCCCCGTAAAACAAGCCCCGCTGAGAATGGATCAAAGCTAAGATAGAGCCGAAATCCACGGTAGGCGCCGATCTCAAAATCGTAGTCATCCTTTTTTCGTCCCTCACTTATCCTGCGGTATAGCAACGCCAGGGCCTCGCCTGCTTCGGGGCGTTCTGTGTAGCGTTTCCCATCCAGCATGATAGAGAAGTCCCCGCCTTTAGATTGCTCCAGCAGGGTTACATCCTGCCTTATCTGCTCGATTTGCCGCTGATACTGCTGGATGCGGTTGGGATAGGTCGTGTTCACCTTCCGTTCCAAAGAAAGCTGCTCGTTGCTCCACGCACCCCGCAGGATTTTCAGCTCTGTCACCCGGTTTTCCAGTTCCATCTTTTGTGCCAACATGGGGTTATCCGTGGCGGCCGCCTTAAACTGCGCGGCGGAAAGCACGGTTTCATCCACATCCTCACAGGACCGGGCAAGGCTCCTGCCTGTCATAATCTGTGTGATATAGCGCAGTTTCTGTTCCTGTATCTGCCAGAGATAGGCGTCAAATGTACCTTTCGTCACAAATTGTTTGATAATAACCTCTGGGTTTTCGTTGCCCTGCCGGACCCCGCGCCCATTCCGCTGGGTAATATCAGAAGGCTTCCAGGGACAGTCTAAGTGATTGATAGCAATTACTTTGTCTTGGACATTTACACCAGTTCCAAGTTTACCAGTACTGCCTACCAAAATGCGAATATCACCTTTACGGGTGAGTTCAAACAATGCTTGCCTTTGAGCTTCAGTAGCGGCGTCATGGGCAAAGGCAATCTCTGATTCCGGGACCCCTTTCTCCACCAGAACTCGTTTTATTTCGTCATACACATTAAATCTGCCAGGTTTGGGAGTTCCTACATCGCAAAAGATAAGCTGGACTGATTTCTGCTCCTTGGTATCCACCCAAAGTGAATAGACCTCATTGATACAGACATTCAATTTACTTTCGGGGTCATTTTCCGCATTGGGGTCTACCAGACGGGGATCAATCGCCATCATACGGGCCTCGCTGGTCAGCTTCAGCATATTATCTTCTTCCGGCTTTACGCGGCCAGCGCGGATTGCGTCTGCCCGCAGGACAAACTCCGCCATGATCGCTTTTTGTGCAGGAGTCGTTTCTGTGGTGATAATTTCTGCCTTGCCGCCGTGAACAGAAGGTAAACCTGGAATATCCAGCATATCAGAAGTCTTGATGTCAGCAACCTCACGGAAAACAGCCATCAGTTCCGGCATATTATAGAACTTTGCAAAACGATCCCGCATCCGGTAGCCGCCGCCCTCTGGCTTGATCTCCAAAGCGGAGGTCCGTTTTCCAAAATGAGCGGCCCAAGTATCAAAATAGGACCAGCCGAACCGTTCCAATTCCTGCGGCTGCAAATATCGCTGCATAACGAACATCTCCGAAAGAGAGTTGCTGATAGGAGTTCCAGTGGCGAATATCACACCCCGTCCATTGTTTACTTCCTGCAAATACTGGCATTTCAGCAGCATATCAAAGGCCCGCTGGCTGGAGGAGGTGGTGATGCCCGCCACATTCCGCAGTTTTGTAAATACAAAGCAGTTTTTGAAAAAATGAGCCTCGTCCACAAACATCATGTCCACGCCGAGCTGTTCAAAGGTCAGAAGGTCGTCCTTCTTTTCCTCGGCGGACAGCTTTTCCAGCTTGGCTTCCAGGTTGCCCCGGAAAATCGCCATCTGCTTGACGCTCCAGTTTTCACTCTTTTCATATTTCATTTCGCTGATTGCGGCCTCGATCTCGTTGATCTGCTGTTCCAACTGCATGATCTGCCGCTCTTTTGAAATGGGGATTTTTTCAAACTGGCTGTGTGCCAGAATCACCGCGTCGTATTCTCCGGTGGCGATTTTGGAAACATAGCGGTTCCGGTTCTTGGGGGTGAAGTCCTCCACCGTGGACACCAGCAGATTGGCATTGGGGAAAAAGCGGTAAAACTCGGTCGCCCACTGGCCCACAAGAGGATTGGGGACCACAAACACCGCCTTGTGGATCGCTCCCAGGTTCTTCAGGTACATCCCGGCCGCAATCAGCGCGGCGGTTTTCCCGGCGCCCACCTCATGGGCCGCAAGCCCTGTGCCGGTGTAAATGACACGGGCAACAAAGTCAAGCTGGTGCTTCCGCAGCTTCATCTCGGAGTTCATGCCGGGGATCACCAGATGGCTCCCATCGTATTCACGGGGCCGGACGGTGTTGAAGGTATCGTTATACAGCTTGAGCAGGGCGTCCCGTCGCTCCGGGTCCCTCCATATCCAGGAGGCAAAGGCTTCCTGAATCTGCTGCTGTTTGGCGCGGGCGATCATGGTTTCCTTCGGGTTGATGACATAGCGGACCGCTTTATCGCCCCTGTCATTGGTATATTCCTGTCGGTCACGGACGGTCGTGGACTGCATATTCAGGCAGTCCTCCAGTATCTCGTAGGCGTTTTTGCGGCTTGTGCCGAGCGTCTGATTCACCGTCACGGAATCGGGTTCAAAGGTTTTATTGCTGATCCGCCAGGTGGTGGTATAAGGGAAATACTCAATATCAATGCGGCGCCGGTTATCCCCGCCGTCAATCACTTTGGCATAGCCGCTGGTCTGGAAGGTTTCATACATGAATTGGCGGTAATACTCAACCGGCACCCAGATGGCGCCCAGATTCACCTCAATATCGGCAGGGGTCAGAGGCTCCGGCTGAACCGCCTCCAGCGCCTCCACATTCCGGGCGAACAGCTCCGGCTCCTCCGCCGCCCTCTGCCTTGCGTAAAGCAGCTTATCCCGCACATGGCCGCTCAGGTATTCCTCCGCCAGTTCCCAGCCCTCATCCGGGTTCCCATAGTATTTCTGCGGATTGAGATAGATGCGGCCGCCCAGCTCCTCTGCCAGTTCGTGCGTGGTTTTCCCGGTCAGGAAGGACATATAGGAGAGATCCACCCGCAGTTTGCGGTTCAGGCAGATTTGCAGGGCGTCCTCGGCGGTATCAGCGTGGTTGACCTCCCGGAAGGGCCGGATGGTCGCCTTGTGGAAGATGGCCGATTTATCCCAGCCGCTCTTATCCTTTCGTTCGTCCTCAATGGAGCGCAGCAGGGGGAATTGGTCGTCATCGGAAAAGGCGAGGATATTGCCCTTGCTGTTGATGGCCCCATATTTGGTGGTGAAACGGTCATAGACCTGATTGAGCTTATCCTGCGCTTTGCGGAGGTCCAGAGGGGCATACTCATGGGACTGGATGCTGATGACCTCCAGCAGCGCGGTACGGATTTCACATAGGCCCTTGATTCGGGCGGCCTTCATTCCGGTGTAGGGCTGTGGGAGCAGCTTGTTCTTCTCGCAGTAGTAGATTTCGCCGTCCTTCACCACAAAGGTAAAATT
>ERZ836939.1345-NODE-1345-length-28795-cov-3.343737_pt1 | contig 28795 bp, 18 predicted proteins | sample MGYA00519912_ERZ836939 | MGnify/ENA primary metagenome ERZ836939 (study PRJEB31850, sample SAMEA3708810) | human gut metagenome | biome: human gut; feature: human-associated habitat; material: faeces | place: China | collected 2014 ...
ACAAGCGACAGTTTTACGCCCAACACCAAATATAGTTTTACGGTTTTACTGCTCGCCATTGAAGCCGTGTTTATTGCCGTGCTGTTCTCCACGCAGGAACAACTCACCCAGCGAAAGGATGAAGCGGCGGCACTGGAGGAAATCTCCAGGCAGGAAAAGGCCGTAGCCGAAAAAGAAACCGAACTGAAGGACAAAACAAAGGCCGTTGCGGCGCGGGAACAAAACCTGAAGGAGCAGGAGAATGAACTGGAGGAACTGAAGCTGAAAGTTTTGGAGGCCGCCCGCAAGGAGGACGCGCCTTCCGAACTGGAACAGCTCCGCCGGAAATGCGAAACCCTCGAAAAATACCGCAGCAGCTTCCCGTACACCATCGCCGAAGGCTATGTCCTGTATGGCGTGATGCGCACCGAACTCAAGGTATCCGCTTACAGCAAATGGCTGCTGGTGGGCGAGATCGGCGGCCAGCTCTGGGCATACAGCCTCCTGCGGCCGGATACCCAGTCCCATAAGGAGATGCTGTGCCTGGCGGCCGGAACCCACGCCCCGAAAGAGCTGGAAGAACTCAATTTGAGCAAACAGCTTTTGTGGGAGTAATCCATGCCGTCTGAAAGGAGGAGCGACCGATATGGAACGAATCACCGCCATGAAAATTACCGCCCTGTCTTTCTGCACCTTCCGCAACCATACGGAACCGGAAGGCTAGAGCCTTGCCAGCTTCACCAGCATCAGCAGCGAGGGCTGCGTTTCGCCCAGCTCGTAATACGCATAAGTGGAGCGGTCGATGCAAAGGGCGTCGGCAATCTCCCGCTGGGTAACGGCTTTGTATCCCCGCAGATAGCGGAGCTGCTTTGTGAGAAGAATCACCGTCTCCTGTTCCAGATTCATCGGGTCGAATTGGTACAGCATACCTCAGGACTCCTGCCGGTCCAACAGAATTTGCAGGACGGTATGATCGGTCTGCATATCCCGGTAGAGCAGCGAATAGAGGAATTCCTGGGTATACTCTTGGATATATAAGTCCATTGGCTTCACCCGCAGAAACCGTTCCGCAAACAAGGTGTTCGGCCGTTCCATTTCGGTTTCATTGCCGGTGAGCCGGACGATGGTCTGATACAATTCATCCCCACCGTGAGGATAATATCGAAAGAGCAGCTCGTTCTCCTGTTCTTCCAGATACCGCTGTGCCGCATGTTCCAGATACAGATCAGATAAATCCGCCATATAGGATTCTACCTTGGTACATTCCTCAAAGTAAGCACTGGGGTGGGCTTCGACATACGCCTGTATCTGTTCCCCGATGATTGTCTCCCGCACCGCTTCATCCTTGCGCACCGCCTGTCGGCAGAGCTTGCGAAGCCGCTCGGCTGCGTCCTCCCCGGCTTCGGTCAGATCGATGGGAGAGATGCCGCTGGCTGCTTCCAGCAAATCGAGTAAATACCGGTCCAACAGGTATTTCCGGCAGCCCAGTTTGTTCCGAATCAACCTCGCCAGTTCGATGAACTCGACAAAGTCGACTCCCAGCTTTTGGGTATTCACCTCCCCCAAAAATATTTTCCTGTCCTTGAAAATGTTCACATCATCCCGACCCTTCGTTAGAGGTCGGGAATCCCCCGAAATAGAAAAACGCATGCAAAGGCTGACGGATTTCTCCGCCTCGACCCTTGCACACGTCTAATGAATAATCTTGTTTTTCAGCGGCAAATCCAGTATACTGTTTTTGTCGCAGTGCTGGGGAGGACACTTCGTGTCCTCGTACAGTTGTGCAGGGGTGGCTGCTTCACCTTTGCGCAGGGCGGGGATGCGCCAACATCCTCGCCTGCTGCGGCGTTATTTTATGCCGGGGAAATCCCCGCCGTGTCGTATCCTAACTCTCATGGCAGGAAATTGCAAGTCATTTCTTTTCAGAGAGGGAAAAGACCTACGTCCGCCCGAAATCGACCGCAAAAGGCAAGAGGGGAAAACCACCAGCCCAAGCCGCTAAAACGCCAACGTGGGGCATTTGTGGGCAAGTGTCGGAGCTAAGAAACCCAGCCTCGCATATAGAGTAGAGCGCAATAGAATTGCCGCTGCATAAAAAAGGGGACAAACCAAGCGGCCAAAAACCACCCGCCCAAATCCTGTATGGGTCACGGTATGGGTCAGCGGCGAAAAACGCCGGAAAACACAGATAAACGAAAATGCCCGGAAACCGCATGAATACACGGTTTCCGGGCATTTATACTGGTCGGAGTGATGTGACTTGAACACACGGCCTCTTGGTCCCGAACAAATCAGGGGATAGACCTGCATTTTACCCGGAATTTCCGTTTATCTCGGTTTTTCTTTAAATTTCGCATACTTTCAATATACAGGATAATACTCGGTTGCCAATCCGGTTGCCAATTCTTACCCTGCCCGAACCGGATTTTCGTCTGCCACTATTACTCCAAGCGTTGAAAAAACTCCTTCTACAATATCAGATGCCCGACGTTTATCGCTATCCGTCACATCTCTATATTCTTTCAGGGTAGTTTCAACATCCGCATGACCTAATAACTCCTGAACAGTTCGAGCGTCTACTCCTTTTTGAATCAATAACGTAGCAAACGTATGCCGAAACCTATGGAATGTTACATGATATGTGGTTAAGCAATGTTCCTCTAAAAAACGTATAAACTGTCTGCGAAAAGAGGAATATGATCTTAGCACGCCATATCGATTAGGGAATACCAACTTTTCCCCAAAATCTCGCTCATTTGATTTGCTGTTAAATTTCTTGCAATACAGTTCTCGCCATTCCAGAAGAATGTTCACCAATTCATTATCCATAGGGACAAAACGGATACTGGTTTCTGATTTTGGAAGAGCTCGTACAGTCTTTGCGGCACCAGGTTTTCCAGACTCATCCACTTCATATTCCAGCGTCACGGCTTTATCAATGTTGATTATCGGATGAGTGTCATTGAAACGCAGATCGCTCCAGTCCAAGGCAATTACTTCGCCTATTCGCAGTCCGGTATGGAACAGCGTGTTAATAATAGGCTTATATGTTGGACTTGCATTTATCTTTTCCAATAATTGCTGACATACATCAAGAGGAATGGCTTTTGGCGCTTTTAAACGTAGCTTTGAAACATCCGGCATTGTGATGGTCTTATTCTTACACGGATCCTTTGAGATCAACTTGTTTTCAGTAGCAAAAGCCGTTACCTGTTTAAAAAGACGGTAAACCTCCTTAATCGTTTTTTGTGAGAGCGGCTTTAGCTTCTCCCCATCTGGTCGTCTCAAATTCCCCGGCCTTGCTAAACAATTTAAAAAAGATTGAACATCTCGAAAAGACAAATCCTGTATACTCTTATTAGGTAAGCGCCAGTAAATGTTTTTAGCCAGATCACAGTACCATTTATACGTCCTTGAAGAAACCGAGTTTAGCTTAAAATCACACAAGTACACTTGTGTCAAATCGTGAATACCAATATGGTTTCTCTCCACATACTCATCAACATTAATTGCATGTTCCAACTCCTGCTTCTTTTTGATCACATCTTCTGGTGTATCACCAATAACACTACGCCGTAATCTTTTTCCATGTTCATCCCGGCCAGAACTCACCTGGGCGCACCATTTTCCATCCGATCTTTGATAAATTGTCCCTTCTCCTTTGTGTCTCCGCGTTCCCTCCCCTCTTGCTTTTTTTGTAGAATCAACTTTCTTAGTCATAACTATTGCCCCCTGACGACAGGGCAGATTACAAACTCATTATACACCCACATCATAAATTATCAATCCTCTTATTTTCCTACTTTATAGTTGCCAATAAAACTTCTTAACCATCCAAATTACAAATCCTAACATGGAAACCTTATTTAATCCTTCTAATGTGGGAAAGGAATTATCATTTAGAAGTTCTAAAGCCTTACACCTACCAATCATCAATATTTTCTGTAAGTCATCACTCCCCAAAACATCTTTACCATACTTTTCTGACAAGCGTTGAGCTTCCAACACAATTATAATCGGTATATCGATATCCAAGTTTTTCTGTCCAAAGCTCCCTTGGTAACGGTTAAGAATATTTAAAATTGCATCCCTATCCATATACATATCCCCAGCAAATTTATATCCCTTTACCAGCCCATTTCCTGCGCCCATTCCAGCCGCGTATTGGCAGACCGGTGCTATGCACCGCCTCATCCTGTGGGCGTGCTCCTATCCCCGCACACTATCCGCAGAAGCCTGTATAACCTCCGGTATTGGGATTTGTTTTTCAAGGTGCAGCTGCCTCAAATTGGTCGTTCATTTATATAAAGAGCAGATAAATTCTCCGATAGATACAAGAACGCAAAAAACCTCTCGATTTCTTCAATCGAGAGGTTTTTTCATTGGACATTGAACGCCCTCCACTGCCAGGAAGGAAGTGCGCCTGTTCGGTGGACTGAGGGGCGGTTCATTGTAAACCTCCTTGAACCTCTTACTCTAAGAATCTATTACGGCAAAAAAGGGAATACAGGAAATGCAGATCAAAAAATAGAACGGATATGGAAGCAAATGGCTCATAAATAGGAAGAGCCGTTGGCAAATTGTTTTAAAGCACAGACCGAAAAGTATCACAAATCCCCAAATTGGCGCAATCAAAAATGCGAGCATTTTTATCTGGGTTGATAGCAATAATTGTTCCCGCTTGCTCAATGGCACACGTGTGCTGAACAGCACCAGAAATGCCAATGGCGATATATACGGCTGGTCGGACAGTACGGCCAGTAAGTCCAACCTGCAACTCATAAGGGGCCAAGCCCCGGTCTACCAAAGGGCGGGAGACTGCCAGCCCATATCCCTTTTGATTTGCCCATTTTTGAATTTGCACAAATTGGGTGGCAACGCCCACTCCCACGCCGACAATTACCTGATCGCCGATAGGATAGGAAGGACGCATCGTAGCCATCTGTGGTCGTGTCCGGCAGGAAATAGTAGCTAGCAGATTTCCACCAAAAGCTGGGCGAGTCATATATAGGGTATCCCCATCAGTCTCGAGAGTTGTACAGTCTGCACATAGTCCAGTGTGCAGAAGCGCCGCGACTTGGGGAGCTGTACGCCGCCCCCAAAGTCCTCCATCCCACAAGACTACGCTGGGATTTTTCTGACGGATCCGTGCCGCGAGACAGTTGGGAGTATCCTTCTCCAGAACGTGAACCCGCTCCGCTATCCTATGAGCCCATTCCAGTGGTTCCGTGCCCACACACCAGATCTCCGGCAATTTAATTCTTATGTATGCCTTTTCCTTGCGTATTTCCTGAGGCTTTTTAATGACGGATTCTATAACTTCATCCAGCTGTTCAAGCTGGATAAACCGGCAATGGCGCCGATCGGTATGGCACTCATAGGTTTTCAGCACGCGGGTCGGTGATCCTTTCAAGCCGCATCGTTCCGGGTCAGCTTCTAGTTTAGCGGCATCCCAGAGCTCTGCTATTCCCAACTTGCTGTTAATTCGGGGAAAGCGCAATTCTACAGTCCGTTCCATAGTAAGTACCATGGGGAAAGATGCTTTTTCCTCCCCGAATCGGGTTATGCAACGCATCCCCTTTCCTACTTCTATGAACATCTCCAATACATTGGTAATTACCGGGATTTCCAACAGAGCTGCCAGCGCAGGCCCGGTTTGTGCCGTGTCGCCATCAATACTCTGCCTCCCGCATAAGATGAGATCTGGCATCAGTTTTTTTATCGCGAGGGATAGCGTATAGGCGGTGGCTAGAGTATCCGCACCGGCAAAGATATTATCTGACAATAGTACTGCGCGCGGTACCCCCAGTCTTGTGAGAGCTTGAAGGGTGGATAGGCAATCGGGACGTCCCATGCATATTATCGTTAAATCTGTATCCGGATCAGAATCCTTGAACCGGAGAGCGTATTCTAAAGCGCAGGCATCAAAAGGACTCAATTCCTTATTCACCAGTTTAACACACACGATGATTCGCATTCTTTATCTTTATCTCCTTTCTAATGCGGGGCGATATCCGGATCCTTATTTGCTAGTGCTTTGTTATATTTAGATATGAATTGCCAAAGGGTTTGATCACTTACTGATGCGGATATGCAGCAAAAGTAACTTATTTAATCATGCTTTTGTTGACGATAATTTCGCGGCGATAAACCGGTGTGCTTTTTAAAAATGCGACTGAAATACAGAGGGTCGGGAAACCCAATGTTTTGCGCAATAGTGTTAATGGGCAGATTGGTAGACGATAGATAGTGCTTGGCTTGGGATATTTGAACGGCAAGTCGGTAATTGCGGGGCGATTTACCTGTAAATTTTTTAAAACTGCGAAAAAAATATGAATCACTTAGATTGCATATTGAGGCTAATTCGCTGACTGAATATTCTACGGCACAATTGGTGTTGATTAGGGATATAACCTTTTCGACACTTTTACAGATAACTGGATTTTGAATATCATTAATACGAATTAAATTCTCTATCTGTGCCAAAATTTGAAAGAAAAAGCCACAACACATTAAATTGTAATAACTAATATTGCTTTGCATATATCTGATAATTTTTTCAAAGGTTTTAATAATTTCATTTGAAACTCCGATATACATGGTTCCGGTCTGGAACAAGGGAAGTTTTGTCAGAACTTGTTCAAATTCTGTTCCAAAAAAGTGGATCCAGTAGATCCGAATGCTTTTTTCTGTGGAATAAATATATTTCTGAGATTCATAGGGCTTATATAAAATTAAAGTGCCAGCAGTTGCCTGGAGACTTTGACCGTTGATAGTATAAACAGGTTCGCCCTCTACTACGTACAAAAGTTGAAAATCGCCTCGGCCATTGTTTCGGTTCTCCTCGTAATAATCTTTCTGTACAAGGGACATACCACAGTTATTTACAAAAACATGAGTAGAATCGGTAGGATAGGGATATTCGCTGGAAATCCGGCCTTGATAAAACTGAAACAACCAGAGGATCCCCCTTTCACTGTTAGGGCTAAAGCTGCATTTTCACTCTTAGTATAAAGGAACATCTTGAAAGAAGCAAGGGCAGTTTTATCCATATTATTTGTGTAGCATATGCTATTATTTTGCAAAGTAAATTCGTTTATAATTCTATTAGAAGATATAGTTAGATATTTTAGATATTTGGGTTTAATTTTGTTGTTATTATGTGTTTTGGAAAAATTACCCTTATTTCAGTTAAAACTAAAACTCTCATGCAATGCAAAAAATAAACGCTGATAAGTGGAGAAATCTTCATGGTTTGGAGTCCTTATGAATCTTGTTGAAACAATAAAAAGAGAGTGGGATCACTGTATACATAACGGGTGTAAAGATGATGGCACCTTGATCGGTTTGCCGCATCCCTATACGGTTCCATGTATTGGTAACCGCTTTCAAGAAATGTATTACTGGGATACCAGTTTTATCAATCGAGGGTTGATTCTCTCTGGACGGATACAACAGGCCGTCAATAACGTGGAGAACTTGTTTTTCCTGCTCGATCGCTACGGTTTTGTTCCTAATGGAAACCGAACGTATTATCTCAAAAATTCGCAACCGCCTTTTTTGTCCCGAATGGTAGCAGATGTTGCGGCTGTGACGAAGGATGCCAATTGGATGAAACGGGCGGTCAAGTATCTGATTCGTGAACACGCTTTCTGGATGAAAAAACGAATGACTTCCTGCGGCTTGAATCAATATGCCGGTGACCGTGAGAGAGCCATACAGGAAAAAATATACCAAGACTACATAAAGCGAATCGGTCGTCGTCCGGAGGATATCGATGACAAAAGCCTTTCCGTTCAGTATATCGGAGCCTGTGAGAGCGGATGGGATATAAGCCCTCGTTTTGGCTTTATGATCGAACAGTATGTGCCGGTATGTTTGAACGCGTTGCTCTATATGCTGGAAAATACTATTGCCGACCTAACAGAGTACACACAAGTTGGAGATAGCGAAAACTGGCGAAAAAAAGCGGCCGATCGCCAAGAAACGATGAACCGCGTTATGCTTAAAGATGGCGTATTCTTTGACTATAACTTTGTAAAGAACGAGAAAAGTCAAATTTTCTCCTGCGCATCTTTTTATCCGCTCATGGTGGGTATGGCAACGCAGGAACAAGCTGCGTCGCTGCGGAGGCAGTTGCCTCGCCTGGAAACAAGTTTTGGGCTGACGGCTTGTGAAAAATGGGATACCCCCTTTGCGTTTCAGTGGGGATACCCCAATGGCTGGGCGCCACTACACGCCATCGCTGTGGAAGGTCTGCTTCGATATGGGTTTGATGAAGATGCCCTTCGAATAGCCAAAAAATATGTTGCTCTGGTGGAAAGCAATTACGAAACAACTGGCTATCTATGGGAGAAATACAATGTGGTTGATGGCAGTGTGTTGGTTTCGCAAGAACGGCTAGCTTCGGAAATGCCGCCTATGATGGGCTGGAGCGCTGGTGTGTATTTGTATATGAAAGCTGTTATAGAAACAAGTAGATCATTACGGATCTGTCATCGGCAAGAGGAGGTTTAATAGGTGTCTCTTTCAATGAGGAATAAATATATCTAATTTGTCTTGTGCTTTTTGCTCTGTGGGCTAATCGGGTGCGCTGACGGTTCAAAGGAAGCGTCGTGGCCGATAAGTTCAGCAGATAATCATTTCGAAACAACTGACTCGAATTCAACAAAAACACAACTGAATACAGAGTGCACAGTCTCGCAGGAATCATCCGAGACACCAATCATGGCTACCACCCGAGTAACAATTACGGAGGGGACTACCATGCTGACATCTTCATCACTGGTAGCGTCGAAGACGTTGGCTAATACATATTACAAATTGACGCATGACAAGTGCTTTTTTCGTTAACGGGGAAAGTATCATTACGATAAGGAGTTGTATAGATATGAAAAAATTTGCCTTTATTGGTGCAGGAAGCTTTATTTTTACGAGAAATCTCGTTAAGGATTTGCTGACATTTGACGCTTTTAAAGATTGCGAAATTTGTCTAATGGATATCAATCCGGAGCGTTTAGAGATGATCCGGCGTGCTTGCGATAAAATTGTTAAAGCTCTATCCGTACCAGCGACTATTACGACCACGCAGAGCCGTGCCGAAGCACTGACGGGAGCTGACGGAGTATTGAGTACAGTATTCAACGGGGGTACTGAGATATGGCGTTACGATATTGAGATTCCCCAAAAATACGGAGTGGATATCAACATCGGTGATACTCGCAGCGTATCGGGTATCTTCCGAGCGCTTCGGAATATTCCCTTAATGTTGGAAATCTGCCGGGACATCGAAACATATTGCCCGGATGCATGGTTTCTGAACTACACTAACCCCATGGCTATGTTGTGCAAGGCCATGCAGACCTGTACCAAAGTAAAAGTAACCGGATTGTGTCATAGTGTGCAGAAAACTGCAGAGATGCTGGCGGGATGGATCGGCGCGCCCAGTGAGGAGATTGATTATCTTTGTGCCGGGGTCAACCATCAAGCTTTTTATCTGAAATTTCTCTGGAACGGTAAAGATGCTTATCCGTTGCTCAAGGAAAAACTCCAAGATCCAGAGTACTATAATAAAGAGCAGGTGCGCAATGAACTATATAAATATTTGGGATATTATGTGACGGAATCTAGTGGCCACAATTCTGAATACTGCGCATGGTTCCGCAAGCGCCCTGATCTGATAGAAAAATATTGCACGCATAGTACGAACTGGAATCCAGGGTTGCATGCTTGCTCGCTTAATTATCATTTAGAAAAGGATATCCACTGGCGGGAGGAGATCGAAGACTGGATTCAAAATGAACCAGTGGAGGCGAAGCGTGGTGATGAATTCGCAAGCTATGTATTTAACGCACTGATTGGGGATCATACACCCTATCGTTTCAACGGCAATGTCCTCAATCATGGCAGTATTGAGAATTTGCCTTATGACGCCTGTGTCGAGGTTCCGGTATTAGCAACTCGTTTTGGATTACAGCAGATGGTCGTAGGGAAGCTGCCGGATCATCTGGCCATTCTAATCGGACAAACTGCTCAGATAGAGAACCTCGTGGTTGAAGCAGCTATGGAGAAGAGCCGTGACAAGGTATTTCAGGCCGTTAGTATGGATCCGTTGTGTTCAGCAGTATGTAGTCTGGAAGAGATTCGAAATATGGTAGACGAATTATTTGAGGCCAATAACGCGTTTTTGGGAGATTATATCTAATACCGAAAAAGTTTTCCGGCTAAGGATGGAAAGGAACGGATTATGAGAAAGCGAGTCAGCATATTCTCGATTGCGGCGTTGCTGGTAACTACAGTTTTGTCGGTTGCCGGAGAATCTCTGATAGCGGAGACTACGGGAGAAAATGGGCAGGTTTACGGGAATGAAATTCAGCAAACGGTATACGCAGACACCGATGGGATGAATACAGACTATACCACATATCTGCACGATATGCCTTCTGCCCCAAGTGCGAAGCAAGGGATAGAATTGACTGTCAATTCAGCCGGGTTAGCAACGGATGAACTGGGATGTGTCAGAATGGAAGCCGGAAGATCATCGGTCGCATTTTTGGTTGATATTCCGGAAACCGCTGTTTATACACTGGCATTGTGCTATATGACAGGGGATACGCTGACTGCTGAATTGGAGGTTTCGTTTGAAGTGGATGGCCGTCTGCCATTCACAGAGGCAGGCGGTTTTACTTTGCCCCGCTTTTGGATGGATGGGGATGAAGCACGTGTTGATGGTAATGAATTTTCCTCAAACCAGGTGCCGTATGATTCTCCGCACGCATATACGGTGGTAAGCAACTCTGGTTGGAGTGAGGAACCGTATTTGATCCATTTGGAGGCCGGAGCACACCAAATTACCTTATCAGCGGTAAAGGGCGATTTTTTACTGAATTCCTTGCAGTTAAATGTGCCGGAAACAATTCCCGGTTACGAGGAATACCGGGAAAGTCACCCAGGAGAGGCGTATGATGGCGAGCAAATCACGTTGGAGGGTGAAGCGGCGGCTATTAAGAATAAATATTCTTTGATTAGTCAGTCCGATAGCACATCTTCTATACCTTACCCAAGCGATCCAGTAAAAAGCCGTATCAATTATATTGGGGGAAATAACTGGTCGACAGTTGGAGATACAATTGTTTGGAAAGTTCACGTTTTAGAAGATGGCTATTATAAACTCGGCTTTACATATCGGCAGGACTATGTACTCAACGGAACATCTTATCGTTGTCTTAAAATAGACGGAAAGACACCCTTTTCTGAGGCTCAGGCTATTCCGTTTGACTATGCTGACGGCTGGGCATTTCAGAGCCTGCAGGACAGCAATGGGAACGAACTGCCATTGTATTTTACTCAGGGGGAACATGAAATTAGTCTGACGGTTACGCAGGGTGATATGGCGGAGATATGTAGTAATCTTGAGGACATTATCCGTGTTCTCGGTGATGTGTATATGGATATCACCATCGTGACCGGTGAAACAGTGGACACATATCGTAGCTATGATCTTTTTGAACAAATTCCTGATCTGAATAGCCGTTTATCTGACTGCCGGAATCGGTTGATTCATGAGGCAGATAATATTGAGCAAATCACCGGGCGTTTAGGGGGCAGCTACGTATCGGTAATCCGCAGTATGGTTCAAGTCCTTGATAAGATGATTCAGAACCCATATATAGCCCATCGATATAAAGATAACTATTATACTAATTATGGCAGTTTGTCAGCCTGTGTTAATGATATGCGCAGCATGCCTTTGGGGATTGACCGGCTATATCTAGCAAATCCAGAAGAAGACTTTTGTGTCATCACCAAAAACATCTTTCAAAAAATGGCATTTAGTATACAGCGGTTTGTAGCCTCCTTTACACAGGATTACAACAACGTGTCTGGTTCATCAGATAGTGGTGAATCAATAACGATCTGGGTAAATTGGGGACGTGATCAAGCACAGGTGCTTAACTCGCTGATTCAGAGTCAGTTTGTTCCCAAATATAACATTGGAGTTAATCTGAAGGTTGTCAATACCACTGTTGTGCAGGCCGTGGTTTCGGGGAATGGTCCTGACTGTATTCTTCAGCAAAGTCGAACCGAACCGGTGAATCTCGCTATGCGCGGCATTTTGGTCGATCTCTCCCGCTTTGAGGATTTTCCTGCGGTCTGCGATCGCTTTATGCCTGGTGCTACGGTACCTTATGAGTATCAGGGAGGCTGTTATGCTCTCCCGGATACCCAGAATTTTTATATGATGTTCTGCCGGACAGATGTGTTTGAAGATCTTGGCATCGATATACCTACAACATGGACAGAGTTTTTAAACGTCTTGACAGTACTCGCCCGCAGTAATCTACAAATAGGACTGCCCTATACCCAGATCGTGTCCACTGGAACGGTCAATGTGGGAGTCGGTGGTCTGTCCTTATATCCTTCACTGCTATTGCAGAATGGAGTAGACATGTATTCCCCTGAATTGGATTCCACTAATCTGACGGATGCGGCAGCTATTGATATATTCTGCCAATGGAGCGATTTGTATACAAAGTATAAATGTCCGGTTACTTATGATTTTTATAATCGTTTCCGCGTCGGTACCATGCCCCTTGGTATCCAGCCGTATACAATGTACGCTACCATTAAAGAGGCAGCAACAGAGATAGACGGCCGGTGGACTATGGTGCCCATACCGGGACATGCGCAATCAGATGGTTCGATCAAACATACGTCAGCCGGGTCAGGAACAGGTTGTGCAATTTTGAAGATGTCCGAGAATCCCGATAATGCATGGGAATTTTTGAAGTGGTGGACATCATCGGAAACTCAATATCAGTATTCCGCCGAATTGGAGGCTATATTGGGGACATTGGGACGAAACGCTTCCTCCAATGTTGAGGCAGTAAAGAAGATGGCTTGGGACGGGGATATGCTGGACGGTTTGCTGGAACAATGGAAAGCTGTTGAAGAAATTCCCGAAACACCAGGGAGTTATTATGTCGCGCGTGGCGTTGATCAGTGCTTTTGGAATGTCGTTAACGCAAATGAGAATCCCATGGATATGCTGATGAAATGGGGAACTATTGTCGACGATGAGATCACGAGAAAGCGGGTGGAGTATGGCTTGGAATAAAGAAAACCGACAAGCCATGGGACATGTTTTGCATTTTGGGACAAGGCGTAAGTTGGGAGAGAACGCCTCATTCATCATCCTGCTGTTACCGTTTTTCATTCTTTTTTTTCTATTTACTGTTTTGCCAGTGGCCTCTTCAGTGGTGCTTAGTTTTTTTAACTACGATTTAGTATCCATGCCCATTTTTTCCGGACTGACTAATTATATCCGCATGTTTGTCGGGGATGAAATGTTTTTAAAAACCGTCAGTAATACTCTCGTGTTGTCAATAATTACCGGGCCGTTCAGTTTTTTGTTGGCATTTCTTTTGGCTTGGTTAATAAACGAATTTAACGGCATCGTACGTGGATTTCTGGCATTTTTATTTTACGCTCCTGCTCTAGCGGGAAACGCTTATTTCATCTGGCAAATCGCCTTCAGTGGTGATAGCTATGGGTATGTTAACAGCCTATTATTGTCTGTGGGACTTATCACCGAACCAATGCAATGGTTCAAAAGCACAGAATATTGTATGGCGATCGTCATTGTAGTACAACTGTGGCAGAGCATGGGGGTGTCGTTTCTGTCTGACTTAGCCGGCTTACAGAATGTCAATACCGAATTGTATGAAGCTGGGGCGATAGATGGAATTCGTACCAGATGGCATGAGTTATGGTATATTACGCTTCCCAGTATGAAGAGTATCCTTTTGTTCGGCGCGGTTATGCAGATACAAGCGACTTTTTCTATTAGTTCTATTTGCACTACTTTGGCTGGATATCCCAGTGTCAACAATACAGTGGATACCATTGTGTCCCATTTGGTGGATGTAGGAACCGTTCGGTATGAAATGGGGTATGCTTCGGCAATTTCCGTATTTCTTTTTGCGCTAATGGCTATTACACGAATTGTTGTCGGCAAGCTTTTACATTTAGTTGGACGTTGAAAAGGGGGATGATTGAAGAATGGCACGTGTAATTCTTGCAAAGCGTCATCCCCGTTCTCAGTACCGTCGATATACGCGGAATAAAGCTGGCAATGTGTTTTACGGTTTGTTTCTCTTGCTCTGCGGTTTGTTTTCGGTATTACCCTTGGTTTACTGTGTTTGCACCTCTTTTAAACCGATGGAAGAGCTGCTGGTGTTTCCGCCTCGTTTTTTTGTTTCTCGGCCCACATTAGATAATTATGTCGTCCTACCAAATCTGATTGCGAACCTGATGGTGCCACTTTCCCGATATGTTTTCAATAGTCTCTTTGTTAGTATTGTAACAACGGCTTTGCACATTGTAGCGGCATCTATGGCGGCGTTTACCTTTTCTAAATCCAAAATCAAAGGACGCACCGCACTATTCCTGGTAGTACAGTTTGCGCTATTATACAATAGCTATACGTTGGGGATTCCCCAGTATATTCTGATGAGCAATATGAGAATTATTGATACATATCTGGTGTATATTCTTCCCTATATTCCTTCCGCTATGGGTGCTTTTCTGATGAAGCAGTATATAGACTCCAGCATTCCGGATGCATTGCTTGAGGCGGCAAGGATCGATGGGGCCAGTGTTTTCCGAATGTACTGGAGTATTGTTATGCCAATTGTACGTCCGGCCTGGATGACCTTGCTGCTGTTTTCTTTTAAAGACATGTGGTCGATTATGCCAAACGGTACTATTTTCAGCGAAGAGTTGAAAACCTTGCCTTATGTTATGTCCCAAATCAATTCCGGCGGACTGGCACGGGCGGGGAGTGCTATGGCAACCACGGTAATCATGATGATCCCTCCCATTATTGTGTACATTATTTCTCAGCGCAATGTTATGGAGACGATGAGTAGCGCCGGAATCAAAGACTGAGCGGAGGTGAGAGAATGAGGCGAAAACCTATCGTATGCCTAAGATCTGTCGCAGTGGTTATGCTGTTGTTATGGACTTTAATGCTCGGTGTAAATGCAGAAGAGGCTTATACGTCATGGGATACCCTAAATGGGAAGGTATCAGTATACGGCCGGCATATGTTTGAGGCGTCACGGAGGATCTCTGGTACCTCCCTCGGATTGGATTTCAGCCTAAAAGGACTGGAAGATATATTTTGTGCCAACGACGATAAGGTATACCTGCTAGCGGGAAGTGAAGCGGCAGTTGTAATACTGGATAGCGATTTAAATTTAGAATCGGTTGTCACCTGCGAAACAGAGGATTTTTCGGATGCCCGTGGCATTTATGTGGATACGGATGGACTTATTTATATTGCGGATACCGAACGGGGAAGGATTCTTATACTGGACAGAGACGGTGTGGTTCACAAGACTTTGGAATTACCGGATTCTGACTTGATTCCGGCTTCCTTTGTATATCGTCCCTTAAAGTTGACCAAGGACAGCAAGGGCTATACTTATGTTCTCAGTGAAGGATCGTATTATGGGGCGCTGATGTATTCTCCTGATGATCAATTTATTGGATTTTATGGCGCGAACACGGTTTCTTCCACGCCTCTACAAGCGTTGTCTTATGTATGGGATTTGCTGACGAGCAATAATATCAAGCAGTCTAAGACAGCCAGAACGCTGCCCTACCAATTTTCCAATCTGTTTACAAGCAGCGATGATTTCGTTTATACCTGTACAGGAGCAACTTCAACCTCCAGCAACGGCAGCGGCCAAATCCAAATGCTCAGTCCTAGTGGTACGAATGTTTTATACAAAAGGGAAATCACCGGTTCATCCATCAACGCTAGCGATTTCAATTTTGCAGAAGATGAGTATATTACCCGGCTAAAAGAAAATAAGCTGCAAAGTTTTGTTGACCTAACGGTGGACGAAAAGGGGTTTATCTATTCTGTTGATAGAACCTACGGGAAAATATATATATACGACCATGATTGTAATCAACTGTCTGCTTTTGGAGGCGGATTTGGTGCAGGGGATACGCTGGGAACCTTTACATCCCCCTCCGCGATTGGGGTGCAGGGAGAACGGCTGCTCATAGCGGATGCAGGTACGGAAAGCGTGACGGTTTTTAAACCCACCACATACGGACTTTTGGTGCTTGCTGCACAGGGAATATCATTGACGGGCGATTACCAGGCGGCTGCTCCTTATTGGGAACAAGTATTATCTATGGATGCCAACAGCAGGCTAGCGTATCGGGGGCTAGCTAGGGCGTATTATCAAAGCGGTGACTATGTGCAGGCCCGGGATTATGCACGGCTGGCAGCGGACTACACCACATACGGCCAAGCATATGAGGTTTTGGCCAAACAGTTCATAGAAAATAATTTCTGGTGGCTTTTTCTCCTATTGCTGGCAGCAGTTGGCGGTATTGCGGTTTTTATGGTTTATACCAATCGGCATGCCGTTCATCTAATCCGAAATGAAAAATGCCGGACAGTATCGTCGGTTATGATTCATCCTTTCGACTCCTTTAATGCAGTTAGGTATAAAAACCAGGGTTCTGTTTTGATTGCAGCAATACTAATGGTAGTCTATTTTGCTTTGGCTATGCTCTGCCAGACACACGGAGGTTTCCTGTTTAGCAATTTTGATAAAACCACCTTTAATATGGTTTTTGTATTTCTGCAAACAGTAGGGTTGGTGACTCTCTGGTGTGTAGCTAACTGGCTGGTGACAACCCCCATGCAGGGGAAAGGGCGCCTCAAGGATATCTTTATCTCCACGGCATATGCGTTGTTACCGATGCTTGTGGAAAGACTGCTGTTTTTAATCTTATCTCAGGTACTGCCCCTGTCGATGGCGCCGTTCTTGACAACGCTCCACACAGTAGCACTTATTTATAGTCTGTTTCTATTGTGCGTGGGTGCCATGACGATCCATGAATATGGTTTCGGCAAATTTCTGTTGACGTCGCTCATCACGCTTCTTGGAATTATTTTAATTGTATTTATTGTTTTTATGCTTGGCATTTTGCTGCAGCAATTCTGGGATTTTCTAGTATCCGTTTATGTGGAATTAGCCTACCGTTAGTCCGTTTTAGGGGGAAACAACAGTGAAAAAACGGCATTCTTTTATCGCTTTTGTAGCCGTGACTGTACAGATACTTTTACTTGCAAGTTGTGAGGCGCCGGCGGAACAGCCCTTTAATACGGCTGCCGAGGTTCCTACAATGCAGACTGGGACTTTCGTACAGGTCGGCGATCTTGAACTGTCTTGGAATAATGAGGCAAAATGTGTCCTGCTATATGATAAATTATCCGATAAATTTTGGGGAACCACGCCTTATGAATATCTCATGGATGACGGGGCCAATAGGATGGTCAATTCCCCTTTATATCTGCAATACTATAATCCTGGAGACGGAACTACCAACATCTCTTATGCATACGACGGCGCAATAAGTGAGGGACGAGTGTCCTGTGAATCTATTGAAAACGGTTTAAAGATTACCTATTATTTCGACGCGATAGAGATTGCCATTCCGGTATCATATACGCTCTCCGATGATTGTTTACGGGTTACGGTGGACCCACAGACGATTGAAGAGCATTCCTATAAAGTGGTAGCTATTTCCGTTGCTCCCTTTTTCTGCTCAACTCCAAATGGTAATGAAGACTCGTATTTGATGCTGCCTGTTGAGAGTGGAGCTCTCATGTATGCAGAGCAGCGTAAAGAAGGATATTCCTCTTTTTCCGGAGCGGTTTATGGTGCGGATGCCGCGCAACTTCGTACGGAGTACTGGAAAGAGACGCCAACGGTAAGACTTCCGGTTTTTGGCGTGAAGGATGGGGCAAATGGTCTATGTGCAATTATCGAGGAGGGGGCTCATGCCGCCTATATTGAGGCAGAGGCCGGGCGGAGGCAGACGCAGTATACACATGCTTGGGCCACCTTCTGGACAAGGGGATATGATGTTGTTGAAATGGTGATCAATGCCACCCGTAGCGATGTAACGCGCTATTCGGAAGATCTAACGGTCAATTGTCGGTATACTGTGGCATATTATCCACTTCGCGGTGGGGAGGCTGATTACGCCGGTATGGCAAGGCTTTACCGGGGGTATCTAGACAACTTATACGACGTTGAGGCAAAAACCTCTGATGCCTTCTATTTACTTAATATACTTGGAGGAGCTGAAACGCGGCAGTTTTTTCTGGGAATTCCATATGAATCCCTTACCGCGGCCACCAGCTTTGCGCAGGCAGGTGAAATACTAAACGACCTGCATGATAAAACCGGCTCGTCCCCTATTGTACTTCTAAAGGGATTTGGATCCAGTGGACTGGACATAGGAAAGCTTGCCGGTGGATTTTCCTTCAGTGGAGAGTTAGGGGGAATAAAAGGATATGAAAATTTGAAGACCCAGTGCGAGACGTTGGGAATCCCACTTTTTGTTGACTTTGATTTGTTGTACTTTAACCAAGGGGGAAACGGGTTTGGAACTCTTTTCGACACCGCCAAGTCTGCCATGGGACAACGAGCCACCTTTTACAAATTAACAAAAGCCCTTCATAAAGAAGATACAGAGGCCCCTCCTTATTTTCTTCTTAGTCGCAAGAAATTAACGCAGGCTTCTGAATGTTTGGAAGACTTTCTTACGAAGCAGGGCATTTCAGGTGTAGGATTGTCGACATTGGGTAGTACAGCGTATTCTGATTATTCAGATCCTGCTTACTATGTCAAAGGTAGCATGGCGGCGGATGCACAGAGTATTTTTTCCAAACTTTCCAATGGCCGCGAGTTATTAACCAGTCAGGCTAATGATTATGCTGCGGTTTCAGCGGATTATTTAGCTTTTACTCCAGTTTCTAACGGTTCCTATACCGTCCTAGACGAGTCGATCCCCTTTTATGAGATGGTTTTTTCCGGGCTGCGTCCTTTGTACGGCCCATCCATCAATACAGCATCTAATCCGCAAAAAAGCCTGCTTCAGTCGATTGCTTATGGAGTGGGGCCGTGTTTTTCCCTTTTGTATGAATACGACTTGGATTTGGTCGAGTCCGGGGCGGAAGGGCTGTATGCTTCCGTTTATGCTGAAAACCGGGATCTCATCGTGGATACTGTTGTTTGGTGCCAGGACTATTACAACGCTATTAAGGGTGCGACCTTGACAGAATGGAGAATGGATACTTCGGGTTATTCAGAAACTCGGTTCGACAATGGCGTGATCGTTTATACAAATCCTACAGACATGGTTGTGGAAACACCTGATGGCCCACTGGAGCCTATGCAATTTATGTTTACGACGGGTGGTGATCAACAGTGAAGGCTCGAAAGCGATCCCATAGCATTGAATTTCTAAAACAGAGGTACGGTTACATGTTTGTGGCGCCTTGGGTCTTTGGGCTGTTGGTTTTCTTCTTTATACCGTTGATAAGTTCCTTGTACTACTCGTTCTGTAATATTTCCATTACGGGTGAGGGTGTAAAAGCAACCTTTGCAGGGCTGGAGCATTATCGCAACCTGTTTGAGGAAGATGCCCAGTATCTAAACCATTTGCGCGATAGTCTGCTCAGCATTTTATATTCCCTCCCCATCATACTGTCGTTGAGCCTGATCCTCGCCGTTGTCCTTAATCAAAAATTTGTAGGTCGGGTAGTAGCCAGAGCTATCTTCTTTCTGCCAGTCATCATTGCATCGGGAGTAGTGATGAGTCTGCTGAAATCTGAATATGTTCGGGTACCATTATTTTTTGATTCAACCAGCAGTGCTGCTTTATCCTATAGCAGCATGATCGATTTTGAGGAGATTTTAGGGCGACTGAATTTGTCGGCCGAGCTGGTTGGATTCTTTTCAACGACGCTCAATAATGTGTTCGGATTGATCTGGTCCTGTGGGGTGCAGACAGTCCTGTTTATTTCCGGGTTGCAGACCATTCCGGCACCGTTATATGAGGTGTCCAAGGTAGAAGGCGCCAGTAAGTGGGAGGAGTTTTGGTATATCACTTTTCCTATGTTGCGGCATGTGGTGGTACTGGTAATCATTTATACTATGATAGAGCTTTTCACGTCGGTGGATAATGCAGTGATGAGCCAAGCGTATACCCTAATAAATACTTCGCAGGTGTATGATCGGAGTTCCGCCATGATGTGGTTGTATTTTGTTTTGGCTGGACTGTTTATGGGAGGAGTCATGCTGTTGTATAACCGCTTCTGCCTGAAGCGTTGGGACTAGGGGGGAGATCGGATGAACATATCGGCAGCACAAAAAATGCTTCTTCGTAAGCGGACGGCTCACGGTTTTACGGTTATCGTAAGGTGGATTTTTCTTCTGGCACTCAGTTTCATCCTTCTGTATCCGCTGCTTTATATGATCAGCGGCTCAGTCAAGGCCATTTCGGACTTCAGCGACCCTACGGTAACTTGGATTCCCAAGAACTACTCTTTGGACAGCTTTGCAAGGGCAGCGGAAGCCTTGAATTTGTGGCCATCATTAAAAAACACGTTGGTTTTGGAAATTGTCAGCGCTCTTATTGAAATCGTGACCTGTTCCATAGCTGCCTATGGTATGGCTCGATTTGAGTTCCGAGGGAAAAAGCTTCTAATGTTCTCCATGATTCTCACCATTCTGGTACCAGAGCAGTTGACTGCGATACCAACCCTTCTTAATTTTAGACAATTGGATTTTCTGGGCATTCTAAGGCTGATTGGTATGGCTCTTGGTACAGAGTTGCGGCCTAACATATTGGACACCCCGCTGACTTTCTATTTGCCTTCTTTGTTTGCCGTAGGTCTGCGAGGCGGTTTACTTATCTTCATATATATGCAATTTTTTAAAGGATTGCCTAAAGAATTGGAAGAGGCAGCTTGGATTGATGGTGCGGGTCCTATTCGTACCTTTATAAAAATCATTGTTCCGTCATCTGGTGTGGTTCTAGTTACTGTGTTTTTATTTTCCTTTATATGGCATTGGAATGATTATTATTTAGCGCTGATATATACGTTAGAAAACCGTCCTTTGGCGGTACAGCTATATAATATTTTTTCCGCATTATCAATCTTGGGTTATGGACAGTGGACCTACCAAGCGGTTTCTGCCGTATTAGCGGCCTGCCTGATATTTATAGCTGTGCCGCTTCTGATATATATTATCCTGCAAAGAAAGTTTATCCAAAGTATCGATCGGGTTGGGATTGTAGGTTAATTTTCACACCTGGACATGAGGTCAATTTTAAGGAGGAAAGATCATGAAAGAAAAATTATCGCGGGTAACAGGTATGTTTGCAGCATTAATCCTGACGTTGGTATTGTTTACAGGTTGTAATGGTACCCCTGTAGTGCCGGAATCTTCTGACGTAAGTTCCACGGGCACGGAATCTTCTGACGTAAGTTCCACGGGTACGGGGACCTCTGACGTATCAAACTCATCAGGTACGAACCCCTCTGGAAGTAATGAGCAGTCCGATGCCTCTTCACCGGTAGAGCCAATGACCGCTTTGACGAGAGACCAGGTTATGCAAAATATGCCATCCAACCTGAAGGGAACTACGATCACCTATTTTACCTGGTATGATGCACGCACGGCCATGGAAGGCAGTGCAATTGAGAATTTCGAAAAGCTCACCGGCTGTACCGTTAAAAACAATGTTGGCTCCTATGAGAACTTTGCGAGTGAATTAACAGCTTTGGTGGCCTCCGGCCGGGCCCCCGATTTGGTTCGCTGCAAGGAGAACGGTATCAATAACGTGAAGGCCCTGCAGCCGTTGGATGATCTAAACTTCAGTTTTAACGACACGGCATGGGATCATCAAACGATGGCAGATTATACGTTTAACGGCAAGGCATATGCCACCAATCTGTTGGATACGGCATTTTATGATTCTACTGTCTGTTTTTATAACTATAACCTGTTAGTTAAACAGTGTGGACTAGAGGATCCCTACTCACTCTGGAAGAATGGAAAATGGACCTGGGATGCTTTTTGGGATATGTGTGAAGAATTTGTTAAGGAATGCGATGGAGCCTATGGCGTATGCTTTGAGCCGTTGAATCTCCTGCCTCTGTGTAGTGGTATGTCCATGATCGCCTATGATGGGACAAAATATGTGAGCAATATGAATAACGAACTGCTGGTATCTACTTGGTATACCACCCTGGATAAGATAAACAAAGGGCTACTGACCAAGGACACGTGGCAGATGAATGCTTTTGTCAACGGCGATTCGCTTTTCTTCTGTTCTAGCATAACGGGGGGCTTTTCCACATCTGAATATTTTGCCAAATTGAAGGCGAAATCCTATCTGAGGGCGGTTCCGCTGCCATCAGGCGCCGCCGGCGGAAAGGATTATCAAATGCTGGGTGAGTATTCCGCTTGGGGCATTCCCAAGGGAGCCTCCAATCCCGAAGCCGTCCCCTATCTGTTGCGCTATATGTTGGATATGGGAAGCTATGATACGTCGAAAATGTTCTCTAACGATACGGCTGTCAACAGTCAGTTTCTTGAGGTGCTTAAGGCTGCGCGCAGTAATCCTAATAGGATTACCAATACCACAAAAAACATGCTGACTTTAGAGGACAATGGGGTTCGGGAGATGGATATTCGTTATCAGCTGTATACTCACGAAGCCAATCAGATCACCACGATTCTGCAGACCTATGCGCCGAATGTGCAGGATGCTGTGGATAAGGGCAATAAACAAATTTTGCTAATGAAGTGATAAATATATGAAGAATGTAGGATTCAATATTCCGGTAGTCGTCGCGCACAGAAAGCAAGAAATACTTGGGGCGCCAGATTTGCTTGTTGGCTCGGGGAAACGGTACTATGTCTCTGAAACCGGCAACGACACAAATGACGGATTATCCCCCGAATCCGCATGGGCGACTTTGGAACATGTTAATCGGGCTAATCACTTGAGAACAGGAGATGTGGTGCTGTTTCGACGCGGGGATTTGTTCCGAGGCATTTTGCAAACAAAAAGTGGCGTTGGGTACGGAGCCTATGGCTCCGGCCCGAAGCCACGCATTTGTGGATCGCTATGGAATGCTGCTGAACTGCATTGGGAAACCACGGATATTCTTCACGTCTATCGTTGTGAGGGTATCTATGACCGGGATGCGGGGCTCCTGATAGGGGACGATGGTAAGCTGGTTGGCATCAAAAAACTCGGAGGTATAGAAGAACTTCAAAACGACGGTGATTTCTTCCATGCGCCCGACCGGCATGTCTATATGCGGTGGAGCCAAGGAAATCCGGCTGAGTGCTTTAAAGAAATCGAGATTGGTATTAATTTGCATACAGTCCAGCTGCTCAATGGTCAGGAGAATATTACCATAGAAAATCTGAATGTCTGCTACACCGGCGCTCATGGGATTGCAGGAGGTTATTGCAAAAATATTGTCATTCGTTTTTGCGAATTCCACTGGATTGGCGGTTCCATTCAAGCCGGGACCGTACGGTATGGCAATGCAGTTGAGTTTTGGGCTTCCTCAGACACAGTGCTGGTTGAGCATTGTTATGTTTCTCAAGTGTATGACGCGGGGATCACTCATCAGGCCGGCGGAGCAAAGCAGGTTCAAATGCGCCATATTACCTATCGTTACAACCTAGTGGAGTATTGCACGTTTAGTTTTGAATGCTACGTCCGCAGACGGAATAAGGATGGGAAAATCTTAATCGATCCAGAATGTTATATGGAGGATATCCTTATCGAAAACAACCTGACCTTATATGCAGGCTTTGGGCTTGGAGAACAGCGTCCAGACAAAAATACGCCGGCACACATAAAGACATGGGAAAGCGAGAATTTCGCAAAGAACTATATCATTCGAGATAATATTTTTTATCAAAGCCGGGTGAATTTATTCCAAATTGACGCAATTGAGCCACAGTATTATCCAGAGTTGCGCCACAACACATATATACAGGTAAAAGGTCGGCCATTTGGCGTATGGAATAAGGAGTCTGTTTGTCAGTGCGAGGACACAGCGCATGAAATGCGTGATAGAGGAATCGACGTTGATCCGATCGTGATTTGGGAGGAGGAAGCCATATGAGCAAGAAGGATAGAATCTTTCGTGTACTCTCTATTGTTCTGTTGATGACAATGTTGTTGTTCAGCTTTGGCTGTGCAGGACAGGAATCTCTGTCCGAGATCAATTCATCGGCTATTTCTTCAGATGTGTCTGATGTGTCTGAGAACCCGAGCGTATCTTCCACAGAAACAGAGGGAACAAGTACGGAAACGCCAAGTTCTAACTCGCTCCCATCCACCACTGATCCAACGAGTACCACTCCCACGACGCCAAGTGTGAATCCGGATGCGGAGACACCGGTTTCAATGGAACAGACCTTAAAACTATACGGCAACATGAGCAGCAAGAGTGATAGTGCGGCAGCTTCGCTGCGCAACACGATAATTGGTAAAGAAAACTTGACTAAAACTGGCAGAAAAACCTTCTATATCTCGGCTCACAACGGCAACGACTCCAATGATGGATTATCGCCCTCCCAAGCGTGGAAGACCTTGGATGCTCTGTCCGCATACAACTATCTGATCGGTTCGGGGGATGTAGTACTTCTCGAACGGGGCGGTGTGTATCGGGGAACGCTTAACGCAGTCTCCGGCGTCACCTATGGGGCTTATGGTTCCGGGCCGAAGCCCTGCGTATATGGCTCACGTGAGAATGCCGCAAAAGGCAGTTGGAAAGAATCCGGTACGGCAAACGTTTATTCTTATGGCGTCTACACTAACGACATTGGAATCATTGTTTTCAATCACGGGGAAGCGGTGGGGTTTAAAAAGTTGCAAGGTGTTAGTGAACTGAAGAAGAACTTTGATTTTTATCACGATCGAGCAAATCATATCCTGTATCTGTATCTGGACAAAGGAAACCCTGCTGACCTCTACACCGACATCGAAATGGGATTTAATCAAGACCTTGTGACCATCCGAAAAGATGTCCATGATGTGACGATTGAGAATATCAGTTTTAAGTATACCGGAGCACACGGGATCTCCACTGGCATCGGAGTATACAACATATGTGTGCAGTATTGTGAATTTGGCTGGATCGGCGGTTCTATCCTGGCCGGTACAACCGACACAAGGTATGGGAATGCCATTCAATTTTGGGGTACGTGCTCCGATAGTGTCATTGATCATAACTGGATCTATCAAGTGTATGACACCGCAATAACCCATCAGTATAGGAACACAGACCAGAATGTGGTCGCCAAGGGAATGACGTACAGTAATAACCTAATCGAATACTGTACTTTCTCGTTTGAGTATTTCTGGAAATGTGTTGATTCTTCCGGCAATGTGATTACGCCGCCCACCTTCTATATGGAAGATATATCGGTAACAAATAATATTATGCGTTTCTCGGGATATGGTTGGGGGAACCAGCGACCGGATATAAATGCTGCGGCTCATATCAAATCTTGGGATTCCTCACCGGATCCGGCGAAAAGCTTTACCATCAGCGGAAACACCTTTGATACGGCCTGGTTTGGCCTGATTAAGATCTCCGCTGGAGACTCTTCCAGCCTACCGGTCTTGAGCGGTAACACATATATTCAACAGTCGGGGAAAAAGCTGGGGTATTATGGCGTGATCGGCAATTATAAAGAACTTTCTTTTGACAGCAATATCACAAGTTCTATCCGAGAATTTGACTCTAACGCTACGGTGGTGTCCATATCATAAAGAAAAAACTTCGGATTCCAAGAGCACGATAACATGTTAACGCAAAAGCCACAAAGCCGCTTAACAGGAGATTTTAATATGAAGAAAATCGGAAAAATGTTTTTATCGATTTTCACTTTGCTGGCAGTTTTGGCAACTGGACTTTCGTCTAAATTTCCTGCACTGGCACTTGAATTGGCTGCAACCACTACCTTGGTTTCACAAGCACAAGTTGCGGTGGAAACAATGAATGTTTCGAACGATACGACGGCTACCGATATTTTAACAGTGGTACAAGATGCGATCGGTGATGCGACGGCTACATGGACCCGTGATTTTTATCTACAGCGTGCGGTGAACGGCGCTATTGTTAAAGTTGATGGTGTAGAGATTGGCCGGACAGAGACCCGCGACGGTTATATATCCGGAACGGTTACAATAACCAGTGTAGACGGCACGGTGGATATCGCGATCAATTTACCGATCACGGCTACTTATGAGTCGTTATTTTATACAGCAACAGAGGTAGCGAATCCGGATGACTACATTTTTGGTAGCAGCACTTATGCACCAGATAGTTTTACCGCAAAAGTAGCTGTAGTTCCAGAAACCGTGACAACAGTTTCAAACTCAACATTTAAAGGCTTCTCGTCATTGGAAGTGTTGATCGTACCAGACTCGGTTACTAATTTTGACTGGACTCAATGTAAGGACTGTCCTAACCTCAAGGTGGTTATTCTCGGTGACGGTATTACCTCGATGGGTGGGGAGAACTTTTGGAATTGCGCATCCCTAAAATATGTGAGGCTCCCGAAAAACTTGGTTCAGATTGGGGAAAACAGTTTCAATGGCTGTTCCTCGTTGAAAGATCTAATTTTACCATCGAGTGTGACCACCCTGAAAGGCTCTGCTTTCAGGGGGAGCGGCCTGTATGAATTGATTTTGCCCTCGGACTTATCGACTATTTCCTCTGTTTGGACATGTGCCGATATGACAAATCTGAGGAAAATAGTTGTATTGGGGATAAATAAATTTTCCTTTGAAAAATTTGGGCAGATTGGCACTGATGTCGAGATTGTAACCTGGGGCGGTACAGCCATAGCATCTGCTGCCGGTAACCGCTTTGTTGATCTGGCAACAGTGAACTATACAGGCAGTGATGTACTGTTGACTTCTTCAGCATCCGGAACCACGATCAGCTTGACGCCGACCCCTGCTACGAACCAAGAATTTGCTATTACGTATTTAACGGGAACAACCGAAAGTGCAACAGTGAACACGGCAAACAAGATTTTTACTTTGCCATCAGTAGGCTTTATCGGTTGCATATCGTATGCTGTTTGGACTGATACGCTTGAATCCATGATTACGGACGTTCGTACGGCACTTAATGCACTGGCCGTTACGAACAACACGTCGGCTGCAGATATCGAAGCATCGGTTGAGGCGGCGATTAATAATGCTTCTCTTACGGTCTCTTGGAAACAGCCGTTTTTCAAACTCCGTGCTGTTAACGGTGCCATTGTTCGTGTGGACGGTGTTGAAAAGGGGCGAACAGATGTACGGGATGGGTTGGTGTCAGGGATATTGACCCTGACCGATGGGGAAGAATCGGCAGATATCGCTTTTAATCTTCCTATTCCGGCTGGATATGAAACATATGCATATAGGGCTATCGACGTGGCGGCTCCATCTTTGTATACCGTGGGAAGTGCTACTATTTCTCCGACGGAGCTTACCCAAAAAGTAGTTATCATTCCGGATGGCGTGACAACAGTTTCAAGCTCAACATTTAAGGGCTTCTCGTCATTGGAAGTGTTGATCGTACCAGACTCGGTTACTAATTTTGACTGGACTCAATGTAAGGACTGTCCTAACCTCAAGGTGGTTATTCTCGGTGACGGTATTACCTCGATGGGTGGGGAGAACTTTTGGAATTGCGCATCCCTAAAATATGTGAGGCTCCCGAAAAACTTGGTTCAGATTGGGGAAAACAGTTTCAATGGCTGTTCCTCGTTGAAAGATCTAATTTTACCATCGAGTGTGACCACCCTGAAAGGCTCTGCTTTCAGGGGGAGCGGCCTGTATGAATTGATTTTGCCATCGGATTTATCGACTATTTCCTCTGCTTGGACATGTGCCGATATGATGAACTTGAACAAAATTGTAGTGCTGGGTGTCGACAAGCTCACCATGAGTTTATTTAGCCAAGTCGGTTCAACGGTTAAAATCGTCACTTGGAACGATACATCTCTGGCAGCCATGGCAGATAGCCGCTTTGTAGATTTGGCCTCGGTCATTGTAGAGGGTGAGTCGGCAAATGCGGTATCTTCGGTAACATCGAGCCAAGTGGTATTGACGGTTAGTCCAAATGACGATCGCCTGATTCAACTGCGATATAATACTGGAAATGTTACCAGTAATCGTTACTGTATTGAAAATGAACCGTTTTGCGTTCCGAACGCAAATTTTATACGTATCGCATACATTACGGCGGATGAGGCCGTCAATGAATTGGAGGTGTTGGCAAATAAAGCGCTTCGGGCAATGGATATCACCGGAGCAACCACGGCAAATGATGTTGAGGCTATGGTTACATCCGCGATGAATTGTGAAGACGCCGTACTTTCCTGGGATGCGGCGTTCAATATTACCTCTCCTACTAGCCTAACAGATGGGTGGGCTAGCGGGATCCTGAAAGTGGCCGCCTACAACAGAAGTTTTACTCTCCAGATTGACGAGGCGGTCCGAAATTCTTCTGAAGAGATTTATGCAGAAGCGCCTGTGTCAACCGCACAAACTGTAGATCTTTATGGAAACATGAGTGGAACTAGTGACATGGCAGCGGCGGCATTGCGAAACGCCATTGCCAATAAGGAGAACTTAACAGCCACAGGCGAAACTACATTTTATATTTCGGCGCAAACCGGTAGTGATTTAAACAACGGACTCACTCCCTCCACCGCGTGGAAAACGCTGGAGGCAATGTATATGCACAGAGACCAAATCCATTCTGGAGATACGATCCTTCTTGAGCGTGGAGGTATATATCGTGGTACGATTGATACTCTAAGCGGTGTCACCTACGGGGCTTATGGTTCCGGGCCGAAGCCCTGCGTATATGGCTCACGTGAGAATGCCG
>ERZ836939.1358-NODE-1358-length-28532-cov-11.003055_pt1 | contig 28532 bp, 26 predicted proteins | sample MGYA00519912_ERZ836939 | MGnify/ENA primary metagenome ERZ836939 (study PRJEB31850, sample SAMEA3708810) | human gut metagenome | biome: human gut; feature: human-associated habitat; material: faeces | place: China | collected 2014 ...
AAAAAATCCCGGCGCCGCAGTTTTGCGGCGTCGGTTTTCGTTGTTGTCAAATGCGCCCCGTAAGGGGATAAAGTTACTCGGCAGCGGCCGTCTTTTCGACGGGATAAACGCTGACCTTCTTCTTGTCTTTGCCCATTCTTTCATACCGAACGACCCCGTCCGTCAAAGCAAACAGCGTATCGTCGCTGCCGATGCCGACGTTGGTACCCGGATGGATCTTCGTGCCTCTCTGGCGAACGAGGATATTTCCCGCAAGCACGTTTTGTCCGTCGCCGCGCTTGGGCCCGAGTCTTTTGGCCTCGCTGTCTCTTCCGTTGTGGGAAGAACCGGTACCTTTTTTATGAGCGAATAAACTGATGAATATCATTTTTATTTCTCCTTTTTCAGATTTTTCCTTCGGAGGGTTCCCTGCCCGTCCGAAAGCCTTGGCGGTTAAAGCTCGATCTTTTCGATTTTGACCGCGGTGTAGGGCTGTCTGTGGCCCTGCGTTCTGCGATAGCCTTTTTTCGGCTTCATCTTGTAAACGCGGATCTTCTTGCTCTTGCCGTTTTTGACGACGTTGCCGGACACGACGGCGTTTTCCACCACGGGGGTGCCGAAAACAGCCTTGTCCTCGTCGATGACAGCCAGAACGCGGTCAAACTTCACAGTCTCGCCGGCCTCGACATCCAGCTTCTCGACGAAGATGACGTCGCCCTCGGCCACGCGGTACTGCTTACCGCCGGTAACGATGATAGCGTGCTTCAAACTCGTTGCACCTGCCTCTCTGTAGAGTCTCGCTCTTGTGGGCGGGAGGATGTCTCCGCTTTGTACCCACTCAATGCGGCCTTGACAGTTTACCATTCCACCACATATTTGTCAACGGTTTTCCGGGCGAAAGGCGAACTTTTTTCTGCCCATGCAAAAGCCACGGCGCCGGTCAGCGCCGTGGCTTTGAAAACTCGGAAACTCAGCCGCAGATGGCCTTCGTGTCGCGGGCGATGACGAGCTCCTCGTTCGTCGGGATGACGAACACCTTGACCTTGGAGTCGGGGGTGGAGATGATGACCTCTTCGCCGCGGAGCTTGTTCTTTTCCGCGTCGAGCTTGACGCCGAGGTACTCCAGACCGTCGCAGATGGACGCGCGCATGGAGCTGGAGTTCTCGCCGACACCGGCCGTGAAGACGATGCAGTCCACGCCGCCGAGCGCAGCCGCGTAGGCACCGATGTACTTGCGGACTTCATAGGCGAACTTGTCGAGCGCGAGCTGCGCAGCCTCGTTGCCCTTTTCGGCAGCCGCGTCCAGATCACGGAAGTCGGAGGAGATGCCGTCGGACAGGGCCAGCACGCCGGACTTCTTGTTGAGCATGGTCAGGCAGTCATCGGCGGACATGTTGTACTTGTTCATGATGAACTGCGCGACACAGGTGTCGATATCGCCCGCGCGGGTGCCCATCGGGACACCGGCCAGAGGCGACAGGCCCATGGAGGTATCCTGGCACTTGCCGTCCTTGACCGCGGACAGGGACGAGCCGTTGCCCAGGTGGCAGACGATGACGCGGTGCGCGTTCTCCACGCCGCCCATCAGCTCGATGCAGCGCTTGGAGACGAAGCGGTGGGAGGTGCCGTGGAAGCCGTAGCGGCGCAGATGGTCCTCGGTGTAATACTTGGTGGGGATGGCATAGCGGTAGGCCTTCGGGGGCATGGTCATATGGAACGCGGTGTCGAACACAGCGACCTGGGGTTTGCCCGGCATGGCCTTTTCACAGGCCTCGATGCCCATGAGGTTGGCGGGGTTGTGCAGCGGGCCGAGGGGGATGCAGTCACGGATGGCCTGCTTGCAGGCTTCGTCGATGATGCAGCTTTCGACAAACTTGTCGCCGCCGTGCAGGACGCGGTGGCCCACAGCGTCGATCTCGTCGACGGACTTGATGACACCGTCAGCCGGGTCGACCAGGATGGACATGACCGCCTCGATGGCTTCCTTGTGGGTTGGCATGGGGATGTCCTTCTCCACCTTCTTGCCGGTCGCCGGGACCTTGTGGGTCAGACGGCCGTCGAGACCGATGCGCTCGCACAGACCCTTGGCCGTGACATTGCCGGTCGCCGGATCCATGAGCTGATACTTGAGGCTGGAGCTGCCAGCGTTGATGACCAGTACATTCATTGTTCCATTCACTCCTGTGTTTCTTTTTTCAGTCATTCGTGGTACTATATTCATAGCTATTTTTCATCATACAACAAAAGCAAAAGGGAAACAAGAGTTTCCCAAGATTTTTTTATCGGAGGGCCGCTTATGCAGACGGTCGGCGTGATCTGTGAATATAACCCCTTCCATCTCGGCCACGCGCGGCAGCTGGCCGCGGTCCGGCAGCAGCTGGGTGGGGATGCGGCCGTCGTCTGCCTCATGAGCGGCAATTACGTCCAGCGGGGCGAGCCCGCGGTCTTTGACAAGCGCGTGCGCGCCCGCGCGGCGGTGGACGCGGGGGCGGATCTTGTGCTGGAGCTGCCGGTCACGGCAGCGCTGCAGTCGGCCGAGGGCTTCGCCGCCGGGGGCGTGCGGATCTTATCCGCGCTTGGCTGCGGGTATCTGAGCTTCGGGTGTGAATCGGGCAGCGGCGAGGCGCTTTTCCGCGCAGCGGAAGCGTCGTGCGCGCCGGAATTTGAAGCTTTCCTGCACGAAGCCATGCAGGAGGGTTTGAGCTACGCCGCCGCGCGGCAGCGGGCGCTGGCCGCCCTCGGCGCGGACGGCGAATTACTGACAAGACCCAACGACATCCTGGCCTTTGAATACTGCCGCGCGATCATCCGGCAGGAAAGCGGTCTGCGCCCGCTCGCCGTCCTGCGCCCCGGCGACTATCACGCGGACGAGCCGGATGCGGAACACCCGTCGGCGACCGCCGTGCGGCGGCTGATCCTGACCGGCGGAGACTGGCGGCCGTATGTCCCGGCGGAATGCGCCTGCGAAGGGGCCGTGCCGCACGCGCTTTGCTGGGGCGAGCGCGCGATGCTCGCGCGCCTGCGCGGCATGGAGCAGGCAGACTGGGCGCGCACCGCGCATGGCTCCGAGGGCCTGTGGTCCAAGGTGTGGAAGGCCGTCTTGTCGCAGCCGGACTATGAGAGCATCCTCGCCGCGGCCAAATCGAAGCGCTACCCGCGCACGCGGCTGCAGCGGCTGCTGCTGTGCGCGTATCTCGGCATCAGCGAGGAAACGCTCCGGCAGACGCCGCCCTATGTGCGCGTGCTGGCCTTTGATGAGCGGGGACAGACCGTTTTGCGGCAGGCAAAAAAGAGCGGCGGCTGTATGCTTGTGAATGCCGGGCAGACGCCGCCGGACGCGGCGTATTATGAGCTGGAGCGCTGCGCCGCGGATCTGTATACGCTCTTTTCCCGCCCGGGCGCCCCATGCAGCGCCGGGACAGAACGCGGCACCCGGATCTATCAACGGAAACCTTAAATTTTGCGGTATTTTCCGAATCCCTCTTGACAAATCACGCCTCCTGTGCTACTGTGTTAATCACTTAATACAGCAGTACAGGAGGTGACTTCATGTCCTGGAAATTTCAGGCCGATCAACCCATCTATACGCAGCTCGTCGCGCGCTTGCAGCAGCAGATCGTTTCCGGCGTCTATCCGCCCGGGAGCAAGCTTCCATCGGTGCGCGAGCTTGCAGCCGATGCCGGTGTCAACCCGAATACCGTGCAGCGCGCCTTTGCCGAGCTGGAGCGCGCGGGACTGATCTACACGCAGCGCACCGCCGGCAAGTTCGTCACCGAGGATGCAGCCGCCATCGCCGCTGCACGCCGCTCGCTCGCCGAGGCGCAGACCCGGCAGTATCTCGCGGCCATGCGTGCGCTTGGCTGCGGAAAGCAGGAAATTCACAATCTATTCGATCAAATGGAGGAACAGGAACATGCCGATCTTTGAATGCCGCGCGCTGGAAAAGCGCTATGGCGCGGCCATGGCGCTCGACCATATCGATCTCGCGCTCGAACCCGGCCGTATCGTTGGCCTGCTTGGGCCAAACGGCAGCGGAAAATCCACCCTGATCAAGCTTGCCATGGGGCTGCTGCAGCCCACCAGCGGAGAAGTGCTGATCGGCGGCCAGGCACCGTCACCGCAGACCAACGCCGTCGTGTCCTATCTGCCGGACCGCATCACGCTCAGCCCCTGGATGAAGACGCGCCAGCTGCTTGATTTCTATGGCGACTTCTTTGCCGATTTTGACCGCGCAGCCGCCGAACGGATGCTCTCGCAGCTCGGTCTGGATCTCAACCAGTCCGTCCGTCAGATGTCCAAGGGCATGAAGGAAAAGGTCCAGCTCGTGCTTACCATGAGCCGCAGAGCGAAGCTCTATCTGCTCGACGAGCCGATCGGCGGCGTCGATCCCGCCACGCGCGATTATATCCTGCATACCATTATTTCAAACTATAACCCCGAGGCTGCCGTCATCATCAGCACACACCTGATCGCCGATGTCGAGCCGGTGCTTGATGATGTCATTTTCCTCGATCATGGACACGTCGCGCTGCACGAGAGCTGCGAGGAGATCCGCGAGACGCGCGGCCAGTCGGTCGACGCCCTGTTCCGGGAGGTATTCAAATGCTGGGAAAACTGATCAAACACGAGTTCCGCGCCACAGGCCGTCTGATGGCGCCGCTGTTCGGCGCGCTCTTGCTGCTGGCTGTCTTTTCCCGCGTCGCAAATCAGATCCTGCAGCAGGTGCCGAATCCCACGCGCGTTCTCTATATTGTCAGCGTCCTGCTCGCCATTGTCTATGTGCTGGCGGGTCTTGGCGTGATGGTCTTCTCCACCGTTCTGATGATCAAGCGCTTCCACCAGAACTTCCTTACCGACGAGGGCTATCTCATGTTCACGCTTCCCGTCAGTGTCCACAGCCTGCTCTGGTCGAAGCTGATCACCGCCGCGCTCTTTTTCCTCTTCACGTTTGCGGCGGAGCTGCTTGCCCTCGCCATCGTGATCTGGCAGGGCGGCGTGTCAACAGAGCTATATAACAACTTTATATCCGGACTGCGCGAGCTGGGCAGCTATTACACCGGTAACGGCATCGCCATTGCGCTGGAGACCTTTGCGATGCTGTTCGTCAGCCTGCTTGTCACCTGCCTGCTGTTCTACGCGCCCATGTCCATCGGCTACAGCTTTGCCAACCATAAGGGGCTTCTTTCCGTCGTGTTCTATTTTGTCATTCAGGCCGTGCAGCAGATCTTCGGCGTCTGCACGCTTGCAGGCCTTGCAGATGACAGCTCCCTCCTGAACCACCTGCTGCAAAATGTCTTTTCAGGCGGCCGCATGGTCGTCGTCAATGGGGTCGTCAGTGAGGCTCCGCACGCCGTCGCCCAGTTTGTCCACGGTACCATGCTCCTGTCCCTGCTCGCAGATCTTGTCCTCGGCGCGATCCTCTATTTTCTCACCTACTTCATGCTCCGCAAACGCCGGAACCTCCAGTAAGCGGCACAGCCGGCCTGCAGCCCGACGGCTGCAGGCTGTTTTTTGCGTTCCAGAAGAAAAATTGAAAATTATCCTTGCATTCTGGCGCATCCTGTGGTACTATATCTAGGCGTTTGAACCAAGGGAAGGGCAGTCTGCCTTTTTACAGAAATCTGATGAGAGAGGTGAAACTCATGAAGGAAGGTATCCATCCCAAGTACGAACAGACTACTATCAGATGCGCGTGTGGTGCAGTTATTGAGACTGGTTCTACCAAAAAGGACATCAAGGTTGAAATTTGCTCCAAGTGTCACCCGTTCTACACCGGCAAGCAGAAGCTTGTTGACACCGGTGGACGTGTTGACCGTTTCAACAAGAAATACGGCCTGAAGTAAGAAGACAGTCCGCACCGCGTATCGGTGCGGACTTTTTTCATATATGTCGCAATTTGCAAGAAACTGACGGAAGACGATACATGGAAGAACTGAATCAGAAACGAATCGACCGGGCCGTGCTCGTCGGCCTCAACGCGGACTGCTTTCCAAAGGAAGAGACCGCGACGGAGACGACGCTTGATGAGCTCGAAGCCCTGCTCAATACCGCCGGCGGCGAATGCGCCGGCAAGATCCTGCAGAACAAGCACACGCCCGACCCCCGCTCGTTCATCGGCGAGGGCAAGGCTGAGGAGGTGCGCCAGCTGGTCTTGTCCACGGGCGCGAACATGGTCATTTTCGATAACGACCTCACGCCCTCGCAGACGCGCACGCTGGAGGATATTTTAAAGACCACCGTGCTCGACCGCAGCGCGCTCATCCTCGACATCTTCGCCCAGCGGGCCAAGACGCGCGAGGGCAAGCTCCAGGTCGAGCTGGCGCAGTATCAGTATTACCTGCCCCGGCTCACCGTCTGGAATGAGGAGATGGGCCGTCTCGGCGGCGGCATCGGCACCAGAGGCCCGGGCGAGACGCAGCTCGAGACCGACAAGCGCTACATCCGCTCGCGCATCCAGAAGCTGCGCGAAAATCTGGAAGACGTGCGCAAGGTCCGCGCCGAGCAGCGCAGAAGACGGCAGAAAAACGATCTGCCCGTCGTCGCCCTCGTGGGCTACACGAACGCGGGCAAATCGACACTGCTCAACCGCCTGACCGGCGCCGACATCCCCGCCAATAACCGCCTGTTCGACACGCTCGACACCACCACGCGGCAGCTGACGGTCTCCGACACCTGTCAGGCGCTGCTGTCGGACACGGTCGGCTTCATCGCCAAGCTGCCGCACCATCTGGTCGAGGCCTTCCGCGCCACGCTCGAGGAGCTGGAATACGCGGATCTTCTCATCCACGTCATCGACAGCGCCGACCCGGAGCGCGACGATCACATCGCGGTCGTCGACCGCCTGATTGCGGAGCTTGCAGCGCCCGGCACGCCGGTCCTGGAATGCTACAACAAGTGCGATCTCGTCGCCGACGACGAGATCCCGCGCGGGCAGGACAAGGTCGCCATCTCCGCCGCGAGCGGCTTCGGCCTCGATGCGCTCAAAGAAGCCGTCGAGCAGCTGCTCGGCCGGGGCAAGCACCATGTGAAGCTCCTGCTGCCGTATGCGGTCGGCGGCATGGTCGCCGCGCTGCACGACACGGCGCAGGTCCTGTCCAGCAGCTATACGGAAAACGGGATCGAACTTGACGCCATCGTCGATGAAACCTTGTTCGGCAGATTGCGTCAGTATGTAACAGAGGAAGTCTGATGGAGCAGCTCTGGATCCCCGCAGGGGAGGGAAATTCGGAATATATCGAAAAAAAATCCCGCTTTCTCGGCCTCGTCCTCCCCGTGACGACCGAGGCGGAGGCCCGGGCGCAGCTCGAGGCCGTCAAGAAGCGGGAATATGACGCCCGGCACAACTGCTGGGCCTACGTCCTGCACACCGGCCAGAAGCGCTACAGCGACGACGGCGAGCCGCAGGGCACCGCCGGACAGCCGATCCTGAACGTGCTCGAGCGTGAGGGCGTACAGGATGTGCTGTGCGTCGTGACGCGGTACTTCGGCGGCATCCTGCTCGGCGCGGGCGGGCTCTGCCGGGCCTATACCAAGGCCGCGAAGGACGCGCTGGACGACGCGGGCATCTCCGAGCTGCGCCCGTGGAGCGTGCTGCGGTTCGATTGCCCCTACGCGCTGTTTGAGCGCGTGAAGCTCGAGACAGACAAGCGCGGCGGGCTGGTCCGGGACGCGGACTACGGCGCGCAGATCGCGCTGACGATCCTTCTGCCGCAGCCGGAGGAAGCCGCGTTCCGGAAGGCCCTGCAGGAGCTTTCCGCCGGGAGCCTCGCGCCGGAAACGACCGGCACGGAGCTGCGCGGCGTGCGCATCCGGTGAACGCCAGATCACAGCTTTTCAAAAAATTCACGCAAACGCCACACGGAATTTAAAATTTCCGTTTATTCTGACATTGTAAGGTGGGACCGATATGACCGTGCGCGAACGGATGGAGCAGGAGGAATATGACGTTCTCTCCCCGCAGGCCCAGAAGGCCGCCGAGACGAAGGGCCGCCCCTCGCCGGAGGAGGACAACGACGTGCGCACCTGCTACCAGCGCGACGCCGACCGCATCCTGCACAGCAAGTCTTTCCGCCGGCTGATGCACAAGACGCAGGTCTTCCTCTCGCCGGAGGGCGACCATTACCGCACCCGCATGACCCACACGCTGGAGGTCGCGCGCATCGCGCGGACGATCTGCCGCGGGCTGCGGCTCAATCAGGATCTGGCGGAGGCCGCGGCCTACGGCCACGACCTGGGCCATACGCCGTTCGGCCACGCGGGCGAAAAGGCGCTTTCCAGCATGATGGAAAAGCCGTTCCGCCACAATGAGCAGTCGCTGCGCGTGGTGGACAAGCTCGAGCGCGGCGGCACGGGGCTGAACCTGACCTACGAGGTCCGCATGGGCATCCTCGGCCACACCGGAGATTTCATCCCCGAGACGCTCGAGGGCCAGATCGTGCGCACGTCCGACCGCATCGCGTATATCAACCACGACATCGACGACGCCATGCGCGCCGGGATCCTGACCGAGGACGACATCCCGCCGGAGATCGCAGAGATCCTCGGCCATTCGCACTCGCAGCGGATCAACACGCTCGTCGAGAATATGATCGACAACACGATCGCCACCGGCACGCTCGGCATGCAGCCGGAGATCGCGCAGGCGATGGACCGGCTGCGCACGTTCATGTTCGCCCGGGTCTACACCAATCCCGTGGCCAAGGGCGAGGAGACCAAGGCGAAGGACATGCTCTGCCGTCTCTTTGAATATTATATGCGGCGCCCGGAAAAGCTCCCGGCGGATTTTCTGCCGCAGCTGGACTTTGACGGCATGGAGCGCATCGTCTGCGACTACATCGCCGGTATGACCGACCGCTACGCGGTCTACAAGTATTCCGAGCTCTTCATCCCCACGACGTGGCAGATGCGGTAAGCACCGGAAGATCCCATTTGAACGGAAAGGAGGTTTCTGCCTTGGCATTTCCGCAGCCGTTTCTTGACGCGCTCATCGACCGCAATCCCATCGACGAGGTCGTGGGACAATATGTGAGCCTGACGCGCCGGGGCTCGAACCTCTTCGGCCTCTGCCCGTTCCACTCGGAGAAGACCGCTTCGTTCTCCGTCGCCCCGGACAAGGGCATCTATTACTGCTTCGGCTGCCACGCGGGCGGCGGCGTGGTCAACTTCATCATGCAGATCGAGGGGCTGGACTTCCCCGACGCCGTCCGCTTCCTCGCCAAGCGCGCGGGGATGGAGGTACCGGAGGACGAGGCCTACCACTCGCAGTATCAGAAGCAGGAGCGCCTTTGGGCCCTGTGCAAGGACGCGGCGCGGTTTTTCCGCCAGCAGCTGTTTTCTCCCGTGGGCAAGCCCGCGCAGGCGTACATACAGAAGCGGGCGCTCAGCATGGACACCGTCAAGCGCTTCGGCCTCGGCTTCAGCCCGGACGCATGGGCGACGCTCACGGACACCATGAAGGAAAAGGGCTACCGACTCGACGAGCTCATCGACGCCGGGCTCTCCATCCGGGGCAAAAACGGCGGCGTGTATGACCGCTTCCGCAACCGCCTCATGTTCCCCATCATCGACATCCGGGGGAACGTCATCGGCTTTGGCGGCCGCGTGATGGACGATTCGACGCCCAAATACCTCAACTCGCCGGAGACGCTCATCTTCAACAAACGCAAAAATCTCTTCGCGCTCAACGTCGCCCGCAAGAGCAAGCAGGGCCGCATCATCCTCACCGAGGGCTATATGGACGCCATCGCCCTGCACCAGTACGGGTTCGACTGCGCCGTGGCCTCGCTCGGCACGTCGCTGACGGAGGAGCACGCGAACATCCTCGCCAAGTACACCAATCAGGTCATCCTGACCTACGACGGCGACGAGGCCGGGCAGAACGCCACGCGCCGCGCCATCCCGATGCTCGAAAAGACCGGCATCCAGGTGCGCGTCCTGCGGATGCAGGGGGCAAAGGACCCGGACGAATTTCTGAAAAAATACGGCGCACAGCGCTTTGAGGTCCTGCTCGACAGCTGCCAGAACCAGGCCGAATACCGGCTCGACAGTCTCCGGCGCAAATTCGACCTGACGCTCGACGAGCAGCGCGTGGAATTTCTCTCGCAGGCCGCCGCGCTCATCGCCTCGTTCCCGAACGCGGTACAGCGCGAGATCTACGGCCGCCGCGCGGCTGAGGCCGCCGGCATCACGCCCGAGGCCATGCAGCTGGAGGTCAAAAAGGCCTACCGCAAGTCCCGCGCCATCGAAAAGCGCAAACGCGAAGCGCAGGAGCTCGACATCGCGCGCCAGCGCGCGCCGAAGATCCGCGCCATCCACTACGACAACCTGCGCTCGGCCACGGCCGAAGAAGGGCTCATCTGCATGCTCCTGCGCGAGCCGGAGCTGATCGCGGGCGTGAAGCTCCCGGCGGAGGCGTGCTCGGTCGATCTGTTCGGCCGGGTGCTGACGCAGCTTCGCCAGCGGGTGCAGTCCGGCCGGCCGGTCTCGCTCGCCGCGATGGAGGGAGAATTCACCCCGGAGGAGATGTCGCACCTGTCGTATATCCTGAGCAAGGACACATCTCCGGTCTCGGATGAGGCGCTCGCGGATTATCTGCGCGTGATCCAGGAAGAATATGAGGGCCGGACCCGCGCCCGCTCGGAAGACAGCCTGCGGCTGCTCGCCGAGCAGATGAAATCGACAAAACAGTATGGAGGGTAAGCTATGGGAAAAGAACTGGAACTTCTGCAGAAAATGGAACTGACCGCTGAAAACCGGCAAAAGCTCGAGACCCTTATCACCGAGGCGAAAAAGACCGGCAAGGTCTCCTCCAAGCATCTGGTCGAAACGCTCGACGACGTCGACGCCACGCAGGCGCAGACCGAGCAGTTCTATGACATTCTGGAGCAGGCCGGGATCGAGATCGACGTGTCGGACGTGCTGGAACTGATCGGCTCGGCCGACATGGACAACCCCACGCTCAGCGAGATGCAGGCCATCGAGGACGAGGGCCTGCCCGAGGATCTGGAAACGCCCGAGGCCCTGCCCGAGGACGTGGAGACCGCCAAGCTCGACGACCCCGTGCGCATGTACCTCAAGGAGATCGGCCGCATCAAGCTTCTCTCGCCCGAGGAGGAGCAGGAAGTCGCAAGAGCCATGGCCGAGGGCGACGAGAAGACCCGCGAGGCCGCGCGCAAGCGCATGTCCGAGGCGAATCTGCGGCTCGTCGTGTCGATCGCCAAGCGCTATGTCGGCCGCGGGATGCAGCTGCTCGACCTCATCCAGGAGGGCAATTTGGGCCTCATGAAAGCCGTGGAAAAATTCGACTACACGAAGGGCTATAAATTCTCCACCTACGCCACCTGGTGGATCCGCCAGTCGATCACGCGCGCCATCGCCGACCAGGCCCGCACGATCCGCATCCCCGTGCACATGGTGGAGACCATCAACCGGGTGCTGCGCACCTCGCACGCGATGGTGCAGAAGCTCGGCCGCGAGCCGACGACGAAGGAGATCGCCGACGAGCTGCACATCGAGCAGAGCAAGGTCGAAGAGGTCCTGAAGATCGCGCAGGAGCCCGTCTCTCTCGAAACGCCCATCGGCGAGGAGGAAGACAGCCATCTCGGCGACTTCATCCAGGACGACGAGGCGTCTCAGCCGTCGGAGGAGGCCACCTATACCCTGCTGCGCGAGCAGCTCGAGGAAGTCCTGTCCACGCTGACGCCGCGGGAGGAGCAGGTGCTGCGCATGCGCTTTGGTCTGGTCGACGGCAAGCCGCATACGCTCGAGGAGGTCGGCAAGCAGTTCGACGTCACGCGCGAGCGGATCCGCCAGATCGAATCCAAGGCCCTGCGCAAGCTGCGCCATCCGTCGAGAAGCAAAAAGCTCCGCGACTTCCTGAATTGACCCGAAACAGATTATTTACACTTTTCTTCTTGACATCCGGGAAAATATTCGTATCATAGTCTTATGCAAATTGAAACCTTGGAGGAATTCAGGATGTTTGAGAAAATTCAGGCGTATCTGGCCTCGCAGCTGGACATTCCGGCCGATGAGATCACCCGCGACACCACGTTTGAAAGTCTGGGCGTCGATTCTCTGGATACCGTCGAAATGGTCATGGATCTGGAGGAGCAGCTGGGCGTCGATCTCGAGCTTGAGGACAAGATCGCGACTGTCGGCGAGCTCGTCGATTTCGTCGAAAGCAAACTGGACTGAATCGTCATTGTCACGACGAGGTGCGTGGCAAGGCTGCACTACTTGGGGAGATAGCGGTGCCCTGTTACCCGCAATCCGCTACAGCGGGGAGGAATTCCCGACCGAGGGTGTATGCTGTGTCGTCTGACCCGGATAAGCGGTGTTGAAGATCTGGTCTTGCGCAATAGGGCTCTGTGAATCGTGTCAGGTGGGGAACCAAGCAGCACTAAGCAGACCACCCTGTGTGCCGCAAGGTTGCCGTTTCGGAGCTGGCTGTCCGGGTAACGGATGTAGCATCCATTCGAAGAAGGGTGTGCAGTCCTGCCATGCACCTCGTCAGCTTTCCGCATGAAAATACGCGCAGTCGGGATCCCCCGGCTGCGCGCTTTTTTGGTTTATTCCCCGTCGAACAGCGTCCCGGTCTGGCGGCGGGCCTGCTCGATGACGGACGCGGTGATCACGCTGTCGCGGTTGCGCTTCTCCGGCTGCGTGCCGGAGGCGATATAGCCTGCGAACTCGCGCAGCTCGTACATCATGTTGTTGGGCAGCTTCTCGCGGTACGGCAGCTCCACAATCTCACCATTGCGGCGGACGAGCCAGATGCGGCGGATGTGGTTGATGTCGTCAAGGAGGATCGAGCCGTCCTCGCCCATAAAGGTCGTGGGTGACGCCTGCCTGCAGACCTTGGACCAGATGGCCTCGCAGACGAAGCCCGGATAGCGCAGAAGCGCGATGCCGCCGGCCTCAAACCCGCTTTCCAGATGATACGCCTCCGCCGACACGTGCGCCGGCGCGCCGAACATCGACACGAGCGCGTGGATGGGATAGCAGCCCATGTCCAAAATCGCCGCGTTGCAGAGCTTCGGGTCAAAGGCGTTGATGCCCTGCTCACCGGCGCGCACGCGGTCATAGCGGGAGGAATACTGGGTGAATTCCGCCGTCACGCGGCGGAGCGTCCCGATCTCGGGCAGAGCATCCCGGATGATGGGCAGCGCGTCGTCAAAGACCAGCCGCATGGCCTCGAGATAGACCACGCGGTGTTCCTTCGCCGTCTCGATGAGCGTCTCGGTCTGCGCCGCCGTCAGAACGCCCGGCTTTTCTAGCAGCACGTGCTTGCCGTGCCGCAGCAGGCACAGGGCCTGTTCAAAGTGGCAGCGGTTCGGGCTGGCGATATAGGCCGCGTCGAAGGTATCCGCCGCGGCAAAGGCCTCCAGATCGGTATAGACGGCATCCAGATGATACTTCTCCGCAAACGCCCGGCCCGTCTCCGCAGATCTGGAATAGATCGCCGCCGGGCGCAGCTCCGGCACCTGCTCCATCGCCGCCAGCAGCCAGTCGACGACAAAATTCCGCCCGATGATCCCCACGCGAATGGTCATAGTGTTCCCTCCATAGACGCGCATCCGTCCGGCTCTGCCGGGCGGATGCTGTTTTTATTGTTTAACTGATCTTTCCGCCCTCGTGCAGCAGCCGGTCCTTGATGTCCCAGAGCTTCTGCGACAGGTCGACGTAGTACGTGTGCGGGTTGTCGAAGCGCTTGACCTCGTCCCAGAGGGTATCGACCTGCTGGGCGCAGTATGCCTGGATCTCGCTGAGCGCCGGCAGCTGGTAGACAAGCTCGCCGCCCTGGAAAATGGGCACAAGCAGCTCCTTGGCCGTGAAGTTGTAGACCTTCTTGCGCTTCCAGGTCGCCTGCGGATCAAAGATCTCCAGATCCCGGCTGTCGTCGACTGTCTCGTCATGCACGCAGAGATAGTCGGCGATGGCCTTGCCGGTGTCGTTGCCAAAGAGGCGGTAGACCTTTTTGAAGTGCGGGTTCGTGATCTTGCCGACGTTTTCGCTGATCTTGATCTTGGGGATGATGTTCCCCTGCTCGTCCTCGATGGCCGTCAGCTTGTACACGCCACCGAAGACCGCCTCGGACTTGGCGGTGATGAGCCGCTCGCCGACACCGAACATGTCGATCTGCGCACCCTGGTTGAGGATATCCTCGATGATATACTCGTCGAGCGAGTTCGAGCACGAGATCTGGCAGGTCTGCCAGCCGGCCTCGTCGAGCATCTTGCGCGCCTTGCGGGTCAGGTAGGTCATGTCGCCGGAGTCGAGGCGGATGCCGCACTTCGTCAGCCCGCGGGGCTTCAGAACTTCATTGAAGACCCGGATGGCGTTCGGGATGCCGGACCGGAGCGTGTTATAGGTGTCGACCAGCAGGGTCGGGTTGTCGGGATAGGTCTCGCAGTAGGCCTTGAACGCCTCGTATTCCGACGGGAACATCTGCACCCACGAATGGGCCATGGTGCCGCCGGCAGGCACGCCGTAGAGCTGGTCGGTCAGCGTGCAGGCCGTGCCCTTGCAGCCGCCGATATAGGCCGCGCGCGCACCGTCGACCGCGGCGTCGACGCCCTGGGCGCGGCGGGAGCCGAACTCCAGCACCACGCGCCCCTTGGCCGCACGGACGACGCGGTTGGCCTTGGTGGCGATGAGGCTCTGGTGGTTGAGCGTGAGCAGCAGGAAGGTCTCGACCAGCTGCGCCTGGATGGCGGGGGCGCGGACGGTCATGATCGGCTCGCGCGGGAAGATGGGCGTGCCCTCCGGCACGGCCCAGATATCGCCCGTGAAGCGGAAGTCCCGGAGATAATCGAGGAAGCCCTCGTCAAACATGTTCCGGCTGCGCAGGTAGACGATATCGTCCTCGTCGAAGTGCAGCTGCTGGATATATTCGATGGCCTGTTCCAGCCCGGCGGCGATGGCGTAGCCGCCGTTATCCGGCACGCTGCGGAAGAAAATATCAAAATAGGTGATGCGGTCCTGCATGCCCTGGACAAAATAGCCGTTGCCCATGGTGAGCTCATAGAAGTCGCAAAGCATGCTGAGATTGGCGTTTTTGTTGATATCCATGGTGTTCCCCTCATGTTCCGCCGGACGGCGGGATCAATTTTGATTTCACTGTGTCAGTGCCCGGGCACGCTGCAGCTTGCTGCGCGGCTGCTCGTGAAGATGAAAGCGTTCGGCAAGCGTCTTTGCAAATGCCTGCACGTCCGCCTCCTCGCCAGCCTGCAGTTCAAGTTCGAGCTCGCACAGAAGCGCCTTCTTCCCGCCGCCGGTCAGTTCGCCGAGATCGCCGCAGAGCGTGCAGCTCGTCTTTTCCGAGAGCCGGAGCGGCGCGGTGATGCGGGTGAATTTCGCCCCGCAGACCGGCAGCAGCGCCTCCGCGTCCAGACGGCCGATCGCCTCCGGCGCGCCAAGCTTTGCAAGCGCCGGCAGCGCTTCGTCGAGATATTCGCTCTCCACTTCCCACTCGCCGCGGGTATGGCCCTCGCCGGGCGTCTTCATGGTGACAACGCTGCGCTCGTTTTCCGTGCGCAGGCGGAGCATCCAGCGGTTTTTCTCCAGCAGACCGTCCTCCGTGTCATAATAGGTCGTCTGCATCCGGATATAGATGAACGGGGCCTGCATCCGGCTGGCGACGGGCTCACTGCAGAGGATGCAGTCGAGCAGCTGCAGATCGCCGACCTCCAGCTTGTATTCGGTTTCCTTTCCCAAAACGGGTATCCTCGCTTTCAGGCGGACGCCCGCGGGCGTCCGCGCAGGATTTTCTCCATTCTACGTCATTTTGCCCATAAACGCAAGCGACACGCGGATTTTCTTTTCGCGCTGCGCAGGGTTTCCCGCGCCATTTCCCGACCGTTTTCCCGCCGCCCCGGCGGTAAAGTGGACGAAGGAACAAAGGAGGCGGCGCTATGGACATCAGACAGACGGATCCGGGCGGGCTGCGGCAGCGGCTTTCACAGGTGCTTGCCGCGCGGCCGCTGCTGCGGGGGCTGCTGCGCGCGCTGGGCGCGGGCGGCTTCTGCTTTGTGCTGGCGGGCGCGGGACTGCTGGACGGGCCTGTGCCGCTGGCGCTCGCGCCGGTATGCGTGCTGCCGTTCGGCCCGGCCGCGATCTGCGCGTATCTCGGCGCGGCGGCGGGCTACGCCGTGTTCTGGGGCCTCAGCGCGGCGCTGGAGCCGGTGGCGGCGGGGTTTTTGCTGCTGGCGGGCAGCTGTCTGCTGGCCGATCTGGTGCCGGACGAGCAGGGCTGGCTCGCCTCGGCCGCGGCGGGCGGGATCTATGCGCTGCTGGGCGTCATCTTCGTCCTGCGCGCGGACGGCGGGCTGCAGGCGGCGCTGCAGCTCATTTTGCGGCTGGTTTTGCTGACGCTGAGCGTCCGCATGCTCTCGCCCGCGCCGGCGAACGCGCGGCTGCGGCCGTATGCGGCCGCCGTGTGTCTGCTCGCGGGGCTCGTGCGGGTGCAGCTGCCGTTCGGGGTGCCGCTGGCCGTGATCCCGGCGGCGGCGATCTGCGTGCTGGCCGCGGCCGGGCCGGAGGCGCTGGCCGTCGGCGCGGCCTGCGGGCTGGTATTGGATCTCGGCAGCGTGCCGAGTCCGCCGCAGACGGCCTGCTTCTGCTTTTCCCTGCTCGCCTGCCGTCTCGCGGCGGGGCGGAAGCTGGCGCGGGCGGCGGTATTTTCGGGGATGTATTTTCTGTGCGTGCTCGTCTGGGGCGGTGAGCACGCGGGCTGGACGCTCGGGGTGGCGGCAGGCGCGCTGCTCGCCTGTCTCCTGCCGCCGCTGCCGGAGCACCCGGCAGCCGAAGCCCGGGCCGCCGCCCCGGATGCCCTCGATCAGGCGGCGGACGTGCTGCTCGCGCTCGAGGCGCGGGTGAGTCCGGCGCTTCCGGAGCCGCAGACGGCCCCGGCCCTGATCTTTGACAGCGCGGCAAGCGCCGTCTGCCGCAGCTGCGTGCGGCAGCAGCTGTGCTGGCAGGAGCGCGCGGACGAGACCTACCGCCTGCTCTGCGGCTGCGCAGGGACGATCCTGCGGCAGGGACAGGCCCGCGAGGGCGATCTGCCGCCCGCGTTCTGCAGCGCCTGCATCCGCGCCGAGGCCTTCCGCGAGGCCGTCAACCAGGCGCTGCGCACGCAGCAGGCGGAGCTTCTGGCCTTCCGCCGCAGCGAGGAATCCCGGCAGATCGCCTGTGCGCTGCTGGGCCATCTGGCGCGGTTCGTGGGCGCGGCCGGGCGCCGGCCCAAAGCGCAGAGCGCGCCGCGCTGGCGGCTCTCACTCGGCGTGCGGGCGGTCGGGCTGCGGGGCGATACGCTCTGCGGCGACGCGGGCGCGTGCTTTCAGGTCAGGACGCTGCAGTATGTGCTGCTGTGCGACGGCATGGGCACCGGCGCGGGCGCGAAGGCCGACGCCGAGGAGGCCATTTCCCTGCTCCGCGCGATGATCACCGCCGGCTTCGCCGCGCCGGAGGCGATGGCGCTGCTCAATGAGCTGTATCTGCTGCGCGGCGACGGCTGCTTCTCCACCATCGACCTGCTCGAGCTCGATCTGTGTACGGCGGAGGGCGCGCTCTACAAGTGGGGCGCAGCGCCGTCGTATCTCAAAAAGGGCGGGAACGTCAAAAAAATAGGGACAGCCTCACCGCCGCCCGGGCTCGGTGTGGGAGAGGAACACCGGGCCGGAGGCGTCAGACTGTCCTTGCAAAGAGGAGAGCTGCTGGTGCTTACCACCGACGGCGTGCCGGAGGCTGCGTGTGAGCAGTACCTGCGCACCTGCGGAGCGCTGTCTCCGCGGGAGCTTGCCGCCGGGGTCGTCGCATGCGCCAGCGAGTCAGAGCCGGATGACCGGACGGCCGCCGCCGTGCAGCTCGAGCCGGTCTCCCTGCAGCCTCACCATATCACACGGCGGGCGCGGAATGTGTCGAAAGCGGGGGCCAGACCCCACATTTAGGAAATATTTCCCGACGAAACACAAAATACCGGCTCGAATCGAGCCGGTATTTGTGTCTTTCTGTCTGTGCCGCAAGGCTTTCTCAGGCGAATGTCCCTCTGGCCACGTCGCCGAGATCGCTCAGCACGCCCATCGCGCCCAGCACCGCGATCAGGATGATCGCCAGCACGTAGACGCAGAAATAGCTGCGGGCGTAGTTGCGCCGGTTGAGGTTCTGGCTGCCGACGGCGTGAACGATCAGGAAGATCCATCCGACCAGCGGCAGGGAATACAGGATCCCGAGCCCGAAATACGTCCAGGGCGACAGCGGCCGGTAGGCCTCCGGCAGGTGCTGCAGTTCAAAATCGTTCATACGCTTCCTCCTCAGCTTCGTTCCTTGCAGGTCAGCTCCGCCACGTCCAGGCGGAACACCGCGACGTGCTGCGCCTGCTCGTCTGTGAATACGAAGCTTTTTTCCGGTTCATAATGCGCCATGATGGCGGCGAGCGCCTGTTTTTTCTCCTCCATGTCCGTCACCTCGCCGATCCGGCCCGTGCCGATGACGCTCTGGTAGCGGCAGGAATAGCTGCAGCCGCTCGTTCCCTCGACCAGCGCGTAGCTGCAGTCGAGCTCAAAGCCGACCTTCGGCCGCGCCGCGATGCGTGCGGCCTTGCGACCCTCCTTCGCGCCGTGGAAATAAAACCGGTCCGGCGTGCCGGGGACGAAGGCAAAGCTCAGAGGGACGATGTACGCGCCGTCCGGGTCGGAAAACCCGACGCGGCAGCAGTGGCAGGCATCCAGGATCTGCAGGATCTTTTCGCGGTCCGTGACCGCGCGTTCCGCTCTTCGCATACGCGTTACGCCAGACGCGTGCCGCCGGTCTGGCGGATGGAGAGCACGTGGCAGCTGCCCGCGCCCAATACGGCCTCCGCCCCGCTGCGGAACTGCTCGAGCATCTCATCCGGCACGAAGGCGAGGATCGTGCCCGCGAAGCCGCCGCCGTGCACGCGGCAGGCGCCGCGGCCGTCCAGCAGCTTTTCGCAAAGAGCCTGCGCCAGCGCCATCTGCTGATGGGCAGTGCTGCCGAGGGGAATGATGTTCTGCAGCAGCATCCACGACGAGCGGCCGGAATCGCGCACGCCCGCGAGGAAGCCATCAAAGTCTCCGTTTTTCAGCGCCTGTACCTGCTCGAGCACGCGGCGGTTCTCATCAAAGAAATGCATGGCGCGCAGGACGGCGCGGTCGCCGGTCTGTTCGCGGACCTGCTTGAGCTGCGCATAGAACTCCGCCTCATTGACCTCGCGCAGGACCTCCTTGCCAAAGCAGCGCGCGACGCTGCGCATCTCCTGCGGGATGGCGGCGTATTCGTCGGTCAGATCCGCGTGGTCCGCGCCGGAATCGAGGATGCAGGGCGTATAGCCGCAGTGGGCAAAGTCAAATTCCACACGCTCGACCAGCGGCGTCTGGGGATCGGCAAAGTCGATGAAGACCAGCCCGCCGACGCTCGAGGCCGTCTGGTCCATCAGGCCGCTGGGCTTGCCGAAATAGACGTTCTCCGCGTACTGGCCGATCTGCGCGATCTCGACCGCGGTCAGCTTCCGGTCAAAAAACAGCTCGTTCAAAATCGTGCCGATCAGCACCTCGAACGCCGCCGAGGACGACAGCCCGGAACCGGGCAGCACCGTGGACCGGACGCTCGCGTCAAAGCCGCGCAGCTCGCAGCCGCGCTGCCGGAAGGCGGCGGCCACGCCGCGCACGATCGCGGCGGTGGTGTTCTTCTCATCTTCGTGGATGGACAGATCGTCCAGCCGGATCTCGACGGGCGCATAGCCCTCCGACGCGACGCGGATGCAGTCGTCGTCCCGCAGCGTCACCTCCGCCGTGGTCTGCATATTGACGGCCGCGGCCAGCACGCAGCCGTGCTGATGGTCGGTATGGTTGCCGCTGATCTCCGTGCGGCCGGGCGCAGAAAAGCGATAGATCGTTTGCATAGCAAGTTCCTCCGTCCCCCGCCCTCCCGGGCAGGTCGTTTTTCCCATTATAGTACATTTCCGCGCCGGCGGCAAGAAGAAACTCCTTTGTCTGCGCCTTCGCACCCAGCCAGGGCTCCCCCCTTCCAGGGGACGATGTCTCCGACGGCCCTATCTTTTCTCTTGCGAGAGAAAAGATAGGGCCGCCGGAGGCAACAAGCAATTGCAAATTTGATACAACCTCTCAGTCTCGGCTGCGCCGAGCCAGCTCCCCTGGAAGGGGAGCCTTTTCCGCTGCGGCGGGATGAAAAAAGAAGGGGGCCGGGGCCCCTTCTTTTGGTCGTTATGCGTTTGCGCGGTCCATCAGGATGATCTCCACGTCATAGCTGCTGCCGCTGCGGTAGATCGTGAGCGTCACGGTCTGGCCGGCGGTGAACTGATTTTTGACGCGGTTGAGCTGCTCCATGGTGGTGACGTCGATGCCGTTGATGGCGGTGATGATATCGCCCTCCGAGATGCCCTTGGCCGCCGCGTCACTGCTGGCGTAGACGCGCGTGACGTAAATGCCCTCCGGCAGACGGTAGTAGATGCGGTAGGTGGCCGGGAGCGTCTCGCCGTCGATGCCGATGGCGGGACGGCCGGAGACGTAGCCCTTCTCGATCAGCTCATCGATGATGGGCTTGGCCGTATCGATCGGGATGGCGAAGCCGATGCCCTCGACCGTCGTGGACGAGGAATAGAAGTTGCTCATCTTCATCGTATTGATGCCGATGACCTGCCCGTAGCAGTTGATGAGCGGCCCGCCGGAATTGCCGTTATTGAGCGCGGCATTGGTCTGGATCAGGTTCATCGTGCGGTCGTTGACCGTCAGATCGCGGTTGATGGCAGAGATGATGCCGTCGGTCATCGTGCCGCGCAGCGTCACACCCAGCGGGTCGCCGATGGCGACGACGCTGTCACCGACCTGCAGCACGGATGAATCGCCGAACTCGGCTGCCTGCAGCCCGCTGGCCTCGATCTTGAGGACGGCCAGGTCGCTCGTCTCGTCGCTGCCGACGATCGCGGCGGTATATTCCTTGTCATCGTTCATCAGGACGCTGACGGCCTGCGCATTTTCGATCACATGGTGGTTCGTGATGATATAGCCGTCGGCCGACATGATGATGCCGGTGCCGGAGGCCTTGCCGGACTGGGTCACGCTGATGATGGACACGACGCTCCCGCTGCAGCGGCGGTAGATCTCCTGCAGGCTGAGCGCCCCCGCGTCCTCCGACGCGCTCGTCGGCACGCCCGCGGGCGAGGACGAGATCTCCAGCTGCGGCAGCTCCGCCTGGGCCTGCGCCTGCACCGGGGTCTGCGCTGCCGGCGCGGGGCCTTCCGCGGCGGCTGCCTGCTCCTGCGCGGCGGGCTGCACATCGGCGCTTTCGGCGGGCTGCTCCCGGCCGATGGTCAGCAGGAAGCCGCTGTCCGAGCGGTTGAGCGTCACGCCCACGTCCCGCACCAGATGCACCGTCCCGACGCCGGTCAGCACCAGCAGCGCAAGGATCACGATCGCCGTGATCCAGCGGCCGGTGTGCCTGCGCCGCCGGTCTTCCATCGGCGTCGGCTGCGGCTGCCAGTTCTTTGTGGAATTGTCGTCATAGAAGCTATTATTGTCAAAGCTCATATCAGACACCTTCTTGCTTGAAAAACGGAACGCTTCATTCCGACTCTCCTGTTTTCTATAGTATATCCCGGGAATTTGAACAAACGCTGAACAGTCTGTAAACCTTCCGCGCTGTTACCGGACAGCGGGCAGGGTGAAGTTGAACTGCGTCGCGCCGTTTTCGCTCGTGGCCCAGATGTCGCCGCCGTGGGCGCCGACGATAGTCTTGGCAATGTACAAGCCGAGGCCCCAGCCCTCGCGGTCGGCGGAACGGGATTTATCCGCCTTGTGGAAGCGGTCAAAGAGCAGCGGAAGCTCGTCCTTATCAATGGTGGGGCCGGTATTTTCGACCGACACACGGGCCTTGCCGCCGTCCGACTGCACGCGCAGCGACAGCCGCCCGCCGTCGGGGCAGAACTTGATCGCGTTGTCAATGAGGTTATAGATGACCTGCGTAATGCTGTCACGCTCGGCCCGGGTCCAGACGGGCTTGTCCGGCAGGTCGACGCGCACGTCGAGATGCTTGTTGTAGATCTTCTGCTCAAAGGTGATGAGCACGTCGCTCAGCTCCTCACCGAGGTCAAAGCGGGTCTTGCGGCTGTCTTCGACGCCCATGGCCTGCAGCTTTGCGATATCGAGCATGTTGCGCACGAGCCGCGAGAGCCTGCGCACCTCGCCGGAGACGATCTGCATGTAATGCTGCTGCTTCTCCGGCGGGATCGTCCCGTCGAGCATGCCGTCGATGTAGCCGCCGATGGTGGTCATCGGCGTTTTGAGCTCATGCGAGACGTTCGCCACGAATTCCTGCCGCCGCTGCTCGGATTTTTCGAGCGAGTCGGCCATGGTGTTGAAGGCGTTGGCCAGATCGACGATCTCCTCGCCGCAGCTCTTCGGCACCTCGACGCGGGTATCGAGCTCGCCGCGGCCGAAGCGGCGGGCAGCCTCCGCGACCTTGTTGAGCGGCTGCACCTGCTGGTGCGACAGGAACGTCGCCGCGGCCATCGACAGCACGAGCACGATGATCGCGCTGTAGAAAAACAGCGACGAGCTGCGCTGCATGAAGTCCGTGATCTGCGACATGTCGGAGGAGATGATTACATAGCCGATCGTCTGCTCCGTGTCGTCGGAGACGATCGGGCGGCCGGCAATATAGCGTCTGCCGTCATGGATACCGGTGAGCGTGCCGACGCGGAACGTCTCGCCATTCATGTCGATCTCGGTGATGAGATCGGCGTCGATCTGGCGGCCGAGGTGCTCGCAGTTGAATTCGTCGCACGAGCACAGAACAACGAAGCCGTTCTCATCGCAGACCTGCGCCTCGGCCTCGCCCACGTCGGAAAACAGGGAAAGGCTCAGACGGAAGTCCCAGTTCTCCTCCAGCTCGCCCGTGGAGTCATACGCCTCGGCCAGCGAGGCGACCGCCTGCGCGTCGGCACTGAGCGTCTCTTTTTTGTCGTTTTTCAGATACCGCAGCATCAGAAACCGGAACGAGACGCCCGTAAAGAGCATGCAGACCAGCAGCAGCGCCGCGATGAGGGCGAACTGCCGGCTGAACGTTGTTTTCATGCTTACAGGACCTCGAATTTATACCCGACGCCCCAGACCGTCTTGAGGCTCCACTTGTCCGACACGCCCTCGAGCTTTTCGCGCAGGCGCTTGACGTGGACGTCGACGGTGCGGCTGTCGCCGAAATAGTCAAAGCCCCAGACCTCGTCGAGCAGCTGGTTGCGCGTGAAGACGCGGTTCGGGCTGGAGGCCAGGTGGTACAGAAGCTCCATCTCCTTGGGCGGCGTCTCGATGCGCTTGCCGTCGACGATGAGCTCAAAGGAATCGAGGTCAATGACCAGCTTGTCAAAGACCAGCCGGCGCGGCTTGACCTTCTCCTCTTCCCCGCCCGCGCGGCGGAGGACCGCCTCGACTCTGGCCAGCAGCTCCTTCATCTCGAAGGGCTTCGTCAGATAATCGTCGGCGCCCTGCTTCAGGCCCTGCACCTTGTCGTTCGTCTCGCCCTTGGCGGTGAGCATGATGACGGGGGTCTGGCTGTCCTGCCGGATGGTGCGCAGCACGCTCCAGCCGTCCATCACGGGCAGCATGATATCGAGCAGCACCAGATCCGGCCGCACCTGCCGGAACAGGGCCACGCCCTGGCCGCCGTCGGCGGCGATCTTTGTATGATATCCTTCCTTTTCCAGATACATCTGGACCAGTTCGGAGATATTGGGGTCGTCTTCCACGATGAGGATCGTTTTTGCCATAAAACTCTCTCCCTCCTATGCCATTTAGATTATTATACTGCCAGTGCGTACATTTGCGTGAACATTTTGTAAAATCCCGCGGCGGGCATATTTATGGTTTCCGTTTGCGCGAAACTGTGATATGATACGGTTATAAGACATACCTACTTTGACAATCGAACAGGAGATCTCAGACATGGATATCACACTCAGAATGAGCGATCATGCGCTCACCGCCCGCGCGGCCGCGGCGGCCGGTATCGTGCTGCTCAAAAATACCGCCGGGACGCTCCCGCTGCTGCCCGCGGAAGATGGCGTGCCCCTGCCCGTCGCCGTTTTTGGCATCCGCCAGCTGCTCACGCCCGCATACGACCGGGCGATGACGCCCTGGCGCGCGATCGGCGTGCTCGACGGGCTTATGGCCAGCGACGCCGTCCGGCCGGACGGGCTGCTCGCCCGCAAATACCGCACCTGGGCCATGGAGCACCCGGACGGCAGCGAGCTGCCGCTGACCAACGTGGACTTCGGCGCCCTGCGGCACGACTGCGCGGCGGCCGTCGTCGTCATCGGCCGCACGCCGGAGCAGGACCACCCCCGCCTGACGAGCGAGGAGACCGCCATGCTCACGCGCGTCACGTCCGTATTCGACCGTACCATCCTCGTGCTGGCCGCGCCGGGGTACATCGAGCTGAATGAGGCCGCGCTCGCCTGCGGCGCGATCGTCTTCCTCGGCCTTGCCGGGCAGGAGGCGGGCGGCGCGCTGGCGGACGTGCTGACGGCGAAGGTCATGCCGTCCGGCCACCTTTCCTTCACGTGGCCGGAGAATGCGGAAGCCTTTGACGATGCCTGCGCCGCCGTTGACCAGTTTACCGGCTACCGGTATTTTGATTCCTTCGGCACGCCGGTGCGGTATCCGTTCGGCTACGGTCTCGGCTATGGGAAGATCGAATTTGGAAGCGTCTCGGCAGGGCTCGACGGCTGCGACGTGACCGTGAGCGCCGAGCTCGTCAACACGGGCGAGACGCACGCGGCGAGCGAGCTCATGCAGGTCTACGTGACCCGGCCGGGCGACGATCTGACAAGGCCCGTCAGCTTCCTGCAGGCGTTCAGCAAGAGCCGCCTGCTCGCCCCCGGCGGGAGCCAGACGATCCGTCTGCGCTTCCCCATCACCGACCTTGCCGTCTACCGCGAGAGCGCGCACGCGTTCGTGCTGGACGCGGGCTACTATGATATCCGCATCGGCACGAGCAGCCGCGCCTGCTATCTCGCGGGCTCCATCCGGCTGACCCGCAGCGCCGTCGTGCAGGCAGCCGAGCCGCTCAGTCTGCCCTCCGTGCCGGAGCGCAGGCGCCCGGAGGGCGTCTGCTTCCAGTATCCCGAGGAGCTGGCGGAGATCGAGCAGGCGCACAAGCACGCCATCCGCTTCTCTGACCGCGCTCTGCCCCGCCGCAGCCGCAAAAAGGGCCGCCCCTTCACCGGCTGCCGCCCGGACGGCGAGGCGCATACGCTCGCGGACGTGCGCGAGGGCCGGTGCAGCGTGTTCCATCTCGTGGCCGGGATGGATACGGAGAATCTGGAAAAGCTGGTCTGCGGCTTCGGCGAAGAGGCCTCCGCAGTCCCCGGCGCGCTCGGCGCGTCGGTGGCCATCGAGCGTTACGGCATCCCCGCCTTGCAGCTGGCCGGCGGCGCACAGGGTCTGCGCCTGCTGCGCGAGATCCCCGATGAAGAGACCGGCGAGACCGTCCGCCGCCAGAATATGACCGTCTTCCCCGCCCCGGCGCTGCTCGCGTGCTCGTTCGATCCGGACGTGATCCGGGCCGTCGGCCGGGCCGTCGGGCTGGAGATGGCGGAGTTCGGCGTGCAGCTGTGGCTCGGGCCGGACGCGAACGTCATGCGCGCGCCGCAGAAGAAGGGCTGCGCCGAACAGTGGTCGGAGGACCCGGTCGTCTGCGGCACGATGACCGCCGCGCTGGCCGCGGGCGCGTGGCCATACGGCGCGGTCGTGCTGCACGCGGGCCGGCTGCCGGAGAACGCTGCCGTCTCGCAGGCGGCGCTGCGCGAGGTCTACGGCCGGCCGTTTGAGCTGGCCGCGGGCGTCTGCCGCGCGGCCCGGCTGCCTGAAACTTCGATCTCCGGCCGGACGCTCACAGAAAACAGCCCGCTGCTGCGCGCCTGGCTGCTCGACTGCGGCTACGGCGGCATGCTCTGGGGCGACAGGACGCTCGCGGGCGACCGGATCGGCCTGGAAAAAGCGGCGCTGCGCATCCTCCGGCTCATCCTGCAGCTGAAAAAGGCGTAAGATCCGCGTCAAAAACCGCGTGAAAAACCCAGAAACGGCATTGCAATCGTTTCAAATAGATGCTATAATCAGAATTACCCCTTTGGGGCATTCTGACGCCGGGGTGCGGCCTCCGCGGTCCGGCGCGGAATATCATTACGAAAGAGGTAGATTTTCAAATGAAGAAGTATCTTGCACTGCTTCTGGTCCTGGTCATGGTCCTGAGCCTGGCTGCCTGCGCATCCAAGACGGAGCCCGAGACCACCACCGAACCGGAAACCACCACCGAAACCGCTCCCGAGACCACGGAAGAACCCGCCGCTGAGGAGCCCGCAGCTGAAGAAGAGACCCCGGCTGAAGAGCCCGCTGCCGACGCTGCTTACTCCGTCGCCATGATCACCGACTACGGCGATATCACCGACCAGTCCTTCAACCAGACCACCTACGAGGCCTGCAAGGAGTTCTGCGAGGCCAACGGCCTGCAGTTCAACTATTTCAAGCCCGCCGGTGACTCCGACGCCGAGCGTGTCGCCATGATCGAATCCGCGATCGACGAGGGCTACAACGTTGTTGTGATGCCCGGCTACGCTTTCGCAGGCGCCATCAAGGAAACTGCCGACATCTATCCCGAGGTCACCTTCATTGCGCTGGACGTCGGTGCCGGCGATCTGGGCGATGACTACACCCTGCCCTCCAACCTCTACTGCGCTGTCTATCAGGAAGAGCTGTGCGGCTACATGGCCGGTTACGCAGCTGTGAAGCTCGGCTATACCAAGCTCGGCTTCCTGGGCGGCATGGCTGTCCCCGCTGTTGTCCGTTACGGCTTCGGCTATGTGCAGGGCGTTGACGCTGCTGCCAAGGAGCTCGGCATCACGGTCGACCTCAAGTACGCTTACGGCAACCAGTTCTACGGCGACGGCGACATCACCGCTGCTATGGACACCTGGTATCAGGGCGGCACGGAAGTCGTCTTCGCCTGCGGCGGCGGCATTTATAACTCCGCGGCTGAGGCTGCTGCCAAGGTCGGTGCCAAGGTCATCGGTGTTGACGTTGACCAGGCTGCCATCATCGACGGCGACTACGGCGAAGGCATGACCGTTACCTCCGCGATGAAGGGCCTTGCCCCCACCGTCAAGCACATGCTCTCCGAAGTCGTGGCCGGCAACTTTGCCAACTACGGCGGCAAGATCGACACCCTGGGCCTCGTCTCCGCCAACCCGGAAGAGAACTACGTCCAGATCCCGACCGCTTCCACGCAGTTCGAAGACGGCAAGTTCACCCAGGCTGACTACGAAGCGCTCGTCGCTGCCATGTTCGCCGGCGACGTCACCGTCTCCAACGACATCACGGCTATGCCCGCTGTCACCAACGTCACCGTTGAGGACTTCGGCAACCTGAAGTAAGGTACATTTAAAAAGTGTGCAGGCTCCGGCCTGCACACTTTTTTTGTACGCTTTTCCAGAAAAACCGGGAAAACCGAAAAACTTTTTGCTTTATCCGCACAAATATAGTATAATGGATAAAATGGTTTCCGTCCTCGCAAGCGCGGGCCATAAAAACGGAAGGAGGGCGAAAAACTTGGAAACGCAGTACACGATCGAGATGCTCAACATCACAAAACGTTTCCCCGGTATCATCGCCAACGACAACATCACCCTGAAGCTCAAAAAGGGTGAGATCCACGCCCTGCTCGGTGAAAACGGCGCAGGCAAATCGACGTTAATGAAAATCCTCAACCGTGAACAAGGGCTGGATGACGGTCGCATTATTTACGAGCAAGATTTGATTGTAGCGCGTCTGCAACAGGATCCGCCGCGTAACGTTGAGGGTAGCGTTTATGATTTCGTTGCCGAAGGCATTGAAGAACAAGCGGAATATCTGAAACGCTATCACGATATTTCGCGCCTGGTGATGAACGACCCGAGCGAGAAAAATCTCAACGAACTGGCGAAGGTTCAGGAACAGCTGGATCACCACAACCTGTGGCAGCTGGAAAACCGCATCAACGAAGTGCTGGCGCAACTGGGATTAGATCCTAATGTTGCGCTGTCGTCGCTTTCCGGCGGCTGGTTGCGTAAAGCGGCATTAGGACGCGCGCTGGTGAGCAATCCGCGCGTATTGCTGCTCGACGAACCGACTAACCACCTGGATATCGAAACCATCGACTGGCTGGAAGGGTTTTTGAAAACTTTCAACGGGACGATTATTTTCATCTCCCACGACCGTTCGTTTATCCGCAATATGGCGACGCGCATTGTTGATCTCGATCGCGGCAAGCTGGTGACCTATCCAGGGAATTACGACCAGTATCTGCTTGAAAAGGAAGAAGCCCTGCGTGTGGAAGAACTACAAAATGCCGAGTTCGATCGCAAACTGGCGCAGGAAGAGGTGTGGATCCGCCAGGGGATCAAAGCACGCCGTACCCGTAATGAAGGCCGCGTACGCGCCCTGAAAGCAATGCGCCGTGAACGTAGCCAGCGCCGTGAGGTCATGGGGACG
>ERZ836939.1361-NODE-1361-length-28506-cov-13.491969_pt1 | contig 28506 bp, 25 predicted proteins | sample MGYA00519912_ERZ836939 | MGnify/ENA primary metagenome ERZ836939 (study PRJEB31850, sample SAMEA3708810) | human gut metagenome | biome: human gut; feature: human-associated habitat; material: faeces | place: China | collected 2014 ...
GCAAAAGAAACAGGTGCAGACTTAATGCTTGCAACTGACCCGGATGCAGACCGTGTTGGTATTGCAATGAAATGCCCGGATGGCTCCTATGAACTGGTAACAGGAAATGAAGTTGGTGTACTGCTTTTAGACTATATCTGCGCAGGTCGTATCGAAAAAGGCACAATGCCGAAGAATCCGGTAGCAGTAAAATCTATCGTTTCCACACCACTTGCGGATGCAGTAGCAGAGCATTACGGAGTAGAACTCAGAAGCGTACTGACAGGATTTAAATGGATTGGTGACCAGATTGCACAGCTTGAAGAAGCTGGTGAAGTAGACCGCTTTATCTTTGGATTTGAAGAGAGTTATGGATATCTTGCAGGACCGTATGTACGTGATAAAGATGCTGTAATCGGTTCTATGCTGATTTGTGAAATGGCTGCATACTACAGAAGTATCGGAAGTTCCTTAAAACAGAGAATGGAAGAAATCTACGCACAGTATGGTCGTTACTTAAATAAAGTAGACAGTTTTGAATTCCCGGGCTTGAGTGGAATGGACAAGATGTCTGCATTAATGCAGGGACTTCGTGACAAACCACTGACAGAAATTGCCGGACATCAGATTGTCAAAGTAACAGACTATACAAAACCGGAAGAAACAGGACTTCCATCTGCAAATGTTTTAATTTACAAACTTGATAACGGTGAAACTGTTGTTGTTCGTCCATCCGGAACAGAACCGAAGATTAAGATTTATTACACAACACTTGGAAAGAATCTGGAAGAAGCAGAGGCTGAGAAGGAGAAATTAGCTAAAGCGTTAGAACCAATTATGAAATAATATGAAGAAATCATACTGCGTCATATCTTGAGCATTGTTGATGTGCCAAAAACTTAATAGATAAAAAATAAAACAGAGGTGTATTGCTTAAAAACGATACACCTCTGTTTTTTATTTCGTGAAATATTCCGGATATTGTTTCATAATTTCCGTTTTTTCTGTCTGATATCGGGTCAAATGTCGGGTCATAAAAATTTCTGCCATTTCAGCATCTTTTCGTTTTAATGCATATAAAATATCTTCGTGATCCGGAATCGTTGATTTCGCATATCCGGATTTTGCTGCAAGTGCACGAAGCCGGTCAAAGTGAACCATCTGTTCTTCTACAAAATGATAGGACCACATTTTGCCTGCACATTCAAAAATAAGACGATGAAATTCATTGTCGATTTCAAGAAAACGGTCTCCGTCTTTGGTAGTCTGGCAGGCTTTCTGCTGTTCAATGTTTTGTTTCAGTGCAAGCAGGTAGTCATCTGTAATAGACTCACAGGCAAGTTTGATAACTGCTGTTTCCATAACAAGACGTACAAAACGGGATTCTTCGACAATTGCATAATTAATTTTAGAAATATAACTTCCTCTTTGTGGAAGAATTTCGACAAGTCCAATACGGTTTAATTCGATTAAAGCTTCACGAATCGGGGTTCTTGAAAGGGAAAGGGCAGAAGAAAGTTCATTTTCACTGACTGCACTTCCGGGCTGAAGTTCAACGTGGATAATGTTATATAAAAGAACCCGCATGGCATAGGATCTTGCTGTTTCAGAAGAATTTCTGTTAAGTATTATCATATAAAATACCCTCTCTTTGCTAATAGTAGAAATGATACCCTAATTTCTAATTATACGCTATGAAACTGTTTTTTACCAGATGAAAATTAGAGTTTGTTATCCTTTTAACAGCTTACATACTAGTATACTGAAAAGCAAGACTTAAAGTCAATGGTTTAAACTGAAAATAAAAAAACTTGTACAAAATACACAGAAAAATAAAAAAATATATAGTGAAAATGTGAATTGAAAAAATTTTGAGTTTATACTACCATACTAGTATACGAGAAAGAGATACACATAAACTGAAAACATAAAATAAAAAATCAAAATGATAAGGAGAATGTTTATTATGGAAATGACAATGCGTTGGTATGGAAAAGAGTATGATACAGTTACATTACAGCAGATTCGTCAGAGCTGTTATGTAAAAGGAATTATTTCCACACTGTATAACAAAATGCCGGGAGAGGTATGGGAATTAGATGAAATCCTTGCACTGAAAAAAGATGTTGAAGATGCAGGACTTTTCCTCGCAGGTATCGAAAGTGTTAACGTAAGTGATGCAATCAAAACCGGCGGTCCGGACAGAGACAAAGACATCGAAGCATACATCAAAACATTAGAGAACCTTGGTAAAGCAGATATTCACATGGTATGTTACAACTTCATGCCGGTATTTGACTGGACAAGAACAGAACTTGACCGTATGAGAGAAGATGGAACAACCGTTCTTGCATATAATCAGGATGTAATCGACAGCATGGATCCTGAAAAAATGTTCGACGCTATCAAAAACGATATGAACGGAACTGTAATGCCGGGTTGGGAACCGGAACGTATGGAAAAAGTAAAAGAGCTGTTTGAACTTTACAAAGATATTGATGAAGAAAAACTGTTTGAAAACCTGAAATACTTCCTGGAAGCAATCATGCCGGTTTGTGACAAATACGACATCAACATGGCAATTCATCCGGATGACCCATCATGGAGCGTATTTGGACTTCCACGTATCATTTCTTCTCAGGCAAAATTAAAACGTCTGATTGAAATGGTGCCAAATAAACACAACGGTGTTACATTCTGCATGGGTTCTTATGGAACAAACTTAAACAACGATTTAGTTGCAACTGTTAAGATGTTAAAAGGAAGAATTCATTTCGCGCACATCAGAAACCTTCGTTTTAATGATGGAATGAGAGATTTTGAAGAAAGTGCTCATTTAAGCTCTGACGGAACATTTGACATGCATGCAGTTATGAAAGCTTTATATGAAACAGGATTTGAAGGACCAATCCGTCCAGACCATGGAAGAATGATTTGGGGCGAAAAAGCAATGCCAGGATACGGTCTGTATGACAGAGCACTTGGTGCAGCTTACCTTTGCGGATTATGGGAAGCAATCGAAAAAGAAGCAAAAAGCGAAAATAAATAATTATAGTAAATAAGAATAGAAAGGTGAAAATGAAGATGAAGCTGACATTAGACGGTATTAAAGATAAGAAAAGCTGGGAAGCAGCAGGCGTTGTGCTTCCATCCTATGATATTGAAAAAGTAAAAGAAGAAACAAAGAAATCCCCAGCTTGGGTACATTTCGGAATCGGAAATATTTTCCGTATCTTCATTGGTGGAATCGCAGATACTTTAATTTCCAACGGAGCTATGGACAAAGGTATTACCTGCGTAGAGACATTTGACTTCGATGTAGTGGACAAAATCTACGCTCCTTATGACAATCTGGTTCTGGGTGTTACCTTAAAAGCAGACGGAAGTACAGATAAAAAAGTAATCGCTTCTTTAACAGAGGCAATCAAAGCACAGTCTAATGTAGAGGCTGAGTGGAATCGTTTAAAAGAAATCTTCCAGAATAAAGACCTTCAGATGATTTCCTTTACTATCACAGAAAAAGGTTATGCATTAAAAGGCGCAGATGGAACTTATTTCCCATTCATCCAGAGCGATATCGACAATGGTCCGGAAAAAGCAGGTTCTGCAATGGCTGTTGTATGCGCACTGCTTCATGAACGTTTCAAAGCAGGAAAAGCTCCGTTAGCTGTTGTTTCTATGGATAACTGCTCTCACAATGGAGAAAAACTGAGAAATTCTATTCTTACAATGGCAGAAGAATGGAACAAAAAAGGATTCGTAGAAGATGAATTCGTAGCTTATATCTCCGATGAAGCACAGGTATCTTTCCCATGGTCTATGATTGATAAAATCACACCAAGACCGGCAGAATCTGTATGCAAATCTTTAGAGGAACTTGGAATCGAAGACATTGCACCGGTTATTACTTCTAAGAGAACTTATATTGCACCATTTGTAAATGCAGAAGGACCGCAGTATCTGGTAATTGAAGACCGTTTCCCGAATGGCAGACCGGCTCTTGAAAAAGCAGGTGTTTACATGACAGACCGTGACACTGTAAACAAAGTAGAACGTATGAAAGTTACAACCTGCTTAAATCCACTGCATACAGCACTGGCTACTTACGGATGTGTATTAGGATATACTTTAATTGCAGACGAAATGAAAGACGAACAGTTAAACAAATTGGTTCATGAAATCGGTCCTGTAGAAGGTATGCCGGTTGTTACAGACCCGGGTATCCTTTCTCCGGCAGAGTTCGTAGACGAAGTTATCAACACTCGTATTCCGAATCCATTTATGCCTGATACTCCACAGCGTATTGCAACAGATACTTCTCAGAAAGTTGGAATCCGTTACGGAGAAACTATCAAATCTTATGTGGAAAAATACGGAGATGCAAAGAAATTAAAAGCAATCCCGCTGGCAATCGCTGGATGGTGCCGATATCTTCTTGGTCTTGATGACAATGGAGAAGCGTTTGAACTTTCCGCAGACCCAATGCTGGATGAATTAAAAGCAGAATTAAAAGGAATCGAATTTGGCAAACCGGAAAGCTACAACGGACAGCTTAAATCCATTCTTTCTAATGAAAACATCTTCGGAATTGACCTCTACAAAGCTGATATCGGCGAACTGATTGAAGAAATCTTTGTAAAAGAGATTGCAGGTGTTGGTGCAGTAAGAGCAACATTAAAAGAATACTTAGCATAATTAAATTAATAGATTTAGCATAAAAAATCCCCCTGGGTTGTTTTTGGTAACAACCTCGGGGGATTTTTTACAGTTCACGTTTTAAAATTTCTTCTTTTCTGCTTAAGATGTCTCCGTTTAAAATTTCATTTTCTACATTCTCAAATCCAAGACGGTCTACTGTCAGTGCAAAACGTTCTCCCGGTTTTCCGTTTTCGCGGAAGAATAAGATGGTCTTTTCAATGATATCCATTGCTTCTTCTTTGGAAGTAAAGACTTTATTTAAGGCACGACCCTGTGAAATCTGTTTTCCCCAGCGTCCGCCAATGTAAATTTTAAATCCGTAAGTACCATCTTTAATGCTGTCAAAATGGCAGTTTCCAACACAGCGACCACAGTGGATACAGACCTTTTTATCAATGTTTAAGACACCGTCAACAACTTTAGCGGCACCGGACGGACATACTGCTTCGATGGCACATTTTTTACAGCCTTTACAAAGAGCTTTATCAAAGTTTGGAACTCTCTGACCAATGATTCCAAGGTCATTTAAATCTGGTTTTACACAATTATTAGGACATCCGCCAACGGCAATTTTAAATTTATGAGGAAGTTTTACTTCATGATATCCCTCATAAAAACGTTTGTGAATTTCCTCGGAAATTGCGAAAGAATCTAACAGACCATAATGGCAGGTGGTTCCTTTACAGGATACGACAGGACGAACACGTGGACCGGTTCCGCCAACGGTTAAGCCTTCTTTTGCAAGATGAGCCTGAAATGCTTCTACTTTATCATAAGGGATGCCCTGAATTTCTACAGTCTGGCGGGTAGTGAAGGTAAGCACTCCATTTCCGAATTTTTCTGCGGCTTCTGTTAAACATTGAGCCTGAGCAGCGGAAATTTTTCCATTTACAGTGATAACCCGTGCAGAAAAGTTATCGGTTCCTTTGTTATTTAAGAAGCCAAGTCCTTTTAAACGTTTTTCTTCTTCTTTGCTGACAGTTAATGCTGACATTTTATTCCTCCTTGAGCTTTTTATGTACCAGTACAGCGTAAATATAGCAGCTGCTTAATATTCAATGTACCAGTTTTAATAACTATAATATAACACTTGTTGATGTATTTGAAAAATGATATTATTTTATAAAAATGATAGGTTTTACCTATAGATAAAAGGGAATGATAAAAACAATGACGATTCGATACCTTACGATTTTTTTGGCTGTTGCAGAGTATGGAACGATGAGTGCGGCGGCAAAACATCTTTATCTTTCACAGCCGACCGTCAGTCAGGCAATTCGTGAAATGGAACAGCATTATCATGGGTTATTATTTGAACGGTTTGGAAAGAAATTATATCTGACAGAGAGGGGAAAATTACTGCTTTCTCACGCAAGGGATTTGGTGAGCCGGTTTGAACAGTTAGATGAGTTGATGCTCAATCAGGGACAGAACGAACGATTTCGGCTTGGAACAACGCTGACAGTGGGAACATGCCTTGCACCGGCATTGATTGGAGAATTAGAACAGAGTCTGACGGGGCTTGAGGTGTATTCTTTTGTCAGCAATACGCATGAAATTGAAGAGAAATTATTGAAATCTGAACTCGATGCGGCAGTCGTGGAAGGAGAAATTCAGTCGCCGGATTTGGTTGTGATTCCGATTATTGAGGATTGTCTGGTACTTGGATGTGGAAGCCGGCATCCATTTTTTGAAAAAATTCAAATTTCAAATTCAGAATTAAATGGTCAGTGCTTTGCAATGCGTGAGCAGGGAAGCGGAACAAGACAGCTTTTTGAGGACTATGTGAAACGGCATCACATTTCAATCAAGGTAACGTGGGAGGCAAATTGTCCACGTACGATTATCAATGCAGTGATTTGGAATAAAGTGCTTTCTGTTATGTCGCTTCGTCTTTTAACACATGAGCTGGCACATGAAAAAATTCGGGTGTTTTATGATGAAAAACAGGAATGGAACCGCAAATTTAAGTTGGTGTATCATAAAAATAAATTTCTGACACCTGCGATTTATGAATTGGAAAAAATTTTATATCAGCATAAAGAAATGAAATTACCGAAAGAGTATGGGATTCTGGCTCATGAGTGAGCTGGAATCCTGTATTTTTGTTTGGGAAAGAATATATATATAAAATTTTTACATATATATTGACAATACGATGTTCTGGCACTATACTATATATAAAATTTATATATATAAATATTTTACATATTAAAAAAGGAGATGATTGCATGTATTTTCCGGTTTCTGCTTTATTGATTGAATATCTGATTCTGACAATTGTGGAAACTCAGGACTCTTATGGATACGAAATCAGTCAGACAATTAAACTGGTGGCGGATATTAAGGAATCAACGCTTTATCCGATTTTGAAAAAACTTGAAAAGGCAGGATTTCTTACCACGTATTCACAGGAGTTTCAGGGAAGGAAGAGGAAATATTATTCGATTACGGAAAGTGGAAAGGTACAAATCGAATATCTTAGCAATGAGTGGATTGCCTATCGCGACACAATTGACGGAATTATAGAGGGGAGGATTCGAAGTTGAGTAAAGAAGAATATTTAAAACAGTTGCAGAAATATTTGAAAAAGCTTTCTTTGCAGGATTATGAAGATGCGATGGAGTATTTCACAGAATATTTTGAAGAGACAGACGAAGAGGGCGCAAAGGAGTTAATGAACGAACTTGGCACTCCAAAAGAAGCAGCAAGAGACTTGATTTCTAATCTTCTGGATAGAAAGTTAGAGGAGCAGGTGCAGGTGTCGGAATCCGAAACAACCAAAAAGTCATCGAAATGGAGTCTCTTTTGGATAGCCTGCCTTGCAATTTGTGCGGCACCGATTGGTGCACCGCTTGCAATTGCTTTCCTTGCAGTCGTATTATCATTGGTAATTTGTCTTGGAGTCATAGTACTATGTATTTTTATTTTTGCATTTTGTTTCTTTTTAGTCGGGGCAAAACTATTTATCCGGGGAATTTTAGCAATTCCGTTTTCCGTACCAGGATTTGCAATCATAAGTGGAAGCGGACTTTTCGTGGTTGGTCTTGGAATACTTAGCATTATTCTTGGTGTTGCGCTTGCAAAAGGGATTGGATTATTATTCGTGAAATTGGCAAAATGGGTTTCAGGACGTTCAAAGAGATTTAGAAAAGGAGGAAGGATTCATGAAAAGATGGATTAAAAATTGTCTTGCAGCAGGTGCGGGATGCGTTGTGGCAGGAGCACTTCTCTTTGCAGTTGGATTTTTGAACGGAGGAAAAAATTATGTGCTTGCCGCTGATTTAAACCAATGGAAAGGTTCGGCAACAAAAGAAGATTCAACTTATGGATTAGAAAAAACAAAGATAGATGATTATAGCACATTAAACGTGGATCTTTCTTCTTTAAACTTGCAGATTGTATCTTCTGATGATGATTCGTATTATATCAGTTATACGACTTCAGATTCAAAGGAAAAAGAACCGGTTTCTTATGATGTGAAAAATAAAATTCTTACGCTTAAAGAAGATTCAGACTCCAATTCTTATACACATATAGATATTGGATTTCTTACAGCATTCCTGTCAAAAGACAAAGACTTTACGACGGATGAAAATGTTGTAACATTATATGTTCCAACGGATGCAAGATTTCAGTCTGCAAATATAAACAGTTCATTTGGTGATATCCTGATTAATAGCAGTTGCTTTGAAAGTGGAAAGATTTCATCAGATGATGGAGAGATTTTTATTAAGAATAGTACTTTAAAAGATGTCACCGTTTCCGCTTCTTTTGGTGATGTGAAAACGTATGATTCTAAGATAAAAGCTTGTAACTTTGAACTTTCCGATGGTGATTTCGTCGCAAAAGATAGTGAGTTTACTGGTGAAAATTCCATTTCCAGCAGCTTTGGAGATATTGATATTGAAGCAAAAAAAGAACAGCTTTTAACACTTGGATTTGATGCATCTACAGGTTTTGGCGATATTGAGGTACCGGATTTTCTTGAAGGAAAGCTTCATGAAGAAGATGTGGATGAAAGCAGTTATCAAAGAAATGGAAAAGATGGCAATCTGAAATTACAGGCAGATGACGGAGATATTGTGATTAAATTGAATAAGTAGTCAAAGAATCAGGCAGGAATTTTCCTACCTGATTTTTTGATTTTTTCTCCATTGTATTGCAATTTTTTGTATAGTATACTGATAAAGAGAAGTAAAAAAAAGACGGGAGATGGAGATAAAAATGAAACAAAATAAATATGAAATTGATATGTGCAATGGCTCGATTATGGACAAATTGATTTCATTTTCTCTTCCACTTATGCTTTCCGGAATCTTACAGTTGATGTTCAATGCGGTGGATATCGTTGTAGTAGGAAGATTTAGTGGAAGTTCAGCACTTGCGGCTGTCGGTTCAACGACGGCATTGATTAATGTGTTTACGAATTTATTTATTGGAGTATCACTTGGGGCAAATGTGTTGGCTGCACGTTTTTATGCCTCAGGGCGACAAAAAGAAATGTCAGAAACAGTACATACTTCGATATTGTTGGCGTTGATTAGTGGAATTGCAATGGCGATAGTCGGACTGCTTTTTTCAAGGTGGGCGCTGGAACTGATGGGGACACCGGCGGATGTCATAGACCAGTCGAGTCTGTATATGAAAATCTATTTCTTAGGTATGCCATTTTTCATGCTTTATAACTATGGAGCAGCTATTTTAAGAGCTGTTGGAGATACCAAACGTCCGTTGATGTTTTTAATTATTTCAGGGGTTACCAATGCAATTCTTAACATGATTTTAGTCATTGTATTCGACATGGGAGTGGCAGGTGTTGCGATTGCGACAGTGATTTCACAGCTGATTTCCTGCGTTTTAGTGCTGTGGTGCCTTTATAAAACAGAAGGAAGTTATCAGCTTCGTTTTTCAAAATTAAGAATGAAAAAAGAGTATCTGAAACAGATTTTTCAGGTTGGAATTCCTGCAGGGGTGCAAAGTACGGTCATTAATTTTTCCAATGCACTTTTGCAGTCTTCCGTAAACTCATTTGGTTCAACAGCGATGGCCGGATATACGGCGGCAAATAATATTCTGGGATTTTTATATGCGTCAATCAATGCGGTGACACAGGCGTGTATGAGTTTTACAAGTCAGAATTATGGTGTAAATAAGCCAAAACGAATGGACCGAGTGATGATAGACTGTATTATTTTAAGTGTAGGTGTTTCACTTGTACTGGGATGTGGTTCCTATGCATTTGGTGGTGAAATCTTAAAGATTTATACAGAAGATCCGGAAGTTATTCGCTGTGGTCTGGAAATTTTAGCACTGACTACGGTGACATACTTTTTGTGTGGAGTGATGGATTTATTTCCGGGTGCGCTTCGAGGAATGGGAGCTTCGGCAGTGCCAATGATTTTATCGATTATCGGAACAGTTGGAACAAGAATTGTGTGGATTTTTGGAGTTTTCCCGGCTCATCGTTCCTTAAAGATTTTATTTGTGTCGTATCCGGCGTCTTGGACATTGACGATTTTGATGCAGGCAGTTTGCTTCTATTTTGTAAGAAAAAAGGTACATCGGGAATTAAAACAACAAAGTTAAACAGATAAAACAGAAAGGAAGAAAAAAATGAAATTAACAATGCTTGGAACAGGAAATGCATTAGTAACAGAAGTTTATAATACCTGCTTTGTAATTGAAAATGAGAAGCAATATTTATTAGTTGATGGAGGCGGTGGAAGCGAAATTTTAAAACGCTTAAAAGATGCGGATATTTCTATCTCAGACATTCATCATATTTTTGTGACTCATAAACATATCGACCATATTTTGGGAATTGTATGGATGACCCGTATTATCTGCCAAAATATGCAGAAAGGTGCTTATGAAGGTGATGCTTATATTTACGGACATGAAGAAGTGATTTCTTTAATTCAGGAACTTGCTGAAAAACTGCTCCAGAAAAAACAGACCGATTTTATTGGAAAGAGAGTACATCTGGTTGTGGTTTCCGATGGAGAGGAAAAAGAAATCATTGGAAAGAAAGTGACATTTTTTGATATTCATTCTACTAAAGCAAAACAGTTTGGATTTAGCATGGAATTAGAAGAAGGACAGAAATTAACCTGTTGTGGAGATGAACCATACTGCGATTGGGAAGAAAAATACGCAAGACAAAGTAAATGGCTGCTTCATGAAGCATTTTGTCTGTATGGACAGAGGGAAACCTTCCATCCGTATGAAAAAAATCATTCTACCGTAAAAGATGCCTGTGAGCTGGCAGAAAAATTAGGGGTGGAAAATCTGATTTTATATCATACCGAAGATAAAAATATCAAAGAGAGAAAGGTACTTTATACCGAAGAAGGAAAAGCCTATTATCATGGAAAACTCTATGTGCCGGATGATATGGAAGCGTTTGAATTATAATAAATGAGGACATTATGTATAAAATATTAATCGTAGAAGACGATGTTGTAATTGCAGATGGGCTAAAAACACACTTTGAAAAATGGGATTATCAGGTAGAGTGTGTGACGGATTTTAAAAATGTGATGGATACGTTTTTAAAATTTGAGCCACAGCTTGTGCTTTTAGATTTGGTTCTGCCATTTTTCAATGGATTTCACTGGTGTCAGGAAATCAGAAAAGTATCGAAGGTGCCGGTTCTGTTCATTTCTTCGGCTAACGAGAGCATGAATATTGTAATGGCAATGAACATGGGTGGAGATGAATTTATTGAAAAACCGTTTGATTTAAATGTGGTGACGGCAAAAGTACAGGCAGTGCTCAGACGGACGTATGAATTTCAGGGCAGTGTCGATGTGATGCAATGGCACGGGGCATACTTAAATCTTGCCGATGCAACGATTGAGTATCAGAAGAACAAAATGGAACTGACGAAAAATGAATTTCGTCTGTTTCAGATGCTGTTAGAACATGCCGGGAAGATTGTATCAAGGGATGCACTGATTACAAGACTTTGGGAAAGTGACGAATTTATCGATGATAATACATTGACCGTCAATATGACAAGGCTTCGTAAAAAACTGGAACAAATTGGTCTAAAAGAAGTGATTCAGACCAAAAAAGGAATCGGATATATGGTGGCAAAATGAGAATATTTGCAGGATTTTTAAAAGAGCGGGCAAGGGAAATTTTGCTTTATATAATAACGCTGGCACTTTTGAAATTTGTATTTTTCCTCTATAATCTTCCATCTGATGCGTTGAATTATGGTTTTTTGCTGGTTCTTGTGCTGGCTGGAATTTTATTTTTCATTGATTTTTGCGAGTTTTATAAGAGGCATAAAGAGCTTGTTTTAGTAGAGAAAAATATGCAGGATGCGCTTCTGGATTTGCCGGAACCGGATACTTTAATTGAAAATGATTATCAGGATTTGCTCGATAAATTAGAAGAAATCCGAAGAAAATTAAAATCCGAAGAATTGATTTTCAGACAGGAAATGCAGGATTATTATGGGATGTGGGTGCACCAGATTAAGACACCAATATCTGCAATGCGGATGCTGTTACAAACGATGGAAGAGGAGTATCCAGAAGAGAAAAAACTACGGGAATTAAAGGCAGAATTATTTCGGATTGAACAGTATGTGGAAATGGTGCTGACCTATCTTAGAATGGAAGATATGGCTTCGGATTTGAAAATTGAGCATTATCCGCTTGATGATTTAATTCGGGCAAGTATTCGCAAATATTCCCAGATGTTTATCTTAAAAAAGATTCGGTTAGAATATCAGGCGGTGAATCAGAATGTGATTACAGATAAAAAATGGCTGTGTTTCGTAATCGAACAGATTTTATCGAATGCGTTAAAATACACCGAAAAAGGTGGAACGATTCAGATTTTTACAAAACAGGAATCCAATCAGTTATGGCTTGTGATTGAGGATAATGGAATTGGAATCTGGGAAGAAGATTTGCCACGAGTATTTGAGCGTGGCTTTACCGGATATAACGGCAGGGCAGATAAAAAATCCACCGGAATCGGGCTGTATCTTTGTAAGAAAGTGATGAGACGGTTACGGCATCAGATTCGGATAGAATCCAAAGTGGGTGTGGGAACACAGGTGTTTTTGGGACTGGCAAGAGAAGAACTGCATCCCGAATAAAAAAATAAAAAATAAAGATATATCACAGGGAAATTCTCAGTGAGAGAGAGAAAAGAGACAAGTACAGGGTTGGCGAAAAAGCCACTGCATTTGTCTCTTTTTAGGTTTTAGAGATTCTAATGACTGTTATTCTTTAAAGTAAAGAGGTGCAATTTCCTGACCGTTAGAGGTCAATCTGGTTGCAATATTAACTCCATTTTCTGTATAATATTCGATTTCAACAGAAACACAGGAACAAATAAAATGATTGCTTGCAGGATAAACGTCACTGATTTCTGTTTGAATTTGTTCTGCATTTGAAATATCAAAAGCAGTTTGGCGTTCTTCGCCCTCTCCAGGATAAGTTCTTGCTCCTGGATTTTCTAAATCTACATACATCGTAGTGCCATCTACGGATAAAACATAAGCCTGTACTGTTTGAAGTGGATTATTTTGGTTTTCTTCAACGGGGTCGGTTTGGGTTGTCTCGTCGGCAGTTTCAATATGTACAGGCTGATTTTCCTGTTCAGATTCTAATGTTGTATTGGAGTTATCGTAAGTTTCTGTATCAGTAGTATTGCCGGAATTATTCAATGATTCTGCAGCGGAAGGAGCAGTGGAATCATTATTGTTTACGGTATTATTGGTTTCTGAAGAATCAATAGAATCAGTGGATTCTGGCGCTGTCGTGGACTCAGAAGTATTTTTGTCTTTCGATACGGAGTTTTTTGTGTTGTCCTCTTGTGGAAGGTTAACAGCGGAAGTTTTTGTGTTGTCGGTTTCAGACACTTGAACCGTTTTATCTTTTGAAGAAGAAATTTTCTTAGATAGAGGGTATCCAATACATAATAAAGATATACAACATAAGGTAAGTAGAACGATGCGCTTTTTCATAAAAATCCCCCTTTTGGATGTTTATTTTCTATAAATTTATTATACTAATTTGGTGATGTATGGTCAAATTAAAAAAGTATTGATCTATTTTAATGTGTATGACAAAATTATGAAGAATAAAAAATTTAGTTTTACAGTGAAATTTTAACCTTACAACAATGTAAGATTCAAAGAGAAAATGTAACCTGATTCAATGGTAATACATTTTCTCTTTTTTTATAATAAGCATTGTAAGGTAAAGAAATAAAGACGAACAAAACAAGAGAGGATGAGAAAAAATGGCATTACTGGATGTAAAGAATGTGAAGAAAATATATACCACCCGATTTGGAAAGAATCAGGTAGAAGCACTAAAAAATGTAACGTTTTCCGTGGAAGAGGGAGAATATGTAGCGATTATGGGTGAGTCCGGTTCTGGAAAAACGACGCTGTTAAATATTTTAGCAGCACTGGACAAGCCGACGCAGGGAAAAATTTATTTAAAAGGAAGTGATTTGGGAGGGCTTCGTGAGAAAGAAATCTCAGCCTTTCGCAGAGAAAATTTGGGATTTGTTTTTCAGGATTTTAATTTGTTAGATACGTTTTCTTTGAAAGATAATATTTTTCTTCCACTGGTGCTTTCTGGAAAGAAGTATCAGGAAATGGAAAGACGGCTTGCTACGATAGCAGAGAAACTTGGAATTACAATGTTGTTGGAAAAATATCCCTATGAAGTATCTGGCGGACAGAAACAGAGAGCTGCGATTGCACGTGCGTTAATCACAAAACCGCAGTTGATTTTAGCGGATGAACCCTCGGGAGCATTGGATTCTAAGGCAGCAGACAGCCTGATGCATTTATTTCATACAATTAACATGGATGGTCAGACGATCGTCATGGTAACGCACAGCGTGAAAGCAGCGAGCAGTGCAAGTCGAGTGTTATTTATCAAAGATGGTGAAGTCTTTCATCAGCTGTATCGTGGAAATATGACAAATGAAGAGATGTACCATAAGATTTCGGCAACGCTTACGGTACTTACAACAGGGGGTGAAATACATTGAGACTCTATCTTCGTCTGGCAGTAACGAACTTAAAAAATAATCGCAGAACTTACGTGCCCTATATGCTAACTGCGATTTTAAGTATTATGATGTTTTTTATGATTGATACTTTGGGCAGAATAAAAGAAATCGCAGGAGAAGGAACGATGCAGGTCTGCCTTCAGTATGCAGTCGGAATTATGGTGATTTTCTCCGTTATCTTTTTATTTTATACAAACAGCTTTTTAATTAAGCGAAGAAAAAAAGAAATCGGTGTCTATAACATTCTTGGAATGGGAAAATTTCACATTGCAAAAATGATGGGAATTGAAAGTCTGTTGATTGGCGGTATCAGCATTTTAGGTGGAATTGGACTGGGCAGTCTGTTTAATCGCTTGATGTATCTGCTGTTTTTAAAAATTCTGCATCGAAATGCAAGCTTAAACATTGCATTTTCAAAGCCGGCATTAGTGGATACTCTTGTGGTATTTGGTGCAATCTTTTTACTGACTTATTTCTATAATATCATTCAGATTCGTCTGTCTAATCCGGTGGAACTTCTTCATGGAGGAAATGCAGGAGAACGAGAACCAAAGACAAAATGGCTGATGGCACTGTTTGGAGTGGCAACCCTCTCGGCAGGATATTATCTGGCGCTTACCACAAAAGACCCGCTTGCGGCACTTGGAGTGTTTTTTGTAGCGGCAATTCTTGTCATTATTGGAACGTATGCGCTGTTTACCGCAGGAAGCATTGCATTTTTGAAATTGCTTCGCAGAAATAAGAGATATTATTACAAGGCAAATCATTTTACGGCAGTTTCGGGAATGATTTATCGAATGAAACAAAACGCAGTCGGACTTGCAAATATCTGTATTTTAAGTACGATGGTGCTTGTACTAATTTCCATGACAGTATCCTTATATATGGGAATGAATGATATTCTTTCCGTAAGATTTCCAAGTCCGGCAAAGGTTGAGATTCTTTCAACAAATGAAGAGACGGAACAACAGGTAAGACAGATAATAAAGGATGAAGCAGAAAAAGCAGGTGTGACAGAAACTTCTGAGATTACCTATCATGGGGCAGTTCTTATGGCAGAATCAAAAGGAACTTCCTTTACCTTAAGACCGGCATCTGATTTTTCCGTTTTTGGAATTTGTGGGATGACTTTAATTCCGGTGGATGAATATAATCAGATGGAACACCAGAATGTTTCTTTAAATGAAGATGAGGCATTAGTATATTGCACAGATAGAACTTATGGTGCATCTCAGATTACGATAAATGGAACAACTTATCAAATCCAGAAAGAATTAAAAAAGCTGAAAGCAGAACCCAAAAATAAAGCCGGTACTTATGGAACATTTTATGTAATTCTTCCAAATCTGGAACAAATACGCCGATTTTCCGAAGCGACAAAAGAACTGGCATTAAAAAATGGACAGGAAGAAAAATCTGCAAAAGCGATGACAGATGTTTCTTATTCGATTGGATTTGATTTAAAAGGTGATAAAAAATCCTGCAAACAAGCCTTAGAAGCAATGCAGATAAAATTCGGAGAAAATACCAACATTAATTTTGAAAGCCGGATTTTAAGTGAAAAGTCTTTCTATAGTTTGTATGGTTCATTCTTCTTTATTGGAATCTATCTTGGAATGATGTTTGTGATTGCAACGGTGTTGATTATTTATTATAAACAGATTTCAGAAGGCTATGACGATAAAGAACGCTTTAAGATTATGCAAAAAGTAGGAATGAGTAAACGAGAAGTCAAAAAAGCAATTCATAGTCAGGTGTTAAGCGTGTTCTTCTTGCCACTTGGCGTTGCAATCTTGCATGTGGCAGTTGCATTTCCTGTTATGACTAAACTGCTGGCGGTGCTGAATCTGGCAAATGAAACGCTGTTTGCAGAATGTACGGCTGTGAGTGTGGTGGTGTTTGCGGTATTCTATGCGATTGTGTATGGGGTGACTGCGAAAGAGTATTATCGAATTGTGAATTGAGGTAAAAAAAGAGAAAATATAAATTTGGATTGATAAGTTTTAGTAGGTAAGTTAAGATAATATCAGCAGCAGATAACAAGAGTGCGATTGTCTTTTTAGAAGAGCATATTAGCATATTAAGAGAAAAAAATAATGATAAAAATGATGTGAAAGTGAGGCGATGTGTGTGCTAATGAATACGCAGGAGTATCTTTCTGTTATTGAAAATATTAAGAGTGAAATTACTGCGACACAATATCGTGCGGCAGTTCATGTGAATACAGACATGTTACTACTGTATTATGATATTGGTTGTGTGATTAATGAACATAAATTGTGGGGAAACAAATTTATTGATAATCTTGCAGCAGATATTCGAATAGCGTTTCCAAAAAGCAAAGGCTATTCTGTTCGTAACTTAAAGTATATGGCAAAATTCGCTGAGACTTATTCGGAACGAGAATTTGTGCAACAGGTTGTTGCACAAATTCCGTGGGGTCACAATATTGTTCTTATGGATAAGGTTGCTGATATGGATGAACGCAAATGGTATATTCAAAAGTCAGCAGAAAACGGCTGGTCACGAAATGTTCTTGTCCATCAGATTGAAAGTAGATTGTATCAACGTCAGGTTCTGGCAGACAAGATTACAAATTTTGAACGTCGTTTACCATCTCCGCAGAGTGAACTTGCGATGCAGACCATGAAAGACCCTTATGTTTTTGATTTCATTTCTTTTAAGGAGGATATGCTCGAGCGAGATATTGAGCAGGCATTGGTTCGGGATGTAACAAAACTTCTTCTGGAACTTGGAACAGGATTTGCATTTTTAGGAAATCAGTATCACTTGAATGTGGGCGGTGATGATTTTTATATTGATTTGTTGTTTTATAACCTGAATCTTCGCTGTTATGTGGTTATCGAATTGAAAACCGGTGACTTTAAACCGGAATATGTTGGTCAGCTAAACTTTTATTTGTCAGCCGTAGACGGTATTTTGAAAAAAGAACAGGACAATCCGTCTATTGGATTACTTTTGTGTAAAAGCAAGAATAATGTGGTTGCAGAATATTCACTTAAGGATGTTTCAAAACCGATAGGTGTGAGCGAATACAAAATAACCAGTAATCTGCCGGATGATTTGGAAAAGCAATTACCATCTGTTGAGGATATCCAGAAACGGATTAAATAAATTTGTTGGTAAAATGTTCTTGAAAACTTAGAACGTATATGCAATGTTCTAAAGTGCGGTATTGATGATATTGTGGAATTATCGAGTTGTATTGAATTTTCCAGTTGCTAATTAAAGATGATTTTTTTGCAAAAATGATTGACTTCAACCTTAAATTATGGTATAAGTAATCTCAGTCATAGTGTGTTACTGAGTAAGCAGGCATTAACTGTGCATAAATATTTTTTTTGAGATATTTGTGTAGGGTTAGTGCCTTTTTTATTCCATAAAAAAATTTTGTGGAAAACAGCCGGCTAAAAAAGACTTGCCTATATAAGAACTCAAAAACGGATATACTAAAAAAAAGAAAAGAGGAGAAAATCATGAAAGACAAGATTTTTGGAATTTTGCAGAGAGTTGGACGTTCTTTTATGCTTCCAATCGCAATCCTTCCGGTAGCCGGTCTGTTACTGGGACTTGGTGGTTCTTTTACAAATGAGACCATGTTAAAAGCATATGGCTTATTAAATGTAATGGGACCTGGCACCATAATCAATCAGGTTTTACAGATTATGAATGCCGCAGGAAATATTATTTTTACGAATCTTCCGATTATATTTGCAATGGGAGTTGCAATCGGAATGGCAAAGAAAGAAAAAGAAGTTGCCGCACTTTCAGCGGTAATCGCATTTTTCATCATGCATGCATCTATTGGAGCATTAATTGATATTAACGGCGGAGCAGAAGCTATGCTTTCCGGTGCAACTACAGATGTATGTGGAATCACTTCCTTACAGATGGGTGTATTTGGAGGTATTGTTGTCGGACTTGGTGTTGCAGCGCTTCACAATCGCTTTTATAAAATTGAGCTGCCTCAGGTATTATCCTTCTTTGGAGGAACCAGATTTGTACCGATTATTTCAGGGCTTGTCTATGTAGTGGTTGGTATTGCAATGTTTTTCGTATGGCCGACCATTCAGGCCGGAATTTATGCAGTTGGAGATTTAGTACTTCGTTCCGGTTATGCCGGTACCTGGGTCTATGGATTTATGGAACGTCTCTTAATTCCGTTTGGTCTTCATCACGTATTTTATCTTCCATTCTGGCAGACAGCAGTTGGTGGTACCTTAGAAGTAGGCGGACAGATGATAGAAGGTGCTCAGAATATCTTCTTTGCACAGTTATCTGATCCGAGTGTAGAACATTTTGCGGTATCTGCTACAAGATTTATGTCAGGTAAGTTCCCACTTATGATTTTTGGTCTTCCGGGAGCTGCATTTGCCATGTATCGTACTGCAAAACCGAAAAAAAGAAAAGCGGTAGAAGGTCTGCTTTTATCTGCAGCCTTAACTTCTATGCTGACAGGTATTACAGAGCCACTTGAATTTACATTCTTGTTTGTAGCACCATTATTATACGGAGTTCACTGTGTATTTGCCGGACTTGCTTATATGCTGATGCATATCTTAAAAGTCGGAGTAGGAATGACATTCTCCGGTGGATTTATTGATTTATTCTTATTTGGTATTTTACAGGGAAATAAAAAGACAAATTGGATTTGGATTGTAGTTGTCGGAGTGGTATACTTCATTGTTTACTATGTGCTGTTTAGTTTCCTGATTAAAAAATTAGATTTAAAAACTCCGGGTAGAGATGATGTAGAAGAAGTAAAACTTTACACAAGAGCAGATGTCAATGCCAGAAAAGAAGGAGAAAAAAGTGCATCTGCAGAGGACCAGGTTTCTGAAGGAATCTTAAGAGGTCTTGGTGGTAAGAAAAATATTTCAGACGTAGATTGTTGTGCAACCAGACTTCGTTGTACCGTGCATAAATCAGAGCTGGTAAATGATACAATTTTAAAAGCAACGGGAGCATCCGGTGTGGTGCATAAAGGAAATGGTGTGCAGATTATCTACGGACCAAAAGTTACTGTAATTAAATCAAACTTTGAAGATTATCTGGAAACAGCTCCGGATGAAGAACTTCATACAATGGAAGAAACAGCCGATTCAAAAACAGAAGAGAAAACAGAAGAAAAACAGACTGGAAAAGTAAAAGAAACGATTATCGTTTCCAGCCCGATTACCGGAATTGCAGATGATCTGGCAAATGCGCCGGATGATGCATTCGCAGGAAAAATGATGGGAGACGGAGCGGTGGTAACACCTACAAATCCTGTAGTTGTTGCTCCGGAAGATGGGGAAATTGCTTTTGTTTTTGATACAAAGCATGCAATCGGATTTATGAGTGACAGCGGACTTTCCATGTTACTGCATATCGGAATTGATACCGTAAAACTGGATGGAAAAGGATTTACCTGCTTTGTAGAAAACGGACAGAAAGTAAAGAAAGGTGATAAATTGCTGGAACTTGATCTTGAGTATCTTAAAGCCAATGCGCCTTCTTTATGTTCTCCGATTTTGTGTACAGAATTAGAGGATAATCAGAAAGTCAGATTGCTTGCAAGCGGAGAAATTAAAGCGGGAGAACCGTTATATGCAATTGATATTTATGAAGCATAAAAAAATAAGAAAATAAAAAATAAAAGGAGAAATTATCATGAAAGAATTTACTTACACAATTAAAGATGAACAGGGAATTCACGCAAGACCGGCAAGTATTCTTGCAAAAGAGGCAAAGAAATATGAAAGTTCTATTACAATCAGCAAAGGGGAAAAAACAGTGGATGTGACAAGACTGATGGCAGTTATGGGACTTTGTGTAAAATGCGGACAGGATGTTCGAGTAGAAATTGATGGTGCCGACGAAGAGGCAGCATTTGAAGGAATGAAAGCATTTTTCGAAGAAAACTTATAAAAATAAAAATATTTTTCAAGGAAAATCTATAAAAAAATGGCGGTCAGATTTTTATCTGGCCGTTTTTAAGAGAGGAAACGAAAATGGAACGTGAATATAGAGGAAAGTCCGTGTATAGAGGTCTGACAATCGGACCGATTGCGGTATTAAAAAAGAATGATGTTCAGGTAAAACGTGAAAAAATCGAGGATGCCAAGCTGGAAATAGAACGGATAAAACAGGCAGTTGCAGATTCACAGGCACAGTTACAGCATTTATATGATAAAGCGGTAAAAGAAGTCGGAGAAGCAAGTGCAGCAATTTTTGAAGTGCATCAGATGATGTTGGAAGACGAAGATTATCAGGATGCAATTCAGAATATGATACAGACAGAACTGGTAAACGCAGAGTATGCGGTTGCAGTAACCGGTGATAACTTTGCGGAAATTTTTGCAAGTATGGATGATGAATACATGCAGGCAAGATCAGCAGATGTAAAAGATATTTCGAATCGTCTGGTTCAAAACTTAAGAGGAGATGTTTCTGTTGATTTAAGTGAAATGGAGCCATCCATCATTGTTGCAGATGACCTTTCTCCAAGTGAGACTGTGCAGATGGATAAAGAAAAAATTCTTGGATTTGTGACCGTTCATGGTTCTACGAATTCCCATACGGCAATTCTTGCAAGAATGATGAATATTCCGGCATTGATTGGTGTTCCGGTTGATTTAGAAGAGTTGAAAACCGGAATGGAAGCCGTTGTAGACGGATTTGAAGGAAGGTTTGTTGTTGAGCCAGGGGAAGAAGTGAAACAAAAAACAGAAGAAAAAATGCGTGAAGAAGCAGAAAAATTAAAACTGCTGCAGGAATTAAAAGGAAAAGAAACCGTAACAGCAGACGGAAAGAAAGTGCATCTTTATGCCAATATCGGAAGTGTAGGCGATATTGCCAGCGTACTGGAAAATGACGCCGAAGGAATCGGTTTATTCAGAAGTGAATTCTTATATCTTGGAAAAACAGATTTTCCAACAGAAGAAGAGCAGTTTAATGCCTATAAGCAGGCATTGCAGTTGATGGCAGGCAAAAAAGTCATTATCCGTACCCTTGATATTGGAGCAGACAAACAGGTAGATTATTTTAATCTTGGAAAAGAAGAAAATCCGGCACTTGGTTATCGTGCAATCCGTATCTGTTTAAAACAGCCGGAGATTTTCAAGACCCAGCTTCGTGCACTGCTGCGTGCAGCAGTTTATGGCAATCTGTCTGTTATGTATCCAATGATTACTTCTACAGAAGAAGTAGAGCAGATTTTTGCGATTGTGGAAGAAGTAAAACAGGAACTGGATGCCGCAGAAATTCCGTATAAAGTACCGGAACAGGGAGTAATGATTGAAACTCCGGCGGCAGTTATGATTAGTGAAGACCTGGCACAGATGGTAGATTTCTTCAGTATTGGTACGAATGATTTGACTCAGTATACGCTGGCTATTGACCGTCAGAACGAGAAACTGGATGATTTCTATAATGCGCATCATAAGGCAATCCTTATGATGATTCGAATGGTAGTGGAAAACGCTCATAAATATGGAAAATGGGCTGGAATCTGTGGAGAGTTAGGTGCAGATTTGGAACTTACCGATGAATTTATGAAGATGGGAGTGGATGAGCTCTCTGTTGCTCCGGGTATGATTTTGAAACTGAGAAAAAGAATTTGTGAGTTCTCAAAAAACTGAAATTTCAGTGGGAAAATAACAAAAAATATGCTAAAGTAGAGATAGAAAGTTGGGGTCAAAAAGGTTTTAGAAAAAAACGGGGGAATCCTGGGAAAAGGTGGGAGAACGGTGTATCGTATTTGCAAAGTCTTAAATCATAATGGTGTGATTGCGCTTGATATGAAGGATAATAAAGAATATGTGTTGCTCGGAAAAGGAGTCGGGTTCGGAAAAAAAGTAGGCGAACGAATGGAACAACCAGAAGAGTGTACCGTTTATTCGTTGCAGGAAACTTCATCAAGAGGAGCTGCATCTGAACTGGCAAGGAGTATAGAGCCTGAATATCTGGAAATGGCAAATCAGATTTTAAATCGGGCAAGAGAGCAGTTTGGAACAATTGATCAGAGCATTTTGTTTCCGATGGCAGATCATATCGAGTTTGCAGTAAAACGAATGCAAAAGGGAGAACAGATTTCAAATCCTTTAACCCAGGATATTAAGACGTTATTCTATGGAGAATTTAAAGTCGCGCTGGCACTAAAAGAACGCTTAAAAAAAGAAAAAGGAATTGATGTGCAGGATGATGAGATTGGATATGTCGCACTGCATATTCATTCAGCGCTTGAAAAAGAGTCCGTTGCGGTTTCTATGCAGATGGCAAGAGCGGTAAGAGAATGCATTTCGCTGATTGAAGCACAGAGAAAGATTCATATTGATGTAATGTCTTTGAGTTATAACCGTTTGATGAACCATGTAAAATTCATGGTAGCACGGGCATTAAATAAAGAGTCACTGAAAGTAAATATGAATGATTATGTGGAGCACAATTTTCCACAGTCTTATGAACTTGCAAGAATTGTCTGTGACCATTTGAGTAAGGCACTTCGGGTTCAGCTTGAAGAGATTGAGATTGGATATCTTGCGATGCATATTGAGCGGGTAAGTATGGAGTAATTTAAAAATATAAGAATATAAAAAAGACGAGTACAGGTGGTCGAAATCACCGAGGCTCGTCTTCTTTTTTTGTCCATTGACAGCTTAAGCCCAATCCCTTTATAATTAACTTAAATTTAAGTAGATGAAAAAGATTAAAAGAATAGATGAGGTGAAAAAGATGGGAAAAGTCAGGCTGGCAGACATTGCGAAAAAAGTGGGCGTCAGCACGGTTACAGTTCATAATGCGCTTGCCGGAAATAAAGGTGTCAGTGAAGAACTGCGTGAAAAGATTCAAAGTGTGGCAAGTGAGATGGGCTATCAGATTTTATCAGAACGAAAACAGGAAGCAAGAGAGGCAGCAGGAGAAGCAAGTTATACAGTTGGTGTGCTTATTGCAGAAAATTATCTTGCACAATACGAAACATTTTATTGGAAAATGTATCAGGAACTTGCGGTAGCTGCAACAGAAAAACGTTGTTTTGCAGCAGTTGAAATCTTAAGAAAAGAAGATGAAAGAAATACTTTAAAACTTCCGACATGTGTGGAAGGAAATAAAGTGGACGGACTGATTGTTCTTGGAAAAATTAATAAAGAATACATTGTAAAGCTGACAGAAACAGCAAGGATTCCGGTGGTATTTCTGGATTATTATGATAAAGACTTTGCAAAGGATGCAGTCGTTATCGATAATTTTTATGGAACATATCTGTTGACAGAATTCATGTTTGAACAGGGAATTGAAGAACTTGGATTTGTCGGCTCAATTTATTCGACGAGCAGTATCATGGATCGTTATTGTGGATTCTTAAAATCCATGATGAGTCATAAAAAAGAAGTAAAACAGCAGTGGGTCATTGAAGACAGGGATGAACTGGGACAGATGGGATTTAAACTTCCAAAGAGACTGCCGAAAGGCTTTGTCTGTAGCTGTGACCTTGCAGCGTATATGCTGATTGATAAGCTGAATGAAAGAGGATATAAAGTTCCGGAAGATATTTCTGTTGTTGGATTCGATAATTATCTCTATCCAGGACTTGCGGATAGAGAGATTACAACTTATGAAGTAAATACAAAAGCAATGACAAAAGTAGCATTAGAAAAAGTGCTGAAACAGATTAAAAATCCAAAACGTGGACATGGAATGGACATTGTATCTGGCCACATGGTGATTAAGAAAAGTGTAAAACTTAAATAGTAAATTAATTAAAGAACTTAAAAGACTGGTGAGAATATGCACTCACTGGTCTTTTTTACTAAAAAAAAATAATTTAATTCAATTATTAATCTTAAATTAAGTTAAAATATGCAAGAATATGGCAAATACTACTAAAAAATCGGGATTAAATTAATTAAGTGTTAACAAAATGTTATTTGGTACCATATGTTAGGCATTCTTGCAGTCCTTGCTCTCTTGATTTTCCTGGTTGTCCATTTTGCATTTCCAGAAGAAAAACCGTTTTTTAAATGTGCCGTGGTGAATCAGAAAATTGATTCAGACAGGGATGTAGTTTTATCAGAAGAATTTGCCACATTTTCAGGTCTTGATGCAAAAAGAATCGTATTTGATTCAGACTATGTGATTTCTTATAAGAAAACTGAAGAAAAACAGGATGCAGGAAATGAAAGCGGATTTGATAAATTTTTCTTCCAGTGGTCTAAGGGAGAATTAGATGCAGTGATTCTGACAAAAGACTTTCTGAAATACTGCACCAGTGTTGGCGGAGAGTATTACTCTGCCGATGAATTTGAGATAAAAGACTTGAATCTCTGTGAAGCTGGAGGAACAAAAGCAACTGATTTAACTGGTACAAAACTGGAAAGTGAGCTTGATGGAACAGAGAAAGAAGACCTTGTGCTTGTTTTTCAGGCGACCGGAATCCATAAAGAAATGTGTCAGAAATATATTGATTTTTTAAGTGAGAAATGATAGAGGCGGATAAAAGATGAGTATTTTAAAATTGAAACCAAGCTGTAAAGATTATCTGTGGGGTGGTCATAGACTGGCAGAAGAGTATGGTGTAAAATATGATGGAAAGGTACTTGCAGAAGCCTGGGAGCTTTCCTGTCATTCGGACGGGCCATCTTATATTGCAAATGGAATGTATGCAGGGAAAACACTGCAGGAATATATCGACATCAAAGGCAAAGAAGTGCTTGGACTCAACTGTCGAAGATTTCGTGATTTCCCAATCTTGACAAAATTTATTGATGCAAAACAAAGTCTTTCCGTACAGGTGCATCCAAGTAATCGTTATGCGTTGAAAAATGAAGGCCAGTACGGAAAAACAGAAATGTGGTATGTCATGGATGCGGATCCGGGTGCCTATTTGTATTATGGTTTTAAAACAGAAATCAGTAAAGAGGAGTTTGCAAAACGAATCGAAGAAGACACATTACTTGAAGTATTAAATGCAGTTCCGGTACAAAAAGGAGATGTGCTTTTTATTGAATCCGGAACCATTCATGCGATTGGCGCAGGCATTTTGATTGCTGAAATTCAGCAAAATTCGAATGTGACTTATCGTGTGTATGATTACGGCAGAGTGGGAAAAGATGGAAAAAACGAGATTTACACATTGAAAAAGCACTTGCTGTAACCAACCGTGTTCCGATTATAAAAGATAAAAGCAGTTATCCACATGTTGCAGACTGCGCAGCACTTGGAAATGATGCCGGAATGATTGGAACTGCAAGTTTGCTTTAAGATTAAAACAAGAACAGGAGTGAAAATAATGGCAAAAACAGAAGTTAAATTTCCAGAAAACTTTGTCTGGGGCGCTGCAACAAGTGCTTACCAGATTGAAGGTGCCGTGACAGAAGATGGAAAAGGGGAACACATCTGGGATGTATATACAAAAGAACCAGGAAAGATCTACTCCGGACATACAGGAGAGGTTGCATGTGACCATTATCACAGATACAAAGAAGATGTACAGCTAATGAAAGCAATCGGTTTAAAAGCGTATCGCTTTTCAATTGATTGGTCACGTGTACTTCCGGAAGGATATGGCAGAGTGAATGAAAAAGCAATCGCATTTTATAATGCACTGATTGATGAGTTGCTGGAAAATGAGATAGAACCTTATATTACGCTGTATCATTGGGAACTTCCTTATGAGATTTATAAAAGAGGAGGTTGGATGAATCCGCAAATTGTGGAGTGGTTTGGAGAATATGCAAAGCTTGTCGCAGAGCGTTTTACTGATCGAGTAACACATTTCTTTACCTTAAATGAACCACAGTGTTTCGTAGGACTTGGCTTTCTTACAGGAGAGCATGCGCCGGGTGTAAAAGCACCGTTAAGAGATACGTTTGAGATGGCACATAATGCATTAAAAGCACATGGGCGTGCAGTGCAGATGCTTCGCGCTTATGGAAAACAAAAGCTGACGATTGGATATGCTCCGACTTCTTCTGTCTGCTATCCTGAGACTAACCGTCCGGAAGATATTGAAGCCGCAAGACAGATGTACTTTTCCATGCAGGAAGATGACAGTAACTGGACCTGGAATGTAGCGTGGTGGTCTGACCCGGTACTGCTTGGACATTATCCGGAAGAAGGCTTGGTTCGTTATGAAAAATATCTTCCGAAAATTACAGATGCAGATATGAAATTAATTTCTGAACCAATTGATGTCTATGGACAAAATATCTATAATGGCTGCGCTTATCGTATGGGAGAGAATGGAAAGCCGGAGGCCGTTCAAAGATATGAAGGTTTTCCGAAAACAGCGATACAGTGGCCGGTTACTCCGGAATGTTTATATTGGGGACCAAAATTTTTATATGAAAGATATCAAAAACCAATTTATATCACAGAAAATGGTTTATCTTGCCATGACGTGATTTCACTGGATGGAAAAGTGCATGATCCGAATCGAATTGATTTTCTTGGAAGATATCTGCATGAACTAAAAAGAGCTGCAACAGAGGTGGATATCAGAGGATATTTCCAGTGGTCATTGATGGATAACTTTGAATGGGCAAAAGGTTATTCTGACCGATTTGGACTTGTGTATGTGGATTATCGTAATCAGCAGAGAATTCTAAAGGATTCGGCGTATTGGTATAAACATGTCATTAAGACAAATGGGGAAGAAATATGAAGGAAATAAAAAGTCCATTTGAAACAGTAGAGTCAGAGAAAATAAAGCTGGGTCGCTTTACACTTGTACAGGATAAAGTACGGGTGAAAAATCAGATCCGACCTTATGATTATCTTGAAATGATTGAAGGAGTAAGTATTCTTCCGTTTCATGGAGAAAATATTATTACGCTGAAGGAATATCGTTATCCAATCCGCTTGTAGCAGACGGAGCTTCCGGGAGGACTGATAGACCCGGGGGAAATAGCAGAGCAGGCAGCAGTACGTGAATTGAAAGAAGAAACGGGATATGAAGCAGAAGAGGTCATTCCGCTTGGAGATTTTTATCCGTCGTTTGGTTCGACGAATGAGAAAATCCATCTTTTTGCAATTTGTTGTGGAAAACAGGGGGAGGAATTTTTGAACCCGGCAGAGGTGCTGAAACTTCATGAAGTCTCGATAGAAGAATTTAAAAGAATGGTGGCATCAGGTGAAATAAAACATGGAGCAGGGCTGGCAGCCTGGGCAAGATGGATGAGCCGGTAGAAAAATAAAATTTTGAAGAAAGTCATAAAAACGTAAAATAAAATCTTGAAGAAAGTCATAAAATGCGAGATTGAAATCTTGAAGAAAAGCATATAACAAATTATTGGAGTGGAAAAGGCTTTACCTCGATCGTAAGAACGATGAAGGAAGATGGCAGGTGCGACAGATTATCATATCAGTTGCACCTGCTATTTGGGTTCAAGGTAAAAATAGCATCAAAAACTTGTATTTTCAAGATAAGGGTGTATAATAAAATTGTTATAAAAAGCGGGGTGCTTGCGTAAGCAGGCTGAGAGTAAGCGGATGCTTTAACCCGGAACCTGATTTGGGTAATGCCAACGTAGGGAGATAATGAATCACAGATATGTGTTTTAGATGCAGGAATCTTTCGTTGGGTTCCTGCATTTTTAAAATACGTTGAAAGATTCAAAGCATAACAGCGGCAGATTGGGGGCACCACCTTTTGTCGCTCTATAAAATTAATGCAAAGAACAAGGAGGAAAAAATGATGTACACAGCATTAACAATTGCTGGAAGTGATTCCAGTGGAGGCGCCGGCATTCAGGCAGATATTAAGACAATGAC
>ERZ836939.1363-NODE-1363-length-28492-cov-4.914513_pt1 | contig 28492 bp, 17 predicted proteins | sample MGYA00519912_ERZ836939 | MGnify/ENA primary metagenome ERZ836939 (study PRJEB31850, sample SAMEA3708810) | human gut metagenome | biome: human gut; feature: human-associated habitat; material: faeces | place: China | collected 2014 ...
TTGAACCCACGGCCTCTTGGTCCCGAACCAAGCGCGCTACCAACTGCGCTACACCCGGATAGCTGCCTCTCTTCCAGGGCACCAAGGCCCCGCAAAGCAACGTAGTTTATTATACGGAATTTTTTGGCCGTTGTCAAGTGTGGAAGTTGTTTCGATCCCTATCTCTCAGGACTGCGGCCCCAAGGCCGGGGGCACGGTATGCGTGCCCCCGGTTTGATTGCCTCGTTGGTTCAATGCTTTTTTCAGTCTCTCTTCCTGCCCTTCCGGCCCAGAATCACGATGGCTGCTGCGCCAGCCAGAGAGGCCGCCAGCAGTGCCAGATACAGCGCCAGCTGGGCAGTGTCTCCCGTGGGAACAGAGTCATCCGGTTCATCAGGGTGCCCCGGTTCGTCCGGCGTATCCGGCATATCAGGATCCGGGCTTTCGTCCGGGTCAGGGGTCGGATGCGGATCTGGATCCGGCATGGGATCGGGACCCGGGTCTGGATCCGGCTTGGGGTCTGGATCTGGATCCGGGTCCGGCGGCGGAGTCGTGTCGTCATAATTGATGATTAGCACTTCCGCCGTGTCTCCGAACGGGACCATCCCGGGGTTGTGCCCCTCGACGCGGGTCCCATAGCCGTCCACACGCGCCTCTGCCACTGTGTAGCCGACGCCGGAGGGCAGGCCCTTGGCTGTCTTGCTCTCCCCGTCTTTCAGGGTAAATGCTGCCACGCCGTCCTGGAACGTCATATCCCCGCAGATGCCGTTGATGGACTTGTCGTCAAGCGTGACGGTGAAGGAGAAGTCCCTCTGCCGGTCACCGCTGTACACTTGCTTTTTGACGGTCAGGTTCCCCTTTCCGTTGATGACGTTCCATCCGTCCACCCGGGTGCCGTAGCCATCCACCGGCTCCTCCTGCACAGTGTAGGTGTACGCCCGGCCACTGTCGTCGTAGGCGGGCCAGCTGCCGAAATCATAGGTCCAGCTGCCGTCGGCGTTCGGGGTGACTTCCCGCTCGGCAACTTTGGTGCCGTTCTGCAGGAGGCTCAGCGTGATGGAGTTCGGACGGTCGTCCGCTCCATCACCCACCCAGGTCTTCCGCCCCTGGATGGCAATTTCCGTCTCCTTGCCGCCCAGTGTGTTGGTCAGAGCCAGCGTACCGCTCCCTGTCACAGTGTACGACTCCAGGTGTTCTTCCTCCACCCAGTAGGTATAGGGATTACCGCTGCCGTCCGTATCCGGCAGATGCTCAAAGGTGTATGTCCAGACATCGGCGTTTCCGTCCTGGGCATTTTTCGCGGACAGCGTCACTTCGCCTGCTACTTCGCCCTGGGCTGCCGGATCCGTTCTGCGGTAGAGGGTCAGCTTCAGCGTCTCCGGGCGAAGGCCCTGCGCGTCACTGTCATCCCGCCAGGTTTTGGAGACCGGGATGTCCGTATAGCCCCTGTTGGTGATGGCAGTGGTGAACGCCACCGTAGTTTCCGTCGGTTCTCCATGATCGTAGATCACTTCCATGTCCTCGTCCGGGGTTCCCTGTTCAATGGCGTAATAATAGTATTTCTGGTTCTGGCTGTTTACTTTGTCCAGCTCTCCGAAAATATGGCGCCAGTTATTGGCCGCAGACAGCTCTGCGGTCATGCCGGCGACCTGCTCCACTCCATCCACGCCGGTCTTCCCCATCAGGTTCTTGTCCGTGGTCCGCCAGAGTTCCATTGTGATCGGATGTTTCTTGGCATCCGCGGTGTGCCATTTCTTTTCCACTGTCAGGGATGTCACAGCTTTATTGGTGAATTGGAATTCAGGGTAGGTCCCATCCACATCGGTCTTGTTTTCCTTTTTCGTATCTCCCACCTGGACGTAGCTGCCGCTGACCGCTTCGGTCACGCGGTATTCTGTCTCGGAGTCGGAGTCCGGCAGATAGCTGCCCGGCATTCGGGCTGGGAGGTTCTCCCAGACGGCTTTCCACTCTGCGTACTCGTAATAGGGTTTGTCCAGATCAGGATCCGTAGTTCCATCCAGCGTGACGGATACAGCCGTCAGGGTCTTCCACGTATACGCCGGGCCCTCTGCCGGATTCTCCAGCGGAACCGCATATTGCAGGTGCAGGGTGACCTGGGCGCCCTCCTCGCCGGCAGGCATCCACGTCTTGCCGGCAAAGACCTTGGTGGTCTGCATGTCGTTGGCCGCTGTGGTGAGGAAGCCGTCGTCAGACTGCCCGCCATAGGTGTAGGCCGCCGTGTACGCCTCGTTGTAGGAATCTCTGAGCAGGACATAGCTGCTCAAATCGACTGCTCCGTTCGTCATTTGATATCCTGGCTCAAGCTCCACGGCGCGATAGGTGTACTCCCCTTCCGCATTCTGTTTCGGCAGGCCGGAAATCGTCATCCCTACCGGCGATTCAACCGTGCCCTCTGTATCCGTTCCGGTGAGGGTCACTACCAGATCCTGCTTTTGACCGTTTTCGCCGGTCACCTGGACGGCTTCCCATGCTGCCGCTTCCCAGCCAACAGATAGATCCGTGGTCCGCTGAATCAGGAAACTGGTCTCCCAGGTCTTGCCGGCTTCGTCTGTATCCGGACGGGTGCCATAGACGTTGTTCCGGTCGTTCGTCCAAATCTTCTGCACCTGCAGCGAGGTCGTCGCCAGCTTGTTGGTGATGGTGGTCGAATTTCCGGATTCCGTGTAGGTGTCTTCAATTCCCGTGAAAAGGCCGCCGCTGTCTGCAACAGTGTATGCGAACTCTTCACCGCAGGTATCGACAGTAATCGTCGCGGCTCCGCCTTGATAAGCGATTTCCGTCTCCACCACGCGATAGGACAGCTCCGAAATCCCGCTGTCTTTTTTTACTACACGCGGCAGGTTCTCACAAGCTCCACTCCAGGAATCATAGATATGCCGGTTTTCCAATGTGATCGAAAAACCATTGAGTATTCCGGCATCCTTCAGTTTCTCGTACGCGTCTTCTCCCAGGTTCTCCTGCGTGAAATAGTCCGCTGCCCTCTGCCAACCTCCGCTCTTTCCCTCCTTGACATACAGCTCAAAGGTGACGGACATCTCGCCAAGGTCCATGTAATCGGCAGTGATGGGCTCGCCATCGCTGCCCACCCACCGCTTGGTGAAGGGGGCTCTGGTCTCCAGAGAGTTTTTCAGCTCCTTCATGTGGATGGTGTCGCCGTCTGCGGAGTCCTCACCCGCTGTCCCATTGCCGGTGAAGTAATATTGGTACCGCTCATACAACGCTTCCTTCAGATCGGAGTTCAGCTCTTCCTTCACGGTGTACACCCACCGGGCGCCGTTGGGGGCCCACTTTTCCAGCTCCGTCTGGGGCTGCGCGGCGGGAGGCGTCTCTTCGGAGGGATCCTGGGAATCGGGGTCTCCGATCTGGTCCGGATCTTCCGCAGGTTCTGTCGGTGTGACCGGGACGCTGCCGGCGCCGCCATGTTCCCCATCCGCCGGATCGCTGTGCAGGCTGGCGGCACTGAGGGTCTCCTCCTGCGGGGCGGACTGGCCGTCCCCGTCTCCCGCCTGGGAGTCCGGGTTCTGGTCTTCTTCCCCATCTGCCGGAGGTTCCGGACTCTGTGTATCCCCTTCGTCCGTGGGAGGATCGGCGGGCTGGTTTCCCTCCTCCGGGGGCATTTCTGTGGGCGGCGTTGTCTCCTCTCCCTGGCCGGGGCCCGGTTCGGCGGGCTCTTCCGCGGAGATGCCGGGCTCTTCTGCATCCGGATCGTCCGCACCCCAGATCTGATAAGTCCACTTTCCGGTTTCTGCATCCTGGGTCCACTTGACGGTGTAGTCCTCGCCCTCTGTCAGCTTCTCCTCGATGTGCGGGTCGCCCTGCCCCTCCTGGGCAGCGGCGCGGCGGGTCACAGTGAGCCGGATAACGGGGACCAATGTACCATCTTTCCCCTCTTCATAGGGGGCATCCGGACGCAGACCGAAGGCGTCGTAAAAGTCCTCCCAGGCTTTTTGGCCCGTGAGGGTGACGAACTCTGTCTGCACAGCCTTCCGGCTGTTCAGGAACGTGGCGTCGGCCTCTTCCCGCTCTTCATGGGGCAGCAGACCGCCGACAGTATATCCGTCCCCTGTGACGTCTTGGGCCTCCAGGTCGCCCGGGCCGCACCAGGTATCGTAGCCGCCCAGGAAGCTCTTGTCCTCCTCCACATGATAGAGGTACAGCGAGCCGTTGGGCGCATACTGCTCCAGGCCTGTAAAGGAAAGAACCGTTTCAACAGTTGTGCTGTCTCCTCGCTGCTGGTAAGCCGCCTCGACCTCCTCCGAGGACCAAGTGGCCGTCCGCACCAGCTCCTGCGCGGAGGGCTGGCCGTTGTTCTGGATGTAGACCCGGTACAGATGGAAGCGCACGGCGGGGTAGGCGATGGGCAAGTCATCTCCGCCCAAAGGCAGTTCCAGGATTTTTTTCACCGACAGACTGCCAGTCGGGCTGTGGAACACGTTCTCCACCTGGAAGGTGTTGGAGATCTCCTGTATATCAAACAGATCCAGCGATTCCTGGGGTCCCTCGCCGGTACCGTCCAGGGGCAGCCCGTTGGCGCCGGTGATGCCTTCCTCCCGGAGAACATATTCGTACAGCTTGCCTTCCTCCGTGTATTTGGGCAGCCCTGGCTGGTCTTCAGATTCCGGCCGGACGGTTCCGGCTCCGTCATCGATGATATTTTTCCCCTCATAAAGGAGCCGGAACGTATAGTTCTTCAGGCCGGACCAGTCCTGAACAGTCAGGGTCGCGATGGGGGCTCCGCCAAAGTCAAACGCCTCCCCGCTGCCCTGCACCCGCCGGTACAGTGCGAAGGCGACGTTGGGCAGGTCCACCGCCGGATAGCCAGCGGGCAGGTTGGTCCACAGCTTCCGTCCCTCAATGGCGACCGGCTTATTCAGGCGGTTGACGAAGGTACCATTTGCGTTCAGGGCATATTTGGCGTAAGAACTGCTGGCATCCTGAGACACTGGTGGGTTGACGCCGTCCAGGTTCGTGGTCTGCGCTTCGTAAGCCGCCTCCATCCCCGGGTCAGCTTCGTCACGCGTGCCCAGACAAGTTTCACCCGTCCAGTACTCCGCAATGGCGTAGTCAAAGTCGGAGGCGTTTACACTGGTGCGCTCCACCGCGGAGTAAGTGATCTTGTAACCCCAGTCGTCATACTTGGGCAAGTTCTCCAGCTCGGCCCGCCAGAAATACTGCCGGTCCGCAGATCCGTTATCCCCGGAGGCGGTGCCGGGCTCCTCACCCGCGGGATCGCCTGCTCCCTCGGACGGCGCCTCCGTCTCCGGCGGGAGCAGGCCCTCGTTTGTCCAGCGGTAGCTGGGATAGATCAGTTCGGTTTCGATCCCGTCCTCAGCAGCAGAGGTATGCACAGTCCGGTAAATGTCCAGATAGATGTCCGGACGACTGCCGGAGCCATACATATAGATGTCGTACCACTGCTTGTACCAGACAGCGTCCGTTACGCCGGTGCGTTTGTTGGTGAGGGTGATCTTCTGCTCGTCATTCTTGTTTTCACCGTCATTTGCCGTATAGGATTCTTCCTTTACAGAGCTTGTGTATGTATTCCACAGGGCATAGACCTCCGGAGAAATGGTCCGCAGCTGATCCAGCGTGATCTCATTGCCGCCGTCCAGCCAGACCTCCTCCACGGTATAGCGCACCACTGTGCCGTTGGTGTCGTACTTGGGAAGGTTCCAGAAGTCAAGGGAGTTGGACTTCGTATCTGCCGTGAGAATCGGCTGAATAGAGGAAACCCGTCTTTCGCTTCTGTCTTGAATCTGTACATCCCCGCCGCCCAGGTTCACATAGCCAAATCCATCTTTCTGATAGATTTTAAATTGTCCTTCCGTATCATCGCTGGCGGCGATCTTCAGCTTCACGGCCAGAGTGAGGCCGGAGGTGTTCTCCAGGGCTGCCTGGAGTTCCCCCACGCCGTCTCCGCCGCCGTCCCGCCAGTCCTTGGTGACGGTCAGGTCCACATTGCCCAGCCGGCGGTTGGTGACGGTGCAGACCGTCTCACCCGCGATCTCCTCGCGGTCGTATGTAGCTTCATAGGCATGGTTTCTGCCGGGGACAGTGTCGTGGGTGATTCCGGGAGCGTTGATCTCTCCCTCGGTCGGGGCGCCTTCGGTTCCAAGGACCGCAGTCGCTCCGATTTTGGTCTCCCGGATGTAGACCTGGTCCGGCGTAAGTTCTCCAATGCCGGCCCATGCGTACCAGATGGGATCTCCGTCCTCCTGGGATTCGCCCAGCGTGACGAAGGTAATCGCCTGATCTCCTTCTTTGCTGTACACCGTCACTTCCACTGGCTCCCGGTGGGCGGCGTCGCTGTCGTCCACCCAGTTCTTCTGGACCAGGATCCGATGGCTTCCTCCCGGGCCGTTGGTGACGATGGTCGTATAGTCTCCGGTGCTGCTGTCGATGGAGGTTTCATAGGTGGGGTTCCCGTTCTCCTCCAGGATCAGGTATTCATACCGGCGCCCCTCTTCGTCATACTCTGGGAGGTTCTGGAGCAGGGCTTTCCAGGCCTCAGAAAACTGAATGGAAATTTCACCGTCGATCGCATCTATGAATGCGTTTTCCTTCGTGAAATCAACATTGACGGTCCCACCTGCATCCATTGTAAAGGTAAGAACCTTGCATGTTTCTGTCAGAGACTGTTCGCCGATGGTACGGTACAGGGCGAAGGTCACCGGCCCCTCCTGGGCGCCGCTTTTCCACTTCTTTTCCACCGTATAATCTATCTGGTTGCTGACGGCATTGGTGATCTCGGTGGTGTTGCCGTTCTCCACATCGGTCACACGGTACTTTGCATCTCCCCGGCTGCCGCCGCCGGACAGGGTAAACGAGTTGTTGTCCAGAAGATTTGTTTTATTCTCGCCCTGGTAAACCGCCGACTCCACCCAGCGGTACTCCAGCTCCCGGCCCTGGTTATCGTATTTGGGCGCGCTGGCGCTGACGGACAGGCCGCCCAGGTTCTCCGCCGTAAATTTTCCCGTTTTCTCCGTTCCCAGCGTCTCGGTGATCTCCGTGTCTTCCCAGGGGTCCTCACTGCCCACCGGCCGGGCCTGGAGCATCAGCTCCACCCGGACATCCTCCAGCGCCGACTGGAAAGCCGCTGCTTTCCAGATCTTGGTCGCATTAACCGTCACCGTGCCGGAGAGCTTGTTGGAAAGGGTTCCCCCGTTGTAGAGGTATGTATTGTTCGTCTCCCGTGCAAAGTCTGCATCCTCGCTGGTCAGTTTTTTCAGCGTACCGGAATCCTCGTCCAGCGCCCAGATGATGTCCGTCACGCCGCCGTCTTCCCCCACCGCGCCGAATACCTGGGTGTAGTCCCCCGCATGCTCACCAGTGAGATACTCTCGGACCACATAGATATACTCGTAGCCCTCCGAGTCATACTTGGGCAGCTCTGCAAACTGAATGTCCTGTTTCTCCTGCCCGTTGAGCGGGACCGTCAGAATGCTGCCCCCATCATCCCGGACGGGCGCGGCCGTTGTGTAGCTCTGCCCGGCTCGGTAACGCCACAGCTGGAGTTCACCTGCCGGGCGGTGATCCGGATCCGCCGCGTCCTCCCAGACTTTGGAGGCCTGATAATCCTTTACGCCCGTGAGCGTCAGGTACAGGCTGCCGCCGTCATAGAGCTTCCCCACCTCTGTGCCCACGTTGGGCGTGCTGGAGTTGTCGTAGGAGATCTGGAAGTAGTCGCCCTCGGGCAGGGCACCCGCCGCGATGCCGTCGGCGGCGTCCAGCCGGCCGTCGCCTTTTCCGTCTCCCTCCCTGGTCTCCTCTACCGAGTAGTTGATCCGGCTGCCGTCCAGGTTGTACTTCCACAGACCGCTGACGGTGACGGTGCCGCTGGTGGGGTTGTCCGGGTCTCCATCAGGGTCCTCTTCTATCTTCATCTGATCCTTCATCTCTGCCAGCAGCCGGCGGAGGGAGCTTGCTGTATAGTTGGTGTCCACCACGAAGTCAAAGCTGTTGTAAATGGCTTCTGCGATGCCTTCCGCGCCGCCCAGATTACCCCAGCGGAGCTGAACGCGGAAGTTGAATTCGTCCTCCAGCACATAGTACCAGCCGTAGTTGTCCCCGGCGGAGGGATATTCCGACACATTGCCGTTGTTGACCTCTACCGGGCTGTAGCCGTCAACCCCTTCGGACGGTCCCATGATCCACTCTACACGGGATTCTGTTGAGGTCTCCCCGCCGTAGCCATCGGATGTTGTGGTTTCGATCGCTTCCGGCAACACGCCGGTCGGGACGGAGACCGTATAGGTGTTGTTCCCGTTGTCGGCCACCGTCATTTTCGGCATAGCGGACAGGCCCACCCCGGAGAGCGTCGAGTCCTCCCCGCCTTTCAGCTCAATCCATTCCCCGTTGTCGATCCGGAACCACAGCGACGGCTGATACGTATTCGCCCCGGGACGCACTCCGTCCTCATTGTTGTTATCCACCCAGTAGAGCGTGTTCTCTTCAAATGCCCCGGCGGCATACCAGCTTGTCACCGTCACCACCGTATCTGCGTAAATCACAGGCACCAGGGTCAGACACAGTACCAGTGCCAGCAGCCCGCTGACCAGCCGCCGGCCTCCCTTCTTCGGAAACTTTCCCTTTGGGAGCCGCCCCCGCTCCCGGACTCTCTTGCCTCGATACAGCATAACCCCTCACCTCATTGAAAAATTGTTCACACACATATCCAGTGCGTCCCTATCGTCCACGCCCCTGCTGCGTCGGCTGGGCAGGACTCAGCTGCCCTGCTCCCAGCCCACAGTCAGCTGCTCCTCTTCCAGCATCCGCTCGTGGGCCTGCTCGGCCAGTATCTGTACACTGTCCCGAATGCGTTCCTGCGTGACCTGATACAGCCTGCGCAGACAGCGGGGGTTGCTCTTGTCCCCATCCACCCGGGCATCCCTGCACAGAGTCCGGATCTCTCCGCTCACCTGGGTCCTCCGCATGGGGCGGCCGCTTCGGGTGACGAATACCGGCCCCGCAGTGATCCCCACCCGCCGGAGATAGACTGTCAACTCCTTCCGCAGACAGGCAGGAATCAGGACGTACTGCGCTCTGCCGTCACAGGCGGTCAGAACACGTCCCTCCTCCACCGCCCGGACCGTCACCCGGTTCAGCTCACTTACGCGGATCCCTGTCAGGGCAAAGACCTTCACCATCAGATACGTACGCTCCCGGCCCAGATTCCGGGCTGTGGCCAGCAGGCGCAGATACTCAGTCCGGCTCAACTCCGGCTGGATCTCCCCTTCGGTGTCCAGCTGGCCGATCAGCTGCAGATCCCGCCGCCCCAGATAGGCCAGCAGCCCATTGGCGGCGGACACATGGGTGTTGGCTGTACCGGGCGAGTAGCCTTCCCGCAGCAAGGCGGCGCGCCAGAGCTCCAGTGTGTCTGCAGCCACCCGCTTGTCCTCCGGAAGAAAGTGGTAAAACGCCTCCAGCTTGGGGCGGTAGACCTGGATCGTCTCCCGCCGGCGGCCCCGGGCCGCCAAGCTGTCCAGATACCGGCAGACTTCTTCCCAGGTAACTGTCAGCTCCGCCGGCGCCGCGGTCCTGTCCTGTAGTGCCGTTTCCATCGCCTCACGCATTGGGCATTCTCTCCTCTCCAAAGCCGCTTTCACTGTCTGAATGCTTTCCAAATATCTCCTCCGTATCCATCTCTTTCCGATTTACAACAGAACAATGATTCTGTTGTAAACCTGTCATCAGCTGGAAATACGGTGCCAGAGCACGAAGAGTCGGTTTTGGCCGAAACGGCACCTTTCCCTTTTGGGCCGCAAAATTGGAATCCTCAAAAAATCCAAACCGCAAAAAAAGGACGTTGCTTTTGTAGTTTTTTTGTTTTATACTAACTATATTCCAATGTATGTAGTGGAGAGAGCTTTGTCGATTTACAACAGAATCATTGTTTTGTTGTTAAACGATCAGCCGCATTTTTTCCAGAATCTGTTCATGGGCCCTGGCGCTCACTGCCACATAAATCCGGGTTGTCTCAATGGAGGAATGGCCCAGAAGGTCCGCCAGATGCGCCAGATCCTTCTCCTGTTCATAAAAGCACTTGGCGAACAGGTGCCGCAGATTGTGCGGGAATACCTTTTCCGGCATCACGCCGGCCTCCCGGCAGAGGGTTTTCATTTCATGCCAGATGTTGCTGCGGTCCAGGGGCCGCCCGGTGCGGGTGCGGAACAGGGGCCCCTCCTGGATATCCTGCGCCCTGGCATACCGCCGCAGGCGTTCCGCCAGTTCCTGCGGCAGCAGGACGGTCCGGCACTTTCCCTTCAGCCGGATCTCCGTCCGGCCAGCACGCAGGGCCTCCGCCGTGATGAAGCGCAGTTCGCTCACCCGGATACCGGTGGCGCAGATCGTCAGCATCACGTGGTACAGCCGCTGGTTCTTGCGCCCCTTGGCAATGGAGAGCAACCGGCGGTACTCCGACTCCGTCAGGTCCCGCTGCTCCTCCCGAAACGCCCGCCGCTGAACCTTCAGCAACTTCACCTCGCAGTGCTCCGCTCCACAGAACCGCAGATACGCGTTCACAGCAGAGAGCTTGTTGTTGACCGTCAGAGCCCTGTACTGCTGCTGCAGGCGCTCCCGGTATGCCAGAACACCCGCCTTGGTCACCGGGGCGCCGCACAGAGCCAGTCGCAGCTGTTCCGCCTCCTGCACGTATTTTTCCACTGTGGCACGGGCCTTCTCGTTTTCCACCAGAAATTCCCGGAACGCGGAGATAGACTGTCCTGTGAGCGTGATTTCTTCCATCTTGACTCCTCCCAAATCCGCCCGCACAGACGCGGGTATTTTTTGTAAGCATACCCAAAATGGCGTCGGATATGTTCCGCCTATGGAGATGCTTTCCAAAAAAGTTCCGAATTGCGCAAAAAGGCAGCCCGCGGAGAATCCCTCCGCGGGCTGCCTTACAGTATGCTGTTGTTTTTTATCGGCCTCCCCAGACCCGGTAGAGCTCGCTTCCCCGTTCCCGCAGGCGCTCGTTCAGCCAGGAGCGCAGGGATGCCATGCCCTCCTCTGTCCAGGGGAAGGTCTCCGTCTCAATGTGCTGGGCCTTTTCAAAGCAGATGTTCTCATAGACCCAGGCCTGGACGGTGCCATCGTTCACCTTTCCCGTCCGCTGGAAGCGGTAGCGGAAGGTGCCGAGGGAGCCGGGAAAAATCTCCGACTTCTTCAGAAAGTTCAGGGTCAAAAATGCGAATGGATCTTCCATCGGGCAGTTTCTCTCCTCCATCAGGCCGCCTCCGTCTCCCGGCGGCAGACCTTGATCCCCGCGATGGTCAGCGCGAACACGAACCAGAAAATGCACATCACCCGGGGATAGTTCCACAGGTAATCCGCCAGACCGCACACCATGGCGCCGCACAGAGCCGCCGCTCCGGCACAGGTGATGGTGCGGGCGGCAGAGGGGGCGCAGTGCCGGACCGTGCGGGCCGCCTTTTTGATGTTCCACAGCATGGAGCCCACAAAGCCCAGAAACCCCAGCAGTCCCGCCTCGATCCATACCTGCAGGTAGAAGTTGTGGGCGTGAACGAAGGGCGCTTCTGCGTGGTAGAGGTTGAAGTCGCTGATGTAGTCCTGCACGGCGGCGGTGCCCAGACCCGCGCCGGAGACGGGAGACGTCCGGATGACCTCCAGTGCCGCCTGATACAAGGGGATGCGGCTGGCAGTGGAGGTATCCGCCGGATTGAAGATCGTCAGGACCCGGTGCCAGATGGTGTCCGGCAGGAAAGGGACCATCACCACGCACAGCACCGCGAAGGCGGGGATCAGCTTGGGCTTCCACAAAAACACCAGCACCACCATGGCACAGGCCATGCCAACCCAGCTGGCCCGGGAGTAGGTCATGCCCAGAGCCAGCACACCCACGGCAAACACGCCGCAGGCCGTCACGCGGGAGATGCCCCGCTTGGAGCAGAGGATCAGCGCCAGTACCAGGGGCAGCAGGAGGATCAGCACCTCTGCAAAGGTGTTGGGGTTGTCGAAATAGGACTCCACCCGGCCGGGCATACCGGCGTTGACCTCCAGGTCCACATAGGACTCGTTGACCTCCACGCCCTGGATCCGTTGGTACACACCGTACAGCGAGGACACCAGCACACAGACCCCACCGCCGGCGGCCAGCCGCTTCAAATCCTCTGTGCCCCGGACAGCGCTGACCGTCACCAGCACGCACAGCGCTGCGGAGATATGGTAGAGCAGGAAGCGGAAGGAGGCGGAGGGCTCATAGGAGAACAGCACCGCCAGGAACATGGCTCCGAACAGCACCACCGGATAGAACCCGATGTGCTTCACGTCCAGCCGGAAGTCCCGCCGGGACATGGCCCCGGCATAGAACAGCACCAGCAGGGCGGCAAAGCCCAGCATACTATATGCGTTGTTCCAATGCGAGAAGGGAATCACCCACAATAGCATGATGAGCCAGGATTGGGCGACGGCGGTCTCATGTCCCATCTCAAAGGCCAGACGGGAGAAAACGCTGTCATCAAACGTAGCCCGCAGGGCAAGGTACAGCTTGTGGAGCAGCCAGGCAGGCAGGTTGATGAGGCCCGTCAGCAGCCGGCAGAGGATGCTCTCCTCCCAGGCCCGGGCCGCAACGCCCTCCCGGCACAAGACCCGGAGAACACGGCTCTCGTCGATCTGGCGGTTGCACCAGGCGCCCATGCGCACCAGGCAGCGGTGGACGGCGCTGTCATAGTAGACGGTGCACAGCACCGCCCATAGGTGATACAGATAGCTTTCGCGGAGAATGCTCATGCAGGGAAACCTCGTTTCTTCAGATGCGGTTTTTGATCCGGTACAGCTGGGAGAGCAGCCAGAAGCGGCCCCCCCGCACCAGCTTTGCTGCCAGCTGCTTGTTGCGGCTCATGCCGGCGGGCGACAGCGTCCGGATGGCGTGGGCCATATCCGGCCGCGCACACAGGGCCTGGATGGTCTCCTGCCGCTGCCGGAGGGTCTTGGGATTGCCCGGGGCGTACTCGTTGCCGATGGCGATCAACAGCCCGGCCCAGTTGGAGTTCTCCCGCCACTGGGGGCGGCCGGGCGTCAGGCCGTACCGGGCGGCCAAGTCCTCCTTCCGCTCCATGAAGCGGCCGAAGACCTGCTGGAAGTCCTTCATATACTTGTGGGTGGCGGAGGCCGGATTCTGGAGATAGCGGTACAGGGGCGTCTCCGTCACCGCCAGGCGCCGGGCGTTGCAGAAATACTCCATCAGGAACAGCTCGTCTTCCAGATAGGCGCCCTCATAGCGGAGATGGAGTCTGTCAAAAATCTCTGCGGAGAACAGATAGCGCCAGATGAATCCATTGAACACCGGCTGGGCCAGCCGGTCCCCCAGCAGGGGATTGACGATTTTCTCCCGGATAGCGTCGGCGTCGTAGATCCCGGCGGGCAGCACCGGCTCCGGCGTCTCGCTGCCATCAGGCCACAGGTTCAGGTGCGCACAGGCGGCGGTATCCGCCCCGGCCCGCTCCCGCAGGTTCCACAGCGTCTCCAGGCACTGGGGCTCGTACTGATCGTCGGAGTCCAGAAAGGCGATATAGGTCCCCCGGACATGGTCAAGGCCCACATTCCGGGTCTCGCTGACGCCGCTGTTGCGCTCCTTGTGGAACACCCGGATGCGGTCATCCTCCCGGGCCAGCTCATCGCAGAGAGCCGGGGAGCCGTCGGTGCAGCCGTCATCCACCAGCAGCAGCTCCCAGTCGGAAAAGGTCTGCCGCCGCACGCTCTCCACGCAGTCTCTGAGAAATTTCTCCGCCTGATAGACAGGCACAATGACGGAAATGCTGGGCATAGACAGCCTCCTTGCGCCCTCCGGCGCCTCTCTTCAGTCTGCGGCGCGGAAACTCCGGCGCCCTCCCCCCAGAATCTGGGGCTCTTACACGGAGCTATTGTACCCGATTTCCCTGGGAAGGTCAACGTCTTTTCCCGGAAAAGCCGGGCATACTAGGAGCGAGGTGATCCAATATGAACGATATCGAGCTGCTCCAATACGTCCATGAGACGGCGGAGATGGGCATTGAGGGGCTAAACAGCCTGGACGGGCAGGTCCGGGATGACAGCCTGCGGCGGGTTCTGAGCCAGCAGGGCGCCGAGTACCGCCAGATCGCGGATCAGGCGGAGCGCCTGCTCCGGTCTCTGGGAGAGGAGCCCAGGGACCCAGGCCTTCTGGCCAAGGTGTCCGCAGAGGTCATGTCCACTTTCAAAACGCTGGCAGACCCCTCTGCATCCAACATCGCGGAGATGGTCATTCAGGGAAACACCATGGGGGCCACCAAAAGTACCCGGCATCTGGGGGACTACGCCGGTGGAAACCGTGAGATCCGAAATCTCGCGGAGCGGCTGCTGCACACCGAGGAAGCCAACGCCGCCCAGATGAAGCAGTTCCTGTAACACACCCGGCGCAAAGCAGAGGAGGAGCCTCCTACGGGAGGCTCCTCCTCTGTTCAAAGGACCGGCAGCAGATCTTCCCCATTCAGAAAACGCTCCTCCGCCTCCTGGATAGGGATCTGCCGCTGATTCAGTCTGCGCACCAGCTGCTCTACCTCTGCCTGTTCCCTTCCCGGCAGCAGGACCACCAGATGTCGCTCCGGTTCCCAGGATTCGCCGCTGAATCCGAATCGCCGGGGGTGCCGGGTCTCCAGAACCTGATAGCGCACCTGCGGCCGCACCGCCTTGCGCCGGCGCCAGACCGACAAGGCCAGCACCCGGACCAGATCCTTCGGCGTGGGCTTTTCCCGCAGCACGCGTTGAAAGAGCTTCTGCAGCTCCGCCCGGTCTCCGCAGTCCCAGATGTCCTCCGCCGCCCGGGAGAGGGCCTTTGCCAGGGTGTCCTTTTCCTTTTCACTGTATCTCTGCGCCTCCGGATACAGCGTCTCCATGGAGAAGGTGCCCGGCATACGGGGGATGGCAGCCTTGACCAGGCAGCACAGGTCGTAATAGCAGTCCCGGCTCAGTTTCCCACTGATTTTTTCCACTGTCCGCAGGATATCTTCATCCATCCGAAACCGTCTCCTCTCCTCTTCAATTCATACATAGCATATCAAAAATCGCAGGTTTTTGAAATAGATTCGACACATTCGGACTCTTTTAGACAAATTACGGCACCCCGGACTTGACAATCCGGAGGAAATGTGCTCTTCTACCCGTATCAGAGACAGGGAGGCGCAGGCATGGATATTCGCAGAATCGAGTCGGGCAAGCGGGACTTTCTCCCCCTCCTGCTGCTGGGAGACGAACAGGAGGACATGATCGACCGCTATCTGGACCGCGGAACGCTGTTGGCGCTGTACGACGGCGGACTTCGCGCCGTGTGCGTGGTGACCAAGGAGGCGCCGGGCGTGTTCGAGATCAAAAATCTGGCCGTGGAGCCGGCCTTTCAGCGCCAGGGCTACGGCCGGGCCATGGTTCGGCATGTGGCCGGCGCCTGCCGGACCGCCGGAGGGACATGCCTCCTGGTGGGCACCGGGGACAGTCCCCTCACCCTCCCCTTCTACCGGGCCTGCGGGTTCCGGGAAAGCCACCGGGTCCCCAATTTCTTCCTTCAATTTTACGACCACCCCATATACGAAGGGGGGCGGCTTTTGTCGGACATGGTATATTTGTCCATGGAGCTTTGAGCGGAAAAGGCGGCGCTGCTGAAAATCAGCGGCGCCGCCTGTATCATACCGTTTGATTCAGTTTTGGAAAAGGCTTCACGCCTCTGCGGCGGCCTTCAGAGCCTCCGTGCGGTCAGTTTTCTCCCAGGTCACGCCCAGGTCCTCCCGGCCCATGTGGCCGTAGGCCGCCAGCTTGCGGTAGATGGGCTTGCGCAGGTCCAGGTCCCGGATGATGGCCGTGGGCCGCAGGTCAAACACCTTGCGGACGGCAGTCTCCAGCCTGTCGTCTCCCACCGTACCGGTGCCGAAAGTGTCCACCAGCACACTCACCGGCTGGGCCACGCCGATGGCGTAGGCCAACTGCACCTGGCAGCGGCGGGCAAGGCCCGCGGCCACGATGTTCTTGGCCACGTACCGGGCGGCGTAGGCCGCGGAGCGGTCCACCTTGGTGGGATCCTTGCCGGAAAAGCAGCCGCCGCCGTGGGGGGCGCTGCCGCCGTAGGTATCCACGATGATCTTCCGGCCGGTGAGGCCGGAATCCGCCGCCGGGCCGCCCTTGACGAAACGGCCGGTGGGGTTCACGTAATACTTTGTGTTCTCGTCCAGCATGTCCGCGGGGATCACGGCCTTGGCCACCTGCTCGATCATGTCCTTCCGGATCTGCTCCAGGGAGACATCGGGGTCGTGCTGGGTGGAGATGACCACTGTATCCACCCGGACAGGGCGGTTGTGCTCGTCATACTCCACGGTGACCTGACTCTTGCCGTCGGGCCGCATATAGGGCACCTGGCCGCTCTTGCGGACCTCCGCCATGCGCTTGCACAGCTTCTGTGCCAGGGACAGGGGCAGGGGCATCAGTTCCGGCGTCTCGTCGCAGGCGTAGCCGAACATCATGCCCTGGTCACCGGCGCCGTTGCTCAGCTCGCTGTCGGTGCCCTCCTTGTTCTCCAAGGATTTGTCCACGCCCATGGCGATGTCGGCGGACTGCTCGTCGATAGAGGTAACCACGGCACAGGTGTCGCAGTCAAAGCCGTACTTGCCCCGGTCATAGCCAATGTCCCGGACCACCTCCCGGGCGATGTGGGCGATGTCCACATAGCAGCTGGTGGTGATCTCGCCCATCACGTGGATCAATCCGGTGCAGGCCGTGGTCTCGCAGGCCACGCGGCCGTTGGGGTCCTGCTCCAGAATGGCGTCCAGGACGGCGTCGGAGATCTGGTCGCAGACCTTGTCGGGGTGGCCCTCCGTTACGGACTCGGAGGTGAAGAGATAGTGTCTTGCCATAGTACAGGTTCCTTTCTGAGCACTGACCTCATCAAGGGGCGAAAAAAATGTGCGTTTCGACGGCGAAACGCACAAACGGATTTGGTTGCTTGCTCCTCATCTGTCGATCACCGCCGGATTTGGCACCTTGTCATAAGCAGGTTGCCGTGGGTTCATCGGGCCGTTCCCTCCGCCACTCTTGATAAGGCTGTTAAATTGTAAGGCACATTATACGCGCTTTTTCGCGCTTGTCAAGTCCCAAAGTTTGAATTCCGTCAGTTGTTTTTCAGCCAGTTCCACAGCCGCCGCCACCATGGCAGCTTTTTCTGTGGCTGAGACGGGGCGGAGGCTGCGGGCTTTTGCACGGTGCGCCCGGCGAAATACGTGTGCAGATACGTCTGGCTCACGAACGGCTCGCCCGTCGGCTTGGGGCGCAGATACGAGCCGTCCGGCTGCATGATCCATGCCTGCTGGTTGTCGCGGCGCATGGCGCTGAGCACCTCAAGCACCTCTGCGCGCGCGTTCGGGTCGGTCACGGCGGCAAACGCCTCGATCCGGCGCACGGTGTTGCGCTCGAGCAGATCACCCGAGCCGATGAACACCTCCTGCGCTTCCCCGCGGCCAAAGACGAAAATGCGCTCGTGCTCGAGATAGCGCCCGATGATGCTGCGCACCGAGATGTGCTCCGTGCGCCCGGGCACGCCCGGCCGCAGGCAGCAGATGCCGCGCACGAACAGCTCCACCTCCGTGCCCGCCGCGCTCGCGCGCACGAGCTGCGCCATGATGTCCGCGTCGTTCATGGCGTTGACCTTGATGCCGATGTAGCCCGCTGCACCGAGGCGGATCTGCGCTTCGATGTGCGCCATGAGCTGCGGCTTGTAGCCCTCCGGCGCGAGCCAGAGCGATTCCGTCTCGCCGACGGTCTCGCCGCGCGCGAGCCGGTCAAACGTCTTGGCCGCGTCGCGCCCGATGGCCGGATCACTCGTCAGGAGCATGAGGTCGGTGTATTGCTCGGCGGTCTTTTCGTTGTAGTTGCCGGTGCCGACCTGTGTGTAGTAGCAGATGCCGCCGGGGCAGCGCCGCGTGATGAGGCACAGCTTCGTGTGCACCTTGTATTTCGTCAGGCCGTAGAGAATGTCGCACCCGGCGTCCTCGAGCATACGCGAGTAGTCGATGTTGCTCTGCTCGTCAAAGCGGGCGCGCAGCTCGAGCAGGCACTGCACCTGCTTGCCGTGCTCGGCGGCATAGGCCAGCGCCGCCGCGATGCGGCTGCTGCCGGCGAGCCGGTAGAGCGTGATCTTGATCGACACAACGTCCGGGTCGTCCGCCGCCTCGTACAGCAGGTCCACAAACGGGTTCACGCTCTGATACGGCAGCGCGAGCAGCAGGTCGTGCCGCGCGAGATAGGCGAAGTACTCGCCCTTTTGCAGCGCCACGTTTTTGGCCGGTGTCACCTCGGGGCACGTCAGCCCCGTGAGGTCGAATTCCCCCGGCATCGTGAGCACGAACGACAGATCCGCCGGTGCGCTCGTGCAAAACAGCTGCCGCTTCGGCAGTCCGAGCAGCGTGCGCGCCGTCTCGCGCATCTCGTCCGTGACCTTGCCCTGCAGCTGCGCGCGCACCGGCTCGAGCCGTCTCCGGCGGCGCAGCAGGCGCTCCATCGCGGCGCGCAGATCCGCATCGCACCCGTCCATGATGTCGCGCACGGAGATGTCGGCGCTGCGCGTCACGCGCAAAATAGCCGTCTCACGCACGCGCCGCTCACCAAAGACCAGCGGTGCAAAATGCGCCACCAGCGGCGCTGTGAGCGCAAGCTTCTGCACGCCGTCGATCGTCAGGCGGAAAAACTTCGGCAGCTGCGTCGTCGGGATCAGCCCCGCGCCGCCGCGCTTGCCCGCAAAGCGCACGAGCACGTACTGCTCACGGTTGCGCAAAAACGGCAGCGGGTGCTCCGCGTCGAGCACCTGCGGACTCAGCAGCGGGCGCAGCGCGTCAAAGCGCCGCCGCAGCAGCACCTCGTCTGCCTCGTCGAGCCGGTCAAAGTCGAGGATCTCGACGCGCTGCTTTGCCAGCGCCGCCGTCACCTTGCGCCAGAGCGAGGCAAAGTCCTTTTGCTGCCGCGCCGTCTCCGCGTAGATCGCGCGCAGCTGCTCGCGCGGCGTGAGGCCGGTGACGGTCTCCGTGTGCCACGGTTGCAGCAGCGCCCGGTCAAGCAGACCGCCGACGCGCACCATATAAAATTCATCGAGATTCGAGCAGTAGATCGACAGAAACTTCAGCCGCTCATAGACCGGCAGCGTTTCGTCGGCCGCCTCCGCCAGCACGCGGCGGTTGAATTGCAGCCAGCTCAGCTCGCGGTTGAGAAAGAGGTCTGCATAGGCGGGGTCGGGCCGCCGGTCGGAAAACAGCGCGCGGCTGTCGCTCTGCGCGGCCATCTGGCGCAGCGCCTGCGCGCCCGGCAGCTCTGTGTCATGTTTGCGGGGCATACGGTCGCCTCCTTGGGTGGGCAATTACATGCATATCGTATTATTATACCCGAACGGACGATGCTTGGCAATCCCCGCGCGGCAGACCGAAAACGCTGCGAAAGTGCGCCGGGCGTTTGCCCGCGCCCGAGCAGGGCATAGATGCGCGGTATTGCGCAAAAAGGTTGCAAAACCGGAGCGGGACTGCTATGATTTTGGCATAGAAGACCCGTAGGAATTTCTGGAGGTAATATACATGGATTCGTTCCGCGTGCTCGAAATCAAAAAGAGCGTTTTTGAAAACAACGACCGGGAGGCCGACCTGCTGCGCGAAGAGCTCAAGCAGAATCACACCTTCCTGCTCAACCTCATGTCCTCGCCCGGCAGCGGCAAGACCACGACCCTCATGGCGACCATCAATGCCCTGAAGGACGATCTGCGCATCGGCGTCATGGAGGCCGACATCGACTCGGACGTCGATGCGGCGACCATCTCCACCAGCGGCGCAAAGGTCATCCAGCTGCACACCGGCGGTATGTGCCACCTCGACGCGGGCATGACGCGTCAGGGCCTCGAGGGGCTCGGCACGGAGAACATCGACCTTGCCATCCTCGAAAACGTCGGCAACCTCGTCTGCCCGGCGGAGTTTGACACCGGCGCCGTGAAAAACGCCATGATCCTCTCCGTGCCGGAGGGCGACGACAAGCCGCTGAAGTACCCGCTCATGTTCTCGATCTGCGACGTGCTGCTCGTCAACAAGATCGATGTTGCGCCGTACTTCAACTTCAGCCTCGAAAAGTGCATCGAGCGCGTCAAGAAGCTCAACCCGAACATTCAGGTGTTCCCGATCTCCGCGCTCAAGGGCGAGGGCATCGAGCCGTGGGCCGACTGGCTGCGCGAGCAGGCGAAGGCCTGGAACGCGTAAGCGCCAGAAACAAAAACCGGGACGCTCCCGTCGGAGCGCCCCGGTTTTTTTATACTGTTCAGGCCCGGCACACCGGCCGCACGTATTTGAAAAACCGCGCGCAGTCGTGGTAGAAATAAAACACCCTGCCCGGCGTCAGGTCGAGCCGGTAGCCGCTGGCGGCATAGTCAAAGTCGCGCATGGCCTGCTCAATCTTCGCTTCCACGGCGGCGCTTTGCGTCTCGAAATCAAACGGCCCGTGCTCAAACACGAGGTACTCTCCGCCGGGCACATCCATGAGCTGCATCTGCGCCGGCACCGGCCCGGCGTAGTCTGCCGGCAGGCGCACACCGTAGGCCTCCGCCAGCGGGATGCCCCAGCTGCAGATGCGCCCCGTCGGCTCGTTGATCCAGGCCATGAGCTGGCCGCTGCCCGCATCGTTGTTTTTTCCGCCCGCATCGTCGAGCTTGCCGGGGATGCTCGCGAGCAGGCCGCAGATGGTCTCGCAGTCCTGCCCCGGGATCACACTCTGCCTCTGCCAAAAATCCCAGTAGCCGATGCTCTCATAGTTGCGGATGTGCAGAAATTTGTGCGCCGGGATGTGCACAAAATAGGTTTTGACCTCGCCCGCGCTTTGCGTCTCGCTCAGGCTGCCTGCGCCTTCCGTCAGGTAGCAGTCAAACGGCCGCAGAATGGTCCGGAGCACAACGGGACCGGGTGCGGTCCGGTAGGCACTGGGGCTTACGCCGTAGGCTTTTTTGAACGCGCGCGTGAAGGTCTCGTTGGAGGAAAAACCGTACTGCACGGCAATATCGAGAATACCCATGTCGGTGTCGCGCACGTCGCGCAGGGCAAACGCCAGCTGCCGCAGCCGCAGGTAGTCCCGGAGCGTCATGCCGGCAAGCTCCCGGAACTTGCGCGACGTGTAGTATTCGGAGTAGCCGAGCTTTTGTGCCAGCGCGCGCAGGGTCAGCGCCTCATCCTGCTGCGCGTGGATGCAGGTGTCGATGATCGTTATGATGTCCTGAATGTTCCGGTGCCACTGTGCCATACCGTTTGCCTCCTGAGGATTGGATGCATCGATCTTACCGCAAATGCGCCGCTGCTGCCTGATTTTCGTTGCGCTTTTTCACGGGTGCTTCTGCGCCCAGATGCGCACGAAGGCGGCGAAGGTGCGCACGAGCGGCTTATCCTCCGATTCCGGGTGGATGGCCATAGCGATCGTGCGCTGCGCCGGTGGATCGAGCGGGCGCACGACGACATTGTGGTTGTCCGAGCGCAGCACGAGTTCGTGCGCGATGCAGATGCCCAGCCCGCTCTCGACCATGGAAATCATGGCGTAGTCGTCTGCCGTCTGGAAGCGGATGTCGGGGTGCACGTGCGCGGCGTCGAGTACGCGCAGCGCGTCACGGTTCGTGCTGTCGACAAGGCTTACGACCGGCTCTGTGCCGAAGGCTGCGATCGGAACGGCGTCCTGCGCCGCGAGCGGATGTCCCGCCGGCAGCACGGCCAGCAGGCGGTCACTGCACACGGGCACGATCTCGCCCGGCAGCTCGCTCGGCAGCGACACGAAGCCCATGTCCACCGTGCCGCTGCGCACGTAGGCGTCGACCTCGGCGTACGCCCCGTCGAACAGGCGAAAGCGCGCCTCCGGGTGCTGCGCCTGAAATTCCTTGATCATCGGCGGCAGCCAGTTGACCGCGACGCTCTTGAACGTTGCGATGCGGATCGTGCCGCCGGTGCGCTCACGCACCTCCTGAATGCGGTGCTGCAGGTGCGCGTCCGCTGCGCAGACCTGCTCCACGGCCGGCAGCAGCGCCTTGCCGGCAGTATCCCGCCCTGTGTGGCCGTGTCGTGCGCCGCGCGCAAAAACATCCACATCCGCCGGGATGCGGCCGCGGTTGCGCACCAGCAGCGGAAAGCCGCAGTCGCGCTCGAGCCCCGCCAGCAGCTGCGTCAGTGCCGACTGGGACACGCCCAGCTCCCGCGCTGCCGCCGACACGCTCGCGCATGCGACCGTTTTCAGAAATGCCTCATATTGCCGCAGTGTCACACACGGCACCTCCTTGTCCGAAATTCTCCTGATAAAATAAGATTATCTTATATTATAGACGCGGATTCCGAAAAGTCAAGTGTGGGATCGGCCTCTGCCTTTGCTGGGAAAATGCCGGTTTCTTCTGAAAATATGAAGAAATTGTTGACACAGCAGAGAAACTGGCGTATCATACATTCATATTGTTTTTCCGGGGACTATATAAGGTTTCCTAATGAAAGGGGTAAATTCGTATGGGCACTGCTTCGAGCGGTGAATGGATCGCCATTCTGCTTTACTTTGCGCTGGTCATCGGCGTCGGTGTGTATTTCTTCTTCCGTGACCGCAATGTGGAGGGCGAAAAAGAGTATTTCCTCGGTGGCCGCAGCATGGGCGGCTGGGTCGCGGCGCTGTCTGCCGGCGCGTCGGATATGAGTGCTTGGGTGCTCATGGGCCTGCCCGGCTCGATCTATCTGTACGGCATCGGTAAGGTGTGGATCGCCGTCGGTCTGGTCATCGGCACGATCTGCGCGTGGGTGTTCGTCGCGCCGCGTCTGCGCCGGTATTCCATCCGCGCGAACGATTCGATCACGATCCCACAGTTTCTCACCAATCGCTTCCAGTCGAAGAACAAGGGCCTGCAGATCATCTCGGCGATCGTGTTCGTCGTGGTCTACTGCATTTACAGCGCCTCGAGCATCTCGGCCTGCGGCACGCTGTTCAACACCGTCACGGGCATGAGCGCCAAGACGGCCATGATCATCGCCACGGCCATCATCCTCGTGTACGTGTTTCTCGGCGGCTTCAACGCCGTGTGCTGGACGGACTTCTTCCAGGGCATGCTCATGCTTGCCGCGCTCATGCTCACGCCGATCCTCGCGCTGTTCGTCATGAAGGGTGCAGACTTTGTCGCGCCGGTCATGGCCGTTCCGGAAAACTACTATAATGCGCTCTCCGGCGGCGGCTTCAACTGGAAGAGCATGTCGGACATCCTCTCCGGTCTCGGCTGGGGCCTGGGCTACTTCGGCATGCCGCACATTCTTGTGCGCTATCTGTCCATCAAGTCCGAGCATGAGATGCGCAAGAGCCAGATCATCGGCTGCAGCTGGATCGTGCTCATTCTGGCCATGTCCGCCGTCGTCGGCCTGATCGGCCGCCAGTTCCTCGGCGAGATCGACAACGAGAACCTCGTCTTTGTGCACATGGTGCGCCGCCTGTTCCCGGCGTTCATCTCCGGCGTGCTCCTCTCGGCCATTCTGGCCGCGGCCATGAGCACGGCCGACTCCCAGCTGCTCGCAAGCAGCAGCGCCTTCGCCTCCGATATCTATAAGCCGGTCATCCGCAAGGACGCCACCGACCATGAGATGCAGTGGGCGGGCCGCATCATCGTCATCCTCATCTCCATCGTCGCGTACTTCATCGCGGCCGACCCGAACTGCGGCGGCATCATGGCGCTCGTCGAGTGCGCGTGGGCGGGCTTCGGTTCCGCGTTCGGCCCGGTTATCCTGCTCTCGCTCTATTGGCGCCGCCTGACATACTCCGGCGCGATCGCGGGCGTGTGCGTTGGCTTCGTGGTCGATGCCGTGTGGTATGCGTTCCTGTCCTCGAGCACCGGCCTGTATGAGATCATCCCCGGCTTCCTGTGCGGCCTGCTCGCGGCGGTCATCGTGTCGCTGTGCAGCAAGGCCCCGTCGAAGGAGGTCACGGATCTGTTCGACCGCGCCTTCGAGCCCACGGACTGAACAAAGTATGTGTATAAAAATCGTCCCTCGTCAGAGGGGCGATTTTTTTCACATTTTCTGCAAAACATCTGCGCTGTGCTTGACAGCGGGGCAGGGAGCCTGTATGATCGAATGGTAATAGGGAACGGTGTTAGTCAAAATGCAGCCCATCCGCTGCTGCCGGAGAAACGGAGCGATATTCTATGGATTTCTTTGAACAGATCGCGCGCGAACAGGTGCGCGCCATGATCCTCAACAACGCACGCCGCGAGGATCTCAGTCAGGTGTTTTCGCAGGGCGAGATGCGTCTGCTCGGCTGCCTGCACGCCGGGGCGGACGGCCGCACGGCGGGGGAGCTGAGCATGCTGCTCGAGCTGAGCACGGCGCGCATCGCGGCCATGCTCAACAATCTTGAGCGCAAGGGCGCGATCACCCGCGCACGCGACAAGGCGGACCGCCGCCGTGTTGTCGTGCGTCTGACCGCGCAGGGGCGCGAGGAGGTGCAGACGTCGTATGACGCCGCGGTCGCGTGCCTTGCGGAGGTGTATCGCCGCATGGGGGAGGACGACACCCGTGAGCTGCTGCGCCTGAGCGACCGCGCGGGCGAGATCGCCCAGCAGATCTATGAGGAGCGGAAGGGGGACGTGCCATGCGGGTGATGAAATACCTGCGCGGACACATCCCGTCCGTTGTGGTGATCGTGCTGCTGCTCGTGGCGCAGTCGTTTTGCGAGCTGTCACTGCCGGCGTACACGAGCCGCATCGTGGACACCGGCATTCAGGGCGGCGGCATCGAATCGGCCACGCCGCTCGTGCTTACCGATAAGACCATGGACGGTGTGCGCCTGTTTCTGTCGGACGAGGACGCGCAGACGGTCAGCGACGCCTACACGTATGACAACGGCATCTGGACACTGGGCGACACGGCGCGGCAGCCGGAGCTGGAGCCGGTTTTCATCCGGCCGCTGGTCATGTATGCGCGCCTGTCGGAGCAGGGGGCGAACACCGTGCTTGCCCTGCGCCGGCAGATGCAGGGCGGACTCATCACGCGCGAGGAGATCCTTGCGCGCGGCGAGGAGGCGCTGAGCGGCATGGGCGTGCTCACCGACAGCGTTCTGCGCAGCGCGGCCATGCAGTTTCTCAAGACGGAGTACGCCGTTGCGGGGCTGAACGTCAACCATATACGCACGAGCTATCTGCTGCGCACCGGCGGGCGGATGCTCCTGCTCACGCTCGGCATGATCGCGGCGGCAGTGCTCTGCAGCTATGTCGGCGCGAAGATGTCGGCCGCCATCGGGCGCGACCTGCGCGCGCAGGTGTTCCGGAAGGTGCTCTCGTTTTCATCGGCCGAGATGGATAAGTTCTCCACGGCCTCGCTCATCACGCGCAGCACGAACGATGTCACGCAGATCCAGGCGGTGTGCGTGATGCTCGTGCGCATCGTGCTCTACGCGCCGATCATCGGGCTCGGCGGCGTCGTCATGGTCGCGCGCACAAAGACCGGGCTCGGCTGGGTCATCGCACTGGCTGTCGCGGCGATGCTGCTGCTCGTGGGCGTGCTGATGAAGATCGCCATGCCGCAGTTTCGCGCCATGCAGCAGCGCGTGGACGATGTCAACCTTGTCAGCCGCGAGATCCTGACCGGCCTGCCGGTCATCCGTGCCTTCCACCGCGAGCGGCATGAGCAGGAGCGCTTCGATACCGCGAGCGCCGCGCTCATGAACACGCAGCTGTTCGTCAACCGCACCATGGCGTTCATGGGGCCTGTTATGACGCTCATCATGTACGGCGTCACGGTCATGATCGAGTGGTTCGGCGCCAAGAGCATCAACACCGGGCATATGCAGATCGGCGACATGATTGCCTTTTCGACCTATGCGTCGCTCATCATCATGGCCTTCATGATGATCACGATCGTGGCGGTGCTCCTGCCGCGCGCCGAGGTCTCGGCCACGCGCGTGGACGAAATTCTGCGCACGCGTGCGAGCGTGCGCGACCCGCGCAGCCCCAAGCCCGTGCCAGCGGACGCGACCGTCACGTTCGACCATGTGTCGTTCCGCTATCCCGGCGCGGAGGACGACGTGCTGCACGACATCAGCTTCACGGCGCGGCCCGGCGAGGTCACGGCCATCGTCGGTTCGACCGGCTGCGGCAAATCGACGCTGCTGAACCTCATCCCGCGCTTTTATGATGCGACCGGCGGCACGGTCAGCATCGGCGGCGTGAACGTGCGCCGCCTGCCCCAGACCGGCCTGCGCGCCATGCTCGGCTACGTGCCGCAAAAGGGCGTGCTCTTCACGGGCGACATTCTCTCGAACCTCGAGTTTGCCGGCGACGTCTCGGAGGCCGACGCCATCCGCGCCGCCGCCACGGCGCAGGCCGAGGACTTCATCTGGTCGCGGCCGCACCACTTCCTCACGCCGGTGGCGCAGGGCGGGGCGAACGTGTCCGGCGGACAGCGGCAGCGCCTGTCCATCGCGCGCGCCATCGCCAAGCACCCGCAGGTGTACCTGTTTGACGACAGCTTCTCCGCGCTCGACTATCAGACGGACGCCGCGCTGCGTCAGGCGCTGGCCAAACAGACGCACGACGCCACGGTCATCATCGTGGCGCAGCGCCTGAGCACCATCCTGCACGCGGACCAGATCCTCGTGCTCGACGGCGGGCGCATCGTCGGCTGCGGCACGCACGGCACGCTGCTGCGCAGCTGCGAAACTTACCGCGAGATCGCGCTCAGCCAGCTCAGCGCCGCGGAACTCGGAGAGGAGGGCTGACCATGGCGGGCCATCGACACGGACCGGGCCGCATCCCGGAAAAACCGAACAACTTCAAGGGCACGATCGGCAAGCTCTTCCGCTATCTCGGGCGCTACCGGCTGGGGCTTGCGCTCGTGCTTGTGCTCGCGCTGGCGAGCACGGCCTTCGGTATCGTCGGGCCGAAGATTCTCTCGACAGCCACGACGGAGCTGGCCACCGGCCTCGGGCGCAAGCTCTCGGGCCTCGGCGGCATCGACTTCGGCAAGATCGGCCGGATCCTGCTGACGGTGCTCGCGCTCTATCTCGTCAGCGCGGCGTGCAGCTTCTTCCAGTCGTGGATCCTTGCCGGCATCACGCAGAAGCTCGCCTACCGCCTGCGCGGCGAGATCAGCAGCAAGATCCACCGCATGCCCATGCGCTACTTTGAGCGCAACACCGTTGGCGACGTGCTCTCGCGCATCACCAACGACGTGGATACCATGTCCTCCGGCATGGCGCAGTCGGTCACGCAGCTCGTCACGAACGTCACCATGCTCGTCGGCGTGCTGGTCATGATGCTGCGCATCAGCTGGCTCATGACGCTCATCGCGCTCATCATGCTGCCGGTCACGGGCGTGCTCACGAGCCGCATCGTCAAGCGCAGCCAGCGCTACTTCGTCGCCCAGCAGAAAAACCTCGGCGACATCAACGGCAAGGTCGAGGAGACCTATGCCGGGCACAACGTCGTCTGTGCCTTCAACCGCGAGGGCGCGACGCAAAAGGAGTTTGACGCCATCAACGCGCGGCTCTACCGCTCGGCGTGGAAGAGTCAGTTCCTGTCGGGCCTCATGTCGCCCGTGACGACGTTTGTCAGCAAGCTCGGCTACGTGTGCGTGGTCGCGCTCGGCGGCTCGCTCGCCGCGCACGGCACCATCACGATCGGCGACATTCAGGCGTTCATCAGCTACATGGCGAGCTTTACGCAGCCGATCACGCAGCTGGCGCAGATCAGCACCCAGCTGCAGACCATGGCGGCCGCAGCCGAGCGCGTGTTCGCCTTCCTTGCCGAGCCCGAGGAGCCGGCCGACCCTGCCCTGCCAGCCCCGGCGGACCACATCCGCGGCGACGTGTCGTTCCGGCACGTGCGCTTCGGCTACGATCCCGAGCAGCCGGTCATCCACGACTGGAGCTGCGACGTGCCGGCGGTCGGCCCGACCGGCGCCGGCAAGACCACGATGGTCAAGCTGCTCATGCGCTTTTACGATGTGGACGCCGGCGCCATCCTCGTCGACGGGCGCGACGTGCGCGACTATGCGCGCGGCGACCTGCGGCGCGCCTTCGGCATGGTGCTGCAGGACACGTGGCTCTTTAAGGGCACCATCATGGAAAACATCCGCTACGGCCGCCCCGAGGCGACGGACGCCGAGGTCATCGCCGCGCGCGCCGACGCCTTCATCCGCACGCTGCCCGGCGGCTACCAGATGGAGCTCAACGAGGAGGCGACGAACGTCTCCCAGGGGCAGAAGCAGCTGCTGACCATCGCGCGCGCCGTGCTGGCCAACGCCCCCATCCTCATCCTCGACGAGGCGACCAGCTCGGTCGACACCCGCACCGAGCAGCTCATTCAGGAGGCGATGGACCACCTCATGCGCGGCCGCACGAGCTTTGTCATCGCGCACCGCCTGAGCACCATCCGCAATGCCGACTGCATCCTCGTCATGCGCGACGGCAGCATCGTCGAGCAGGGCACGCACGCGGAGCTGCTCGCGCGCGGCGGGTTCTATGC
>ERZ836939.1365-NODE-1365-length-28490-cov-25.170178_pt1 | contig 28490 bp, 16 predicted proteins | sample MGYA00519912_ERZ836939 | MGnify/ENA primary metagenome ERZ836939 (study PRJEB31850, sample SAMEA3708810) | human gut metagenome | biome: human gut; feature: human-associated habitat; material: faeces | place: China | collected 2014 ...
TGGTCTCGACCTCGAGAATGAGCTTGTCGTAGTCAGTGCGCTGTGCGACACGGGTATCCGTGACGTCCATGGTGCAACGACGAATCGGCGAGAACAGCGAGTCGACGTGGATGATGCCGATGGGATCCTCCGTGCGCTTGTTGCGCTCGGCGGACACGTATCCGCGACCGACACCGATGCGGATGGTCATGTCCAGCTGGCCGCCGTCGGCAACCGTGGCGATGACGTGATCGGGGTTCACCAGGTTGAACTGGCCCGGCACCTCCAGATCGGCGCCGGTCACCGTGCAGGGGCCCTCGGCGAACACGTGCGCGGTCGCCTCGTCGGCCTCGTCGGACACCTGGGAGAACACCAGGCCCTTCACGTTCAGCACGATATCGGCGATGTCCTCGATGACGCCTTCCGCGGTAGTGAACTCGTGCTGGACGCCCTCGATCTGGATGGCGGTGGCCTTAGCCCCGTCCAGCGAGGAGAGCAGCACGCGACGCATGGAGTTGCCCAGCGTGTTGCCATAGCCGCGCTCGAGCGGCTCGACGATGTAGCGGGCAACGGTGTCGTTGACTTCCTCCGTGGTAACGGTAGGCCTCATGAACTCTGTCATGTATGGGTAGCCTCCTAAAAAAGTCGCGATTATTTCGAGTACAGTTCGACGATGAGCTGCTCGTTGATGTCCAGATCAATCTGGTCGCGCGTCGGGAGGGACAGCACGCTGCCCTGCAGCTTCTCGATGTCGATCTCCAGCCATGCCGGGACCTGAACGCGCTCGTTGGAAACCAGAGCGCTCTTCACCACGAGAAGCTCCTTGGCCTTGGGGGCCACCGAGACGAGCTCGCCGGGACGCACGCGGAAGGACGGGATGTCCACGCGGCGGCCGTTCACGCAGATGTGGCCGTGGGTCACCATCTGGCGGGCTTCCTTGCGGGTGCGGGCGAAGCCCAGACGGAAGACCACGTTGTCGAGACGGGTCTCCAGGATGGTCATCAGGTTCTCACCGGTCTGACCCTCCATGGACTTGGCGCGCTTGAAGTACCCACGGAACTGCTTCTCGAGCACGCCGTAGATGAACTTGGCCTTCTGCTTCTCGCGAAGCTGGCGGCCGTACTCGCTCTCCTGACGACGGCGCTGCTTGGGCTGCTTCTTGGATTCCTTGGTATAGCCCAGAACGATGGGATCGATGCCAAGCTGGCGGCAGCGCTTCAGAACCGGGGTCCTGTTAATTGCCATGACGTATTACCTTTCTAAGCTAGACGCGACGACGCTTGACCTGACGGCAACCGTTGTGCGGAATGGGCGTGCAGTCCTGGATGCTCGCAACTTCCAGACCAGCTGCCTGGAGCGAGCGGATGGCGGTCTCGCGGCCGGAGCCGGGACCCTTCACGAACACGGAAACCTTCTTGAGGCCGTGCTCCATGGCCATCTTGGCGGCCTTCTCGGCAGCTTTATCCTGCTGGGCCATCATTGTCCCTGCACTAAATAGCAGGACAGCCAGTAATAATAATACTCTTTTCATACTTCTCATTCTTTTAGTTGAAACCTAATCAATCTACTTTCATATAGTATGACAAACAAGATACTAAAAAGTTCAATCCGAATTCTTACTTTTCATGTTTTTAACATGATACCACAAAAAGAGCCAAGCAGTTACAGCCGCAACAAAATCAGAGAAGGGAGCAGCATACCAGACACCATCCAACCCCCAAAAGCGGGAGAACAGCAACATCGCTGGTATCAGGAACAAGACTTGGCGGCTTAAACTCAAAAACATAGCCTTCCAAGCAATCCCGATGCTTTGGAAAAACTGGCTGATCGAGATCTGCGAACCGACGACCACAAATACCAGCAAACTGATCCGCAAGCCATTTGCCGTCACATCCAATAAATCAGGATCGTTCGTAAAGGCACGGGTGATCAATTTCGGAAACGCCACGCTACAAAAGCAGCCGACTCCCATGATAATGGTAGCGGTTATAATGACCAGACGTAGCGTTTCCTGGACACGCTCGTATTTCTTTGCCCCGAAATTGAAACCGACAATCGGCTGCATCCCCTGCGCGATCCCGATAATCAGCATCACCAAAAGCATTCCGACACTGGTGATAATGCCGTTTGCCCCCAATGCCAAGTCTCCCCCATGCTGTTTGAGTGCATAGTTCTGGATCACCACCACCAAACTTCCCGCCAACTGCATGGCAAAAGGCGAAACACCGATCGTCAGGATATTCCATACCACATGCTTTTCCAGCTTGAACGTCCCTTTATGGAAACGGACGATACTGTCTTTTTGGACAAAATGGTTCATGACAAAAAGAGTACAGAGCAGCATCGAGATGATCGTCGCAATGGCAGCCCCCTTAATCCCCATATCCAGCCAGAAAATGAAAATAGGATCAAGTATCACATTGGTTATCGCCCCGATCAGCATGGTAAACATTGCTTTCTTCGGATAGCCGGAAGCACGCATGACAGCGTTGAAGCCAAAACTGAGGGAGGTCAGGAGCGTCCCCGGAACCACGATATTCAGATAGTCCTGTGCATACGGGATGGTCTGTTCGCTTCCCCCGAAAGCCAGTAATAAATCTTTCATCCAGATCATGCAGGGAACTACTGTCGCAAGCGTTATGATGAATGTCAAGGTGAAAGCATTCCCCAATACCTTTTCCGCCATCTCATTCTCCCTCCGTCCCAGATAGATGGAGACACGCGTCGCAGCCCCCGCCCCTATGAGCATTCCAAACGCTTGGAGGAACAACAGAATAGGGAATGTCAGCGTCAATCCTGCCATTGCCAGCGGACCGACTCCCTGACCGATAAAGATACGGTCGACAATATTATAAAGAGCATTCACCATTGTACCGATCACTGCCGGCATCGCATAATGCAACAACAACCGGCCGATCCTTTCATGCTCCAGCCGCCATGTTATTTCGTTTGCCATATTTATTCCTTTTAATCTTAAACAAAACTTTTATTTCCTACCGGGAAAATTTATTGTCATAAGCGAGAAACGTTGTTTCCATGTCCATAAAAACTTTTTCTCATGCCGATAAGAGAGACAAGCTCCGCCACCGTCCGGAGTTCTTCCTTGCAGCCCTCAGGGAAAGCCACAACCAGTTCATGCGGGCTCTTGCAAGTGATATTCAACTGCCCTTCCTTTACGGGCGAAGGACGGTAACCATTACGGATCAGAGCATTCCCTACCCAATAAGAAGTCAGAAAGTCGCCTTCCACACCGATGGGTGACGTAGGAGCTTCCGTATTCAGCTTTCCGGTTGCCGGATCGAATACGATTCCCTCCTTACCGAAAAAAGATTCAAAAGCTCCACTCATAATCAGGTCTTCGGGAGTTCCGCAAGCCATCGGACGTCCTTTCTCCTGTAGCCAAAGGCAATCCCCCATTTGGATAGCCAGGTCCAGGTCGTGAGTAGAAAGCAGAACCGCTTTCTCTTGCTCGACTGCCAGGCGATGCAACAAAACCATTGTTTCGATACGGCTGGTCACATCCAGAAAGGCGGTCGGTTCGTCCAACAGGATAATCGGGCACTGTTGGGCAAGCGCCTTGGCAATCATAGCCTTCTGCCGTTCACCGTCACTTAGCTCCGAGACATAGTTATTGGCTTTATGAGCTATGCCGGCAGCTTCAAGCGATTGCTCGATGATAACATGATCCCGCTTCTTCAACTGTCCGAAAAAGCCGGTATAAGGATGCCTGCCCAACGAAACCAGTTCATAGACGGTAATTCCTCCTGCATTAGTCTTTTCTGTCAGTACAACACCGACAGTCAAGGAAAAGTTTGCCTGCGAATAACCGGAAAGAGGCTTCCCCATCAAACGTATTTCCCCTCCGAGTGGAGGCTGAAAACCACAAAGCGTACGAAGCAGCGTCGATTTACCGGCACCGTTCAGTCCCAACAAACAAGTCACCTCGCCCGAAACGAGTTGCAGGTTCAAATCCTCATGGACCACTTTCCTCTTACCGCCTTTCAGCAGGTAACCGATACAAAGTCCTTTTGTTTCTATTGCAGCTACTTTTGTCATATATCGGTCAGTCAAAGTATTGGATGTTTTTCCGGTTCACAATTACATAAATGATGACAGGCGCACCGAGCATCGGAGTCACGGCATTCAGCGGCAATATGTTATGCGTACCCGGCAATACCATCAACAGATTACAAAGCAACGCGATGCAAGAACCGGTCAGCAACGTTACAGGAACCAGCATCTTATGATTGGATGAGCCCAACATCAAACGTGCGACATGCGGGACCGCCAGCCCGATAAAGGAGATCGGCCCGCAAAAGGCAGTCGTAGTCGCAGTAAGCAATCCTGTACACAACAGGATCAGAATACGCGTCCGCCTGATCTTGATTCCTAAATTGGCAGCATACATTTCTCCTAAGAGCAATGCATTCAGAGGTTTGATCAAAAGAATGGCCAATAGCAATCCTATACAGGTAAAACCGGCAAAATAAGGCAGCTGTTGCAAGGAAACCCCGGAGAAGTTCCCCAATCCCCACATCACAAATGCATGCACCTTGTCAGTCGATGCATAATAATTCAGAACCGAAATCAATGATGAAGCGAGATAACCGATCATAATACCGATAATCAACAACATGACGTTATTCTTCACCTTCGCCGAGAAATAAATAATCAATCCCAAAATACAGGCCGCACCACTAAATGCGGCCATGATAACCGCCAGATAACCGCTGATCGGCAAATCGGTCACCATACTCAACGAACCGCCGAAATAGAGCATGATCGCAGCGACTCCCAGATTGGCCCCGTCACTGATTCCCAATATGGAAGGACCGGCAAGCGGATTCCTGAACAATGTCTGTAGCAACAATCCACTAACAGCCAGCGAAGCACCTGCTAACAAAGCCGTTACAGCCTGGGGAAAACGGCTCTGCAACACAATATTCTGCCATGCAAGTCGCTCCGTTCCCTCTCCCAGCAATATATTCACCACACTTTCAACGGGTATCGAGACAGCGCCATAAACCAGTCCGCCGGCAAACAACAGCAACAGGAGAACTAACAAAAACGGATAAAAAATGAAGACTTGCTTTTTCATGCCTGCAAAGATAATGCTTTTGGAAAAATTTTTTATCTTAGCCCCTTAAACAACAGAACTGCTAATGTTATATACTATAATACTATGAGAAGAATCATCATATCACTCATACTGCTTGTAGGATTTTGCTCCGGCACATACCCGATATATTTCAAGCATATAGGCATGCAGGAAGGCCTGTCACAACTTTCCGTCATGGCCATCTACCAGGATAATTTGGGTAGAATGTGGTTCGGGACGGAAGAGGGAATCAGCATATACGACGGCGTACAGACCAAAGTATACAAACCATCCGAATTTCATCGCCAAAACGCCAATCCGATAGGTAACCAGACGCACTTCATTGCAGGCGACAAAGATGGAAATGTTTTCTTCGACTCCGATCAATCCTTGATCCGCTATGACATCCAGACACAGAAATTCTCATGCCTACGGAAATCAAACGTATATACCGTCGCTTCTATCAAAGGAACAATATGGGTAGGAATAGCTGACTCCATACTCACCTGGAATCCGGATAAAAACGATTTCGATTTCGTCACGAGGCTGGAAAATCGGAACCAGCGTGCGACCTGTTTGTTGGAAGATTCCGGCGGCCGGTACTGGATCGGCACTACAGACGGACTCTTCAAGATGAATGACGACAAATCCCTGACCTGTATGATCATGGGAGAAGACATTTACGACCTATATGAAGACTCCAAATATAATCTTTGGATATCCATTCGCATGAATGGCATGTACAAAAGGGACGTGCACGGCAATTTCACCCGTTACCGTTACGATCCTTCCAACCCCAACAACATATCGAGCAACCAGGTCCGGGATTTCGTGGAAGACAACTTCGGGAACATCTGGTTCGGCACTTTCACCGGGCTAAACAAATATAATCCGACCAGCAATCAGTTCGAAGTTTATGCCCGCAACCCTCTGCCCGGCAGCATGACCCATTCATCCGTATTCCCCGTTTACAAAGACAGACAAGGCACGATCTGGTTGGGGACCTATTACGGCGGTGTCAATTATTTCAACCCGGAGACAGATATTTTCACGGTTTATGCAGCTAACAACAGCCGGAACGATTGCCTGAATTATCCTTTCGTCGGTAATATGGTGGAAGATAAAGACAATAATATCTGGATCTGTACCGAAGGAGGTGGGTTGAACTTTTTCGACCGGAAAACGAAGAAATTCACCTACTTCATGGCCGATGAGAATCGTAACTCCATTGCTCATAACAACCTGAAGGCAATAGCCTACAGCCCTGAACGCAACAAACTGTATATTGGAACACATACCGGAGGACTATCCATCTACGACATCAAAAACAAACGGTTCAAAAATCCCTATTTCGAAGATCCGTCTTATGCCGTAATAGCAGGCGACCGCATCAACCAGATGAGAATCTACAATGACGAATTGATTTGTACCGGACCGAAAGGAATCTTCAAAATGAATCTATATACAGAAAAAGTATCTCCATTGTTCAAAAGCGGTAAGTATTACGGGAACACCTGCTTCCTAATTGACTCGAAAGGGTACATTTGGTTGGCCTACGGCAAAGGTGTCTGGAAGATCAACCTCGAAAATGAAGAAGACAAGGTACAATACCGTTCTGGTGAAAACGGATTGGGAACATTTCCCATATCTCAAATAATCGAAGACAAAGAGGGACGGATCTTCCTCGGAACCCGTGGCTCCGGCCTGTTCCACTATGACGAGAAGAACAAACGGTTTATCGGATATACAACCGAAAATAGCTTCATCGCCAGTGACTACTGCTATGAACTCACCTTGTCGACCCTGGACCAATTAGTGATAACAGGCGACAAAGGAATTACCTTTTTCGATCCGGATCAAAACCTGTTCAAGGTCGTGGAACTGGGGACGGCCCTGCCTCTGACAGGCATAAACATCGGTTGCGGAATCCTGGTCTGCAAAAACGGAGAAATATTCGTCGGCAGCAGCAATGGCATGGCGACATTCTTTGAACAGCAGTTGTTCAACTCCGCCAAAGACTACCAACTATATTTTTCCGACCTGTTCATTAACAACGAACAAGTTTCTCCCGGCGACCACAACAAGGTGCTGGCCACCGCCCTACCTTTCACTCGAGAAATAGAGCTGGCCTATAATCAAAATAATCTGATTTTCACTTTTACATCGAACAACTATGTCAATACGCTGAAAAAGGCGTCTTACGAATACATGTTGGAAGGTTTCGACAAGAAATGGATACCCAGCAAAGACAACAATATTTTCTATACGAACTTGAACCCCGGAAAGTACACGCTCATCGTCCGGGAAATACAATACGACCCGAATCAGGAACAACCGCGTACCATCAAGATGGACATTCATATCCATTCCCCCTGGTATGCATCCAACTTAGCTTATTTCCTCTACTTCATCTTGATCATTAGTATACTGTACAGCATTTACCGTTTCAAGAAATCACAATACATGTTGCAAACTTCACTGGAAATGGAACGGAAGGAAAAAGAAGCGATCGAAGAGTTGAATCAGGCAAAACTACAGTTCTTCTCCAACATCTCGCATGAGTTCAGGACACCGTTGACACTGATTATCTCCCAGATAGAACTCTTATTACAAAGCAGTTCATTGTCACCTTCCGTATACAACAAACTGCTGAAAGTATATAAAAACACTTATCATATGCGGAACTTGATCAGTGAGTTATTGGATTTCCGTAAACTGGAACAGGGACATATGAAGCTGAAAGTGTACGAGCAAGACATCGTCCCGTTCCTGAAAGAGATTTACCTGTCTTTTTATGAATATGCGTCCAGCCGTTCCATCACATACAATTTCACGGCTCCGCAAGAGAATGTTTTGTGTTATTTCGACCCGAAGCAAATGCAAAAAGTCTTCTATAACCTGCTATCCAATGCTTTCAAGTACACCAAACCGAATGCAGCCATTGAAATGATTTTGGAAAACAAAGAAAATGAAGTTACCATTAAAGTTATCGACAACGGTATCGGTATCAGCAAAGAAGATATAGACAAAATATTCGACCGATTCTATCAGGCTGAAAACGGTATCTCGAATATCACCAAGACTCCCAGCACGGGGATCGGACTTTCATTGACCAAAAGCATAATCGAGTTGCACCACGGAACGATACAAGTGGAAAGTACACCGGGCTACGGTAGTATTTTCATTGTCCATCTCCAGAAAGGCTACACGCATTTTACCGAGGAAGAACTGGCACAAAAGCAGCAAAAAAAGCAAACGGAAAGCCTGATTCCCGACACGGTCGCCTTTTCCGATCACATGGAAGAGTTTTCCGATACGGAACAAAAAGAGCTATTGATCGAAGGAGACGATTCCCCTCATACGATCCTACTGGTCGAAGACAACGAAGAGTTACTCCAGATACTCAACTCCCTGTTCTCACCGACCTACCGCGTCCTACTGGCACGAAACGGTAAAGAAGGATTGGAAAAGGCACGCGCAGAACGACCGGACATCATCGTTAGCGATGTCATGATGCCGGAAATGTCCGGAACAGAGATGTGCTTGAAGATCAAAAATGATTTTGATGTATGCCACATCCCGGTCGTACTGCTTACGGCACTCACTTCCGCCGAGCAAAATATCGAAGGCTTACAACGAGGCGCCGACGACTATATAAACAAACCATTCAATGCAAAGGTATTACTGGCGCGTTGCAATAACCTAGTCCGTAATCGTATTATCCTGCAAAAGAAATTCAGCCAGCAGAAAGATTTCGATGCGCAATCGCTGGCAAGCAACCCGATAGACCAAAAGTTCTTGGATACGGTCAACTCGATCATTGAAAAGAATCTTGATAATATCGACTTCGACATGAATATGATGGCCCGCGAGTTGGGACTCAGTCGAAGTTCATTGTATGCCAAATTCAAGGCACTGACAGGTATGACACCCAATGACTTTGTCCTCAACTGCAAACTGAAGCGGGCCGCAACCATGTTGACGGAAAACCCCGATCTACAGATCGCCGACATCTCCGACCGGCTGGGCTTCGGTTCTCCGCGTTATTTCACCCGCTGTTTCAAAGCCCAGTTTGAAATTACCCCGGCTGAATACAGAAAGAAAACGGTCATTTAAACACCTGGATCATCGGACGTCCGATCCAAACCTGCGGCTGTTTCAACCCGAAGATATAAGCGATTGTCGAAGCACAGTCGAACTGCATCATGCTTTCCTGGAATTCATATCCTTTCTTGATTCCCTTGCCGGCAATAATAAAGGCAGTCTCCATTTCTTCCATGGTCTTGCCGCCATGCCCCTTCTTGATACCACCATGATCGGCTGTGACGATAAAGATAGTCTCATCCAACATACCTGCATCCTTAACCGCCTGAATGATTTGGCCGATATAGCCGTCGAGCTCTTTCAGCTTTTCATAGTAGGCAGGTGTGTCATGACCTTCAGCATGACCGACATGATCGGGTTCGTCGAAAACGATATTGACCAATGCCGGATGTGCACGCTTGATATATTCAACCGCACATTTGGCAGTGGCCGGATTCTGCGGCTTTTCCGTAATATTTTTATCATAACTCAAAGCTAACGTATCGACAACGTAACGGATTCCCGCCCATTCACAGATACAGCCGATTTCAGCTTTCGGATCAGACTCGCGAAGCAAGCTGAACACAGTCGGGAAAATACCGTGCTTATTCACTACACGGGAAGGCAGTTCCGGAGTTTGCGATCCCCATTCCGTGTAACCATGAAGTTCCGGTCCCGCCCCCATATACATGGAAGCCCAGTTTACGGCACTGGAAGACGGAAGTACAGAGCGTTTTTTCAACGTATAAGATCCTTCTTCCATCAACTTCTTCACATTCGGCATTTCGGCCTTGTTCACACTATAAGCGCCCCAGCCGTCCAGACCGATCAAAACTACATGTTTGGCTTTCCACTTGGCAGCCATCGAAGCATCGGCAAACAACATCAGAAATACCAATGCGAAAATCAACTTTCCTGTTTTCATGCTATCTTAAATTAAATATATCAATCCTTCCTATAATATCGTACCTGCCCCACTTTCATCTCCACCGGCAAAGCCAAAGAATCGACTTCGCCAATACAAGCTCCACCCAACAACATATCGATCAGCAAATAATAGGGTTTATCGGACGGAAACTCTCCTTGCCGGTCCCGATACGCGCGGATAAGCAAAGTTATGAATATTATATAAAAAAGAAAAATGATAAGGGAAATAGATATTTAAGCATAATGCATACTCATTAATTAAAGACCTTTCTCGATATCCCGTTTACGTTTTAATGCTTCCAGATAATAGTAATCGGCATAGTTCAATGGGACGTCTATTTCCGAATTGTGAGGAATGCTGCCAACAGAATGCATCAGCAGGAAGTTTCCATTTGTGCCCAATGCAGCCCGATAGGCCGGAGAAGAAAGTGAAACCATGATACTGTCGGCATACATTTTATAGCCGGCTGCATCCGGTACATCCATCGTACTGATCTCATAAAGCGCGGAAGCGATACAGGAAGCCGTCGATACATCGCGTGGTTCGTTCGGGATATTCGGAGCCGACATATCCCAGTAAGGAATCAGATCTTCCGGCATATTCTTCAAATTCTTCATCATTGTGAAAGTTTTCAATGCCTGATCCAGATATTTACGGTCTTTGGTTTCACGATAGCATACCGCATAACCGTAGATAGCCCATGCCTGCCCGCGACTCCAGATAGATTCGTCGGCATATCCTTGTGCCGTCTGGCGATGGCGCACTTTACCATCCTTGATACTGTAGTCAATCACATGGTAACAACTTCCATCCGGGCGAAAATGTTCCTCCATGGTACGATCGGCATGCGACACCGCAATCTTATAGAAAGAAGAGTCGCCGGACAGACGCGTCGCTTCGAACATCAGTTCCAGATTCATCATGTTGTCAATGATAACCGGACATTCCCAACCCCGTTCAGACTGCCATCCACGTTCCACATCCCACGACTGGATAATCCCGGCAGCCGGACGGAAGCGGGTAGACAACGACTTGGCAGCCTGCACCATCACATCTTTATAAGAAGGCGTCCCTGCCAGTCTCAAGCCATTCCCGAAACTGCAATTTACAATAAATCCGATATCATGATGCCAAGTCAGGTTTTTGGCTTCCTCTATGGCATCCGTATATTTGGCGGCCAACGGCAGCAACGTGCTGTCGCCCGTCAGTTCATACAAATACCAGACAGATCCGGGGAAAAAGCCGCTCCGCCAATCCGCATAACCACAATAATAGACAGAACTGTCTGTCTTAAGCGTCACCGGATTCAAGCATTTCCCACTCGCTTCGATCACACCGATCTCATTCCCTATTTGTGCACGGGCAAAATCGATATTCTCGTCAATAAAACTTTTTTCCTCTGTTTTAGGGGCACCTGCACAAGATAGCAGAAATGCCGAAAAAGCAAATGCAATCAAATTTTTCATCATGTACCAATTATTTTATTGTTGTTATTGTATAAGTATAGGAGCCGGAAAGCGGCTGCTTATTAGCGTTCAACGATATCCGGCAGACCTGTTCGCCCCAAACATTCGACAAGCGAGGATCGTCCAGGCGGATCGTTTCGACAGTCGGTGTAAAGGCGCTCTTATTATACGTCATCCGGACTTTCTCACCATTCACTTCAACCGTGACTACTCCCGGAACCGACACATCCACCTCCCCCCAAGTGAGGAAATTGACTTGATTCGGTTTATCCGCCTTGTCCAAAGAGAACGAATCTTCTATTTTCAGGGAGTTCTTTCCCAACTGGTACGAACGGACCCATTTTTTTACATTTGCCTCTGCCGGATAAGCTGTCGCAATATTTGCAGAGAAATACATACGTCTCGAATCAAAGTGCACATCCGTAGCCCTAAATTCCGAACCGAACTGCTGTGGCACACCGTTCACCATAGGCAGGTTGTGATAATTACTCTGCATTGTCCAGATTGAATAGCGTTCGGAACTGAAGGTCTGACGGGTATAGGTCCCGACTCCGGCATCGATAAAAATAGGCGTCGTATTCAAGTAAAGGGAGAAGGTCCCTGCATCGTTATGATTATGGCTTTCATTATTATAGCCTCCTTTCGTTGCCACGAAAAAGCCATTCTTGTTGGTCATATAGCAAAATTCGGTTTCCGGATACCAGGAATAGCCGGGAGCCTGATAATCTGCACTCATTCCTTCCAGTTCTTCACGGGAGAGCAAGGTTTGGAACAGACGGAAAGGGTCACCGGAAGGAATACCGTCCTTATCAGAAAGACTCTTGAGATAAGCAGCATAGTTCATCATAAGAGGGCTTTCGACTGCTTTCCCATACCTGAAAATGAGATCGGCATCCCCTCCTCCTTTGGCAGAAGCATCGGCAAAGTTGACCACCCAGCCGTTCCCCACATAAGAGCGGGCAATATATTCACCCATATTCTTAATGATAGGCTGATCGAATACGGAGACTTTACCACCTGTCCCGTCAGAAAGCATCTGCAGATAATCGTACATCTTTCCAGCAGCATGTCCCCAATAAGAAGGGCCTTCCTCGCAACCTCCGTCTCCATGCGTATAATTGATGAAATGATCCACGGAAGTCATCGTCCGGTAAACCGCTTTTGCCAATTTATCCCGATCATTCTCAAGCAGGAAGAAACATTGCAGCACATTGAAGTTACACCACGGATTCCAGTTATTCACCAATCCGCCAGGCTTCAGGTTGAACGCCATCCACCAGAAATGATCTTCATTCATATAGGTATCGAGGATGCGGACCTGTAATTCATGCCGCAGCCTTTTTGAAATCAAAGGATTTACCTTATCGAACGAAGGTTTCAGGTAATAATAAATCCAAGACAACTGGGAAGCAAGATTTCCTGAACCCAAATCAATCACATGTTCTTCATAGCTCGGAAAGCATCCTCCGACCTTCTGTAATCCCAAATGGGCCGACAATGCCCAGCTCGTCATTTCACAACTTGCAAAAACACCATTGATAATCTGATCGACAAAGCGTCCCTTCCCTTCAGCCATCTCTGCCATGAACAGACTTCCGAGTGCGGAATTGTTTTTACCGAACGGACTCTCCATAATCGCCCGGTCACCACTTCGTCCGAACTCCAGATAATCGGTCGCTTTCACAACCTTCCACTCATAATCCAGATAACTTTCTCCTTTCCGGATATACTTTTCTTTATAATCACCGAGGAGTTTATCCCAACCGGCCCGGTCAGAATAATCAGGATACGGCACCCACTTCTGCTCCATTATCAACGCGGATTTGACTTTCTCAAAATCGACCTCTTTTTGCAACAAGTCGCGTTTTTCATACGCGTGCAAGTGTGCGACTGTCCAAAGCAACAGGCACACGATTGTGATGAATCGTTGTGTTCTCATAGGTATTATTTTTCAATATCGCAAAAATAGAGGTCCCCTCTATGAGAAAGAGACATATTCATCCAATTCATGTGCACGGATTGTCCAAAAGCGGAAATTTAAGGTGTTTCCTGCCACATTATAATTCTCATCCTCCAAAACCGGAACCTTGCATTTTTCTATATGCACCTTTCACAAAAGAGTATTTTTATCGTAGTTCTTCAAGGACTATGGCGTTTCGCCATCATCCGCGAATTGCCTTCACCGCTTATGTTTGCCTTCATCAGAGACCAGGTCGGCCTCGGAAGATTCTATATTAAGTGACAATGGGTATGTTTCTGTTGTCAAACAGCCTGGTCATAGACCTTTTGCCTTTAGTCGAATACCTTTTCGACCAAGGTCAAAAGCCTTTTCGACACTGGTCAAAAACCTTTTCGCCCTTAGTCAAAAAGGTAAGGAGTGGTAGTAATAGCTGTTAATGCCTGTGTATTTGTTTATTAATCAATATTGTAGTCTCCTTGTTTTTCACTTAATTATATAGATGTGAAACCGAGAGGAACATGACCAACCCAAATCAGGACGAGACAGAGTGAAGGCAAATTTTTGAGGTGAAGGCAGTCCGGATATCTGCCTTCACCCTTGTATGACATGACAATCAAAAGGTATCAAAGACGGGTGAAGCTGAATCGGAAATCCATGTTGAACTATCATGATGATAAATCATCATTTATGATTCATATCTGCCAAACTATGAGAATTTGCCTTAGCTGTATCGTTTTTACACTTCAATGTATACCTATGTGAATATTACAAACTGAATTCTAAATAAATATATTGCCAATTAAGCTTAATTTATATGTTATACAAAACATGCAAATCACAATATGTTAATATATAGACATTTAACACATTGCTAAAAACTCACCGTTGGAAGATTAGTGCATATCAAATGGATAAAAATATACATTCATACACATTATTAACATCTAAATTTGCAACGTTTTCATCATAGTTCTTGAAGAACTTAGATCAGTAACACACTTTTGTGAAAAACACAATTGAAAAAACACAAAGTGCCTATTTAGAGAAATGAGAATTATTATCAATTTATTAATCAATCTGGTGTTATTATGACAAAAGATTTTAAACGCTTTTATGTATCGAGAGCGATGTTCCTGGGAGCTACTATGTTCCTGGCATCAATCGGAATGGCCTCCGCTAATCCTTCTACCGATACGTTTGGCTCAAATGAGCCGAATCCTGTTGTAGCTTCTCCTCAACAGGCAAAACACACTATTAAAGGTGTGGTAGAAGATCAGTTTGGACCTATTGCAGGTGCAAACGTGGTGGAAAAAGGGACAACTAATGGAACTATTACCGATATGGATGGTAATTTTTCTCTTGAAGTCGCGCCTAACTCTATTTTAATTGTTTCATTTATCGGATACAAAGAACAACAGATTCCGGTAAATAGCCAGAAAACCGTTACTATCAAACTTACTGAAGACTCACAAGCATTGGAAGAAGTTGTAGTTGTAGGTTATGGTACGCAGAAAAAAGTTAACCTGTCTGGTTCTGTTACATCCGTTAATGTCAGTGAAATGGCAGAAAGCCGCCCATTGACAAACATTTCAACAGCTTTGGCCGGTACTGCTCCCGGTGTGCAAATCACGTCCAGCAACAATATTCCGTCCAATAATGGAGATGCAGATATTAAGGTGCGTGGTCAGGGTACTTTGAACAACTCTTCGCCTCTGGTCATTATCGACGGTGTGGAAGGCAGCCTGAATAGTGTCAGCCCGCAGGATGTCGAAACAGTCAGTGTCTTGAAGGATGCGGCTTCATCTGCGATCTATGGTTCCCGTGCAGCCAACGGTGTTATCTTGATTACGACTAAATCCGGTAAATCCGGTAAAATGAAGTTGGATTATACGGGTTATGTATCTTTCCAAACGTTGGATAAGCCTTATGATGTAGTTTCCGATTATGCAAGCTATATGGAATACCTGAATGAAGGTATGACCAATAGTAATAAGCCGGCTCCTTTCTCTCAGAATGTGATCAATCTTTGGCGTGAAAAATCGAAAGATCCGAACGGATTGAACGAATATGGCATGCCTAACTATCTGGCTTACCCGAACAGTGACATTTTTGATGTCTATGAAACAGGTGTTTCTCATCAACATAATCTGTCTGCATCCGGCGGTTCAGAGAAGATTACCTATTACACCTCGTTCAATTATCTGAATAATCCGGGTATCCTTGAAAATTGTGGCTATGAGCGCTTTAGTCTCCGTGCGAATATTGATTCTCAAATTAAAGATTGGTTGAAGTTGGGAGTTAATCTAAGTGGATATACCGCAAATACGACACCTGTCAGCGAAAATATCAAAGATATTTATACTTATGGTTTAACTGGTGGAAATCCGGGTATTGCATATTTGGATGATCAAAACAGATTAGGTATCAATGCAAATGCGGAAGACGATCCTCAAAATGCAACGAACAATCCTTATAATCGTCTGAGAAACACGACTGGTAATGTCCAGACAAATACATTGAAAACCCGTTTGTATGCCATTCTGACGCCATTGAAAGGTTTAACGATTCAAGGTTCTTATACTTATGATTATTATGATAAGTTTAAAGAGAGCAAACCTAATTTTGTTCCGATGTATAACTTCCAAACGAATACTTTATATACGGACGGAGTGGGACAAACCAGCATTTATAATTATAATGAAAAGACTTTCAGAAACTTTATGGATGCGACTATACGATATGAACGAAACTTCTTTGATGATCGTTTGAGTACGAACTTGATGGTCGGAGCCAGCCAGGAACAGTATAAACGCCAATATTTCAGTGCAACACGCAAAGATCTTATTGATCCATCATTGGGTGTGATCGACGGTGCAATCGGTGAATCTTCTTCAACCGGTAATATTACAGAATGGGCTATGCGTTCTTACTTCGGACGTCTGAATTTAGGATGGGACGACAAATACTTGTTTGAAGCAAACTTACGTGCAGATGGTTCTTCGCGTTTTTTGGCTGATAACCGGTGGGGGTATTTCCCGTCTTTTTCTGCAGCATGGCGTATCTCTGAAGAAGAATTCATGAAGAATATCAGTTGGTTGGATAACTTGAAGATCCGTGCTTCATACGGTTCACTGGGGAACAACACGTTAGGCTCTAACCGCGATAACGATGGCAACTATACTTCACAATCTTTGTATGCACAAACGAACTATGTCTTGGCTCGTGCAGTGGCAATGGGATTGTCGCAAACTGCTATCGCGAATGCAGCCTTGACATGGGAAACTACTTATATCACAAACGTCGGTCTTGACTATAACGTTTTAGGAAACCGTCTGTCCGGAAGTATTGAATTCTTTAACAAGAAGACGGATGGCATCTTGATCGACCTTCCTGCCCCGATGGTACACGGTAATGCTACCATCCCCAAGCAAAACGCAGCGCAAGTAACCAATAAAGGTCTTGAATTCTCTGCAAACTGGAGTGACAGAGCTGGTAAAGATTTCTCTTATAACATCGGATTCAACTTTACCTATATCAAAAATAACGTGGATAAGTTCAAAGGGGATGATCCTTCTTATGATGGTGCAAGAATGTTGAAGGAAGGCCTGCCTATCTGGTCGTTGTATGTTCGCGAAGTAGATCGTATTGTTCAGACAGATGAAGACTTGGCTTTGGTACAGTCTATGTTGGATAATCCGGATGTGAAAGGTAAAGTTGTATTCCCATATGGAACCCCGCAAAAAGGTGATATCCTTTACAAGGATTTGAATGGTGACGGTTTGGTAAATGATGACGACCGTGTTGTTGTCGGTAATGGTAAAAACCCGACATTCACATATGGTATGAACTTGGGATTCAATTGGAAAGGCATCGATTTCTCTGCTCTGCTCCAGGGACAAGCAGGTATAAAAGATGTATATCTGAGTGCCCTGTATAAATCAACAGTCCGTCAGGGCTATCAGTTGAACGCTGATATAATCGAAGGACGTTGGTACGAAGGCCGTACAGATGCGAAATATCCCCGTCTGTTGGACTATAGTGATACGCGTAATGAGCAATATTCTGATTTTTGGGTGGCAAGCAAAGCTTATCTGAAAATACGAAATATTACGTTGGGATATACATTGCCTTCGGCATGGACAAAAGTTGCCTATATGGATAGAGTCAGAATCTACGGTAGTTTGGAAAACTTCTTTACATTCACAAAGTGGAAAGGATATGATCCTGAAATCGACGGCATTACATATCCGACAATGCGACAAGCCGTAATCGGTGTCAATGTAACATTCTGATCATGTTTGTTGAATTTATAAACAGAATTATAAGATGAAAAAATATATTATGCCTTTTTTAGCAGCACTCTTGGCATTGACAAGCTGCTATGATTTAGACAGGGCTCCTTACGACCAGTTAAGTTCTTCAACCTTCTGGCAGACAGAGGATCAATGTAAGTCTGGTTTGATGGGGGTTTATGCGTCCCTAAAAAATACTGATTTGTATGGCAAGATGTTCATGATTGACGTGAATTCTGATGTTGCCGTTGGTTATGACCAGTATGAAGCTCTTCAATTGGGTACTTGTACACCACGTACCGGCTTCTTGAATGGCAAATGGCAGAACGGTTACAATGCCGTCCAGCGTGCCAATCTGGCTATTCGCAGCATTGGTGAAGCACCCATTGCCGAAGACGCAAAAAACAAAATGTTGGGGGAAGCCCATTTCTTACGTGCGTTGATCTATTTCCATCTGATGGACTATTTCGGAGGGCTTCCTTTGTATGACGAGACAACAAACCTGGAACAGGATTTCAACAACTTGATGAAACCCAGAAGTTCTGCAGAAGAAACACGGGCGTTTATTATCAGTGATCTGGAAAAGGCTCTGAATTCAGGGCTGCCTGACAAATGGGATGATGCTAACTATGGCCGTGTAACATTGACAGCTGTCCAGGCATTGCTCGGCAAGGTGTATCTTTATAATAAGAACTACGAAAAGGCTATTGAAAATCTTGAAAAGTCAACAAACGGGCACGAACTGTACAGTAATTTTGCAGATCTGTTCAACCTGACTGGCCATACAAGTTCTGAAATGATTTTCTCCATTATCAATTTGGGAGGTACAGGCAATGACTATGGTATGCCATTGTGTTTCTATGCCGGTACTCGTAATTCTTACGGTAGCTGCTGGAATAATACGTTACCTTCTGTCAACCTGGTGGATATGTACGAATACAAAGATGGACGCCCGTTTGATTGGGACGAATTGTTTCCTGGTTATACGACAGATAACCAGGTTCGTGAACGAGTATTCAGATGCACAGTCGATGATGCCGGTGCCGAAATTCTGGACAGACCGGTCGAAGCGGATAAAGTATTGGAGATGTGGGACCAGCGCGATCCGCGTTTGATGGCTACGGTTATTGCTCCTTATACTACTTATCTGGGATGGAATCGTAATGAGGAGCGTCTAATGACATTCATCTTTGCAAAGAACCAGAAAGGTGATGTTGTGGCAGTAAATGAAAATAATGGTTTCATGCGTAATAATAAAGGGGGTTGGGAAACTTATTTCTGGAGAAAATTTGTTCCCGAAGGTGACTGGAACGGAGCTATTACGAACCGTGAACATACACCTGTCAACTTTCCGATCATCCGTTTGGCGGACGTTTATCTGATGTTGGCCGAATGTTACAATGAAATAGGGAATCAGCCAAAAGCTGTCGAATATATCAATAAAGTCCGTGCCCGTGCCGGCATTGCTTTGTTGAATAGCGGTCCTTCTTATCTGGCTGCAAATAGCAAGGATGAAGTGTTCCAGCGTATTTTCCGTGAAAGAGCTTATGAATTAGCCGGTGAAGGTATTCGTGACAGCGATTTGCGCCGCTGGAAATTATCCCATACTTTATTAAACCGTGAAGAATACGGTATCACCGGTAAACGGTTGTTGACGCGTGTATTCCGTGAAAATCGCGATTATCTGTGGCCGATTCCTGCTACTGAAATCGAAATAAATGGATCTTTAGAACAAAATCCGAACTGGTAATAGTTTTTTAAGATTTTTAGAAGTTACTTTTGTGAAGGGTTCGGCCTTTCCGAAAGTAACTTCGTTTTTTTGTATAATCTGATATCATATTAATATTATGTATAAACGCAATCTTATTTTGACAGGTTTGGCCGTTACGGCTTCTATAAATGTTTGGTCACAACAGAAAACGAATCACGACAGACAAAATATTTTGTTTATCGTTTGCGATGACCTTCGCCCAGAGTTGGGCTGTTATGGCCGGAAGCAGATCAAGTCTCCGAATATTGATCGATGGGCGACACAGAGTGTATTATTTGACCGGGCGTACTGCAATATTGCTGTCTCCGGAGCTTCCCGCGCAAGCCTGTTAACCGGATTGCGTCCGACAAAAAATCTGTTACAGACTTGGAATGCCCGTACCGATGTGGATGTTCCTGACGCAGTTACCATACAGAAATGTTTTAGAGACGCCGGATATATAACGATCGCAAACGGAAAGATTTATCATCACCAGGATGAGGCTTCCATGAAATATTGGGATGATGTCATGCCTCCCGTGCCTGGTACGGCAATGGGATATCATTCGGATGAAAACTTGGCTTTAATGCAGAAACAGCAAAAAACAGGCAAAGGCCGACGCGGGTATTTTTATGAGCATGGAGATTTTCCTGAAAAGGACTATCTGGATTGGCAAATCGCTGATAAAAGCATACAGGATTTGAAAAAACTGAAAAAGCAGGAAAAGCCTTTTTTCCTTGCCGTAGGATTTATTCGTCCTCATTTGCCTTTTGTTGTGCCTCAGAAGTATTGGGATATGTACGATCATTCTGAAATTGAGATTCCTGAGAATTATATATTAAAATCAGGAAACAATATCCCGGAACGTGCTTTGACTAATTGGTCCGAGTTGAGAGCCTATAGCGGTATCCCGGAACAGGGACCGTTGGATGAAGAGACTGCCAAATTAATGATACATGGTTACTATGCTTCTGTCTCTTTTGTGGATGCACAGATCGGTCGGCTGTTAAAAACCCTGGAAGAAGAAGGACTCGATAAAAATACGACTGTCGTATTGATTGGAGATCATGGGTGGAATTTGGGAGAACATGGTACTTGGTGCAAACATAGCATTATGAATACCTGTTTGCATTCGACTCTTATAATCAATTCTCCTGAAATAAAAACACCACACCGTTGTGAACAAATTGTGGAATTTGTCGATTTATATCCGACCATGTGCGATGCTGCCGGAATCGAACGGCCTGCTCAGTTGGAAGGGACCAGCCTGCTTCCTTTGTTAAAATCACCGGAGGCGAAAACAAAGGGGTATGGGGTTTCCCGTTGGGCAAACGGTTTCACTTTTATACAGGATCAGTATTTTTATACAGAATGGAGGGACAAAGACGAACGGATCATAGAACGGATGTTATTTGATCACTCGAATGATGGAGATGAGAATTATAATGTGGCAGGAAAAGAAGAGAATAAAGCGATTATAGAAGAGTTAAGCAAAAAGCTATTGGAGAATAGGGGGGATAATTATGAAAAATAAAAGTCGCTACTTCTATTTAAGTAATTTGATTATATTCTCCTTACTAGGATGTAAAACACAAAAATCAAGTACTCCTAACGTCATCTACATCTTTCCAGACCAAATGCGTAACCATGCGATGGGTTTCTGGAAAGAGGCAGGATTCCGGGATGCGGTGAATTTCGAGGGAGATCCGGTGCATACGCCTAATCTGGACCGGTTTGCGAAAGAATCTGTTGTGCTGACTTCGGCCATGAGCAACTGCCCGCTGAGCAGTCCGCATCGGGGAATATTGTTGACGGGGATGTATCCGGAACATAGCGGAGTACCTCTGAACTGTAATGCCAACCGCCCGATCAGTTCATTGCGCGAAGATGCGACCTGCATTAGCGACGTGTTCAGCCAAGCCGGATATAACTGTGCTTATATCGGGAAACTGCATGTCGACTGCCCGACTCCCAATGACCCGGAACGTCCCGGAAAATACGTGGAAGACCGTGTTCCGGCCTGGGATGCCTATACGCCGGCAGAACGCCGGCATGGTTTCGATTACTGGTATTCGTACGGGACCTATGACGTCCACAAGCATCCGCACTATTGGGATACCGAAGGCGTCAAGCATGAGATAAACGAGTGGTCGCCCGAACATGAAGCAGACAAAGCCATCTCCTATCTGCGGAATGAGGGGAACGTACGGGACCCTGAAAAGCCGTTCTTTATGATGGTCAGCTTCAACCCGCCTCACAGTCCGTACGCCTCACTGGAAGATTGCATGGAGGAAGATTACAACTTATACAAAGACCTACCGCTGGACAGCCTGTTGATTCGTCCGAATGCGAACCGGGAAATGAAAAAAGCACCATCCGTACGTTATTACTTTGCATCGGTGACAGGTGTCGACCGGGCTTTCGGACGAATACTGGACGAACTCGAAAAACAGGGATTGGACAAGAACACCCTCGTTATTTTCTCTTCCGATCATGGAGAAACCATGTGCAGCCAAAATACGGACGATCCCAAAAACTCACCTTATGCAGAAAGCATGAACGTCCCGTTCATAGTTCGTTTTCCTGAAAAAGTAATACCTCGGATCGACAGCGAACTATTGTTGTCTTCTCCTGATATCATGCCGACCATACTCGGACTGTGCGGTCTGGAAAAACAGATTCCGGCCACTGTGGAAGGGCGGAATTATGCGGGACGTTTTACAGGAAAGGATTCTTCCGTCCCTTTGCGTCAGGGAGCCTTGTACATCAAAAATATCGATGGGGAAAAGGATGCCGATGGAAAAGTCATTTCTTATTTTCCGGTGTCGAGAGGGATCAAAACACATCAATATACCATGTCACTCACAATCGACCGAAAGACAAAAGAACTCAAGGACATCCTTTTGTTTAATGACCTGGAAGATCCGTATCAGATGCAGAATCTCCCTTGGCAGGAGAATAAGGGAATCGTATCCGACTTATGCAAACAGATGGTTCCCTTGCTGAAAGAAGCAGACGATCCGTGGTATAAAGAACAAATACTGAAAGAGCTGATCCCTTACGGGAAGGAATAAAAAAGGGGAATGTCAAAAAAAGAAATCTCTCTCTTGTCGGGGGATTAATTCCCGACAAGAGAGAGGAATTTTGGCACCTCCCTTAAAAATTCTAACTATTATTATTTCACCGTCCAGACCACCTTATCATTCACTGGATTCTTCTTTTGGGTGGAACGAGCCTCTATCGTATTCTCCCCATCCTGCAGAGCAACCCCTTTCCACTTGAATGTCGCATATTCATCCGGCTTCTGCCGGCCGAGGCTTTTTCCGTTTACAAACAATTCGACTTCTGGTTGATTAGAAAAGATCATGATGTCCGTAACAGCCAAGGAACGGTCGCGGTGGCGGCGGTTCGTGATGTAAACAAACGGTTCCTCGGTATTCCAGTTTGCCTTATAGAAATAGAAAGCATCTTTTTTCACCTTGCGGTCGAAAGTCACCAGCCCTTTGTCATTGATACCGGGACGATCGCCTTCCACACGATGAGCCGCACCGAAGTCAAACAGGTTCCAAATGAAAGAACCCCAGACGAACGGACGTTCCGCCAATGCTTTCCAGTTTCCGATATGATAATAAGTCTGGTAATTCTCCGGATGCCACCAACCGGAAGCAATCCCCCGTTTCACGGAATCCTGCTGATGGTAGATGCTCGCCCCTGCCCCATATTCGCTGATGGCAATCTTATACTCCGGATGTGCCTTATGATTGGCATCCAGCCATTTCCTCATATCGGAAGGAGAACCGCCATACCAACCGAAATACTGGTTCCAGGCTATCACATCAGTCACCTTATTTATATCATCGTCGTAAGAAAGGAAGCTGGCAGATGTTGTCAGGCGAGTCGGGTCCTCCTGATGGGCCAGGTCGTTCAATTCCTCGATATACTCGGTCGGATTGTCTCCGATGGTCTTCAACTCATTGAACAACCCCCAGAAACAGATCGACGGATGATTATAATGCTGGCGAATCAATTCTTTCAACTGCTCTTTCCCGTTCTCCCGGAAAGAAGGCTGGTTGATGTAGCCCTGGTCCTGGTATCCGCCCGGCCCGATCTGCGGAATTTCAGCCCAGGTGACAATTCCGTATTTATCCATCAGGTCATAAAAGTAAGTCGCTTGCGGATAATGAGCCAGACGAACGGCATTAGCCCCCATCTCGACCATAATGGCCGCATCTTCATCGTGATGCATTTTATAAAGCGCATTTCCCCTTTCCGCCCGATCCTGGTGGCGGCATACTCCTTTCAGTTTCAGATGTTCCCCATTCAGAAAGAAACCTTTCTCGGCATCCACATGATAATAGCGCAAGCCTAATGGCTGTACAATCCGATCTATTATTTGACCCTCGGAAAGAAGAGATATTTCGGCCTTATACATGAACGGATCTTTACGGCCATTCCAAAGACGGGGATTTCGGATTGTCAAATCCATTCCGGTTGTAGCCCAGTCATTGGCATCCACCGTGACTTTTATATCCTGCTGTTGGACAAGCTTGTCGTCCTCCCAGATCTTGATGTCCACTTTTACGGGTTGCACCTTCGCGCTTCCGTTAGAGACGAGCACTTTTGCCTTCACATCGGCCTGCTCTTTCGTCACTTTATTCTGAATCAGATAGACACCAGGAGAAGCATAGTCGGTGAGTGAGATATTAACCGGGTCCGTTATGATCAGATTCACATCCCGGTAAATACCTCCATAGAAATTAAAATCGCCGACTAAAGGCATGACGTCCTGCTGCAAGGCATTGTTGACCTTCACCAATATCCGGTTGTCGGCATCATATTTCACTTTATCGGTAATCTCGAATACAAACGCGCCATATCCGCCGCGATGTTCGCCGATATGCACATCATTAATAAAAACATTCGCTATTGTATTGACTCCTTCAAAACGCAGAAAGAGACGTTTGCCTTTCCATTCAGGTTTTACAAACAGCGTTTTGGTATAGTTACCCATTCCACGATAGTAATCCTGCTTGCCGGAAAGGGCATCGCCACTGTTCCAAGTATGGGGCAGGTTCACCCGTTCTTCACTTTTAAACTGTACCTGATGGGAAAAACGAAACATCCAGTTCTCGTTCAACAGGATTTCTTTACGCGTAGCAAAGGTTGAAGTGCTGATAAAAAAGAGTATCAGACTAAAGATCGTGTGTTTCATGTTTACAAAATTCTTTATATACGAGCCAAAAGTAGGTGATTGGCGGCAGAAAGACAGGCACAATTTGTCTAATTGGATGGATAGATTTGTCCGAGAGCGGAAATTTAAGGAGAGGTTTATGATTTATGAATTCTGATTTATGATTTATTAGAAACCCATAAATCATAAATCAGAATTCATAAATTTCTACATTGCCTGTTCACCGCCACCGGCGTTATTGCCTTCTCCACCGCCTTTAGTATCGTCGTTGCTGATACCGCGGCGCACTTTCTTGATCTGGCCTTTCATCGTACCGAAACGGTAAGAGACGCTCAAACGGAACTCACGGGCATGACGCCAAGTAGTAGAACGGTCCACAAAACCTTCACCTGTCGTAGTCGATTCCATCTTCATGGTTTTCCAGAACGGGTTCTGTGCACCCAAAGAAACGGAGAGTTTCTTTTTCAGGAAATCCTTACTGATATTCAGACCTGCAAAGTAGAAAGGAGATTGTTTTCCCTGCAATTGAATCCACGGACTGAAATAACCACCATGCAAATTAATACGAAAATCTTTCGGCAAATTAAACTGTGTCCCTGCAAAGATTCGGCCAGCCACACCATCCTTTGTCAGTCCCAATGACTTTTTGCTGTCGATATTCGTATAATCCAACCCACCGTTCATATAGATACGGAACAGAGGAACCGGATTCCAACTGCCATACAGGAACAATCCGACCTGCTGACGTTTTCCCATATTTCCATAAGTGCTATAAGAAGCTCCGTTATATTGAGAAAGCGGATCGGATTCCGGGAAGTTGGCAATTATTGTATATCTTTCAATCGCATTATTAACAAATGTATAGCTCAAACTTGCATTTATACTGAACTTCTGTGCAAACTTACTAAAGTTGAAGTTCACATTATTACTCTTTTCCGAATCCAGATTCGGATTACCTTGCGAGATACGCTGCGGGTCGATGTTATTCAAATACGGATTCAGATACCAGATCCCCGGACGCTGGATACGCATATTGTATCCTAAACGTAACTGTGAAGACATGTCTAACTGGTAAGTCAATGTCGCATTCGGGACAACGTCAAAGTAATTTGTTTTGAAGTTTTCTTCCGGCGCCTTGGCAAACTCCGCATTCAAGCTGGTTCCTTCCGCACGGACACCTGCTTTAGCCCCGAATTTATTGAACTTGACCATATATCCCAAATAAGCGGAATAAATATGCTGAGTATGACGGAAGTCACTATTACGCTGCGAAATATCCTGCCAGGCATTTAAAGAATCCTTCACCTGTTCCAATGTATTACTCTTGCTCTGGCGATTTATATATTTCACACCGGCTTCCAATGTCTGATCTTTAAACAAAGGAGTCGTATAATCGACCTGTGCCGTGTGTTCCGTCGTTGAAGCATCATTAATATTCCAGTTAGGATAGCGGTAAGCCTGGCTATAAACCCCTTCCAGATCTTCAAGCCGGGAATGCCCTTCATTGTCATTGGGGGATTGGCTGAAGCGGTAGGACAAAGTCAGCAATTCATCCTTCTTACTGGTTGAATGCTGGAAATCGACATTGACGTCTGTAGAGCCGAATGTTCCTTTTGAATCCGAATAACGTTTATAAGAATACATCGTTGTCGGTTCCCCATTTGTCAGATCGGTCCGATTGACCTTATCCGCAATCAATTCGGAGAGATTAGTTGATTTTCCCCGGAACAAATTGACACCTACACTTAATAAGTTCAACGTATCGATCTCATAGCTACCTTCCAAATAACCGTATTGGAACGGCCCTTTGTTTTTGCTGCGTCCATGCTCATTCAACAAAGAAGACGGACGGGTAAAAGTCTCGTCACCCTGCTGGTATTTCGCTTCTTCCTCATCTCGCATCGAATAGGTATCATTCCAGGGGGAATTACGGTAGTTATAGCCATAATTCGCAGTAATACCGAACTTTCCTGCCTTCATCGAAACATAACCACCGCCACCAAAGCTACCCAGCGTACTGGCATTGGCACGAATCGTTCCCGTATATCCTTGCAATGCGTTCTTGGTCGTAATGATATTGATAATACCTCCAACCCCTTCTGCATCATACTTGGAACCAGGATCGGTAATGACCTCGATGTTCTTGATCGAGCTGGCCGGCATACTTTTCAATACATCGGATGCGTTGTCGCCACTCAATAAATTGGAGGGTTTGCCATTCATATAGATTTTATAATTGGAAGATCCTTTCAACTGGATTTTATCCTCGCCATCCACCGTGACCATCGGAACCTTACGGAACATTTCCAACGCATTGCTGGTTTTAGCTTCCGGGTCGTCTTCCAGGCTATAAGTCAATTTATCGACTTCCACCTTCACCAACGGCTTTTGGGCTGTTACGGTAACCTCTTTTAACTGCTGCGTATCGTCATGCATAAACAACTTACCGAAATTCACGACTTTCTTGCTCTCCGACAATGTAAATGTTTTCTTGGCAGGCACTTTCCCTAAAGATTCCATTGTCATCACATACTTACCCGGCTTGTTCATCGTTGCCGTAAACTTGCCATCATCATCACAAGCCAACAATTTCACAGGATTCTGCGGTGCGGAAGCCAAAGCTATCCTCAACGTGGCATAAGGTACGGACTCATTGGATAGAGAGTCGACTACTTGGCCCTTAATTGTAAAGGCGGCTGATCCACCTCCGGTTTGCGCAAACACTGACGCAGACACAAATAGTATCAGCATTAAGTAGAGTAGTTTTTCTTTCATTAAATTTGAGAATTTAGATATTATCGATTATACATTCACATAAAAACAGTTGCAAATGTAACTTTATCTACGAGCCATTCGTAATTTTACAGTTTAAAGAATTGTAAAAGTTGTATTTTGGTGTTCGATTTCTGCATATTTCACCTATTTTTGTTGAAACCAATCATAAAAAGAATAAGTTTATGAGAAAATTATCATTCATTTTTGCATCATTATTACTCGTCGTCACCATGTATGCACAAGATCTGAAAGCAATCAAATTAAGCTCTCCGGACAAAAACAGAGGCAGTTCCATTATGAAAGCGTTATCCGACCGTCACTCCGACCGGGAATATGCAGCCAAGGAACTCAGTTTACAGGATCTATCGGATCTATTATGGGCAGCAAACGGGATTAACCGCCCGGACGGAAAACGAACGGCTCCCTCAGCGTTGAACAAACAGGATATCGACATTTATGTCATTATGAAAGAGGGCGCTTACCTGTACGATGCCAAGGCAAACAGCCTGCAACCTATTGCTAAAGGAGATCACCGGGCCGCTGTTGCCGGCAGTCAGGATTTTGTCAAATCAGCCCCAGTCAGCTTGGTACTCGTTTCCGATCTTTCACGCTTCGGAAACATTGCCGACCACACCAAACTGATGGCCGCTGTCGATGCCGGCATCGTTTGCCAAAACATCAATATTTTCTGCGCAGCCACCGGTCTGGCAACCGTTCCCCGTGCCACGATGGACCAGGCTGCTTTAAAACGGATCTTGAAACTAACGGACAGCCAATTGCCAATCATGAACAATCCGGTGGGATATCCACGTGAATAAAAAGCGTTTGTTATTTTCTCTATCATAAGCCTTCATTGATTATCAAACGATTATGGTGAAAGATGAAAGATAAAAGGCCTTTTGGCAAAACTTTTAGAGCCTGTTTAAATTTTGCATTTGTTGGTTGTGAGAGTTGTATTGAGGATGTTT
>ERZ836939.1370-NODE-1370-length-28362-cov-7.447239_pt1 | contig 28362 bp, 27 predicted proteins | sample MGYA00519912_ERZ836939 | MGnify/ENA primary metagenome ERZ836939 (study PRJEB31850, sample SAMEA3708810) | human gut metagenome | biome: human gut; feature: human-associated habitat; material: faeces | place: China | collected 2014 ...
CGCAGATGGCGGGGGTGTCGTCCTTGGTGGAGCCGTCGTCCACCAGGATGATCTCGATGTCGTCCCCGCCGGTGAGCAGGGTGCGCACGCAGTGATCCATGTAGGCCGCGGAGTTGTAGCAGGGCACCGCGAATGTGATGAGCTTTGACATGGGCAGTCTCCTCACTTCAATAGGTCGTCACACAGCTCCAGCGCCCGTGCGGCGATGGCGTCCATGTTGTAGTATTTGTACTCCGCCAGCCGGCCCAGCAGGTGGAAATTCGGATAGCGGTCCGCCTCCGCCCGGTATTTGGCGTACAGGGCGTTGTTCCCGGCGTTGATGATGGCGTAGTAGGGGATCTCCCCCTTCGCTCCGGTGTAGGCGCGGGAGTACTCCTTCATGATGGTGGTTTGGCCGGGCAGCTCCTGCCCAGTCAGGTACTTGAACTCGGTGATGCGGGTGTAGTCCTGATCCACGGTATAGTTTACCGTTCCGTGGCTCTGCCAGAAGTCCACCGGGTGGGTCTCAAAGCGGAAGTCCAGGGTGCGGTAGGGCAGGCGGCCGTATTTGCAGCCGAACAGCTCGTCCGCCGCGCCGGTATAGATGATGGGGCCGGAGAAGGGCCTCCCGTCCAGAAGGGCGGCGCTGCCGTCCAGGGTCAGGCGGCTGGCCGCGTCCACCCCCAGCTCCACCGTGATGTCCGGGTGGTCCAGCAGGGACTGGAACATGGGGGTGTAGCCCTCCAGAGGCATGCCCTGGTAGGCGTCCTGAAAGTAGCGGCAGTCCTCCGACAGAAAGACCGGCACCCGGGCGGTGGTGTTGGGGTCGATCTCCTCCGGCGTCTGCCCCCACTGCTTCATGGTGTAGCGGACAAAGACGTGGCCGTACACATAGTCGGCCAGGGCGGACAGCTCCGGGTCGGGATTCTGCCGCAGCTCCAGAATGGTGACCTTTTTCTCCATGCCATAGGCGGATACCAGCTTCTCCGCCAGGGCGCGGGCCTTCTCCGGCGGAAAGGCGGCCCGCAGGGAGACCAGGTTGAAGGGCACCGGGTACTCCAGCCGCCCGTCCCCGTCGGGGAGATTGGCCACCACCTGGTGCTCGTAGGGCCGCCAGCGGGTGAAGCGGGAGAGATAGTCAAACACGCGGGTGCTGTTGGTGTGGAAGATATGGGGGCCGTACTGGTGGATCAGCACCCCCGCCTCGTCGAAGCAATCATAGGCGTTGCCGCCCACGTGGTTCCGGCGCTCCAGCACCAGTACCCGCTTGCCGCCCCGCTCGGCCAGCTCCCTGGCCGCCACGGAACCGGCCAGGCCGGCTCCGATGACAAGGCAGTCATATTGATGATTCATGGGGAATCGTCCTCTCTTCTCTGGTGTCAAACACAGTGTACCACAGGTTTCGGGAAAAAGGGGTAAACATCCCATTAAGATATTCTTAAAATTACTTCCCTTTCCCCTCGGGAGCGGTTGGCTTATCCGGCTCGGTGGGGTAGAGGCCCACTTTGGCGGAGGGGCCGCCTAGAAAGCACTCGGCATAGTGGTCCATGGCCTGCCGGATGACCTGCACGGCGGCGGCCCGGTCGTTCACATCCTTGGCCACGGCCTGCTTGCCCTCCAGGGCCTTGTAGACAGAGAAGAAGTGCTTCATCTCGTCAAAGAGGTGGGGGGGCAGATCCATCAGGTCGTGGTAGGGGTTGTAGGTGGGATCGGAGAAGGGGATGGCGATGATCTTCTCGTCGTTCTTGCCGCCGTCCAGCATGGAGATGTAGCCGATGGGGTAGCAGCGCACCAGTGTGAGGGGGTCGATTTCCTCCGAACAGAGCACCAGCACGTCCAGCGGATCGCCGTCGTCGCCGTAGGTGCGGGGAATGAAGCCGTAGTTGGCGGGGTAGTGGGTGGAGGTGTGGAGCACCCGGTCCAGGATGATAAGCCCGGTTTCCTTATCCAGCTCGTACTTCTTCTTGCTGCCCTTGGGAATCTCAATGACCGCCACGAAGTCCTCGGGCTGGATGCGGCTGGGGCTGATATCATGCCAGATATTTGACATCGTAAACACTCCTTTTGTGGGTCTTTTCTCCCATTATAGCCGTCCGGGAGGAAAAAAACAACATTTGTCTTGACAAATAAAACCTACAGATGTATGCTCAGCTTGAGCAAGACATACATTTGTAGGAGGTGAATGGGATGAAGAAGCTCAACCGCCTGCCCGAGGCGGAGCTGACCGTCATGCGGGCCGTGTGGCGGCTGGAGCCGCCCGTCCCCACCGGGGCCATCCGCGCCCGGCTGGAGAAGGAGCGGCCGTGGAATCTGTCCGCCCTTCAGACCCTGCTGGCCCGGCTGACCGAGCGGGGCTTCCTATCCGTGGGGAAGGAGGGGCGGCAGAACGTCTACACCCCCCTGGTGGACGAGGGGGAGTACCTGGCCTTTGAGAACGCCCCCTTCCTGGAGGGGAGGGGCCTGCCCGGCCTGGTGGCCGCCCTGTATGACAGCCGCTCCGTCAGCCGGGAGGAGCTGGCCGAGCTGCGGGCCTTCCTGGACGAGGCCATGGGGAAGGAGGGAGACGTATGACTGCCCGCTTTGCCGACGTGCTGGAGATCTCCCTGGCCATGTCCGTGGTGCTGGCCGTACTGCTGGCCCTGCGGCCCCTTTTGAAGAAGCGGCTGCGAGCTGGGGCCTTTTACTGGGTGTGGCTGCTGGCCGCCCTCCGCCTGTGCATCCCCTTCAACCTGAGCCTGCCCCAGGCTCCGGTAACGGTGGAGGCGGTTCCCAGGGCCGTCTACCGGGTGGACACGGTTAACAGCAATCCCGGAAACCATCACTATGCGGCCCTGACAGAAGAAGAGGCGGCATCGGAAGAGGTAGCGGCAGAAAACAGGCCGGTGGATGGCGGCTCCATTCAGGATGTCTATACCCCGCTCTTCCCCCTGGAGGGGGCCGTAGCCGCCCTGTGGCTGGCCGGGGCGGGGGCGTTCCTGGCCTGGCATCTGGCAAAATACGTCCGCTTCCGCCTGCGGGTGCGCCGCTGGGGGGCTCCGGCGGAGGACGCCGCCCTGCTGGCTCGGTTTGAGGCCGCAAAGGCGGAGCTGGGGGTGAAGGACCTGGCCCTGCTGGTCTGTCCCGCCGTGGGCGCGCCCCTGGTGACGGGCTTTGTGAACCCGGCGCTCCTCTTGCCCCGGGAGACCGTGTCCGACGGGGTGCTCCGGCACGAGCTGATCCACACCCGCCGCCGGGATCTGTGGTATAAGCTGCTCCTGCTGCTCTCCCGCTCCCTCCACTGGTTCAACCCCCTGGTGCACTGGATGGCCGCGGCCGCCAGCCGGGATCTGGAGCGCTCCTGCGACGAGGCGGCGGTGGCGGGGCGGGACGCCGCCTTCCGGGCGGCCTACGGGGCGGCCATGCTGGACGCGGTGGAGGAGGGCATCGAGGCCCGCGCCCCCCTGACCACCCACTTCCGGGGCGGCAAGGCAGCCATGAAGGAGCGCCTGCTGTCCATCGCGTCGGGCGGAACGCGGAAAAAGGGTGTGGCCTTGGTCTGCGCCGCCGCCCTGGTGATCTCCGCCGGGGCCGCCGCCTGCTCCCTGGGGACGGCAGGGGAGCCCCGCCAGCTCAACGGTATCTTAGACCGGGAAAACTACGCCCTGCGGGGTGTGGGGGAGTATGTGGCGGCCTTTGACGCGGCCGGCGGCTTTATCGTCGATCTGGGGGATCTGACAGAACCCGGCGAGGCGCGGCCGCCGGCATGGGGGATGATCGTCAGCCGCTACGATCCGAAGTGGTCAGTGCGGGAGGATCGCCTGCCCGACTTTGCCGCCCTGGTGACCACCTACGGCATGGAGATGTTCGACGACGACGGCAATCCCGTCCTCCCGGCAGAGGCGGTGGCGGTGACCGTGGAGGATCTTTCTTGTAAAATTGAGGACTTGGAGCCGGATGCCGACGTGCCTCTGTGGACTTACAAGGTGCTGGTGGAGCGGGCCGACGGCCGGGAGGAGCTGCATACCTTCTATTTGATGAACCAGGCCGATCCGAACAACGGCATCTATGACCTGTGGTTCGATCTGTCCCAGGTGAGCCGGGAGGAGGCGGAGGCCGTCCGGAACACCCTGGTGCTGGGTTACGACCGCACGGAGAGCCCCGACGGCACCCGCCTGCTCTCCATCCAGCCGTGGGGAGGGGACTGCATGCTTTACGACATCAGCGGGGAGTACCCTGTGGCGCTGGGATAGGTCAGCTGCAGCAGCGGCATGTCGGGCGGTGCCGTCCACTCAGATCCTCTCTGGTCTCCTGACGGCAGCCGGGTGGCAGTCACCTCGACAGGAAGGACCATTGATGCAGGGATGTCCTTTTCCTTCCCCATTGGACCGCTGCCCCCGGAGCTGACCCATCAGAAAGAGGGTGGCCTGTCGGGCCTCACCTTTGCCGCCCTGAACCCGGAGTACCAGATGGGAGATGCCGTCGGCTATCCCCGGTGCGTTCCCCTGGCCTGGTCAGAGGACGGCCTGTCCCTCCAGTATTCCTGGGCCTGGGCGGACACGGAGGGACAGCTCCATGAGGGCACCGCGTGGTATTGCTTTGACGAAAACGGCCGCTTTACGGAAATCCGGGACGAGGTGGAGAACGATGTGTACCCCGTGCATGGGTGAGGCGGCAACGAAACGTTTCCTGATGCCGCTGACTTTTTCGACAGGCAGAAGCGGGGCGGAGGAAATTCCTCCGCCCCGCTTCTGTTTTTATCAGCCGATCCGGGCAGACTGGTTACTGCATGCTGTTCTCGTACGCCTGGATCATCTTCTTGACCATCTGGCCGCCAACGGAACCGGCCTCACGGCTGGTCAGATCGCCATTGTAGCCCTGCTTCAGGTTGACGCCAACCTCCTGGGCGGCCTCCATCTTGAACTTGTTCAGGGCCTCACGGGCGCTGGGAACCACGGGCTGGTTGGAATTGGAATTGTTAGAGCTAGACATAATAGCGCATCTCCTTTGGTGACAAATTTGTTGGATTCGGTGAATCCAGACATAGCTTTGCCCCAGGGCGGATTTCTATGTGCGCCATTTTTTGCTGGTCGGGTCTGCGAAAAAAGGGGAATAATAATACAGATAGATAAAATTGAAGTAAACTGTGTCGGTTTTGGAAAGAACATCAGAAATAGAATAAAAGAGAAGATAAAAAAGAGGAAAATGTACCGCTGCGGCCCGGCGGACGCGGTTAAAGGACCCAGGCATGCCACACACCGTCCTGCCGCTCGCGCTGGAGCCGTCCCTGCCGGTGCAGATGGTCCAGGTGGGCGATGCACTCGCCCACGGCAAACCACTTCTGGGCCAGGGGAAAGTCGTCCCAGCTCCTGGAGCGGATGTTCCAGGTCATATGGGCGGCGGCTTCATAGGCGGTGCTGCCGGGGCGGGCGCGGAGGATGGCGGTCAGCTCGTCCAGGCGGTGGGCGTGGTGCTCCAGCAGGGCGTCCACCCGGGGGGCCAGCGCACCGGGGCGGCGGTGGCCGGGCAGGGACAGGCGGGCGGGCAGCTCCCGCACGGCCCGTAGGCTGTCCAGATAGCATCCCAGGGCGTCCTCCATGCCGTTCCAAGGCGTGATATTGGGGCTGATGTCAAAGAGCACGTGGTCGCCGGTAAAGAGAATGCCGTCCGACTCGTCCCAGAAGCAGAGCTGGCCGGGGGTGTGACCGGGCGCGGGCAGGCAGGTGAGCCGGCGCCCGCCTCCAGCACAGCGCCGGGTTCCAGTGTGCGGTAGCGGCCGGTGGGGACGGGGGCCAGAGCGCGGGCGGGGTTGGCCCTGTTTTGTGCCAACAGCTCCGGCGGAAAGCCCTCAGAGATATAAAAGGCATCGGTGTGGGCCCATTTAGTGTCCTCCGGCTGCTCCAGATAGGCCCGGTCGGGCCCGCTGACGTAAATCCAGCCGGTTTCCCCAACGACCTCCGGGGCCAGGCCGGAGTGGTCGGAGTGGAGATGGGTGAGGGCCACATCTACATCCCTGGGGTCCACATCCAGCTCTGCCAGCCCGGCAAACAGAGCGCGGCGGCCCTCCTCCTGCCGGAAGCCGGTATCGATAAGCAGGCTGCGCTCCCGCCCGCGGAGCAGGTAGCTGTTCAGTTCCCGGAGAGGGTTGCCGGGCAGGGGCACCGGAATCCGGTACAGGCCCTCCGAAATACACTCGGTCATCACATGCGCTCCTTTCTGTCCACGATCCATCCTACCAAAACGCTGGGGAGCCGTCAAGCGTATTAGCTTGCAGGCGGGAGGGGATCGGGGTATAATGGGAAAAAAGGGCGAAGGGAGTGGAAAAGAGTGGATTTCTGTGGAATATGCAGAGCTTTCGCGGCACAGTTCCGGAGCCGGTGGAGGGCAGCGTTTCCCACCATTCTGTTTTTTGCGGTTCTTTTTTTGACGGTTTCACTCCTGTTCGGGAGCCGGAACGCCATGGTGGTGTCCAGCACCACCACCCTGTTTCAGATCCGGCGGCAACGCAACAACACCGGTACATATTACATCAAGCTGCTGTTCATCACCCTCCTGCTGGGTATGCTCGCCTATCTGGCCAGCCGGAATGCGGTGCTCTGTGTGCTTTTGAACTTCACGGTTCCCTTTGCGCTGGTGTTTTTCCAGAGCGACCAGTTCGCGCCGAAGGGCTACTTCGGCTACGCCATGACCTTCGTGTTCCTGGAGCTCCGGCCGCCCACGCCGGAGGAATTTCCGGTTCAGATGCTGTGCCTGCTGTTCTGTACGCTGGTGCTCATCGGGGCGCTGCTCCTCTATGCCCGGCTGTCTGCCCCGTCCACCCCTCCGGAGGAGGAGATCACCCGGGGCCTGACCCGCCTGGCGGAGCTGCTGGAGGAACTGGCCGGGGGCGGCGGGGCGTACGGGGCGCGCAGGGAGCTGGAGGGGCTGGCCCAGCGGTTCCGGCGGCTGGGCTATGCCCGCCGCAGCCACTTCCACCTGCCAGATGGGCAACGGCGGTTTTATTACCTGTTTGCACTGCTGTTTCAGCGCCTGAGCTACCTCCTGGCGGACGAGGATTGGGGGCGGCTCCAGGCTGGCCCCGCCTGCGGGAAGGTGCTGGTTACGCTGGCGGGGCTGGTGCGGCAGCTCCAGAACGCCGCTTCGCCGGAGGCACGGGGAGCGCTGACAGAACGGCTCCAGATCCTGCTGGCAGAGGACGCCCTGCCTCAGGGGCGGCTGCGTATCTTCTACCGCAGCTTTCTCCACCGCCTGCTCCTGCTGCTGGCGGAGGGAGAGCCCCGGACCCGGTGGCCCCGGGTGCCCTGGCGGGAGGTATTTGCCAGCGGCCGCCGGCGGCTGAGTCTCAACAATTTTGAGGTGCGCTTTGCCCTGCGCCTGGCCGTGGTCATGACCATCAGCACAACCGTCAGCCTTTTGTGGGAATTTGAGCACACCTACTGGTTCCCGCTCCACGCCTTTCTTTTGCTCCAGCCCAGCTATGAGGAGAGCGCCCACCGGATGATCACCCGGCCGGTGGGCACCGCCATCGGATGCCTGGTGGTGCATCTGGTCTATCCATGGCTGCCCGGCCTGACAGGCGTCTTCGCTTTTGCCCTGGCCATGATCTCCCTGATGTATTGCTGTACTCCGGGCTCCTGGGTACACCCCATCTTTTCCACCTCCTTCGCCCTTGCCCTAGCCACCCTCACGGTAAAGGAGGGCCAGGCCATCCAACTGCGCCTATTCTACTTGCTGCTGGCAGTGGCGTTGGTGTTGGTGGTAAACCATTTCCTGGTGCCCACCCGGAAGGCTACCCAGTTCCGGCACAACCTGCGTACCTTGTGTCGCCTCCAGGCCTCCTACTGGGAGCTGGTGCAGCGCAGCCTCCACGCGCCCGGCCGGCCGGAGCGCTCCGGCGAGATTCTGGCCTGCTTTCATCTGGTGTACCACGAGGCGGCCCAGTGTGCGGCGGCCCTGCCGGCGGGAGAGGCGGAGCGGTACCGGACGGTGCTGCTCACCCTGTGGAACCTGTTCGCCCATGTGGAGAAGGTGGAGTGCCTGGTACTGACCGGGGAGCTGGGGGAGGAGGAGTACCCTGTTCTGAGCCGCCTGGCCGGAGAAATTCAGGAGCTGCTGGACCCGCCCCGGCCCGCACTGGCGGAGTTGGGGCTGGAAGGTCTGCCGGCCTCCGGGGCGCTCTGCCGGGCCATGGAGCGCTACCGGCATAACGCCCGGCTGCTGCTGGAGGCATGGGAGAAACAGCCGGTTTCGTGCTGAATCTTGCGGGAATCGGTGGAAAAAAGCCAGTATTTGGGCAGGAAAGATTTTCCTCGACAGATTTCGACACGGAAACCGCAAGGATAACTCAAACTTTAGCCTACAATGTCTGTATACCAAAGCCGATTCCCGATACACTAAGAAACGGGTGATCGGATGAACGTGGATTATGGTGCAATCGGACAGCGCATCAAGCAGGTGCGCAGGAGCCGCGACATGACGCAGGAGCGTCTGGCAGAGGCCCTCTCCGTGTCAGTGGGCTATATCAGCCAGATAGAGCGCGGCGTGACCAAAATCAATCTGGACACGCTGGCTGCGGTGGCGGCGCACCTCAACTGTGAACTTTCCGAGCTGGTAACCGGGGTGTCGGTGCTCCAGGGGCGCTACCTGGAGGGAGAGCTGGCACAACTGGTGGATCAGATGGACGGACGACAGAGGAAGATGCTTCTGGAAGTGGCCAAGCTGATCTTGGCCGAGTGAGAAAGCAAACAAAATACCGGGCCGCACGCCGTGCGGCCCGGTATTTATTGTTTTGCAGTGGGCAGACCGGTCAGCCCTTCTGCTCTAAAAGGGACTGCTTGATGTCCCAGAGCTTCTGAGACAGGTCCACGTAGTAGTTATGGGGGTTCTCAAAGCGCTTAACCTCGTCCCACAACAGGTCGATCTGTCCGGCGCAGTAGGCCCGCATCTCGGCGATGGGGGGGGAGTCGTATACCCGCCTGCCCCCCAGGAAGATGGGAGCAAGCAGCTCCTTGGCGGTGAAGTTGGTGACACGGCTGCGCTTCCAGGTGGCGTCGGGGTCAAAGAGCTCCAGGGGCTGGCTCTCGTCCACCGCCTCGTCGTGGAGGGTGATGAGGTCGGCGAAAGCCTTGCCGCTCTCCTTGTCGAACAGGCGGTACACCTTCTTGAAGTGGGGGTTGGTGATCTTATCCGGGTTGGCGCTGATCTTGATCTTGGGAATGATATTGCCCTGCTTGTCCTCCACGGCGGCCAGCTTGTAAACGCCGCCGAACACCGGCTCACTCTTGGAGGTGATGAGCCGCTCACCCACGCCGAAGGAGTCGATCTTGGCCCCCTGAAGCAGCAGATCCCGGATGATGTACTCGTCCAGGGAGTTGGAGGCCACGATCTTGCACTCGGTAAGCCCCGCCGCATCCAGCATCTTGCGGGCCTTGCGGGACAGATAAGTGAGGTCGCCGCTGTCCAGCCGGATGGCGCAGTTGGTAATGCCCTGAGGGAGCAAAATATCCTTGAACGCTTTGATGGCGTTGGGCACGCCGGACTTGAGCACGTTGTAGGTGTCCACCAGCAGGGTGGCCGAGTGGGGATAGAGCTGGCAGTAGGTCTTGAAGGCGGTGTACTCGTCGGGGAACATCTGCACCCAGGAGTGGGCCATGGTGCCCCCGGCGGGGGAACCATACATCTCGTCGGCCAGGGTGCAGGCGGTGCCGGCGCAGCCGGCGATATAGGACGCCCTGGCACCCAGCACAGCGGCGTCGGGGCCCTGGGCCCGGCGGGACCCGAACTCGCTCACCGGGCGGCCGTCGGCGGCCCGGACGATGCGGTTGGTCTTGGTGGCGATGAGGGACTGGTGGTTGAGGGTGAGCAGCAGGAAGGTCTCGATGAACTGGGCCTCAATGGCGGGGGCGCGGACGGTGAGGAAGGGCTCCCGGGGGAAGATGGGAGTGCCCTCCGGCACAGCCCACAGGTCGCCCGTGAAGCGGAAGGTGCGCAGATAGTCCAGAAAGCCCTCGCAGAAGCAGCCCTTTCCCCGCAGGTAGGCGATGTCCTCCTCGGTGAAGCGGAGGTTTTCGATATAGTCGATGACCTGCTCCAGACCGGCCGCGATGGCGAAGCCGCCTCCATCGGGTACATTGCGGAAGAAGACATCGAAGTAGCAGATCTGGTCGGCATAGCCATCGGTCTGAAAGTAGCCGTTGCCCATGGTCAATTCGTAAAAATCACACAGGAGTGTGTAGTTCATGTGTTCCTTCATCTGTTTCACAACCTTTATCGGTTCAGTACCGTGATCTGGAGGGCCTCCATCACGTCCAGGCCCTTGGCGTGGAGCGCCGGATCGGGTCCGGCGGTGCAGGCGGCATCCACCACGATCTCCGCCTCGGGCAGGGCGGCCTTGACCATGATGGCGTTGGAGAGTACGCAAAGGTAGGATACCAGTCCAGCCAGCTCCACCCGGTCATAGCCCTGCTCCTTCAGCCAGTTGGCCAGCCACAGGGAGGGGAAGGCGCCCTTGCCGATGACCATATCCCGGCTGCGCTCCATGGCCTGTCCCGTCTGGCCGTAGAGCTGCCAGCCCTCCGAGTTCAGCAGGCAGTGGGGCACCGGCAGCTTCCGCCCCTCCTGGGTGTCCAGGTAGTCCGGGCCATGGGTGTCCAGGGTGAAGGCCACGTCATCTCCGGCGGCGCGGCAGGCGGCGATTTTGGCCGCGATGGGCCCGTCCAGTGCCTCCGCACCGGGAAAGCCCAGTGCTCCGTCCACAAAGTCCTTTTGATAGTCCACTACGAGAAGCAACCGCTTCACCGCGTCCACCGCCTTTCTGTCAAGACACCTGTATTATAAGCAGTTTTTTCCCAAAATGCAAGAGCAGTCTTGCCGCGCCGGGATATCAGGCCGCCCGCCGGGGAACCGGCGGGCGGTGTGGTTTACTCGGCCAGAGGGGTGGGCCCCATGGCCTCGTGAAGCTCCTTGGTGATGGCGCCCTGGAACAGGCAGACGGCGAACCGGTGCATCCGCTCCAGCTTTTCGGGCACCGCGTCGGGGTTATGCTTGCCCGCGGTGGAGAAGTCGCCGTCCAGAATGAACTTGACCTCCTTGTCGGTCTTGCCGCCGCCGATGAGGCCGGGACCGGCGTGGAGCTTCATCCGGTAGTCCCCCACCAGGGGAGTCTCCACGTCCAGGGAACACTTGGCGATCTCGCTCTCCTCCACGTCAGGCTCGCCGAGTATGCCGATATACTGGCTGCGGATCAGATCGTCCCAGAGTTCCCCCTCCAGGCCCAAACGCTGGCGGGAGACGGCGTTGACATACCGCAGGCCGATGCGCTCGAAGAAGGCGGGCTGGTAGAGCTGGATAAACTGGGCCAGGGGGCGGTCCAGCCGGGTGGCGAAGTCCTCCCACCGGGTGTAGCTCAGGGTGGACAGGGCGATGAAGCCCTGGGTCAGGTTGAGCTTCCAGCGGCCGTCCTCCGAGATGAAGTTGTAGTTGGTAATGGGCTTCTGAGGCTCCAGCGCGGTGGCGTTCCCCTTCTTGACCACCTTGGGGGGGAGCTGCTCCTGACGGGCCGCATACTGGGGGAAGTCCTTGCGGATGGCCTCCTGAAACTCGGCGGGCTCCTTGGCGCCGATGGACAGGATAGTGGGGAAGCGGAGCTGGCAGATCACCTCCACCAGCGGGGCGCGGGCGTACTGATAGCGTTCGTATGGTGCAAACAGCATAGTGGGCTGCTCCTTCCTGTTTTTCGATCGGTTCTATTGTAGCCCGGAATGGGCGATCTGTCAAACCATTCCACCTTGCAAATGGAGAATTGGGGCGGTATAATGCAGACAATACACAAAGGAGGCGGAGACCATGGAATTGGAGCTGAAGCGGGGCGGCCGCACCGCCCGGGTGGAGACCCTGGGCGGCGAGCTGGTATCCTACCGGGACGAGCGGGGGCTGGAGTACATCTGGGGGGGCGATCCAGCCTACTGGCCGGGGCGCAATCCCCTGCTGTTTCCCATTGTGGGGATGCTGAAGGAGGGAAAGATCCGCTTTGACGGCAGGGAATACGCCATGGAGCGCCACGGCTTTGCCCGGCGGCGGGAGTTCACCCCGGCGGCGCGGGGGGAGGACTGGGTGCGCCTGGAGCTGCGGGAGAGCGCCGAGACCCTGGCGCTGTATCCCTATTCCTTCCGGCTGGCGGTGGAGCAGCGGCTGACCGACACGGGCTTTTCCACGGCGGTGACGGTGGCCAACCCGGGGGAGGGGCCGTTGCCCTTCTGCCTGGGGGCCCACACCGGCTTCCGCTGTCCCCTGGAGGCGGGGGAGCGGTTCGAGGACTACGAGCTAGTGTTCCCCGAGCGGGAGAGCTGTCCCACCCTGCTGCTGCGGGACGGATTGCTGGACCGGCCGGCGGCCCTGCCCTGCCTGGAGGACACCGACACCCTGCCCCTGGACTACCGCTGGTTTGACGCGCTGGATACCCTGATCTTCGAGGGCCTGCGCTCCCGCTCCGTCACCCTGCGCAGCCGCAAAAGCGGCAGAGGGGTGCGGGTGTCCTTCGACGGCTTCCCCATGCTGGCCTTCTGGACCATGCCGGGGAAGAAGGCCCCCTACCTGTGCATTGAGCCGTGGCACGGCTGCGCCGCCGGGACGGCGGAGGGGCCGGAATTCACCGATAAAGCCCACTGCATCGTCCTGGCCCCCGGCGAGAGCCGCACCCTGGCCTACCGGGCGGACACCCTGTGAGCTAGTATTCCCGCAAAAAAGCGCGGACCGTACAACGGTCCGCGCTTTTTTTGTCAGGAGAGGCCCTCGCCCATGCCGAGGGTGAAGTACAGGATGACCACGATGACCAGAGGGGCGAGAAAGCGCACCGCGAAGGCCCAGGGCTTCTGCATCCGCCGGAGGCCGTGCTCGCCGGCGATCTCCTGCCCGGCGGCTTTGGTGCCCCACACCCAGCCCACAAAGAGGCAGAAGCACAGCGCCCCCAGAGGGATCATCAGATTGTCGGTGAACTTCTCCATCACCGCGTTCATGGGGAGCATCTGCATCCCGTTTTTGAAGTCGAACCAGGGCAGGTTGATGCCCCGCCCGGCGGACTGGGAGAGGGAGTAGCCCGCGCTGAGCAGCGCCATGGGCACCGACAGGCCGATGGCCGCCCTGGCCCGGGAGAGGTGGAATTCCTCGGTGAGAAAGGCCACCAGGCTCTCCAGGATGCTGATGGCGCTGGTGAGGGCGGCCAGGAAGAGCAGGGCGAAGAAGGCCGTGCCGAAAAAGCGGCCGCCGGGCAGCTCGGCAAACATGGCGGGCAGGCTGATGAAGGCGAAGCCGCCGCCCATGCCCAGTCCCTCCTCTCCCTGGGTGATCATCACCACCGGGACGATGGCCAGGGCGGCCATGACGGCTACCAGGGTGTCCAGCGCGCAGATCCAACCGGCGCTTTTGGCCAGGTTCTCCGACTTGGGCACGTAGGAGCCGTAGGTCACCATGATGCCCATGCCCACGGACAGGGAAAAAAAGGCCTGTCCCAATGCGCCCACCAGGGTGTCGCCGCTGAGCCTGGCGGGGTCGATTCCGAACAGGAAGCGCAGGCCCTCCCCCGCGCCGGGGCGGGTGACTGAGTAGACCACCAGGCCCGCCAGCAGCAGGAAAAGCAGGGGCATGAGCACCTTGCTCACCTTCTCAATGCCCTGGGACACGCCCCGCACCACCACCACGATGCACAGCACCAGAAAGCCCAGGCCCCACAGCAGGGGCTCCACCGGACGGGCACTGAAGGCGGAGAAGTAGTCGGCATAGGCGCCCGGCCCGGCGCCGAAGTGGGCGCCGGCGGCGTAGATCTGGACATACTTGAGCACCCAGCCCCCCACCACACAGTAGTAGGACAGGATGACAAACAGGGTGACGATGCCGATGTATCCCGCGAACCGCCACCGGGGGTTCAGAGTGCGGAAGGCCCCCACCACATTCTTCTGGGTGGCCCGGCCGATGGACAGCTCCGCCAGCATGACCGGAAAGCCCACCAGGAACACGATCAGCAGATAACACAGCAGGAAGGCGCCGCCGCCGTAGGCGCCCACCTTGCCGGGAAATTTCCAGATGTTGCCCAGGCCCACCGCAGAGCCGGCTGCGGCCAGGATGAAGCCCAAGTTGGAGGCCCACTGGTGCCTCTTTTCCGTCATAAATCCATTCCTCCTCATTCCAACAGAATCCGATCTACTATACCGCAGAATTCGTCTTTTTTCAAGGGAAATGTCCGCCCGGGGCGGACGCACCCTTTTCCGGCGCGGGAATACGATGGGAGTAGTCACGTTGAAGGGAGGCGCATTCCATGCGGAATGAACTGAATTTGTGGGTGGCGGGGGGCGATATGAGGCAGGCCAAGCTGGCCGAGCTGCTGGCCGCAGACGGGCACACGGTGCACGCCTATGCGCTGGAGCGGCTGGGCGCGCTGGACGGGGTGGAGATGGAGGAGAGCCTGGAGGGGGCCGCCCTGGCGGACTGTGTGGTGCTCCCCCTGCCGGCGGCGGGGGAGGGCAGCCTGCTCAACGCGCCCCTGTCCGGGCGGAAGCACCCCCTGGCCCTGGTGCTGGACGCTTTGCGGCCGGGGCAGGTGATCTGCGCCGGTATGGTGGGCCCCCAGACGGCGGCGCTGGCGGCGGACCGGGGACTCACACTCCACGACTACTTTGCCCGGGAGGAGCTGGCGGTGGCCAATGCGGTGCCCACCGCCTTGCCGGTAGGACACTATTCCGCCCGCCGGGAACACACAGCCCCGCCCCTGGCCATGCCGGGGGCGGGGCTGAACTGTTAGCCGGCGGAAGGCTCCTGGGCATCAGCGTAGCGGGTGTCGATGGAGGTGAAGTAGCTCTGGACAAAGGCGCGGAAGCACTGGCCCAGCTCCGTCAGGGGACGGCGCTTGTTATAGGCGATGCCCCAGTAGGCGGTGGGCGCGCCGTCGGCATACTCCCGGAACACCAGGTCGGGGTGTTTGCCCTGAAGAGAGAGCTCCTTGTACTTGACGGCGGGGACAATGGAGACACAGTTGTTGGACTCCACCAGGGAGGTGAGAAGGTCCAAGTGCCGTACGTCGTAGTCGATGATGGGAGTCAGGCCGAACTTGCTGTTCTCCGCGGCGCAGAAGGTCTCCTTGTTGACCCGGGAGCCGTCGATGGCCAGGTGTACCCCTGCCAGCTCCCGGTGGGCTACCGCAGGCAGGGCGGCCAGTGGATGCTCCCGGCGCATGAGCATGCCGAAGTTGCACGCATAGATGCGCTCATAGACCACCTCTTCCGACGGGGGCGGGAGCACCGTCATGGCCAGATCCACCTCGCACCGGTCCAGCAGACTGGTGACGTTGGGCAGGTCGGCCCGCTGGTGGATCAGGTTGACCTCGGGGTGCTCCAGCAGAAAATGCTCCAGGAGGGTGGTGTCGTCCGTCATGCAGACGATGGAGAGGGGCTCGGGCCGTCCGCTGTGTTGGTTCCGCACAGCCTGGACGCCGGCGTCCAGGAGTGAAACGGCCTGCTCCACGCTTTTCAGCAGCAGCTCGCCGTTCTGATTGAGGGCGATCTTGCCCCGCCGCCGCTCAAAGAGGGGGACGCCCACCTCCTCCTCCAACCGGGAGATGCTGGTGCTCAGATTGGGCTGGGAGACGAACAAGGTCTCGGCGGCCTTGGACATATTGCCCAGCTTGGCTACGGCGATGAAGTATCTCAACTGTGAAAGTTCCATGCCAACTTCCCTCCCGGTAAGTATATAAATTGCTTATACCGTTCTAAAGATTATATATTTTTCAAACGCGGCTGTAAAGGATATACTGGGCCTGCGTTAAAAAAATCACAAAAAGGAGAGGACGCGGAAAGGAAAGGGGCGGTTCAGGACTATACGGCGCGGCGCACTCAATTCATGAAATGACGGGCGGGCATCCGCTCCCCACTCAGGAGGATTGCGTATTATGAGAGAAAAAAGAGGATTTGGACCCTGGGGCTGGTTATTGCTGATCTTTGGGCTGCTGGTGTTTTTCAGCAATGGCGGCTTCTTTGCAGACGGAACCAACATCATTTCTCCCGCTGTGGCGGAACGGCTGAACGTGGATCAAAGCATCATCCTGACCATGAACTCCGTGGCCGGCATCGTCGGCGTGCTGATCGCCGTCGCAGCAGGGCAGGTGAACCAGCGCATCGGCCCCAGCAAAGTGGCCGCCGGCTGCCTCATTCTGGCGGGCTTGGGCCATATCGCGGCCTGCAACGCCGTCAATGTCCCCATGTACTTAATCGCCATGTGCTTTGTGGGCGGCGGCCTCAGCTCCGGCTCCTTTGTGGGTGTGGGTACTCTGGTGGCCATGTGGTTCCCCAAGAGACAGGGACAGGCCATGAGCATCGTGGCAATGGGCTCCAACTTTGGAACCATGCTCTTTGTCCCGCTGCTCAACGTCCTGGCGGGCTCGATCGGCATGCCGATGGGCTCTGTGATCTGCGGCGGCGTGGCCGCCGTGGTGGGTGTGATCGGCATGGCGCTTCTGCGCGATACCCCCAAGGAGCGGGGCCTCTATCCCGATAACGTCACCGAGGCCGAGTTCAAGGCCAACTACTCCTCCGCGCCCCCCGAGCTGGACAACTCCGGCTGGACCACCGGCAAGCTGCTGCGCACCAAGGAGACCTGGCTGTGCGCTCTGTCCACCGGCTTTCTGATGCTGGCCCAGATGGGCATCATGACCCAGCTGGTGGCCCGCAACATTGAGGTGGGCATTGCCCCCGATCTGGCGGTCAGTGTTATGAGCGCTATCGCCGTCATCGGAATTATTGGCGCCGTCATCTTCGGCCGCATCCTGTTCAGGCTGGGCATCAAGAAGGCCGGCGTGCTCACCGGCGTGCTGTATATTGTGGCCATGCTCTTCAACATCAGCGGCGTGATGCCTCTGGTGTGGGTGTCCCTGGTGGTTATCGGCTTCCTGGGCGCCGCAGCCCCCGCCCTGATGAACTCCGTCCCCGGCTCTGTGTTCGGCCGGGTGGGCTACGCCAAGGTCAACAGCGTGGTGTTCCCCCTGACCAACATCATCTTCATGTGCAACTTCGCCGTCAACGGCCTCATCAAGAAGCTGTTTAACAGCCTGAGCGTGGCTTACATCGTGTTTGCCGGGCTGGCGTTCCTTTCGATTCTGCTGATTCTCGCCCTGCAGGATCACAAGTATGACCAGGATTACATGGCCGCGCACAAGCAGTAAGCGGCCGGGCCCATAAATAGTCAATCTTTAGAAGGAGGTAAACGCAATGAGCAAGAAGTCCCTTGTGGCGCTGGCTCATGGCCTGGACGTGCAGGAGAATGTCACCCGCGTCTTTGACATGATGGGCGGCGCTGCCAAAATGATCGAGCCCAACTCCACCGTTGTGCTCAAGCCAAACGCGGGGCACGCGGCTCCCCCGGAGTTCGCCGTGTGCACCCACCCCGAGACCGTCCGCGCCGTCATCCATGAGGTAAAAAAGGCCAACCCCAAGCGCATTGTCATCGCCGAGGCCGCCGCCGTGGGCTGCGACACCGACGAGTGCTATGAGGCCTGCGGCATCGCCGCCGTCGCCCGGGAGGAGGGCGTCGAGCTGGTGGACATCAAGAAGGACAAGGATCTCATCAATGTAGCCGTGCGGGGCTACCGCTCCAACATCAGCCACGTCAAGCTGCCCCGCCTGCTGCTGGAGGCCGAGCACATCATCAACCTGCCCATCCTCAAGGCCCACGCCAGCATGGTGTTCTCCGGCGCGCTGAAGAACATCAAGGGCGTGGTGCAGGATCAGGTCCATGTTCAGATGCACCAGCAGAACCTGACCATGGCCATGATGGACGTGTGGTGGGCCTGCCGCGCCGACATCAACATCATGGACGTGATGCACGCCGCCAGCGGCTACTCTCCCCACACCCCCGTGCCCATCGAGGTGGACTGCATCATGGGCTCCTATGACCCCGTGGCGCTGGACCGCATCGCCTGCGAGCTGGTGGGCATTGATCCCGACGGCGTGGACTACTTCCGCGTGGCCCAGGAGGCCGGCCTGGGCACCACCAACCGCGACGACATCGAGGTGGTGGGCGACAAGGTGGCCGACTGCTACAAGAAGATGTGGGTCCCCTACCTGGAGGACATCCGCAACCGCTGGCCCGAGTATGAGGTCCACTGTGAGGGCGCCTGCTCCAGCTGTCAGGCCCTGCTGACCCTCAACATGGAGACGCTGAAGGCCATCGGCGTCTATGATGACAACACCGACATGGTGGTGGTGGCCGGCGGCCGGAACACCCTTTCCCCCGATACCCCGGACGAGAAGATCCTGCTCCACGGCAACTGCGCCCGCAAGCACCTGAAGGAGCATCCCAACGCCTTCTTCCTCCAGGGGTGCCCCCCTGGAGAGGGCTCCCTCTACATGTCCGTGCTGCGCAAGGAGGCCATGACCGGCAAGCCCGAGCAGATGCACTGGATCCGCGAGCGGATGGAGATCGACGCCCCCGCTTGGCGCTCCTACGTGGAAAAAGAGGCGGAGAAGTTCTATGGATCAGACGATAAGTAAGGGCTTTGTCTTTCTGGAAAACGCCCCAGAGCTGATGCGCCTGCTGGAGGACATCTTCACCGACGACTTCATGCAGGAGTATACCCGCTTTGAGAGCTTTGAGGGCTTCCGGTATTCCAGCGCCGTGATGGTCAACTGGAAGGCGGATACCCTGATCTACGCCCCGCCGCTGCTGGACGCCTTTGTGAAAGAGAGCACCGACTTCGCCACCTGGGACGAGATGGTGCGCTCCGCCACCGGCCTGCGCTACCGCAGATAACGCCTGTCCGCGGCTTTTCAGCACAGCCTGCGAGACCCCTCCGGGCCTCTACCGGACGACCCTTCGGAATGCTGAACCAGAACGAGGCCGCCAGACGCTTGTCCCCACAACGCCTGGCGGCTCGCCATATCCCGGCTGGGGCGGAGCAACGCCCCGCCGGGACACCTGCCACCCCGGCAATAAGGAGATATGTCATTATGAAGGTTGCAGATATCAAGCGCGCCGCCTGCGTGGGCGGCGGCGTGATCGGCTCCAGCTGGGCCATCCAGTTCGCCATGCGCGGGCTGGCCGTGACCCTGTACGACATCAACGACGAACAGCTCAAAAGGAGCGAGGCCCAGATGCACAAGAGCCTGGACGCTCTGGAGCAATTTAACGCCATTACCCCGGAGCGCCGGGGGGAGATCGTGGCGGCCATCCGCCTGACCACCTCCATGGAGGAGGCCGTGGCGGACGCCCAGTTCATCCAGGAGAGCGGCCCGGAGCGCCTGGAGATCAAGCAGTCCATTCTGGCCCAGGTGGAAGCCTGCGCCGCGGCGGACGCCCTCTACGCCAGCTCCACCTCCGGCCTGCTCATCTCCGACATTGCCGCCAAGGCGGCCCACCCGGAGCGCTGCGTGGGGGCCCACCCCTACAATCCGCCCCACCTCATCCCCCTGGTGGAGCTGACCTCTGGCGACAAGACCGACCCCGCCCTGCTCCGGCTGGCCTACGACTTCTACCAGTCCATCGGCAAGGAGGCCGTCCTCCTGCGCCGGGAGTGCCCCGGCTTCATCGCCAACCGGCTCCAGCTGGCCCTCTACCGGGAGGTACAGGATCTGGTGATGCGGGGGGTGTGCTCCGTGGAGGACGCGGACAAGGCCCTGGTCTACGGCCCCGGCCTGCGCTGGGCCATCTTCGGCCACAACATGATCATGCAGCTGGGCAACCCCGGCGGCCTGACCGGCATGGTGAATATGCTGGGCAACTCCGGCGACCGCTGGCTGGCCGACATGGCCTCCTGGACCCACCAGCCCGACAACTGGGCCGAGGTGGCCCAGCCCGGCGTGGATGAGGAGATGAAGCACTTCCCCGACCACATCGGCCACACCAACGAGGCGTGCGCGGCCTACCGCGACCAGATGCTCATTGAGCTGCTCAAGCTCCACAAGAAGCTGTAAAGGAGGAAACCGGGTGACCGCCAATACGACCGCATCCGTCCGGGCCTTCGCCGACCGCCGCTGGCTGTGCCTGATTTCCGCCATGGTGATCTGCGTGTGCGCCGGCTTCGGCTACGCCTGGAGCGTGCTCCAGACCCCCATCATCGCCCGGTTTGGCTGGGCCGACTCCGGGGTGGCCCTGGCCTACACCATCACGGTGGTGTGCTCCACCATGGCCCCCCTCCTCTTCGGCGGGCTAATCCGCCGCATGTCCAGCCGCCTTTGCGTGGCCGTGGGGGCCGTCCTCTTTGGCGCCGGCCTCTTCGCCGCCGGCCTGATGAGCCAGCTCTGGCAGCTCTACCTGTTCTACGGCGTGATTTCCGGCCTGGGGGTGGGCTTCATCTATCCCAGCATGATGGCCTATGTGGTGCGCCTCTTTCCCGACCGCTCCGGCATGGCCTCCGGCCTGGGCACCGCTGCCTACGGCTCCGGCGCCATCCTGTGGGCCCCCACCGCCGCCGCGCTGATGGAGAAGGTGGGCCTGGGCAGCGCCTTCCGGGTGCTGGGGGTGCTCTTCGCCGCGGTGATTCTGCTGGGCTCCCTGCTGCTGGCCGAGCCGCCGGAGGGATTCCACGCCGCCATGGCCCCCGCCGCCAGCGGCGGGCAGGGGAGCGGCGCCGACCTGAACCGGGGACAGATGGTGCGCACCGGGGCCTTCTACCGGATGGTGGCGGTATTTACCTGCGGCCTGGTGGCCGGGGTGATCGTCATCAGCCAGGCATCCCCCATCCTCCAGCAGACCCTGGGCTACGCCCCCGCCCGGGCCGCCCTCTTCGTCAGCGTGTTCTCCGCCTGCAACATGGCCGGCCGCTTCGTGTGGGGCAGCCTCTCCGACCGGCTGGGCCTGGTTAACACCGCCGGGGCGGTGTTCCTGCTGTGCATCCTGTCCATGGCCGCCCTGGCCGTGACGGGGACGGAGGGGCTGGTGCTCCTCTTCATGGGGGTGGCCGCCTCCTGCTACGGCGGACTGGCCTCCCTCCTCACCCCCCTCACCGCCCGCATGTTCGGCCCCCGCTACATTACGGAGAACTACGGCGTCATGTACGTGGTGTTCGGCCTGGCCAGCCTCATCGGCCCCAGCCTGGCCACCACCTTCAAGACCGCGGGAGGCGGCAGCTACACCGGCGCCTATGTGACCGCCGCGGTGCTGGCCGTCATCGGCCTGGCGCTCTCCCGCTTCCTGAAAGCCCCGTCCCGCAAAGGAGAATGATATGGAACTGAGTAAAGTGAGAACGGCCGAGGAGATCATCGCCCGGTTCAAGGATGGGCAGATCATCGCCATCGGCGGACAGACCAACCAGTACATGCCCGACCGCCTGATCGACTGCGTGCTGGAGAGCGGCGCCAGGCATCTGACCATCTACTCCATCGACTCCAGCGACCCGGGCCACGGCGTCAGCCTGCTGGTGGAGGCCGGCCGGGTGGACGCCATGATCACCACCCACGTGGGCACCAACCCCCTGACCAACGCCAAAATCCAGTCCGGGGCGCTGAAGGCGGAATTCAACCCCATGGGCACCTTCATCGAGCGCATCCGCTGCGGCGGCGCGGGGCTGGGCGGCGTGCTCACCAAAACCGGCCTGGGCACCGTGGTGGAGGAGGGCAAACAGATCATTGAGGTCAATGGCGAGAGCTATCTGCTGGAGACCGCCCTCCGCGCCGACATCGCCCTCACCCGCTGCCGCCGGGCCGACCCCCTGGGCAACCTGGCCTACAGCGGCAGCAGCGGCCACGCCTCCCACCCGGTGATCGCCACCTGTGGCGCGCTGTCCATCGTGGAGTGCGACCACTTCTGCGACCTGGGGGAGCTCGGCCCCGACAAGATCAAGGTGCCCGGCATGTTCGTGGACATGATTCTGGCGTAAGGAGGCGGGACAATGGACAACAGAAACTTTATCGCCAAGCGGGCGGCCGCCTATTTCCGGCCCGGCGACGTGGTCAACCTGGGCATCGGCATCCCAAGCCTCTGCGGCAGCTACGCCGTGGACGGCGTACTCTTCCAGAGCGAGAACGGCTTCATCGGCATCGGCCCCACGGTGCAGGAGGGACTGATGAAAAACGAGCGCTTCGTCAATGCGGGCGGAGTGCCCTTCGTCCCCGTGCCGGGGAGCAGCGCCTTCGATGTGGCCATGTCCTTCAACGTCATCCGCTGCGGACGTCTCGCCGCCACGGTGCTGGGCGGACTCCAGGTGTCGGCACAGGGGGATCTGGCTAACTGGGCCACCCCCGGCCGGGCCTTCGGCATGGGGGGCGCCATGGATCTGTGCAACGGCGCCCGGAAGGTCATTGTGGCCATGGAGCTGGTGGCCAAGGACGGCTCCCCTAAGGTGGTCAGCCGGTGTACCCTGCCCCTCACCGCTGTAAAGTGCGTCAACCACATCGTCACCGACCGCTGCGTCATCGACGTGACGGAGGAGGGGCTGGTCCTCTCCGAGATCCGGAAGGGCCACACCGTGGAGGAGATCCAGGCCGCGGTGGAGCCCGTGCTCCTGGTGTCCCCCGACTTGAAGGAAATGGAGGAAGATTGATATGGCAAAACCGCTGAGCAAGACGGTCGTGGTGGCCTATGGCCGCTCCGCCGTGGCCAAGTCTGGCAAGAAGGGCGCCCTGCGCAATCTGCACCCCATCGACATGGGCGGGCTGGTGCTCAAGGGCGTGATGGAGAAAATCCCCAAGTTGGACCCCGCCCTGGTGGAGGATGTGATTCTGGGCTGCGCCATCCCGGAGGCCAAGCAGGGCCTCAACCCCGCCCGGCTGGTGGCCGCCCGGGCCGGCCTGCCCTACACCGCCTGCGGCCTTACCGTGGACCGCTTCTGTTCATCCTCTCTCCAGGCCGTGGCCCTGGCCGCCTGGCAGATCGAGGCCGGACAGGCCGACTGCATCGTGGCCGGAGGTATCGAGTCCATGACCGCCCTGCCCATGACCCTGGACCGCAGCGGCGACATGGACCCCTGGCTGCTGGAGCACGACCCCGCCCAGTACATCTCCAACGGCGAGACCGCCGAGAACGTGGCGGAGAAGTACAACGTCACCCGGGAGGAGATGGACCGCCTGGCTCTGGAGAGCCACCGAAAGGCGGCCGCCGCCCAGGACGCGGGGTATTTTGACGAGCAGATCATCCCCCTGCCCGGCGTGGACGCCGAGGGCAACGAGATCGTCTTTGACAAGGACCAGGGTATCCGCCGTGACACCACCCTGGAAAAGATGGCGTCCATGAAGCCCTGCTTCCGGGAGAACGGCCGGGTCACCGCCGCCACCTCCTCCCAGACCAGCGACGGCGCGGCTTTCCTGGTGCTGATGAGCCGGGACAAGGCCGCCGAGATGGGCATCCGGCCCCTGGCCTCTTTCCTGGGCTTCTGTGTGGGCGGCCTGGATCCGGCCTACATGGGCCTGGGCCCCATCTACGCCGCGCCCAAGGTGCTGGAGTACACCGGCCTGACCATGGACGACATGGACGTGATTGAGCTCAACGAGGCCTTTGCCGCCCAGGTCAGCCCCTGCATCAGGGAGCTGGGCATGGATCCCGCCAGGGTCAACCCCAACGGCGGCGCCATGGCCCTGGGCCACCCCCTGGGTGCTACCGGCGCGGTGCTGAGCTGCAAGGCCATCTCGGAGCTGCGCCGCACCGGCGGCAAGTATGCTATGGTTACCATGTGTATCGCCGGCGGCATGGGCGCGGCAGGCATTTTCCAGACAGAGTAGACGGCCTTATTCTGCCCGTTTGTGAGGAGGTGAAAAAGAAGAGGGCACGGAAAAAGTAAATAAATAGAGAGGAGAAGATTTTAATGTCAGCTAGCGTACTAGTTTCCTTGATGGTGGTCATCATTGCTTTCGTGCTGTTTTTCTTTCTCAGTTTCCGTGGCGTCAACCTGTTTCTGACCGTCTTTGCCTGCACTGTGCTGGTGTGCCTGTGCACCCCGGACGGCCTGACCTCCATCTTCACCACGTTCCTGCCCTCCATGGGCAACATGTTTCAGCAGTTCTTCCTGCTCTACACCATCGGCGGCGCGTTCGGCTTCTGTCTGATGGAGAGTGGCCTGGGCGATGCCATGGCCACCCACATGATCAAAATCTTCGGTGAGAAGTGGATCGCCGTGGCCCTATTCGTCATCACCTGCCTGATGATGGCCGCCGGCGTGGCCTCCTACCAGTACGCTGTCCTGGCCATCTCCCTGCCCGTACTGAAAAAGCTGAATATGTCCCGGAAGGTGGCCCTGGCGGCCATGTCCGCCGGCGCCGGCTCTGTGGCCTACGGTACCCTCATTGGCATGCCAAACGCCCTGAACATCGCCCCAACCACCTACCTGGGCACCACCACCATGGCCGGTCCCGTCATCAGCCTGGTGTGTACCGCCTTTTCCGTGGCGTTCATCGTGGGCTACCTGATTCTCCTGAGCAAGCGCCTGAAGGCCAGGGGGGAGGGCTTTGTGACCTACGAGGACGACCCTAAAAACGATAAGGACGAGGCATCCCTGCCCCCCGCCTGGAAGGGATACCTCTGCGTGGCGGCCATCATCGGCCTGAGCCTGCTGTTCCAGTGGTTCGGCATCACCGCCATCCAGGCCACGACCTACGCTCAGGTGCTCTCCATCGCCCTGCTTTTCCTGCTGGTGGGCCGCAAGGGGCTGGCCCATCCCTTCCAGACCTGCGTGCGCGGCATTCAGGGCTCTCTGATCCCTGTCGTCTTTATTTCCATCGTGGTGGGCTACGGCACCGCCGTGCAGGCCACCCCGGTGTTCGGCTGGCTGGTGGAGCAGGTGCTCTCCCTGGATATGAACCCCTACCTGCTCACCTTTGTGGCGGTCAACCTGCTGGCCGGTATGACGGCCAACGGCACCGGCGGCGTGACCCTGTTTATGGAGAATTTCGGCGCCACGATTCTTGGCAACCCCGCCATCAATGTGGGAGCTCTGCACCGCATCGCCGCCATCTCCGGTGCGGGCTTTGACTCCCTGCCCCACAACGGGGCCATTGCCTTCCAGCTATCCGTGTTCAAGCTCTCCTATAAGGACGGCTACTTCCAGCAGTTCATGATGAGCGTGCTGGTCAACCTGCTGGCGGGGCTGCTGGCTGTGCTTATGGCGGTCGTGCTCTTCTGAAAGTGAAAAATCAATCCAATCCGTATATCAAATGAAATTTGGAGGTATGCATTATGGGAAAACCTATGGCCGATTATGTCAAGCTCCCCGAGCTGGAGGAGTACAAGGAGTGGTTCAAGGACTTCGCGGATCTGTACCGGGAGGACGGCATCCTTCAGGTAACCTGGAAGACCCTGGACGGTCCCATGCACCACAGCGGCATGTCCCACCGCGCCATCAGCCAACTGGTCCGCGTGCTGAGCCTGGACTACAAGAACGAGATCATCATCTTCACCCACATCGGCGACCACTGGATGACCGAGTCCGACCCCAACGGCTGGGAGACTTACTCCGAGCTGCCCACCCAGCGGTTCCAGCACCAGTATTTTGACGACACCAACCTCATCAAGAACATGGTGTTCGACCTGGACGTGCCCACCATCGGCGCCATCCCCGGCTCCGGCTTCCACTGGGACTCCGCCATGCTCAGCGACATCACCATCTGCTCCGAGGATACCTGGATGGAGGTGCCCCACGCCCACGGCGGCCTGGTGCCCGGCGACGGCATGGGCCTGATGGCCCAGCACTACTTCGGCACCAAGCGGGGCAACTACTACATGATGACCGCACGCCAGTGGACCGCCCAGCAGATGCTGGACTGGGGCATGGTCAGCGAGGTGGTACCCAAGGATCAGGTCATGGCCCGCGCCTGGGAGATCGCCCGCATGTGGAAGACGATGCCCTATGAGAACCGCACCATCATGTCCAACCTGGCCAAGCGGCCGCTGAAGAAGCTGCTGGTGGAGGATCTGAAGCTGCACACCGTCAGCGAGCAGTACGGCTCCCTGCTGCGCATCGCCGCCGGCGACATGGGCGACCGCAACGCCGCACAGCAGGATGAGAAGTACATCAGCCAGACCAACGACTGGCGCTACACCTTCCCCCACATGCAGCAGGCACCCACCCGTGAGAGCTGGGCCGCCTTCCGCACCGAGCCCATCGAGTGGTTCAAGAAGGTGGAGGCCGGCGAGGCGGTCAACCCCTGCGACCCCACCCGCCCCGTGAAGCCCTACCGCCCCGATGGCGAGTAAGGCACTGTATGGAATCAGGAGGTAGTTACCATGGGAAAACCAATGGCGGATTACGTCAAGCTGCCCGAGTTTGACGAGTACAAGGAGTGGTTCAGGGACTTCGCCGACCTCAAGCGGGAGGACGGCATCGTGCAGGTGACCTGGAAGACCCTGGACGGCCCCATGCACCACAGCGGCATGTCCCACCGGGCCATGAGCCAGCTCACCCGCTGGCTGAGCCTGGACTTCAAAAACGAGATCATCATTTACACCCACATCGGCGACAACTGGATGATCGAGTCCGACGCCAACGGCTGGGAGACTTACTCCGAGCTGCCCACCCAGCGGTTCCAGCACCAGTATTTTGACGACACCAACCTCATCAAGAACATGGTGTTCGACCTGGACGTGCCCACCATCGGCGCCATCCCCGGCTCCGGCTTCCACTGGGACTCCGCCATGCTCAGCGACATCACCATCTGCTCCGAGGATACCTGGATGGAGGTGCCCCACGCCCACGGCGGCCTGGTGCCCGGCGACGGCATGGGCCTGATGGCCCAGCACTACTTCGGCACCAAGCGGGGCAACTACTACATGATGACCGCACGCCAGTGGACCGCCCAGCAGATGCTGGACTGGGGCATGGTCAGCGAGGTGGTACCCAAGGATCAGGTCATGGCCCGCGCCTGGGAGATCGCCCGCATGTGGAAGACGATGCCCTATGAGAACCGCACCATCATGTCCAACCTGGCCAAGCGGCCGCTGAAGAAGCTGCTGGTGGAGGATCTGAAGCTGCACACCGTCAGCGAGCAGTACGGCTCCCTGCTGCGCATCGCCGCCGGGGATCTGGGCGACGAGCACTCCGCCCAGCAGGATGAGAAGTACATCAGCCGCGTCAACGACTGGCGCTACGCCACCCGAGACATGGAGGAGCCCCAGACCGCCGAATCCTGGCGCACCATGCCCCTCAAGGCCGCCGAGTGGTGGAAGAAGGTGGAGGCCGGTGAGATTGAGAACCCCTATGTCTTCGAGCACAGCAACGAGCCGGAGGACTACGAGTTTTAATTCCAAAGCGCGGAAGAAGGGGCGGCCGGTACGTCCCTTCTTCCTGTGCATTGCTTATAAAGGAGTGTCACAGCTATGGCAAAGACCATCATCACCGCCGCGCTGACCGGCGCGGTCACCCCCGCGGGCTACAAGATCCCCGAGACGCCCCAGCAGATCGCCGACGAGGCCTACGACGCCTGGAAGCTGGGCGCCGCCGTAGTGCACCTGCACATGCGGGCCGACGACGGCCTGGGCGCCATGGACAAGGAGAAGTTCCGCGAGACCATCAAGCTCATCCGCAGCCACAAGGACTGCGACGTGATCATCAACTGCACCTCCTCCGGCGCCTCCCCGGAGCACCCCGCCACCGACGACGAGCGCATGGCCCACCACAGGGAGCTGTCCGGCATCGAGATGGGCTCCTACGACGCGGGCTCCTTCAACTGGATGCCCGGCGGCGTGTTCGTCAACTCCCCCCAGTTCCTCCAGAAGCTGGGCGATCTTTACATGGAGAAGGGCATCAAGCCGGAGCTGGAGATCTTTGACGCTGGCATGCTGGGCGTGGCCAACTACTTTGTAAAGAAGGGCCATCTGCCCACCCCCTGCCACTACCAGTTCTGCCTGGGTGTGCTGGGCGGCATGCCCGCCACGGTGGAGAACCTGCTCTACCTGGTGCAGCACATCCCCGCCGGTTCCACCTGGTCGGCCTTCGGCGTGGGCAAGGGCCACCTGCCCATCCTGTTCGCCTCCCTGGCCCTGGGCGGCCACATCCGCGTGGGCATGGAGGACAACGTGGTGTATGAGGTGAAGGAGAACGGCGAGAAGGTCATGGCCACCAACCACATGCTGGTGGAGCGGGCCGTCAACGCCGTCAAGGCCTTCGGCAATACCCCCGCCACCCCCGACGAGGCCCGCCGGATGCTGGGCATCCCCGCCTTCGACGGCGGCCGGGTGCGCGCCGCCCTGGGCATTGACTAACTGAATTTCCTGGCCCCAGCGGCGGCAGGAGCGGACGCTCCTGCCGCCGCTTTGTTTTCCACACATTTCAGGCAGACGGGGGAAAACCCGCGCATAGAGTAGGTGGAAAGGGGGCATGGAAGGATGGAACATGCGCTGCGGGTGGCGGCCTACTGCCGGGTATCCACGGAAAAGGAGGATCAGCTTCACTCCCTGGCGGCCCAGCAGGCCTACTTTGAGGGGTACATCGCCCGGCACGGCTGGGGG
>ERZ836939.1372-NODE-1372-length-28274-cov-14.493320_pt1 | contig 28274 bp, 24 predicted proteins | sample MGYA00519912_ERZ836939 | MGnify/ENA primary metagenome ERZ836939 (study PRJEB31850, sample SAMEA3708810) | human gut metagenome | biome: human gut; feature: human-associated habitat; material: faeces | place: China | collected 2014 ...
TCGCACGTTATCACATTGCCAGCCAAGATGTACGCTCAATCTCTGCCAGACTACACATTGTTCCAACAGATAGACTTGTTTGTAGTTCAGTTCCTTGTGAGCTTCGCCATACTGTTTGACATACTCTAAGGATAACGCCACATCTGAAATCTGGTCGGCACTCATGCGTGAGCTTGCGTCAGCTCTGGTCTTGTAGCCGTTCTTAAAATCTGTATTGATGTCGATACAATAGGCAGTTTCGCCCTCGACTTTCATATAGCCCTCATTGAATGTCGAACCGATAGAACCGTCATTCATTACTTTTTCAATGATACCGACACGCTCTGCACTTTCCGTCCAGTATTGCTTACTTTCTGCATGGACGGGTGTAGTCGGTAAAGCAGTAACGACAGTTGCAAGAGCTAAGAAGCCCGTACACAATCGTTTTAACATCTTTTTCATAAATCTAATGCTCCTTTCATTTTGGGTAATAAAATAGCCGTCCAATAAGAACGGCTGGAAATAGAAAAGGAACGTCATTTTAGGCGTTCCATAATCTATAAAATATTCAATTTTTTATACTGATGTGTTGCTCATCAAAATCTCAAATCAAGGTTATTTGACACCAATTTTGACACCAAATTTTTGTATATTGACGATTTTTGATGAAATGTGATAAATTCATAAAACCCGTAAAAAGCCTGTAAATAAGCACTTTACGGCACTCTATGAACTAAGACAAAAGCTACGCTGTAATAACAAGAGGTGAGTGCTAATTTTTTGAGATTTTTTTTTGCACCAGCTTTTAAGATTGCTTGTATGTCTTTTCTATTTATTCCAATCATAAAGAATCCTTTCGATTTTACAAATGTCGCAGATTCACACGATATTCTTTTAAAGACGCTTCATCGGCATTGGAAATCTGATATTCCAAATGCTTAATCAATTTCTTCTTTCCAGTTTCCCTTTTGAAGCTCATACTGTGAGATTTGTGTCATTTTCGACTTGTTATCCAGATATTTCTCCAGTTCGATTTCTCCCATAACTCTGTCAAAAGTCAGCACTGGATCACAGATGTCCAGATAATCTTGAATTAGCATTGGCAAAATTTTTTTCGGGACTGTTCTTTTTTCACAGCCCCTCAGCTACAGTTTTTTTACTCTCTAAAACAGAATTTACAGGATATTTTTTATACAAAAAAAGAACCTCACTGGTCGTTATTCCTGTTGTTCTGGCATATTCCTTTGATGTAATCTGTCTGCCCTGTCTCCATTTCCGATAGACATACTCCAGAAGGTCTTCTTCCAGTTCTCCTCTGGCTTTTGCAGTATCAATATTTCTGTTTTCTGTTTTTTTATCCGCCATTACTTCACTCTCTGTGTTCTTGTTTTCCTCTTTTGCTTCTGGTCAGTTACTTCAAACCATGGTTTTCCCCATTATATTGTTCTTTTTTAAGTTTGTCAATGCATTTTACCTGTTAATCATCCGTTTCCTTTAATTTTGTCTGGTCTGTTGTCTGGGTATCGATACATACCGCATGAACAGCAAACCGTTTGCTGTATCCATTCCCGGTACAGGTGGACAACGTCAGGATCTTGTTCGTTGACTTTGGTCTGATCCCGGTATCAAAATCCGAGTCTTTTACCATCTCGTCAATAAACGTCTGGTATTCTTCCCCCGGCTGATAACCGACTTTATATACATTGCCGCCATTCACCGCATCCTCATAGGAGAAGATCTGATAGCGGTAGGCAGTGCTTTCGGTATAGACCGTAAAGTACTGGTTCTTTTTCCAGAAGCCTTCATCCTTGTATTTCTTCAGACTGCCGAACATACTGCCATTTGCCATTGTTCATGTTGTGTCCGTAAATGATGTTATAAAGGTCGGAAAAATCTGACTGATTCAGTCCTTCCAGAAAGCTACTTCCGGCGATATGCTTATTGCCATGGATATCTTTGCGCAGATATTTTTCGTTGTCCCCGGAGTGCACGATAGGATAGTTGATACCAAGCTCATTCTGATCGTCGAACCGTATCCAGCCGATGCCGTCCGGGTTTTCTGTTTTTAACTGGTCAAATTCGACTTTAATGTCGGTGCTCCACCAGTCTTTTTTCTTCTGCTTCCCGTCATCTGGTTCGGATTCATCACTGACATATTCTTCGGCAAGTTTTTCATAATCTTTCGTCGACTGCCATCGATCAATATACGGCGGCAGAATATTCCACAATGCCACACCTATCAGAATTACAGCCAGAAAAATCCATATCAGCCATCTATAAGAATTCTTTTTCCTCATGTCACGCTCCCGCTCTTGTTAGCTCTATCAAACTGCTATTGTCATTATGGAATGCACCGCCAGAAATGTCAATCCTTTTCTTCGCACTGTTTATCCATTGGAACTGCCAGCCAGTGTTTCTGATTCATGTACTTTGCCGGAGCAAGGTGATACATTTCGATATAATTGCTTATCATATCCGACTCTGCCTGAACTTCCATGATTAACATTGCAGATTCTGAATTTCATCTCTGGTTGGCATTACACGCAGTGCCCCTTTTCTTGTTGTAATCACAGATGCTGCCGCATTTGCAAAAGTCAGCATTTCCTTCAGGTTTTCTTCCTCTAAACCTTCCATTCCGTGTTCACAGATATAATGTAATACACAACCACAAAATGTATCTCCTGCTCCTGTCGTCTCAATTGTATTCTTCTGAAGGAACGGTTTTACTTCTACCATCGTTCCGTTATAGTATGCACGACTTCCTTCTTTTCCCATAGATACAAGGATCAGCGGAATCTGATATCTTTCTCTAATCCAATTTACCCCTGCCGTATAGTCTTCTTCACCTGTCAGCCATTGGATTTCATTGTCTGAAATTTTCAGAATCTGACAATGTGCTAATCCATACAATACCTGTTCCTTTGCCTCATCCAAAGAGTTCCAAAGTGGTGGACGTAAGTTCGGATCAAAGGAAATAACTGCACCGGATTCTTCTGCAATACGGATTGCTTCTTTTGTTGCTTCGCGCACTCCTCCATGTGTCATGGACAACGTTCCGAAATGGAAGATTTTTGTTTCTTTAATAAGTTCTGCCTGAACCTCTTCTTTATTCAGCATCATATCCGCTCCCGGATTACGATAAAACGAAAAATCTCTGTCTCCATCCGGATAAGTATGTACCATAGCAAGTGTCGTATGGATTTCCTTATCTGTACATAATCCACCTGCATCAATCCCTGCTTCTGTTATCGCATCTCTCAGCTGTTCTCCGAAAAAGTCTTCCCCTACTTTTCCGATAAATGCCGTCTTATGTCCGAGTTTCGTCAGCATTGCAAGTACATTGCATGGCGCTCCTCCCGGATTTGCCTCAAAAAGTGGATTTCCCTGATTACTTTTTCCATTTTCTGTGAAATCAATTAACAATTCTCCAAGTGCCACTACATCATATTTTTTCATTATATTCTCCATTCTGCCTCCAAAAATGACATTGCTTTTTCCATAAAATTCCTATTTTTTCACGCACCATCTGTACTGATAAGGATTCATCCATACCGAATTTATTTCCAGTTTTTCTCCTGTAAATAAATCCTCATATTCACCTTCCAGACAATTCAGCCATGCATTCTGTCCATATTCTGAAAAATTAGCCAGACAGATTAATTCTTCATTTCCTGCTGTTCTTCTAATCGCAAAAACCGCATAATTTCCTGTATCCCAGGTAGAAATACCGGCAGTTTCTCCAAAGCAATTTTCCTGACGCCGTATTTCTTCCATCTGCTTCAGACCATTCCAGATGTCGTACTGTACTGTACCCGCTTTTTTTCTCTTGTCTGCATTGTCCCACTGGAACGGACTGCGGTGCAAATACCTGCTATCCGCAGCAGTATCTGGATTTTTCTTATAATCATAATCATTTACCTGACCGATCTCGTCCCCGGATGAAAGCATTACAAATCCTTCCATACTCATACATGCCGCATGCATCATGAGCACTCTTTGGATTCCTTGTTTCACCTGTTCTAAATCCCCTTCAAATCCACCTTTTTCAATTCCGCACAAACTCGCAGTTGTTCCACAGCTTCTGGCATCTTTCGTCGCTGGATCGTAATTATATAATTCTCCTCGCGCAAAGCTATATGGATAAGTACCTTCAAAGAAATGATACAAATATTCTTTGTGCCGGATTGGGTTTATTTCCAGCTTTTTCTCCTGTTCTTCATCCAGTCCCCAGCCAATATCATCATGACAGCGAAGGTAATTGACAAAATAGCAGTTCTTCGGAAGGCTGTGGATCACATCCATCTGATGCTTCAACATCCTTGTGTCTCTCGTAGCCAGTGCTGCCCACAAATTTACCATGCTGGAAACTCCATATAACATATGACATTCCGGTTCACTCTCTGTTCCAAAATAAACCGGCAGTTCTTTTGGTTCCATAACAACCTCACCTTTCAGGATCACAGCCGGGCAGATCATTTCAACAATGATACGCAGCATCCGGACAATACTATGAACCTGGGGAAGATTTCTGCAGCTTGTTCCTAATTCTTTCCAGATATAAGGAACTGCATCAATACGAAACACTTCTACTCCAAGATTTGCCAGATACAGGATATTCCCAATCATTTCATTAAATACTTTCGGATTATGATAATTCAAATCCCATTGATAAGTATAAAATGTTGTCAGTACATGCCTGTGCATCTCTTCACACCATGTAAAATTTCCCGGAGCGGTTTCCGGAAACACTTGCGGCATAGTCTTTTCAAATTGATCCGGAATTTCTCGCGTCTCATAGCACTGATAGCGATCCATATATTCCTGTTCGCCTCTCTTGGCTCGTATCGCCCACTCATGTGTATCTGCCGTATGATTCATAACTACATCCAGACATAAGCTGATGCCACGCTTTCTCAGCTCTTTTGTCAGTCTTTTTAACTCTTCGTTTGTTCCTATTTCCGAATCGACCTGCTTAAAATCTTCCACCGCATACCCACCGTCATTATATGGATGAGGCATCTTTAAAAGCGGCATCAAATGAAGATAGGTAATCTTCTGCTCTGACAGATAATCCAAGTGTTCTATCACACCTTTTAATCCCCCCGCAAACAGCTTCGGATACATCGTCATTCCAAGCATATTTCTGTTGCGATACCAGTTTGGTTCTTTCTCTCTTCTACCGTCTAATCTCCTAAGCTCCGCCGATCTGTCCTGATAAGCCCCTTCCAACATCTGCATTAGTTCTTCATAACATTGTTCATTGTGATATAACTGCAGATATTTTTCATGCAGTTCCTTCTCATATCTTTTTCTTCTTTCCTCTATCATCAATACTCTATGCTCCTATACTACAAAGGGGATTCCCGTTCCAGGAATCCCCCTATCATTATCCATACGTCTTCAAACTCCATGTAAGTTTTATCATGTATTTCCTAAACCAGATCGTATTTCACTACATCGATTTTAGCTGCACCTTCAGCAAAAAATGAAATTCCTTTTGCCTCTTGTTCTGTAAATAGGACAGCCGACATAACCTGCTCGCCATCATTAATAAATATTTCTGCGCTAAATCTATCCAAAATCATACGAAGCTTTAATTTATCGGCATCTCCATTTACCCGGCATCTTCTCTGATGAACCAATGCTCGTGCACTTCCTGAAAATTTTCTATCAATTTTCAGGACAGACTCATCCGGGCGGAAACTCAGTTCTGTATGAAACTTCTCATTCTGTGCAAAGCGTAATGCAAATTTTTTATAGACATTCCCCTTATCTTCCGGACGTATCACAAGTTCCATGTCTATGGTTCGTCCTTCGATTTTATCTAATGTGATTATATCATTATTTATTACCACATTGTTGTACTCAACTCTGTTTTTACGCATTGCATCAAGTTCTTTGACTGGAGTTTGGTAAAGTCTTCCATTTTTTACAGACAATTCTCTCGGCAGACTCATTTGTGCAAACCACTTCGAATCGTTATCACGATGAGCTAGTGTATCCCAGTTCTGCATCCAACCAATCATAATTCTCCTGCCATCTGGGGCTTCCAACGTCTGCATTGCATAAAAATCAATTCCATAATCCACAGATTGCGTAAACTGCTCTTTTAAGGTATATGTATCTTTGTCCATTTCTCCTATGATACATAAAGTACCGTTTCCATTATGAAATTCGAAGCCTTCCGGCAACATATCCTGTGGACTGGTCAAAAGAACGTGTTTTCCATCCAGTTCAAAGAAGTCCGGACATTCCCACATCTTTCCAAAACGTTTCTTATTTTCTGCAAGGATGCTGACAAATCCCCACTCAAATCCATCCTTGCTTCTATAAAGAAGAATCTGTCCACTTCCGTCTGCCGGTCTGCTTCCGATAACACAATAGAAGTTCCCGTCTTTTCCTTTCCAGATCTTTGGATCACGAAAATCCACTTTACTTGCACCTTCCGGAAGATCTTTGGCTGTCAGAACCGGATTCTTCTCATATTTCTTATAATCTTTTCCATCGCCAACAGCCACTGCCTGTGTCTGAATATCCCTTACCGTTCCATCTTCCATTTTCTCCTGATCCACTGCAGTATAGATGAGCAGCTGTCTGCCGTCTCCTAACTCTGTTGCACTTCCTGAAAAGCATCCAATCTTATCATACTCTTCATCCGGTGCCAAAGCTGCCGGAAGATATTCCCAGTGAAGCAGATCCTTACTAACCACATGCCCCCAATGCATACTGTTCCAGTATGTATCGTATGGATGATACTGATAAAAAAGATGATACTCTCCCCGATAGTATGAAAAACCATTCGGATCATTCATCCATCCGACATATGGACTCACATGAAAAACCGGTCTGTCTTCTGCTTTTATCTGCTTTCCCTGTTCATCTTCATATTTTCTAGCCTTTTCTAACATCTCACTCATGCGAATCCTCCTATTATTCGTATCGTTATTTTTCTTCACTCAATGACTCTTGATACTGATCAAAGTATTTCTGTTTAATTGAAAGATAATCAGAAAGTCCATACTGTTCCATTTTCTTCAGATAGGAATCCCACTCTTTTTCAATTCCTCCATTCAGGATCCAGTCTGCTTTCTTCTGCTCTGCATATTTTTTAATATCGGTATCGTACTGAGATACTTTATTGGTATCATCAATGCTCATAAAGACATTTGGGTAAACATACTTGCTATTCATATCCTGTAAATAAGTTTCATGCATATTGTCTAAACGCCATTTTGCATCTTCCGGCTGTGTTACATATACATCATAATATTCATTCAGTACTGCAAGTGGACCATTTACAGATTGTGCCTCACGTACTTCTACCGGCGACTGCGTTCCAAGATCCATGTGCTTCAGCATTTCTCCGCCATCTTTATTTTTGGTCAGTTCAAAAATGTTAAAAGAATCCTTTTCTCCATAAGTTCCCCAGTTATTCTGTGGTGACTGAAGGGGTGCATACATCTGATCGATCCATGCAGCAGCAAGTGCTGTGTCACGACAGCTGGATGTAAGGACACATCTTCCACGATCGAATCCGCTTGTTTCGCTGTTGTTCTGTCTTGTGATATTTCTCATTCCATTCGGTCCTGTCAAAGCCGGCAGCATAACATAATCTTCATTGTTATCAATATTTGCAATATCCCATGTAAAGCAGAGACCATATCGATGATTCTTTCCTTTTGCTACATAGGTGGACCACTCTTGTGTAAATGCTTCCGGGTCAACCAGATCCTCTGTTACAAGCCTATGCAACCATTCAATTCCTTCTTTATACCCCTCCTGAACCGTTGTATAAATAACTTTTCCTTCATCCGTTACAGCGAAATGATCCCCTGTATCTCCATAACCCTCTCCAAATCCATTGATCAAAATTGCAGGATCCTGATCTCCATTATTGATAATAAATGACATTGGGATCACATCACCTTCAATTGAAAATTCTTTTTCAAGTTCATCTGCATGATCACGGAACTGAATTAATACCTGTTCCAATTCATCTGTTGTTGTCGGAATCTCAAGTCCAAGATAATCCAGCCATTTTTTGTTAATATACGGAATATCTCCGATTGCCTGAATGGCTTCTTTCCCAGCTCCAAGCTGTTCAATCCATGGAAATGAATAAATATGCCCATCCGGTGCTGTACACATTGTCCTGTATTCTGGGTATTTTTCAAATACTGCCTGTAAATTCGGCATATATTTATCTATCAGATTTTCCAATGGAATAATGATTCCCTGCTTTGCATAACGCAACAGATCATACTCACTCATTCCGGCATTGAATAATCCATCCGGCAGATTTCCAAACTGGGCAAGTGCCAGGTTTTTCTTATCAGAAAACTGATCTGATACAAAACAAGTCCAGTCAATATGAACATTGGTCTGCTCTTCCATACGCTGAAAGATCACTCGTTCATTTGGCTCCTGTGTTGATGTAGCCGGTGCACTTGTAATAAAGGAAAGTTCTGCGGTTTCCTTCAATGGAAACTGCACTTCCGATACAGGTGTATCCGGATCAATTTCAGCTGCAAGCTGCCGCTCTTTTCCACATCCTGCAACTCCTACCATCATCGTCATAGACAGTACAATTACAAGTAATGCATTTACTTTTCTTTTCTTCATATCTGTATCGTTCCTTTCTTATTAGCCTTTTACCGATCCTACCATAATTCCTTTGTCAAAATATTTCTGGAAGAACGGGTACATTACTAACAGTGGTAAACTTGATACTACAATGGTTGCATATTTAAGCTGTTCTGCTATTTTTGCCATTTCTGCCGTGCTCTGGATATCGGCGATCATTCCCGGCTGTGGTGTATTCTGTACCAGGATAGAACGGAGCACTAACTGCAACGGCTGCAGATTTGCATCATTCAAATAAATCATTGCATCGAAATAACTGTTCCACATTCCAACGAAAGACCAGAGTGCCAGAACTGCAATGATCGGCTTACATACCGGAATCATAATTTTAAAGAAATGCTGGATCTCATTCGCCCCGTCAAGCGCAGATGCTTCTCTTAATTCTGTCGGAATTGATTGATAATAAGTTCTTGCGAGAATCATATTCCATACATTAAATGCCCCCGGAATCAGGATTGCCCACACCGTATTCACCATGTGCAGCTGATTGATCAAAATGAATGTAGGAATCATTCCACCCCCAAAGAACATTGTGATCAGGAAAATAATATTGAAAAATTTTCTTCCTACAAATTCTTTTTTAGACAACGGATATGCTGCCAGCAATGTCACAAAAACGGAAATAACTGTAAATGCAAGTGAATACAGGAAAGAATTTAAGAATCCACGCCAGATCATTTTATTCTGTAACACTCTTCGATATGCGTCTAATGTCCAGTCCTTAATGTTAAAACTCAATCCCTGGTTATTCAAAACAGTCGGATCCATAAAGGACGCTAATACCACATAGATAATCGGTATTGCTATAGAAAGGACGAATAAACCAAGAATGGTAAACCCGATTCCAAGGATTACTTTGTCTGTCCTTGAATATTTTTTCTTCTTTTTTTTCTCCATCTTTTCTCCCTCTTTCCTATAATCCTTCTCCGTCATTCAGTTTCTTAACAACCCAGTTTACAAAAATCAGCAAGATAACATTTACAACAGAATTGAAAAGACCTACTGCTGTAGAATATCCATAATCTCCATTCAAAAGTCCGATACGGTATACATATGTAGACAGGATTTCTGATGCTGGCAAGTTCATATCTGTCTGTAACGCATAAGCTTTTTCAAAACCTATACTCATAATATTTCCGGCCTGTAAGATAAACTGAATTACAATAATATTTTTAATTGCCGGCAGCTCTACATACCAAATCTGCTGCAGAAGATTCGCTCCATCCATGATGGCTGCTTCTTCCAGCTCCTTGCTGGCATTTGCCAATGCTGCTGTGTACATAATAGATGACCATCCTGCCGCCTGCCAGATTCCACTTGCAATATAGATTGTCCGAAATGCAGAAGGCATTGTCATCCAGTTTGTACTGATTCCGAGTACTTTATTCAGCGGTCCTACAGGTGATAAAAGCATACGGACCATACCACAGAGTACAATGACTGAAATAAAGTTCGGCATATAGATCAAAAGCTGGACTTTCTTCTTAATTCCTGTCTTTCGGATACGATTCAGAAGCAATGCAAGAATAATCGGAACCGGAAAGCCCCACAGCAATCCGTAGATACTCAATTTTAATGTATTCATCAGATAGTTCATAAAATCCGGTGAAGATAAAAATCGTCTGAAATACTCAAGTCCGACCCAGGGACTCCCAAGAATTCCTTTGATTACATTGTAGTCTTCAAAAGCAATCAGAAGACCACCCATCGGGAGATACTTAAAAATAATTGTCAGCAAAAGTCCCGGCATCAGGAAGAAAAGATATAACTGCCAGTTTTTCTTCACATAAGTCATCTTTTCTCTCCAGGTTCGCTTACTTACGGACTTTGCTTGGTTTTGCATTCTTTTCATGCATTTCTTCCTCCATTCCTTTAACTTATCGTGCAAAACCGGTTAAGTAACCGGTTACTTTATGATTTGATAATACTATATCCATCTCACTCTGTCAACACTTTTATGCACTAAAATAACCGGTTACGTAATCGGTTATTTTTCCATTGCGTTTTTCCATGAGAATTGCTATACTAAAGAATATTATAGACTATTAGCCGTCATATTGAAGGAGATTCAACTTTTATGAGTAAAAAACAGGTAACTTTTGCAGATATTGCAGAATACACAAATTTTTCAAAGACTACAATATCAAGATACTTCAATCATCCTGATTCTCTTACCTTAGAAAATCAGGAAAAGATTTCACAGGCTCTTGACACACTTGGATATAAAAAGAATAAGCTGGCAAAGGTCCTGGCGAATGGAAAAAGTGAATTTATCGGAATCATTGTTCCAAACCTCTACCTGCACTATTATTCTGAGATGCTGACACAATTTCTTTCCAGCTACAGAGATTATCATTATAAATTTCTTGTTTTCGCCAGCGAACATGGAGCTGAAGAAGAACAACAGTACATTGAGGAACTTCTATCTTATCAGATTGAGGGCCTGATTGTTTTAAGTCACACGCTTCCATCCGAGAAGCTCGCTTCCTATCAGATTCCTGTCATCGCAATTGAACGTGAAGCAGAACATATCAGCAGTGTCAATACCGATAACTATATGGGCGCACTTCAGGCTACTTCCCTGTTGATCCGGGATAAATGTGACATATTGATTCATATAAATGTCAATGTGGATAAATCCATCCCAGCTTATGACCGCATCCGGGCCTTTCAGGAAACTTGTGAAGAATATCATGTTCCATATGATATCGATCTGAGTGTAGAAGGTAATTCTTATCATGAGATTTTAAATGTGATCCGGGAGATTTTTAATAAGATAGAAGCAAAATACCCAGATCAAAAAAAAGGTATCTTTCTTGCGAATGATACCTATGCCAATATGTTTCTTAATTTAATTTTCCAAAAATACGGAACCTTTCCTTCAACTTATGAGATTGTTGGATTTGACAATTCCCCGATTGCCAGCGAGGCAATCCTTCCAATCACAACCGTTGGCCAGCAGATTGATGTAATTGCCAAAACCGCCATGGATCTTCTGGTCCGACAGATGGATGAGCAGAAAAAGCGTGCTCCCAAACCATTGGGCGAACCTATTCACAAACAAATTACACCTGTATTGATCCGCCGTAATACAACACAATAGTTTATTTTTCCAGATTAAAAAACACTTTCTGCTACCACTAGGTTTCCTATATTATTTTAACATCCAAGTTATATGCAAAAAACAAGAAGTTTTTAAGGTTAAACCGTAAAAACTTCTTGTTTTTACAATTTTTTACACCCCTAAACATTCCATAATGATCTTCTCACATCTGTCATATCCAAGCTGCGAACTGTTCAGACATAAGGTATAATTGCTGGCTTTTCCCCATTTCTGATCTGTGTAAAAATTATAATTTGTCATACGCCTTTTATCTGTATCTGCCAGCATTTTGGCAGCTTCCTTTTCACCGACATGATATAACTGACCGATACGCTGTATTTTTTCCGGCATATTCCCATGAATAAACACATTTAGCACATCCTCCCTGTCTTTCAGGATATAATCTGCATTTCTTCCAATGATCACACAAGGCTCTTTCTCTGCTATATCTAAAATCATTTTTCTCTGTGCCTCGTATACCATATCTTCTACTGATTTTCCTGTAATGTCACGCCCTGCAAATGCATAGGCAAATAATCCTTTCTTCGGTGATAATTCTGCATTTTCCTTGATATATTCCGGTGATAAACCAGACTTTTCTGCAATTTCATTGATAATGCTTTTATCATAATACGCAATTCCAAGTTTCTTTGCAACTTCTTCTCCGATAAAACGTCCACCGCTTCCAAATTCTCTACTGATCGTAATAATTCTTTTTTCCATCTCTGTTTCCTCCTTAGCTTAACGCATTGACTTTATATTTTCTGATTCTCTTTAAAAATAAATATCCTATCAGACATGAAATCACTTCCGTAATCGGAAATGCCCACCAGATCAGCGAAACTCCCACCTGACCGATTACAGTTGCGTAAGCTGCACCTTTCACTCCCATTTCGGGACAAGGTCCTATACCATAGATCATGATCGGATCAAGGATAATATTTACCACAGCACCAACTACTTGACCGATTGTAGAATAAAGAGAGCGTCCTGTCGCCTGTAATAATTTTTCAAATAAAGAAAAGAAAATAATGCCAAAAGAAATCACACAGCATATCCGCAGATAACTGACTCCCATTTCAAGTACTTCTGCATCAACAGTCTGTGATGAAATGTATTCTCTCACTCCAAAGAAACCAAATAATAAACAAACCACATAAATGATCACGCCAAGAACCAGACTGTTACCAGCTACCTTCGCAGCTTTTTTACTGTTCCCCTGTCCAATTGTCCTTGCCAGAAGTGCATTGGTTCCTACACCAGTTCCGATCCCTACTGCTACCATGAGCATCTGCACCGGAAATACCAGAGTCAAAGCATTTAATGCTGCTTCACTGCCTGCTTTCATATTTCCTACAAATGCACTGTCTACGATATTATAGACTGCCTGTAATGCCATGGATAAGATCATCGGAATCCCCATTTGGACCATCAGCTTATTCACCGGCATCTCCTTCATCTTGTTGCTTTCTGCCATTTTATTTTAACTCCTCTCTTTTTGGCACAAAAAAAGTGCGCACCTTGTCTTATAAGCTGGACTTACGCTGACAAGCTACACACTTTTTTCATAGCAAATATATTATTTTAACAAAGCCAAAAACGAGTAGCTGCTAAACTGGATTTACGCTTACCTGCTACTCGTCTGCTATAATTATATTTCCAGTTTTTTCAAAAGTCAAATAAATTTTTATTACACTGCGACAGTCCTTCCCTTCATTTAATTCTCTTTTCTTTTACGGAAAAGATATTCATCTAATTCTTTTTTGATATTTTCCGGAATTTCTCTCTTCACCGGGCATACCACAGCGTTTGTGAAACGATCTGTAAATAAACTCAGGAAATGAATATCTTTCTGCAGCTGCTCCATGGACATCACAGCCTTCACATCGTACCGGCAATGGATCGGTGCAACATTTCCGCCTGCAAGACGGGCAAATGAGACTGCCGGTACACCTTTATCTGCAAATGGAGTGGAATCACTGGAGTACACGCCTGTCTCAGAAGCTATCGGGAATCCAATTTCCGCTGACATATAGCTGATGTAATGAGAAAGCTTCTCTTCTGCTGACACGCATGCAATGAATTTACCCATATAGGTTCCGATCATATCAAGATTGATGTTGAATACGATTTTATCCAGCTCTGCCTCATGATCTTTCACATAAGCTTTCGATCCTAATAAACCACGTTCCTCGCTTCCGCAGAACACAAAGCGAAGACCGTAATTGCGTTCTTTGTCTTTCATGTATTCCATAATTCCGAGAATTCCTGCACATCCACTCATATTGTCATAAGCACCATGTGAAAGAGAGGTTGTATCATAATGTGCACTAAGCACGATCCACTCTTCCTTTTTTCCCGGAAGTTCTGCGATCACATTATGGGATTCTCCGTCATATTCCTTCTGCTTAATCTCTAACCGCATCTTTTTCGCATGATTTTTTACTAACTTAACCGCATCTCCTGTATGAATCATTGCACAAAGGACTTTCTTTTCTTCTCCGACAACTGCTTCCCGAAGATCTCTCTGGTCAATATCCTGCTGTGGATAATATAAGTTACCATACTGGCAGAGAATTGCCTTTGCACCTGCCTTCATCAGATCCCGGTAAGTAAAGAATCCAAATCCCTGTGTGTCCATCAGAACAATCTTGTCTTTGGCTCCTGCAATCGATACTGGATCTGTTCCCGGCATGTAATACAGCTCTCCTTCTGCCACACCGCTTCCGCAGCAAGAAAAAGCCTTGCATGTTATCTCTTCCCCATCTGCATACAAATGAACCTCTTCAATATCGCCCATTGCCACGCGAAAACCTTCGATCTGTGCCGGAATCCCCATGTTCTCACACTGCATTTTTAGATATCCTGCAACCTGCAATTCTTCTTTTGTCCCACTTGTATGAACAAAATCCGTGTCGTTAAAAATCTGCTGTAAATCCATCTCAAAAATACTCCTTTTCATCTTTTTTCAGATTTCTCCTTCTGACATACATTATAGCAAAATCCCGACAAGTTTAGTAGCACGGTTTTAAGTATCATTCGTATTTTTTTCTTATATTGCTAACAGCTGTTTTTCTTCTGTGATAGAAAAGTCAATTGCCTTTGCACCATCTGAAACAGAATTGGGTAATCAAAGTTTTTGAGGGGATGTCTTTTTGAGGGTTTAGATTGAGGGGCAAACTTGAGGGGCAAGTTTGAGGGGCTGGTTTGAGGGTTTGGTTTGAGGGGTTAGCTCTTGTCTGCCTATGTAGAAATAAAAAATAGGATTAATCAGTTCTTATCGCTGATCAATCCTATTTTATTTTTTTCCTTCTTTTTGTATGATTGTTCTTGCGGAAACTTCAAAACAGAAAGGAGGATACATGAATAGTATCACAAATTTACTCGACCTTGAAGATACAGATATCGAGATCACCGATATTCAAATTCAAGGTCAAACAAAAACACTTACTCTTTCAACTCCACCTGTACCACATTTTTGCCCTTCTTGCGGGTTTCGTATGTATTCACGTGGCATTAAAAAGAGAACCATTAATCATCCAATTCTTCAAGATAATTACTCACTTGTTCTTATCTTGAAGCAGCGTCGATGGCGATGTACAAATCCTGAATGCCTATACGACACAAGCGAATCATTTAAGTTTGTAAACCGGCAACGACGAACAACAAATGCTACAGATATGCTTATCGTAGATGCTTACAGGAATCTCTTAGAAACTTCTGTTTCTATAGCAAAAAAATTTCATGTTTCTGATTCTCATGCACATGATGTCTTCAATCGATATGTTAAATTAGACAGGCTAACTCTCACAGATGCCATTTCGATTGATGAAGTCTTTTTAGACATGGATGAGCACTGTAAATACGCACTTGTCATTCAGGACTTCCACACAGGTGATCCCATCGATTTACTACGAAGCAGACGTTCTAATGTGACCGAGCCTTACTTTACTTCAATCCCTACTGAGGAACGCTTTGCAGTGAAGTATCTTATCTCTGATATGTATAATCCATACACTTCTTATGTGGAAAAATATTTTCCCAATGCAATTTCTGTCGTAGATTCATTTCATGTCATTCAATGGATTACTCGTATGATTGATAATTATATTCGTCAGCTATTAAAGAAGTTCCGTCAGCGTGATCGTGAATACCAAGAAAAACTATCTCTTGAACAGCAAGTGCCGGTATCTCTTCCACCATCTGATGAAGTTTACCTACTTCAGAAATACCGTTGGCTTATTCTATGTAATCAATCAAATATTCGATATCATACTGATCCACGTATGGATCCGCATTTCCATGCACTCATGAACACATATGATTATGAAGATGCGTTATTTCGCATAGACTATAAACTCAAAGAGTTCAGAGATCTAAAAGAACTTTATCTTCAATTCAATGCCAGAAATGGCGGTAATCCTTCACAGGCTCAAATTGAATTGGAGGAATTGATTGAAGCATACCGGAAATCAAGACATGAGATATTTCGTGAATTCGCTTCTCTCTTAGAAAAATATAAATCTTCCATTATCAACTCATTTATTATGGTTGAAAAAATCGGTAATGGAAGAATCTATGATAGCCGATTATCAAATGGACCTATTGAATCTATTAACAGAAAAATCAAAGATTTAAAACGACTTGGCCGAGGTTTCCGCAACTTCGAGCATTTTAGAAATCGCTTTTTATATGCAACAAGATCAGTCCCTGTATTAAACGGTATCACGAATTACAACCCTGTTCTATATTTAGAAGAGGATGATTTTTAGGAGGAATTTATGAAAAACCATTGTGCTTTTAGCAAGAATCATTCCTGTCCACTTTGGACAGATTATGAACTTACATGTTATGAATTAGAAGAGGCAAACTCACTATGTCATGGCAACTGGATTGAAATTGAACGTCAATACAAATATATTCAAACACTGCAAAAAATCTTATCAGATAATGATATCCCATATCCCAACGAATATGATTTTGACTAATTATTTAAGAGGGCCTGGAATTATTCCAGACCCTCAAACTCGCCCCTCAAGTTTGTCCCTCAAACCAGCCCCTCAAACTAAACCCTCAAAAACTGGCATTCTAAAAGGGCCAACCCCTCACGACTGACCCTCAATTAGTTCGGCAAACCCTCAAAAACTTTGATTATCCACAGAATTTACAAGATATTTTTTTATACAAAAAAAGAACCACCCTGATCGTTTCATCAACCATCTGAGGTTCTTCTTTTTACGCATAACAAAAGCGGGTGATGGGAATCGAACCCACGTATCCAGCTTGGAAGGCTGGTGTTCTACCATTGAACTACACCCGCGTCTTAAAGACAAATAATATAATATCACATCTCAGAAAAAATGCAAGTCTTTTTTTCATTTTTTGATCACTTTGATTACTTTTTGTCCACTTTATTTTCTAACTGCTATTTTATCTATTTCGGTTCTTTTCCTTCCATTTCCACATATATTTTATCAATCACCTGTTTTCTATCCAATCGGAGTTCCTTTTATGTTTTCCAGATTAAAATCAAAAAATATTATACGGATCTGTTTTCTTTTCCTTGCGGCTTTCTTTGTGGGAATCGGCGCTGCATTTCTGCATGATCATTTCTTTTCAGCCGCTATTCCCACCTCTTCTGAAGGCAACTGGGGGCTCAGCTTCCAAACTGATGGGGATCCCCCTGTCGGCAATGCCACATTTGACGAGTTGAAAAAATTTGATGCCTTTTACGCACAGGACACCGGTGAAAAGGTAATCTACCTTACTTTCGATGCCGGTTATGAAAATGGAAATACACCGGCTATTCTGGAAGCTCTTACGAAACATCAGGCTCCGGCAACGTTCTTCGTCGTCGGCACACTTCTGGAAAGCAATCCAGAACTTATCAAACAGATCCTCGCTGCCGGTAACACCATCGGCAACCACACCTGGCATCACAAAGACATGTCACAGATTTCTACAATGGAATCCTTTTCTGAAGAAATCCAGACAGTTGAAAAACTGTATCAGCAGATCACCGGACAGGAAATTTCCAGATTTTATCGTCCACCACAGGGCAAATACAGCGAAGCCAACCTGAAAATGGCGCAGGAGCTTGGCTATCACACATTCTTCTGGAGTCTCGCCTATGTCGACTGGTATCAGGATAACCAGCCATCCCACGAAGAGGCTTTTGAAAAACTGCTTGGAAGGATCCATCCCGGTGCCATCGTTTTACTCCACAGTACGTCCTCTACAAACGCTGAAATCTTAGATGAACTTCTCACCAAATGGGAAGAAATGGGCTATCATTTTGGTTCTCTTGATGATCTTATAAAAGCTGCTGCATCTTAGAAAATTTTCTCTGTAACTTTACCGGAGGATTCTTTAATCGATCAGTCCATATTTCTTCATCGCATAAGCAATTCCATCTTCTTCAACGGTCTTTGTCACAAATTCTGTATAAGGTTCCAGCACCTGGTCATGCGCGCCCATCGCAATCGCATGCCCGGCATGCCGGAACATTGCCAGATCATTGCTGCTGTCTCCAAATACATATGACTGATCTCTCGTCATTCCAAAATGCTCCAGTACCCAGTCAATCGCAGTTCCTTTTGTATAGCCCTTGAGGATACATTCAAATGTATTACTTCCACGGTCGATTACTTCCATATCATCTTTGATAAATTCAAAAAATGCTTTTTCATCACTTTTTTCATCCGTATAAATAAAGATTTTATCATATGGACATCTTCTCTGCTCCATATAACGCTCGATTCCAAGTCCACGGTTATTCATGTATTTTTTTGTATTTTCCAATCTGTCAAATCTTGAAACTCTTGAAGTGAAATACACATCTTCTGCTCCCTCAAAAATCCCATCAATCTGACATTTTGTCATATAATCAGCGATCTCATCGCCCCTCTCCGGATCCAGATGCTTTTCAAAAATAACTTCTTCATCAAATGTAAAATAAATCCCACATCCACACAGATATCCATCAAATGGAAGTTTTTTCAGTTCCACCGGGACACTGCAGTACGTTCTTCCTGTATTGATAAACAAAAAATGTCCTGCGTCGTGTGCCCTTTTAAGTGCATCTACCGTACTTGCGGGAATCTCTTTTGTAATTTCACTGAGTACGGTTCCATCAATATCAAAAAATAATGCTGCTCTATTCATTCTACCTCTTCCTCCCGATTATACTCCAATTACACGATACTCATTATACTCATATCTCACCATTATGCGCAACCCTTTTTCATTTTCTGCAAAATATCTGTGATAAATACCATTTTGACTTCTCCATATAAAAGTAATATAATAGATGTTATACAATTTGAAAAAGGGGTAATAATAATGAATAAAAGAATCGATAAGAAAAAACAGAAAAGAACACTTGAATCAGCAGTAACTGTTACAGCTACATCATCAGCACCGGCTACAGCAACTCCTGTTGTAGAGATAAAAGAAGTTGTAAAAGAAGTCAAAGTACCAGTAGAAGTTCCTGCCAAAAATCCTGCATTCTATGTTCAGTACCAGAGTGCAGAATATACTGTAGCCGCTATCACAGAACGTGTGATTGCTGACTGCAATGCAAAGGGACACGCTGTAGAAACTCCGGAAGCTCTCTCCATTTATCTGAAACCAGAAGACAAAAAAGCATATTACACCCTTGGAGGGTTCAATGGATATATTGAATTATAAAGGAGTATTTTATGGCGCTTAACTTTCAACAGCTTGGAATGCTTGCAAAACTGAAATCCGCATTTTCCACTTTTCAACAGGAGCATCCTAAATTTATGCCTTTTATTCATGCAGTAAAAGGAGATGCATGCCGCAAAGACAGCATCATCGAAATCTCCGTCAAATCTCCGGAAGGACGGAATTATACCACTAATTTCCGTGTTACCGAAAAGGATTTGGAACTTATCCAGATGCTGAAAGATATGCAGGAAAACCAATAAAGTAAAAAAAGCAGGTAAGAAAGGATAAAATTTCTTACCTGCTCTTTTTCTATCTTACTTTAGCATTTCTTTGCTAATACAAAGGAATGGCCTTCCATTTTTATTGCCTGAAGGCTGACTTTTTTACCGGTATATAAATCCATATACTCTCCCTCTTCTTCGATCCAGGCTGTCCGGTCCTCTTCTGCGAAATTAAAAAGTGCTGTCATCTGCTCGCCCTCCAGTTCCCGCACAACTCCAAGGATTCCATTTTCCCAGGTATCAAGCGTCCAGACATTTGCCGATGCGTCAAATACTTTTTCCTTACTTCGAATGGATCTAAGTTTTCCAATTCCATCAAACAGTTCTTTTTGTACCGTTCCTTTTCTCTTTCGTCCGTCTGCCAGCTTCCAGTCAAATTTTCCTCTGTGGATATACCTGGAATCAACCCGTTTTTCCGGATCATTTTTATAAGTATAATCATTTACCTGACCAATCTCATCTCCACTGTAAAGCATTGGAATTCCGGATTGCACCATCATATATGCATGCAGCATCAGATCAAATCTGACTGCTCTTTTTTTCTTTTCTTCATTTTGTTCAAATCCGGCACTTTCAATTCCACACATGGAAGCTGTCGTTGCACAGAATCTGGCATCTCCTGTTATCGGATCTTCATTATAAAGTTCCCCGCGGCTCACACTTTCTGCGATTTTTCCTGTGAAAAAGTCATTCAGATATCTTTTGTGTGGGACTTCCTGCATTCCCCAACCGGCAAGTGTCTGAAAATCCAGTCCCCATCCAATATCATCATGACATCTGAGGTAATTTAAGAAAGTATACTCTTTCGGAAGGTTGTTCATAATATCAAGCTGCATCCGTAAAAGTCTGGTATCTCTCGTCGCAACCGTATTCCATGTAGTAGCCATCATGGTTACATTATAAAGCATATGACATTCCGGCTTTTCTATGGTACCAAAATAAGGGACTACTTTTTCCGGTTCCATCACGACTTCCCCTAATAATACAACCGACGGGCACACAATCTCCCCGATCATACGCATCATCCTGACTATCGTGTGTACCTGTGGAAGATTTCTGCAGCTTGTCCCCATTTTCTTCCAGATATAAGGAACTGCATCGATCCGCAGAATGTCAATTCCCTGATTGACCAGGAAAAGGAAATTATACATCATTTCGTTAAACACCCTCGGATTCTTATAATTCAGATCCCACTGGTAAGGATAAAAGGTAGTCAACACGTAGTGTCCGATTTCAGGAAGCCAGGTGAAATTCCCCGGTGCAGTTTCCGGAAATACCTGTGGCACTGTTTTCTCATATTCTCTGACATAGTTTTCATTGTCACAGAAAAAATACCGGCTCATATATTCGCCTTCACCCATTCTTGCCTTCTGTGCCCATTCATGATCTTCGGAAGTATGGTTCATTACAAAATCCATACACAGATTCATGTCTTTTTCATGGCAGGCTTCAGCCAGATCTGCAAGGTCTTCTATGGTTCCAAGTTCCGGCTTTACTTTTCTGAAATCCGCAACCGCATAGCCTCCATCGGATCTTCCCTTTGGCGAATCGAGAAACGGCATCAGATGAACACAGTTTACACCACATTCTTCCAGATACTTAAGCTTTCCTTTGACTCCTCTTAAATTTCCGGCGAAATTATCAATATACAGCATCATTCCCAGCATGTTTTTTTTACGATACCACGCCTGATCCTTTTCCTTCTCCAGATCTCTCTTTCGAAGTTTCGCATTTCTTGCTTGATAGTAATTCTTCATCTGTTCACAGAGCTCTGCAAACATTGCTTCATTATCATATAATTCCATATAGAGCCAGCGAAGCTCATCCATATGCTTCGCCAGTCTCTTTTCAAAAATATCATTTGTTTTTCTCATTTTTACTCGACCATTTCCAGATAAATCTGATATGCTTTGTACTCACCAAATTCAAGAGGCATCGGAATTCCAACTTCCATCAGAGCCTCTGCCGGATAAATTTTTCCGGTTCTTGAATCTTTATAGAATTGTCCGGCACACAGACCTTTCAGTTTCACATAATTTACTGTCATATTTCCATGGATTTCAAGCATAACTACATTTACGAGTACTTCTTTCCCATCTTCTGATGCAAATTCCCATGCGCCGATTTCTTCTGCGAATGGATTACTCAGTCGATAGTAAAGTCCATTTTGTACAAGCTGTGCATATTTTTTGTATTCTACTATCTGTTCCCTGATCTCTCTGCGCTCTTCATCTGTCATTTTCGCCGGATCCAGTTCATAGCCGAAGGTTCCTGCCATGGCACAGACACCTCTTGTATGGAGTGATGTCTTTCTTCCTGTCTGATGATTCGGAACTGCAGATACGTGAGATCCAACTGCAGATACCGGATACCCAAAGGATGTTCCGTATTGGATCCTTACACGATCCACTGCATCGGTATTGTCACTGCACCAGATCTGTGGTGTATAATACAGCATTCCCGCGTCAAAACGACCTCCACCACCACTGCAGCCTTCGATCAGAAGGTCTGGATAGCGGCTTATAATACGCTCCAGGAAATCATAAAGCCCAAGCATGTAGTCATACTGCACACTACCCTGTTCTTCTGCTGTCATAGAATATACTTCTGCCATACTTCGGTTCATATCCCATTTTACATATTCAATATTTCCCTGATCGAGTACCTGACACATCTGCTCATAAACAGCATCCACAACTTCTTTTCTCGAAAAATCAAGGATCAGCTGGTTTCTTCCTTTTACCGGTTTTCTTCCCGGAATCTGAATTGCCCAGTCCGGATGTTCACGGTAAAGATCACTGTCTTCATTTACCATCTCCGGCTCAAACCAGAGCCCGAATTTAACACCTAATGCATTGATCCTGCTGATCAGATCACCGAGACTTCCCTGCAGCTTTTCTTCATTTACCTTCCAGTCGCCAAGTCCACTGTTGTCATCATTTCTACTTCCAAACCATCCATCGTCCAGTACAACCATATCGATTCCCAGATCCTTTGCCTGCTCGGCAAGATGATAGATATCTTCTCCTGTAAAATCAAAATAGCATGCTTCCCAGCTGTTGATCAGTACCGGTCTAACTTTTTCTTTATATTTTCCGCGACACAGATTTTTACGGATACATCTCTGCAGATTCTGGGAAAGCTTTCCAAGTCCCTGACTGCTACAAGTTAACATAACTTCCGGGATTACAAATTCCTCTCCTTTTTCCAGCGGATAAGAAAACTGTTCTTCCTGCAGTCCCATCTGCATTCTTGTCTGCCCAAACTGATCTTTTTCTACTTCTGCTTTAAATCCTCCGCTATATACAAAAGACATTCCATAACAGGTACCGGCATCTTCTGTCGTTTCTTTTTCTGCCAGTATCATCATCGGATTGTACTGATGGCTTGAGGTTCCTCTGCGGCTTCCAATTACAAAAGCTCCATGTCCTGCCGGTGTTCTCTGCATATTTCTTTCCATCGCATGGCGGCCGTAAAAAGAAATGATATCAAACTCACCATGAACAAAATCAATACATGCTGCCTGTGCTTTTGTCAGTCTGATTTTATCTTCTTCTGTATTGATCACTTTTGCACTTCTTGTGATCACATCATACTCCGGAAGAACTCCATAAAGTAATTCTACCTGTAATCCTGTCACCTGATCTTTCATATAAATGATCAGAGTCTGGGCTTCCTCTTCTGCAGCATAAACTGCCGGAAGCCCCTTCAAATTGTATTTTCCATCACAAATCTCATATCCCTGATATCTAAGATCGCATCCAAAAGAACCATCTGCATTTACAAGGTCAAGCACCGGACTCCTGAAATCTCCTGTCAGTCGGCATGGAAATTCCTGCGGCAGCACATCAAGGGAATATGTTCTGTCATTTCCTGCATCCTGCGGATTTCCAGAGAAGCCACGGTCTGCATAGGTCAGAAGATAGTCCATAACTCCATCTGTCTTTCTTCCATAATATAAATGCAGTAAAAATCCATATGCATCAATCTGCATCTGATACGTTGTATTTTGGGTATGTAATGTAAATGTTCTTGCTTTCTCGTTGTATATGATTCCCATGTTCTTCTCCTTAAGCTTCTGTCAAATTTATTTTACTGCTCCATTTACAACACCGTTCAGAATCTGTTTCTGGCAGATCAGATAGAAAATCAAAATCGGAAGCAGTGCCAGTAAATAGGACGCAAATGCAAGATTATAATTGGTTCCAAACTGTGTCTGGAATGTCATCTGTGCAAGTGGCAGTGTGTTCACATCGCTACCTGCCAGAATTACAAGTGGTGTCATAACATCATTCCATGTACCAAGTGCTGTGAGTACCGCTACTGTTGCATGCATCGGTTTCATGATCGGAAAAATAACACTCCAATAAGTTTTCCAGGTTGTTGCCCCGTCTACATGTGCAGCCTCTTCCAGTGCCATCGGAATATTTTTCAGATAACCGGAATATAAGAGCACATTCATCGGCATATAAAATACAAGATAACACAAAATAACACCGAAAATATTGTCAATTCCCATCTGTGCTGTCTGCTTCACAAGTGGCATCATCAAAATTGCAAATGGAACAAACATACCGCTTACAATATAAAGATAGGCTACTTTGTAAAATTTACTGGTACTTTTACTTCTTCCAATCACATAACCGATCATAGAATGAATCAGAATGGAAAGAACTACCGTTACAATCGTTATCAGCACACTGTTGCCCAGTGAATGCCAGAAATCTGTTACACGCATTGCTTCTGCAAAGTTAGAAAAGCTCCAGCTTTTTGGCAGTGATAAGATTCCGGAAATACTGTTTGTCATTTCCGACGGTTTCTTAAATGCAATCACAACTGTAAGATAAAGAGGAAAAATAACGGTTACAAGACCCAGAATCAATAAAATTGTGATTGGCCAGTTTACTCTTTCTTTCACCTTTACTTTCATTATAACTGTTCCTCCTTATTTCCCAAAAAGTTCATCTGTAATACAGAGATCACAACGATCACTACAAAGAACACAACTGCATTGGCACTCTGGAACCCAAACTGTCCTCCGGCCATACCATTGTTATAAATCAAAAATGAAATTGATTCTGTACTCTGCGCCGGGCCTCCTTTGGTAAGAGCCATGATCTGATCAAATACCATCAGAAAATTCTTCATGCAAAGTACCATATTGATGGTAAAGAATGGAAGGATCAGTGGAAATGTCAGATTCTTGAATTTTTTCCATCCGGTCGCTCCATCAAGAGAACCTGCTTCGTATACATCCTCCGGTACCGTCTGAAGTCCGGAAATATAAATAATCGTATTCATTGCAACAGACTGCCATGCACATACAATTACGATCGCAACCCATGCCCATTTTGAGCTCGCCAGGATACTGTCACCTTTTCCGCCCATCATTTTTACAACTGCCGGAAGAATATAAGTGAAAAAGTAATTGAAAATATAGCCCACTACAAGTGCTCCTAAAATATTTGGAACGAAATACATTCCTCTGAGTGCACTTTTAAATTTAATTTTACTGTTTAATCCAAGAGCTAAAACAAGACTTAACACATTTACAACTATTGTTGCAACAATTGCAAGCTTGAATGTAAACAGGTAGGATTTCCCGACTCTTGCATCAGTAAATAAATCTGCATAATTCCGAAGACCTACCCAATCAAACTCGCCATATCCTCGAAAATTTGTAAAACTATAAATAACACCTTTAATAAGTGGCAGCGTATTAAAGCAGAAAAACAACGCAAGTATCGGTATCGTAATCAGTAAAAATGTCCGCTCTCTGCCATTCATCCTTTTCAATTTATTCATGATCTGTATCCCTCCTACTTGCCTGCTTCATAATCTTCCATCATACGAATGATATCCCTGTTATATCTGATCCAGTCTTTGTCAAATTTTTTCAGGAATGCGTCAACATCCTGGTTTATGAGAAATGTCTGGATTTGTGCATCGACTGCCATTTCTGACGGATAATAGTGATCCTGGTAATCCGCCATACGGTTATCCTGAATATATGGTTTCATATCTTCCAGTTCCGGAGCTAATGCAAAATCCTCGTCTTTACAAGGCACCGCATTCTGTGCATCTAAGTATAACTGGATACTATCATGATCCATCAGGAAATCAAGTACTTCATATGCCGCTTCTTTATTTTCACATGCATCCATCACGCAGAACTGAAGGTCTACTCCTGAATTTAATACATTGTCCTCTTCAGAATCATTAGCCGGCATAACAAAGGATCCGATATTCATATCCGGATTTACAGATTTGATCTGCGGAATTGCATAGCTTCCGATTGTATACATCGCTGATTCACCATTTGCAAATGCAGTACATGCATCGTTGTATCCGTATCCAAACGGTCCATCTTCACCATAATTTAACAATTCAAGCATTTTTTCTGCCACTTGCGGATATTCTTTGGAGAAGGTTGTTTCTCCCTTATTCACCTGCTGACAAACATCGGATGGTGCAAGTCCGACTGCAAGTGCATTCCAAGGTGCAAGGCAGGTCCAGGTATCTTTATATCCAAAATAAAGTGGCTGGATTCCTTCATTCTGAATCTCCTCGCAAAGAGAAATAAATTCATCCCAGGTCTGCGGAATCTCCCATCCATGTTCCGCAAACATATCTTTGTTATAGAGCACTCCTGCCGCATTTGCCACATACGGAAGCCCATATGTTCCTTCTGTCGGAACAAACTCCAATCCTTCAATAATATCCAGATAAGCAGGTTTTACTTCACCAAGTCCTTCATAATCTGAAATGTCAGCCAGTATTCCTGAATCAACAAAATACGAATAATTGATATCTCCTCCGATTCCGATAATATCCGGATAATCTTCTCTGATAAAACGTGTTTTCAAAATTGTTGTCGCATCATTTGGGGAAGATATTTTTAAATGGATATCATCATGTGTCTCATTAAATTCTTTTTCGAGCTGTTCAAATATATCTACCGCCTCTGGTTTATACTGAACAAGTTCAATTTCCACTTTTCCGCTTTTTGGATTTTGCTGACATCCCTGTAATACAGCTGATGCCATCAGAATACAGGACATTCCCAAAACAATTGCTGCTCTTTTCCTTCTCATTTTTTCTCCTTCCTCACAGGTATATTCGTTTTTAGTTACCGCTCGATATATCAAGCACTTTCTTTATAGTTGCATTATAACATACCATTATGCGACTATAAATATCATTGTATTTGAATTTTTATTCCAAAATGCTATTATTTTCTTCTTTTTTGCTAAATGCATAGCATTTTGGTATATTTTAGTTGCAATCTATTTATTAAATCTGTAAAATAAATATATATCAACTTACTTAACATCTGCTAAACATCATTTTTTCACGGCAGAGCACCTATGAGAAAGGAATTATTATGAAAGAACTTATGTTTTCAGTATTTCCAAGCGAGAATTTTGTCGATCTTGGATTGTATCAGTTTGGTTACGAACAATGTAAACCGGCGCATAGTTTTGGTCCTGCCGTCCGTAATCATTTTCTTTTTCACTACATTATCTCCGGCACCGGAATTTTAATGGCAAATGATTCTCACGGTGTAACACAGACCTATCACGTAAAAAGTGGACAGGGCTTTATGATTTTCCCCGGTCAGATCAATACTTATATCTCTGATGAAAAACTCCCATGGGAATATACATGGATTGAATTTGACGGACTGCGTGCAAAGGAAACCATTGAACTTTCCGGACTTAGTTTGGATAATCCGATTTATAAAGCTACTTCTAAGGATCTGCGTGAAATACTGAAAGAAGAACTTCTCTATATTGCAAGTCACGGAGACGCTACACCATTTCACCTGATCGGGCATCTCTATCTTGCACTTGATGCTCTTATTCGTTCTACTTCCATCATGCAGACATCGAAAATCAGCCGTCTTCAGGATTTTTATATCCATGAAGCCCTATCTTATATAGAGCAGAATTTTCAAAACGATATTTCAGTTGAAAACATCGCTGCTGTATGCGGATTAAACCGCAGTTATTTCGGAAAAATTTTCAAAGACGGAATTGGAAAATCTCCTCAGGAATTTTTGTTGAATTATAGAATGATTAAAGCTGCTGAATTATTAAAACTGACAAAGCTTTCCATTAAAGATGTAGGTAATGCAGTCGGTTATCCCAACCAATTACATTTTTCCAGAGCATTTAAAAATATTTATGGAATATCGCCAAGAGACTGGCGTAATCAGAACAGACTTAAACAATAATAGAAAAAGAATGCTGCAGTTCAGACTGTGCATTCTTTTTTTATTATTTAATATGTAATAATAAAGAATGTGCCTAGGCTCGTAGTGCCTTTTATTTAACAGGAAGTTCCTACGGATTTTGCTATGCAATAAAAAAACTGCAAACCCTAACGGTCTACAGCTCCCTTACTTTTTTCATGTACCTTCAAAACCACATACAAATTTAAATCTTTACTCCATCCATTCTTCCTTACCCTGTCCTACCTTCTTGGTTATGCCCTCGACCGATTAGTAACAGTCAGCTCCATGCATTACTGCACTTCCACCTCTGCCCTATCTACCTCGTCGTCTTCAAGGGGTCTTA
>ERZ836939.1392-NODE-1392-length-27737-cov-4.951846_pt1 | contig 27737 bp, 22 predicted proteins | sample MGYA00519912_ERZ836939 | MGnify/ENA primary metagenome ERZ836939 (study PRJEB31850, sample SAMEA3708810) | human gut metagenome | biome: human gut; feature: human-associated habitat; material: faeces | place: China | collected 2014 ...
CCGATCCATCGGTTCGAAAAGTTTGAGGTATTGCGCAGCCGTTGGCGGCTTTGCCGCCCTACGGATGCGGCATGCCCCTTGCGGGTACACAGAGTACATCTGCACGTTTCAAACCTTGCCTCGACAAAAAATCTCGCGCTAAATGCTCTTGCTGAATTGTGCGGTGTTGCCTTATATTCTAATCCAGCATGAAGCCCCGGCAGCCGAGGCCGGCAAAGTCGGCAAAGCCGAGCGAGCGGTAAAATGCGGCCGTCTCCGGCGTGTCGTCCGTCGTCAGCTCGATCTGCCGCACGCCGTTGAATCGCTCAAGCACGGCGCGCAGCAGGGCTGTGCCGATCCCGCGGCGCTGCCGCTCCGGCGCGACCAGAATATCCTGAATGAACACGATCGTCGCGCCGTCGCCGACTGCGCGGCTCAGCCCGGCCAGCTCGCCGTCCTCCCACGCGGCCAGAACCAGCAGCGAATGGCGGAAGCCGCGCTCCAGCGCTGCCGGGTCGTCCGTGTAGGCCGTCCAGCCGACGCTGGCGTAGAGGCGCAGGACATCCTCGGCCTTGTATTCCCTGTATTCCCGAATGTCCATCTCATATTTCTCCAATCAAATAGAAAAGGCGCGCCGCTGATACCTCGGTATCCGACCGGCGAGCCTTTTTTGGTGCCGCTGACCGGGGTCGAACCGGTACGCTTTTTAGGGCGAGGGATTTTAAGTCCCTTGTGTCTGCCTATTCCACCACAGCGGCATATCTGCATTCTGAAACAAAGATATTTTATCATTTTGAGCCGCTCCCGTCAAGCCCCGCGTGCCGCCGGGGGAAAATTACGCGAAACAGCGGCAGAGAATGGTGGGGGTTCGTCAAATTGTCGAACAAATGTGCAGAAAACGTCATATGATTGTTGGATTATGCCAAAATATGAGATATAATGAAGGAAAGAATAGTGGGCTTTGCGGATATTTGAAAAAAGAGAGAAAAATGTTGAAATTTTTGGGCAGAGTCCAATTTATTGGACAGCGGATGATGTATGATGAGGGCAGATAAGCGAAAGGCAGGTGAGGGGCATGGAATTCTATGCGCACAAGCGCGAGATGCCGGACGGAGCGATCGTCACGCAGACGGTGCGGGAGCATTTGGTAGGAACGGCGCAGCGGGCCGCGCAGTGCCTGCGGCAGGTCGGCCTGGAGCATGCGGGCTATCTGGCAGGGCTGCTCCACGATTTAGGTAAATACACAGAGGCTTTCCAGCAGTATCTGGACGAGGGAGACAGCACGAAGCGCGGCAGCGTGATCCACACGTTTCAGGGCTGCCGTTACCTGATGGAGCAATACCATCGCGGGGACATCCAAACCATTTCCTGTGCAGAGCTGCTTGCCTTTGCAGTCGGTGCGCACCACGGATTATTCGACTGCGTGGACCAAATGCGACGCATCGGCCTGCAATATCGCGCCGAAAAGCAGGACATCTCCTATGAGGAAGCGGTCGCTGCCTTCCGGCAGGAAATACCGACTGAGGAGATCGAGACACTTTTTGCAGCGGCTTCGGAGGAGATCAACGAAGTCATTGGTCGCATGGACAGGAACTATGATAACGATCGCGAGTACGCTTTTGAAACAGGCCTGCTCGCAAGGCTGCTCCTGTCCGCAGTGATCGAGGGAGACCGCTGCGACACGGCGGCCTTCCAGATCGATGCACATCCGCGAGTTTGGCCGGAGGATATGGCTCCGATCTGGAAAGATCGATTGGAATATCTGGAAGAAAAGCTGCAGGGATTCCCATGCGGCACGCCGGTGGAAAAAGCCCGGCATGCGATCTCAGATCAGTGCCGTGTGTTCGCCGAAAACAAGCCGGGGATCTATCGGCTGAATGTCCCGACGGGCGGCGGCAAGACGCTCAGCTCCCTGCGGTATGCGCTGGCGCATGCAATGTATTTCCGGAAAAGCCGGTTGATCTTCACTTCTCCGCTGCTGTCGATCCTGGAACAGAATGCAGCCGTCATCCATCAGTATGTCGGCGACGACAGCCTGATCCTGGAGCATCATTCCAACGTTGTGCAGACAGAGCCTGCGCAGGGCGAGCTGGACGAGCGGGAGCTTCTGGTGCAAAGCTGGAATGCGCCGATCATCATCACGACACTGGTCCAACTGCTGAACACACTGTTCGATGGAAGAACGACGGCGATCCGTCGCTTTCAGGCTCTCTGCAGCAGTGTGATCGTTATTGATGAGGTGCAGACCGTGCCCGTCAAGATGCTGACTCTGTTTAACCTTGCGCTCCGGTTTCTGAGCGAGCAGTGCGGCGCAACGATCGTGCTGTGCTCAGCAACGCAGCCAGAGCTGAAGGACGCTGCCCACCCGCTGCCGGTACAGCCGCAGGAGATCGTGCCGTGGGATGCAGAACTCTGGGCAGCCTTCCGCCGGACGGAGCTGCACGGCTTGCCGGACCGTCGTCTGGAGGAGCTCCCGGAGCTGATCCGTGAGAAAATGGAGGAGACCGAAAGCCTGCTTGTCGTGTGCAACAAGAAAAACGAGGCGGCCTATCTGCTGGAAGAGACGCGCTCGCCGGACTATCGCAGCTTCCACCTGTCGGCCGGAATGTGTATGCAGCACCGTCGGGTGGTGCTGGTGTCCCTGCAGAAAGCGCTTGCGCAGCGCGAAAGGGTCCTTTGCGTTGCCACGCAGGTGATCGAGGCGGGTGTAGACATCTCCTTCGATGCCGTTCTGCGCCTGACGGCTGGTATGGACAGCATCGTGCAGGCGGCCGGACGGTGCAATCGCGGCGGCGCATCGAGTGCGCCGCGCCCGGTGTATGCCGTGAACTGCGCCGATGAAACGCTGGGGCATCTGCGGGATATCCAACGGGGCAAGACCGCAACGCTTGAATTGCTGGAGGCGTTCCGCACGGAACCGGAGCGCTTTGCAGGCGACCTGTTTTCCTCTGACGCGATCCGCTATTACTATCGAGCTTTGTATCGCGACATGGCGGAGGAAGCGCAGGACTATCCGGTTGACCAGCTGGGAACGACACTCTTTGACCTGATGGGGACCAATGAAAAATATGCCGATGAGGACTGTACCGATGTCGAGGGCTTCGTCCTGTGGCAGGCACTGAAAACCGCAGGGCAGGAATTCTCCGTATTTGACGAGAACACGACGGATGTGATCGTCCCGTATGGCAGGGGAAAGCAGCTCATCACAGAACTGTGCTCCGAACGGTGCAGAGTGGACCCGGCATATCGTGCCGCGCTGCTGAAAGAGGCAAACGGCTTCACGGTGAGCCTGTATTCCCATCAGAAAAAACGGCTGGAACAGGAAAACGCGCTGTTTCCCGCCTGCGGCGGCTGTGTCTGGGTTCTGGCGGACGGCTTTTATGATGATACGGTCGGACTCATTTGCGACCAGAAAAAACAGGGATTTATGGAGGTGTAAGCAGCTTGAAAAACACAAGGTACGACAACATCGTGGAGTTTCAGGTAACGGGGGACTATGCCCTGTTCTCGGACCCCATCCTGCGTGTCGGCGGAGAAAAGTGCAGCTATCAGGTGCCGACCTATGAGGCGCTCAAGGGCATCCTGCAGTCTGTCTATTGGAAGCCGACGATCATCTGGGTCATCGATGCCGTGCGCGTGATGCATCCTATCCAGATGGAGACAAAGGGAATCCGCCCGATCAAGTATTCGGGAGGAAATGATCTCAGCTACTATACTTATCTGAAAGACTGCTGCTATCAGGTCCGCGCCCATTTTGAATGGAACGAGAACCGGCCGGAGCTGGCGGCGGACCGCAATGAGAACAAGCACCATGAGATCGCAAAGAAGATGATCCGCAAAGGAGGACGCCGGGACATCTTCTTGGGAACGCGGGAATGTCAGGGCTATGTGGAGCCGTGCGTCTTCGGCGAGGGGACGGGCGCTTATGATGAAACGCCGGAGCTTGCCTTTGGCCTGATGTACCATGGCATCACTTATGCCGATGAGGCCTATTCCAAGGAGACCAGCGGGAAAATGACCGTCCGCTTCTGGAATCCGGTGATGAAGCGCGGCGTGATCACGTTCCTGCCGCCGGAGCAGTGCCCGCAGTATAAAACGATCGGTCCAATGAATATCAAGCCCTTCGGGGAGAAACTGAACAATTTCTCCGGCCTGCAGGAATTTGAGGAGGGAACATAATGGGACTGCTGCAGCGAGCTATCGAGACGTATGATGCCAATACTGCCCTGATCGGCGTGTACCGGGACGGGCATGAGCCGCTTGCGCCGATCGGCCACATTCTGACAAGCGCAAACATTGAGATCACATTGAATGCACAGGGAAAGTTCCTAGCCGCGCGCAAAGTCGATAAGAAGGAACCCAAAATTCTGATCCCGGTGACGGAGGAATCCAGCGGCCGCACCAGTGGACTTGCGGCGCATCCTCTCTGTGATCAGCTGAAGTATGTTGCCAACACGAACAAAGAGGCACACGAGCTTTATCTTACTGCACTGCGAAAATGGGAAAGATCTGCATATGCGCATCCGTTTCTCACCGCGATTTCCACGTATGTTAGGAACGGCTCGGTTCTTAAGGACCTTACGAAATGCGGTGTCCTTGCTTTGGAAAAAGGCGGAGGCTATGATGAAAAACAGATGATCTGCTGGCGCGTATTGGGCATTCCCACAGAGGAACCTGCCTGCTGGAAGAACCGGAATCTCTTCTCTGCGTTCGAATCCTATTATTGCAGCCAGCTGGCAACGCGGGATATGGCTTTGTGTATGCTGGAAGGAAAAACAGAACCCATAGCTTTGCAGCATCCCAAGGGCATCATCCCGGTGAATGGGAATGCAAAGCTGATCTCGGCCAATGATTCAAGCGGCTTTACCTATCGGGGACGCTTTTTGGATGATGGCCAGGCAGCTACGGTCGGCTATATCGCTTCGCAGAAAGCGCACAATGCGCTGCGCTGGCTGGCGTCCGAACAGGGGGTTCGGGAGTTTTCCGGAAAACGGATATTCCTCTGCTGGAACCCTGCCGGAAAAACGCTCCCAAGACCGATGCGGCGGATGCGGGACGCAGATGCTGCGCCGCTCCGGAAGCCGAGCGATTATCAAGAACAGTTAAAAAGTACGCTGCTGAGCTTCCGAAAGGATCACCAGCTGCAGGACACGGACTGCGCCGTTCTGGTAAGCTTTGATGCTGCGACGACCGGCCGCCTTGCGGTAACCTATTACAACGAGATCACGCTCAAGACCTTTCTGGAGCGGATACACGATTGGGATGCGCATTGCTGCTGGTTAGCAGGGAATTACGGAATACAGGCTCCTAATTTGCTTCAACTCGTGGATTGTGCTTTTGGTACCCAGCGAAATAACTTTTTGGAAACAGACGATCGCATCCAGCGTCAGCACCTGCAGCGACTGCTGAACTGCAAAATGAACGGTGGGATCTTCCCACTGGATATTCTGAAAGCATTGACGCAGCGGGCGTCTTCCCCGCTGGCCTATGATGTTTTGAACTGGAGAAAAATCGTGCATGCAGCCTGTGCTGTTCTCCAGAAATATCGGTATGACACAAAACAGGGAGGTAATGAAATGGCTTGGGAACTGGACACAAATAACCGCAGCTTCCAATATGGCAGGCTGCTGGCTGTGATGGAACGTGCGGAGATGGACTACTACACAAAGACAAACGAAAACAGGCAGACAAATGCCATCAAATTTATGAGCGAGTTCCGAAGACGGCCGTTCACCGTGTTTGAGCGGGTCAACCGTCAGCTGGAGCGTGCGTATCTCGATCGCATCGATGCATGGCAGGTCAGACGCTATAAACAGCTTGTGGGGGAAATTATCAACATTCTGCGTGGATTCCCGGAGAACGAGCTGAACCGGCAGCTGGAGGATCTGTATCTCATGGGCTATGAGCTGCAGCGAAATGCCTTTTTCACCAAAAACGACACAACAAATCATACAGAGGAGGAATAAAACATGGCAGCACTGAAGAATAAGATCGATTTTGTGGCACTGATCTCGGTAACGAACGCAAACGGAAACGGAGACCCACTGAACGGCAACCGTCCCCGGACGGATTATAACGGCATGGGCGAGATCTCGGACGTGTGCATTAAGCGGAAGCTCCGGAACCGGATGCAGGACATGGGCAATGCGATTTTCGTACAGTCTGAGGACCGCTGCGACGACGGCTTCAAAAGCCTGAGTGATCGCGCGACGGCTGCGACCAAGGGGATCAAGGAGAAAGAGACCTATGCACAGACTGCGTGCGAAAAGTGGATGGATGTACGGAGCTTCGGACAGGTTTTCGCATTCAAGAGCAATGACAAGAGCGGTGTCTCCGTCGGCGTCCGCGGACCTGTTTCGATTCATCAGGCAGTCAGCATCTCTCCGGTCGAGATCGAAGAGATGCAGATCACCAAGAGCGTCAACGGCGAAACGGGCGAGAAGCGCTCGTCGGATACCATGGGTACGAAGCATTTTGTCAGATTTGGATTCTATGAGATCAAGGGCGCGATCAACGTGCAGTTGGCGGAAAAGACCGGCTTCTCGCAGGAGGATGCAGCTGTTGTGAAGGAATGCCTCCGCACGCTCTTCGCGAACGATGCCTCCGCCGCGCGGCCGGAGGGCTCCATGGAGGTCGTAAAGCTCTTCTGGTGGGAACATAACTGCAAGGAGGGACAGTATTCGTCCGCAAAGGTGCATCGAAGCGTCCATGTCACGCCCAAGAATCCGGAAGGGATCCCGACATGTGTGGACGACTATGAGATCACACTCGATGAGCTGCCCGGCCTTGTTCCGGAGATCATAGATGGCGTATAACGAGGACGAGTATCTCCAGCTTTCCGGGATCCAGCATTTCCGGTTCTGCCGCAGACAGTGGGCGTTGATCCATATCGAAAATCTGTGGGCGGAGAATGTCAGGACCGTGGACGGGGAGCTTATGCACGAACGGGCGCACGACTCCGGCCTGCGGGAAAAGCGCGCCGGCGTGATCGTGACGCGCGATCTGGCGATCTCGTCTCAGACGCTGGGCGCCTCCGGGGCATGCGATGTCGTGGAGTTCCGAAAGTCGGCTGACGGGATCCCGCTTCCGGGTGAGGAGGGCCGCTTCCTGCCCTATCCGGTCGAGTACAAGCACGGCTCGCCGCGGGAAGACCTGGCCAATGAGCTGCAGCTCTGCGGGCAGGCGATGTGTCTGGAAGAAATGCTTTGCTGCGATATCCAAAAGGGCGCGCTGTATTTCGGCGAAATGCGGCACCGGATCGAGGTAGAGTTCACGCCGGAGCTGCGCCGGGAGGTGGTGGATACCATGAAGGAAATGCACAGCCTCTACCGGCGCGGCCATACGCCAAAGGTGAAGCCGACGAAGTCCTGCAATGCCTGTTCCCTGAAAGACCTGTGCCTGCCGAGAATGTCGCGCTGCGGTTCCGTGAAAAGCTACCTGCAGAGACATATGGAGGAAATACCATGAGACGACTGCTCAACACTCTGTTTGTCACCTCGGAGGATGCCTATCTGACACTCGACGGCGAAAATATCGTTGTCCGCCGGGAAAAGGAGGAGGCAGGGCGGTTTCCTCTGCACAATCTGGAAGAGATCGTCAGCTTCTCCTATGCCGGGGCTTCGCCCGCTCTGATGGGGGCCTGTACCAGGCGCAATATCGGCCTGAGCTTCTGCACGCCGAGCGGCAGATTCCTGGCGCGGACGGCGGGCGTGGAAAACGGGAACGTGCTGCTGCGCAGAGAGCAGTACCGGATAGCGGATGATCCGGCCGCCAGCTGCCAGATCGCAAAGCTCATGATCTGGGGTAAGCTGTATAACGGCCGGTGGAGCATTGAGCGGACCAAGCGCGACCATAAGCTGCGCATCGATGCGGAGCGGTTCGAAAATGCCTCTGCAGCGATCCGCGATATCCTGCCGCAGGTCATGGAGGCGGGTTCACTCGATTCTCTGCGTGGTCTGGAGGGCGCGGCTGCGTCGGTTTACTTTGAGGTATTCGACGATATGATCCTGCGCAGCAAGGAGACGTTCTATTATCGCGGCCGAAACCGGCGGCCGCCGCTGGACAATGTCAATGCAATGCTCTCCTTTTCCTACAGTCTGCTGGCCGGAAGCTGCGCTTCCGCGCTGGAGAGCGTCGGTCTGGATGCCTATGTCGGCTTTCTGCACCGGGATCGTCCCGGCAGAACATCGCTTGCGCTGGACCTTATGGAGGAGCTGCGGCCGTGCATGGCGGACCGGTTCGTGCTGACGCTCATCAACAATCAGGTCATGCGGGCGGAGGATTTTGAAACGGCAGAGAACGGCGCAGTGCTTATGACGGATATGGGCCGCCGAAAATTCCTGAAAAGCTGGCAGGAGCGCAAACAGGAGACGATAACGCATCCCTATCTGGGAGAAAAGCTCCCGTGGGGACTGGTTCCCTACATGCAGGCCCTGCTGCTGGCGCGGTATCTGCGCCGCGATCTGGATGCCTATCCGCCGTTTCTCTGGAAGTGAGCCTATGCTGGTTCTGATCTCTTATGATGTGAACACACAGGATGCGGCAGGAAGGAGGCGGCTCCGCCTGATTGCAAAGCAATGCGTGAACTATGGGCAGCGCGTCCAGAATTCCGTGTTCGAGTGCATATTGGATGCTGCGCAGTGCAGGCAGCTTCAGCATAAGCTCTGTTCCCTGATGGACAAGGAGAAGGACAGCCTGCGGTTTTATTATCTGGGCAATCGCTATGAAGCCAAGGTGGAACACTTCGGCATCAATGCCGGCTATCAGCCGGAGGGGGTCCTGATGGTATAAGCGTGCGAACGTGGAGCGAGCAGCGATTCTTCGGAAGGTTCGCACCGAAATTTGTGCACGTTTGGCAGAAAAAATGGCCGCATCAAAGCCAGAAAACCGCTCAATACGGCCAGGGTAAATGCACTTTTTGTGCAATATGCGATGTTTTGCACAGTTTTTTTGTGCAAGATCGCTGTCCCGCCCCGCAAGGGGCGGGTGGATTGAAATATTTTGGCGTACTTGTCAATGTAGTCGTCAAACGTCCCGCCCCGCAAGGGGCGGGTGGATTGAAATAGCTGTGTGACCCGGGCAGAGCAGAGCGTATAGGTCCCGCCCCGCAAGGGGCGGGTGGATTGAAATTTGAATGACGTTGAATGCGGATATGCGGTATCCGTCCCGCCCCGCAAGGGGCGGGTGGATTGAAATCAGATACCTTATATAAATTATCAGGAAGGGTTGGTCCCGCCCCGCAAGGGGCGGGTGGATTGAAATTGGCCCGGCGTATGCTGCTGGAAGATGCGCAGTGGTCCCGCCCCGCAAGGGGCGGGTGGATTGAAATTTCATCGTCGTCAATTGCGCCGAGGAGATCGGGAGTCCCGCCCCGCAAGGGGCGGGTGGATTGAAATACCGATTCCGTGTTCCGCGTACTGTTGGAGCATAGTCCCGCCCCGCAAGGGGCGGGTGGATTGAAATAAGCTGATCGAAAAGATTTACATGGACTGCGAGGTCCCGCCCCGCAAGGGGCGGGTGGATTGAAATCAGCATGGTAATCTGAGCATCCATGCCTGAATGTCCCGCCCCGCAAGGGGCGGGTGGATTGAAATTTCCGCCAGTCGGTACAGCAAACGGCCGCCCGCGTCCCGCCCCACAAGGGGCGGGTGGATTGAAATTGGGCCAGTTCGGCCTCCCAGTCCCGCAGGACTGTCCCGCCCCGCGTGGGGCGGGATCACTATCTTTTGGCAGGTTTTTTCCTGCAATGTACGGCACAGAATATCGGAGACGGCGCATTATGAGATTTGGACCGCGGCAGGGATCTGCCGCGGTCCGGAGTCTTACTTCATGCTGCGCTCGTAGGCCTCGATCATTTTCTTGACCATCTGGCCGCCGACGGAGCCGGCCTCACGGGAGGTCAGGTGACCGTTGTAGCCCTGCTTCAGGTTGACGCCGACTTCGTTGGCGGCTTCCATCTTGAACTTGTCCATGGCCTCGCGAGCTTCCGGGATATTGATCTGGTTCGTATTTTTCATTGCGTACATCTCCTTGAAATGTGATTTTGGGTACCGCAGTCATAGCATTGCCCGAAAAAGATCGAATATGCCGGAAGTCTGTCAGGGAATTTCCGGCCGTTCTTCTGAAAATTGGGCGGCGGAAAATGCTGTCAAAAGCAATTGACAAATTCCGGACGGCTCTCTATAATGAATTAAAGTGATGAACAAAGGCGCGGCTTGCGCAGCGTTTGCCGCGGCGGGCCGATACTCTGTTTCAGAGCACAAGGATACCGGCAAGGCCGGCAGCGATTTCTGCTCGCTGAAAACAGGAGAGTGAACCATGAAAGCAGTACGATTAAAAACGGAATATCTGCAGGACCCTTTGGGCATTGATATTCCGCATCCGCGGCTGTTCTGGACTTGTGAGGACGGGATCACGCAGAGCGCATTCCAGATCCTTGCAGCGACGGACGGCCGTACGGTATGGGACAGCGGGAAGGTGCCCTCCGGCTCCATGCACGCGGATTATCCAAACGCGCTTGCTTCCCGGCAGCGCGTCAGCTGGCGCGTGCGGCTCTGGGATGAGAACGACGATCCCGGCGCGTGGTCGAGCGAGGCCTTTTTCGAAATGGGGCTTCTGAATGCTTCGGACTGGAGCGCCCTGTGGATCGCGGGGGACTATCCCGTCCGTAAAAAGCAGCGCTACCCGGTGGATTGCTTCCGCAAGGTGTTTTCCGCGGGACAGGTTCAAAAGGCCCGGCTGTATCTTACGGCCTGCGGTCTGTATGAGGCGCGGCTCAACGGCCGGCGCGTCGGGGGCGTGCTGCTGACGCCCGGCTCCACGGACTACCGCAAGCGCATCCAGTATCAGGTCTACGATGTGACGGACCTGCTGCGGGGCGGCGAAAACGCCATGACCGTCGAGCTGGCGGATGGCTGGTACCGCGGCTCCAACGGCGGCGCAGGGCAGACGAACACCTTCGGCACGCAGACAAAGCTGCTGGCGCAGCTGGAGCTGACGCTGGCGGACGGAACGACGCAGACCGTCTGCAGCGACGGGAGCTGGGCGTGGAGCAATGACGGCCCCATCCGCTTTGCCGACCTCAAGGACGGCGAGATCGTGGATGCAAATCGCGAGCCCTCCTATTCCGGCAGTGTCCGCGTCGTGGAGGAGCATGCGCCGCTGACAGCGTCCGACAACGTACCGGTCCTCGAGCGCGAGCGCTTTGCCCCGGTCGAACGGATCACAACGCCGTCCGGCAAGACTGTCCTCAAATATGCGCAGAATCTTTCGGGCTATGTGTCCTTCCGTGTGACGGCACACAAGGGCCAGCGAGTCCACATCACGATGGGCGAAACGCTCGATGACAGCGGCGAACTGACGCTCCGGAACATCCAGTGCATTACCAAAGGAAGACCCTCACCGCTGCAGGAGCTGGATTACACCTGCAGGGAGGGCGTGAACGAATACACGCCGAAATTCTATTACGGCGGCTTCCAGTATGCGCAGGTCGACACGGACGTCGAATTCCGGACAGAGGACTTTACGGCTGTTGCTGTGTACAGCGCCTTTGAGGAAACTTCAAAATTCGAGTGCTCCAATCGCCTGATCAACCAATTTTACCACAACACTCTGTGGTCCCTGAAGAGCAACTCCACCGACGTGCCGACGGACTGCCCGACGCGTGAGCGCATGGGCTGGACGGGCGACAGTCAGGTCTTCTTCAACACGGCGTCCTATCTCACGGACTATGCGGCCTTTGCCCGCAAGCATGTGCGCGACATTTTTGACCGCCAGTGGCGCAGCGGCCGCCTGCCGCAGATCGCGCCGTTTGCAAACGAGTCGCCGAGCATCAACAAAATGAACGGCTCCGTCGGCTGGGCGTGCGCAGGTGTCTATATCCCGTACTATTTCTATCAGAAATACGGCGATGACCGCCTGCTGCGTGCGTATTACGACAACATGCTGCGCTATGCGGACTTTATGATCCGCCGCGCGGGGAAATGGGGCGGGATCTTCGCCAAGCCCATGCATCTTTCCCACAAAAATCGAAAGTATGCTGTTAACTGCGGCAAGTCCTACGGCGAGTGGGCCGAGCCGAATGACGTCATGGCCTTCCACGGGATCGACTTTTTCATTCCGCACCCGGAGGAATCCACGGCCTATACATATTTTACGCTCAAGCGTGTGCTGGAGATCGCCTCGATCCTCGGCAAGCCGGAAACGCCGCAGCTGGCGCGCATCCGGGAATACAGCGAGGGTGCGAAACGCGCCTATCAGGAACTCGTTACGAAGGACGGCTACTCGCTGGATACCGACCGGCAGGCCAAGCTCGTCCGGCCCTTGTATATGGGGCTGCTGACGCCGGAGCAGGAGGCCTTTGCCAGAAAGCGCCTCATCGCCGCGCTGGACCACTATGGCTGGCGTCTCGGGACCGGCTTCCTCTCCACGCCGATGATCCTGGACGTTCTGGCGGGGCTGGATATCAGCTATGCCTACCGTCTGCTGGAAAACGAGGAAATGCCCGGCTGGCTCTTTATGCCAAAGTCCGGCGCAACGACGATCTGGGAGGCCTGGGAGGGCAACCAGAAGGACAAATGGATCGCCTCGCTGAACCACTATTCCAAAGGCGCGGTCTGCGAGTGGCTGATGAACACGATGTGCGGCATCCGGATCACCGGAGAAAACCATGTTACAATTGCACCAAAGCCCGGCGGGGACATCACCTTCGCACGGGCTAGTTATTGGAGCATTTGTGGAAACGTTACGACAAGCTGGGAGCGGACGGAGAACGGCTATCGGCTGACCGTGGGCATCCCTGCGAACACAACGGCGGAGATCCTCCTGCCGGACGGAACGGGCCGGACCGTCGGAGCCGGACAGCATCGGTATGAATGGAAATGAAACGATATTACCTTGCCATTGACATCGGCGCGTCCTCCGGGCGGCACATTGTGGGCTGGCGGGAGGACGGCGAAATCAAAGCAAAAGAGGTCTACCGCTTCCCCAACGGCGTACAGGAGCAGAACGGCCATCTCGTCTGGGACGTGGATGCGCTGCTTTCCCATGTGAAGGCGGGCATCGCGGCGACGAAGGCCGAGTTCCCGGAGATCGTCAGCCTGTCTGTCGATACCTGGGCCGTGGACTATGTGCTGCTGCGGGGCAGTGAAGAAATCCGCCCGGTGTATGCCTACCGCGACAGCCGCACGGAGGCGGCCATTCCCAAGGTTCACGAAATTCTGCCGTTTGCGGAGCTGTACGCCAAAACCGGCTGCCAGTTCCAGCCCTTCAACAGCATCTACCAGCTCTATGCCGATCAGCTGGCGGGGCGGCTGGAGGGCGTGACGGATTTTCTGATGATCCCGGAGTATCTCCTCTGGAAGCTCTGCGGTGTGAAGTCCAGGGAGTACACCAACGCCACTACCACCGGCATGGTAAACGCAGAAACGGGCAAATTTGACCCGGAGATTATTTCAGCGCTCGGCCTGCCGCCCATCTTCCCCAAACTCCAAAAGCCGGGGACGGTGCTGGGCGAGTATGAGGGGATAAAGTGCGTCCTCTGCGCCACCCACGACACAGCCTCAGCGGTGGAGGGTATCCCTATGGACGGGAGCCAGCCCTACATTTCCTCCGGTACATGGTCGCTCTTGGGCGTCAAAACGCCGAAGCCCATTACAAATACTGCCAGCCGTGCCGCCAATTACTCCAACGAGGGCGGCGTGGGCTATAACCGCTATCAGAAGAACATCATGGGCATGTGGCTGGTCAACGAGCTGCAAAAGGAGCTTTGCAGCGGGCCGGGCTTTGCGGAGATCGTGAACGCCGCAAAGGAGAGCCGCTGCGATGCCCTCATCGACGCCAACGCCCCGGAATTTCTGGCTCCCAAGAGTATGAAGGCCGCCTTTGATGTGGCGACCGGCGGAAAGCTCATCAGCATCGGCGACTATTTCCGCTGCGCCTATCGCAGTCTTGCGGAGAGCTATGCCAAAGCTCTTGCAGAACTGGAAGCCAACACAGGAAAGCAATACGACAGGCTCTACATCGTGGGCGGCGGCGCGAAAAACGACTTGCTAAACCGCCTGACGGCACAGGCCACTGGCAAGCGGGTCATTGCCCTGCCCATTGAGGCGACGGCGCTGGGAAATCTGAAAATACAAATGGAGGCAGACCTATGAGCTATACGGAAGCAAAAGAAAAATACGCCGCCCTCGGTGTGGATACCGAAGCGGCGCTTACAAAGCTGAAAACCGTGCCGCTGTCTCTGCACTGCTGGCAGGGCGATGATGTGCGCGGTTTCGACACCGACCCCACCAAGCCCCTGACCGGCGGTATCCAGACCACCGGCAGCTATCCCGGCCGCGCGAGGACCCCGCAGGAGCTGATGGCGGACATCGCGGAAGTGCTGAAGCTGTGCCCCGGCACGAAGAAGCTGAATCTCCACGCCAGCTATGCTATTTTTGCCGAGGGCGAGTGGGTCGACCGCGATAAGTTGGAGCCGAAGCATTTTGCACCGTGGGTGGACTTCTGCAAAAAGCACGGCCTCGGCGCGGACTTCAACCCGACGTTCTTTTCCCATCGCAAGTGTGATCCGCTGACGCTCAGTTCCCCCAACGAGGAAACCCGCCGCTTCTGGATCGAGCACGGCAGGGCCTGCGTGCGCATCTCGCAGTATCTGGCGGAGGAGTTGGGGCAGATCTGTACCATGAACATCTGGACGGGCGACGGCTTCAAGGACATTCCCACTGACCGCCTCGGGCCGCGCATGCGCTATAAGGAATCCATCGACGAAATTCTCTCTGAGCCCTTTGACTTCAATAAGGTCAAGCCCTGCGTGGAGAGCAAGGTGTTCGGCATCGGCGTGGAGAGCTACACCGTCGGTTCGGCGGAATTCGCCCTGAGCTACGCCGCCATGAATCCCGGCAAATGCATCCCCCTGATGGACAACGGCCACTATCACCCCACCGAGGTGGTCAGCGACAAAATCCCGGCGCTGCTGACCTTCTTCCCGGAGATCGCCCTGCACATCACCCGCCCGGTGCGCTGGGACAGCGATCATGTGGTGCTGTTCGATGACGAAACGAAGGAGCTCTGCAAGGAGATCGTCCGCTGCGGCGGCTTGGACGGCCGGGTGTATCTGGCGCTGGACTATTTCGATGCCTCCGTCAACCGCATCGCCGCGTGGGTCACGGGCTTCCGCAATGTGCAGAAGGCCCTGCTGAACGCCCTGCTGACGCCGGATATGACGGCTGAACAGAACGCGGGTAATTTTACCGATCTGCTCGTTCGGCAGGAGGAACTGAAGACCATGCCCTTCGGCGAGGTCTGGGCAGAGTATTGCCGCCGCTGCGGCGTGCCGGAGGACGGCGCGTGGCTGCCGCTGGTGTGGGCGTATGAAAAGAACATTCTGGAGGCGAGAGCATGAAAAATATTCTGACAGCCCCGTGTATGGTGGAGATGATCCGCACCGTGACGAATATGTACGACCACGGCTGGGACGAGCGCAACGGCGGCAACGTGAGCCTGCTGCTGGAGGAATCGCAGGTCAACGATTATGTGGACGGCGCGGTTCTGCGGGAGATTCCCACGGGCTTTTCCTGTCCAGAGCTGGACGGCAAGTACTTCCTCGTCACCGGCACGGGCAAGTATTTCAAGAATGTCCAGTATGCGCCGGAGATCAATCTCGGCCTCGTGCGTCTGACGGACGGCGGCGAGACGGCGCAGCTTCTGTGGGGCTTTGCGGACGGCGGGAAATTCACGTCCGAATTTCCGGCACACATGATGAGCCATGCCGCACGGCTGAAAATCGACCTGCAGAACCGCGTGGTCATGCACTGCCATCCGGCAAACCTGCTTGCCATGACCTATGTCCACATGCTCGATGAAAAGCAGTTCACCCGCACGCTCTGGCAGATGTGCACGGAGTGCATCGTCGTCTTTCCGGACGGCGTGAATGTGCTGCCGTGGATGCTCTGCGGCACGAACGAGATCGGTGAGGCCACCGCTGAGAAGATGCGCACCGCCCGGCTTGTTGTCTGGGCGCAGCATGGCATCTACGGCGCAGGAAAAGACCTCGACGAGACGTTCGGCCTCATCGAGACCGCTGAAAAGGCAGCGGAAATTTACATGAAGATCGCCCACCTGCCGCTGGTCAATACCATCACCGACGAGCAGATGCACCAGTTGGAGGCCCACTTTGGCGTGAAGGCAAGAGAGAGCTATCTGGCCTGAATCCTGTTTCTGTTATAGACCAAACCGGCAGCCGGAAACGCATCCGGCTGCCGGTTTGGCCTGTGCTCAGGCACAGAGGTCGAAGAACAGGAAGTGCTCCGGGTCGATGAGGTCGATCGCAAGGATGCTTGCCTCGGGACAGATCCTGTCGAGATCCAGCCGGGTGTCGGTCTCGTCATAGGTGGCGGGCTGCGGCTCGGCGGCGAAGATCAGGCCGTCGTAGTCCTCGGGCACATAGACGATGTAGCTCTTCGTAAAGAGCCGCCCACCGTCCGCGGTGTCCTCCCACTGCGTGGAATAGAAGAATTCGATCTCGTAGTCCGTGCCGTTCCAGCTGACGGTGTGCAGGTAGTGATTCTCGCCACGCTCTGTGTCGTCATAGGCGGAGGAGGCGGTCAGCCACATGCCCGTGTAGTAGTCATAGAGCTCGCTGCTCAGGACCGTCTGAAAATCCTGCTCGAAGTAGGGGATCGACTCGGCCGGGATGTAGCACACGGCGTCAAAGGCGATCTCGCGCATGCCGTCGTGGACATTGTCGTCCTGCTTCGTCACCTGCCACAGGCAGGGCGCGGTCTGGTAGCCGTCGCCGCCCTCTGCGTAGAAGCAGACGCCGTCCTCCAGCTCATATGGGCCGCCGCCCACGTCGCAGTTGATCATCAGATCGCCGTTTTCAAAGGCGGAGCGCAGCACGATCGCGCTGACCTGCCGCAGAACGCCGCCGTTTGCGGGATCGAGCAGTTCGCCGGACGGGGAATACTCCAGCACGAGCCTGTCGTCGGAATCCTCATAGCCCAGCTCCACGCCCGCCGCGCCGGCAGTGGCAATGCCGGATTCCAGCACGGTCTCCTCGGAATTCAGAATGTCCCATGTGCCGTCCTCGTGGATGCGGATCCAGAAATTCTGACCGACGTATTCCCAGAGGCCAACATAAGCTGCGAGGTATTGCGTGGAGTCTGAGGCGTAGGGACCGTAGGAGGCGTCCGGCTGGAACTGGAAGCAGTCCTCGCCCTCCCAGTACCAGACGAGCACCGTTTCGGTGCCGTCCTCCTGCCGGAATTCCAGCCGGATGTCGCTGCTGCCGTCGCCGGTCACATCGTCAAAGGAGATGCTCCAGTAATCGGACGCGGCGTTCGGGATTTCAACGGGATAGGTGACGCTGTCAAAGCAGATCTGTTCCGCCTCGTCGTAATAAAATGTCGCCCATTCGCTGCCGATGCAGACGCAGACCGGCGTTTCCACGCCGTCCTGCACGATCGTGCCCCGGTCGTTTACCATGCCCGTGGTGCGCCAGTCCTCGCCCGGCAGCTCCTCCGTCGGGGCCTCCTCTCTGCCGCAGGCGGCGAGGGTCAAGAGGAGTGCAAGGGCCAGAAGCAGGGAAAATGCTCTTTTCATGATTCGATCCTTCCTTTCCGTTTTCTGCCGGGTAAAAAATTCCACCGTACAGAGACATTGTACGGCGGAATGTTCAGAAAGTCTATTAACCAAAGGTTAACCAGGCTGCTTTAACAGGACTGCAAGCTCCTGCCGTTTCCGGCGGGTGTCGCCGTCGATGTGGAGCTTGGCATAGAGCTGGTTCAGATACTGCTTGACGCTGCCCTCGGAGAGGCCGAGCCGCCCGGCGATCTCGCGGTTCGTCAGGCGCTGCGCAAGCAGGTCGGCAAGCTCCAGCTCCCGCGGGGTAAGCCCGGCGAGGGCCGCAGGCCGGGTGCGGCGCGCCTCAGACAGCCTGCCCAGTTCCGCGATCGCCTGCGTGTCCGGGCGATTTTCCATCAGCGGCGCAAGATAGCGGTAATTCTCCGCAAACGGCAGAATCAGTCCGTCCGGCGCGGCATCGGTCAGAGCCTGCTCCAGCAGCGCCTCGGCCTCGGCGCGTTTGCCGAGCTGCGCATAGGCGGCAGCCGTCTGGATGCGCACATGGAGGGCGACAAGGGCATAGGGGAATCGCGCGCAGGCGGCCAGAAGCGCCTCGCTCCGGCCGATGAGCCGGGCATACTCTCCCTGCGCCAGCCAGACCTGATTTTCGATCATGTCATACATCGGCCGTCCGGGGGCCAGAATGTGGACGGTGTCGAGCCGGTGCAGGCGGAACAGCTCCGGAATGCGCTCCGTATCTCCGCGCAGCGCATCATAATAGGCGCAGATGGCGTAAAAGATCGGGAGCCATGCGGCGTTGTGCTGCCGCACCAGCCCGGCGTTACGCTGCTCGCGCGTGTACGGCAGGGAAACGTTCCGGAAAAGCGACAGCCGCAGCGCCAGAAGGTCGCAGCACAGGGCCATGCTCTCCTGCAGAGGCCCGGTGCTCCGGGCGCGCTCCAGCGCAATATGGGCGTCGGCAAAGCGGCACTGCAGAAGCAGCGCCTCCGCACGCATGATCTGCTCCGCCCCGCGGCCGTGGCCGTTCGTGACGCGGTAATAATGCGGCATGCACTCGTCCATCTCGGACAGCTCTGCCTCCAGCGCGCCGGGCGTCCGGTGGAACATCATCAGCACGGAGGGCGAGCCGAACGTCCAGCCGCCGCTCCGGCGGATGGTGATGGCCGGACGGGTCATTTTGCTGCTGGCGCTGCGGTGCAGGCGGCTCATGGCCGAAATATCGTTGTAGGATAGGAAGCTCAGGATGAGGTCGCATTCGCCAAGCAGATTTCCGCGCTCGTTCGGCGGCAGCTCCGGATGCGTGTCCAGCGCGCTCTGCAGCAGCTCGCGCAGCTCCAGCATCTTCGGGATACGGCTCCAGTTGAACATGCAGCGCATCAGCACCAGAATGGCAAGCGGATGCGCCAGCAGCGCGTCTTTCGGGCATTCCTCCAGCGCAGAAAGCACCAGAGCAGGGCCCAGCGTGGAAAGCAGAATGCCGGCGTCCTGCGTCACAGCGTCCAGCAGGGAAGTATAGTCGCCGCAGCGCCGGAAGGAATCCATGGCGTGGAGCATCTGCCCGTGCGCGGCGTACCAGCGCCCATAGCGCGCCCGGCAGGCCCGCTGCCGGGGCTCCGGGAGCGTGCGGAAGACCTGCGCGGCGCAGGCCTTCATCATGTGGTGGAAGCGATAGGTCACGCCGTCCGGAAGAAGGCTGGCAAAGGCGTTCTGCGCAGTCAGCGCGCCCAGCAGCTGCTCCGTTTCCGGCTCTTCGGTGACAAAGCGCGCCATTTCCGCCGTGAATTCATCGGCAAGACCGAGCACGGCCAGAAATTCCCGTGTGCGCTGCGGCAGCGGGTCAAGCATGGCAGCCGTGAACATGGCGTAGATATCCGAATTTCCGCCGACCAGCGTTCCGCGCTCGGCCAGCGAGCGCAGATTGAGGTAGACGGCGGAGAACCAGCCCTCCGTGGAGGTCAGAAGCGCGGTCAGCTGCGACTCGGACAGCGCGGCGCCGCAGCGGCGGGCATAGACGGCCAGCTCCTCGCGGCCTAGCCGGAGCTGCTCCGCGCCGATCCGGTGCAGGCGGATGCCCAGACGCAGCTGCGCGTCGGCAGGCAGAAAGCGGTCGCGCCCGGCAACGATGAGGTGGACGTTTTCCGGCAGGCGGTTTGCAAGCGTGCACAGGAAATCTGCGACGCGCGCATCGGCCAGCAGGTGAAAATCGTCGAGGAAGAGATAGCACGGCTCCGGTCCGGCCAGCCCGCGGCACAGGCCGTCCGCCAGCAGCCCTGCGCCCGCGGCATCGACAGGGCAGTCGTAGTCACGCAGGAACGGGAACCCGGCGTGGGCAAAGGCCTCCTGCGCGCTTCGCCAGAGAATGGCAAGGTGGGCGGAATAGACGCTGATGCGGATACAGTGTGGCGGCGCCTCTCTGGCGAGAAACCAGTTGACGGCCGTCGTCTTGCCGTAGCCCATGGGTGCAACGACCGCCGTCAGCGCACAGCGGGAGACCGGCCGCAGGCTCTCCTGCAGCCGCCCGGAAATATAGATCGTGTTAAGATCATGCCTGATGCGCGCCATCCGCTCACCTCCGGAAATATCGTGTCTGCAGGCATTATAGCATATGTCGCATTTTGGCGCAACTGGCCGCACGATGCGGCGGGAAAACATGCATTGATTTCCGAAAAGTGATGTGCTATACTATTTAATATAGAAATCAAACCAGAGGAGGGCCTCCCGAATGGAGCGTATCACAAGCAGTCACAATCCGCTCGTGCAGCACATGCGGAAGCTGCAGACCTCGCGCGCCTATCGCGAGAGCTGCGGCGAATTTGTGGCGGACGGCTGGAAGCTTCTGGAGGAGGCACTCAAGTGGTATCCCGAGGTGACGGCTGTTCTGACGAGCGAGCCGGAACGCTGCCCGGCGCTCCCATCGTCGGCACGTCTTGTCGAGGTCCCTGCGTCATTGATGCAGAGCGTTTCGAGTATGCGCACGCCGCAGGGCGTTTTATTCTCCCTGCGCCTGCCGCAGGAGGGCGCGCTCCGGGTGCAGCCCGGCATGCTCCTGCTCGACCGCATCCAGGACCCCGGAAACCTCGGCACGATCCTGCGCACGGCCGACGCCTTCGACCTGCCGGTCCTGCTGACGAACGGCTGCGCCGATCCGTTTTCCGAAAAGACGGTGCGCGCCTCCATGGGCGCGGTGTTCCGCCGCCCGCCGCAGAGCGCACCGATGGAGGACGTCCTCCGTGTCTGCCATGCCGCCGGGATCCCCATTGCGGCGACGGCGCTGTCCGACACGGCGTGCGATCTGCGCGAGGTCGATCTGAAGCGCCATCTTGTCGTCATCGGCAGCGAGGGGCAGGGCATTTGCCCGGAGCTGCTCGCCGCCTCGGACCGGCAGATCATCATTCCCATGCAGCCGCGCTGCGAGTCGCTCAATGCGGCCGTCGCGGCGGCGATCGTGCTGTGGCAGATGCGGCCGTAGCGCGGGAGAACACGGAAGGGGGGCGCGCAGATGCAGAAGCACTGGGTTTGGCTGGCAACGCGAAGCGGCATCGGGGTCCGGGGCCGCGCGGAGCTGCTGCGCCGGTTCGGCACGGCAGAGCGCATTTATGCCATGGACCGGGCCGCGCTGCAGGCGGAGGAAGGCCTGCGGCGGAGCTGGCTCGAGCCGCTGCTCGACAAAACGCTGGACGGCGCGGAGCGTATTCTGGCGCAGTGTGACCGTTTTGACATCCGCCTTCTGACCTATGCGGAGCCTGCCTATCCCGAGCGGCTGCGCAACATTGCAGACCCGCCTGCGCTTTTGTATTATCAGGGCCGCCTGCCGGATTTTGACCACGAGGCCGCGATCGCCGTTGTCGGCTCACGCCGGTGCAGCGCTTATGGCCTGCTGCACGCCAAGCAGTTCTCCCGCCTGATTGCTGCAAGCGGCGGGCTTGTGATGTCCGGCGGTGCACGCGGCATCGATACCATGGCGCTGCAGAGCGCGATGGACCTGCCGGAGCCGGTCGTTTGTGTGCTGGCCTGCGGGCTCGACATCGCCTATCCACCGGAAAACGGCCAGCTGTTTGCGCAGATCGCGTCGAGAGGCTGCCTCCTGAGCGAATACCCGCCGGGGACAAGCCCGATGCGCGGCAATTTCCCGGTGCGCAACCGTATTCTGAGCGGCCTTTCCGTTGGCGTTCTCGTGGTCGAGGCCTCGGCGCAGAGCGGTGCGCTCATCACGGCGCGGCTGGCGCTGGAGCAGGGCAGGGACGTATTTGCCATTCCCGGCAATCTCGGCGTCGCCTCGTGCGAGGGGACGAATCGCCTGCTGCGCGAGGGTGCGCTCATGCCCGAAAACGGCTGGGAGCTGCTGCAGGAATACACGCACCTGTTCCCGGGCAAGCTGGCGGACGGTCGCCGCCGCGAGGTGATGGAGCAGCGCTTTGGGTCGCATTACGCAGCGGCCGTCCCTGCGCAGCCCCTGCCGGAGAGACTGGCAAAACCGGCCCGCCCGGCAGCGCCTTCACCGGAAAAGTCCCCAGCCCTCGACAAAAAAGACATTGACAATCCGCCTGCAAGGCCTTATAGTGACAGAAAGAAAGCACCGCCCGCCCTGTCCGGCGACGAAGCGGCGGTCTATGCCGCCCTGACGCCGGAGCCGATCCTTGCGGATCTTCTCACGGAGCATACGGGCCTTCCGCCGCAGCGCCTGCTTGCGGCCATGACCATGCTCCAGATCAAGGGGCTGGCCAAAAAGCTTCCCGGCAACCGCTATCAGCGCGCCGGAGGATAATGGATATATGGAGGTTCCCTTCATGACAAAGGGATCGAATCTGGTGATCGTCGAGTCACCGTCTAAAGCAAAGACCATTGGAAAATATCTCGGCCCGGATTATCGCGTCGAGGCCTGCATGGGCCACCTGCGCGACCTGCCCAAGAGCAAGATGGGCGTCGATCTGGAGCACGATTTTGAACCGGACTATCAGCCACTGGCCAGCAAGGCCGCGATCATCTCCGAGCTGCGCAGCGCATCCAAGGCTGCAAAGCACATCTACCTCGCGACCGACCCGGACCGCGAGGGAGAGGCGATCTCGTGGCATCTGAAGGAGCTGCTTGAGCTGCCGGACGACAAGACGGAGCGCGTGACGTTCAACGAGATCACAAAAAACGTTGTGACGCGCAGCATTCAGGAGCCGCGCGGCATCGATTATAATCTGGTGGACGCCCAGCAGGCCCGCCGGATCCTTGACCGCATCGTCGGCTACCAGCTCAGCCCGCTGCTGTGGAAGAAGATCCGCCGCGGCCTGTCCGCCGGGCGCGTGCAGTCTGTTGCCACGCGTCTTGTCGTGGAGCGCGAGCAGGAGATCGAGGCCTTCGTGCCGAAGGAATACTGGACGATCGACGTGCTGCTGCGCTGCCTGAACAAGCCGGGCAGCTTCACGGCGCACTATTACGGCGAGGAAAAGAAGCGCGAGCTGCACAGCGAGGCCGAGGCCGACGAGGTCCTGCGCGACATCGCCGGGCAGGAATTCACCATTGCGGGCATCAAGCGCACGGAAAAGCGCCGCTCGCCGACGCCGCCGTTCATCACCTCCACGCTGCAGCAGGAGGCCTCCCGAAAGCTCAATATGACGCCGCGCCGCACGATGGCCGTTGCGCAGCAGCTCTATGAGGGCGTCGACATCAGCGGCGAGGGCACCGTCGGCCTCATCACCTATATGCGTACCGACTCCCTGCGCCTGTCCGAGGAGGCGCTGGCCGCTGCGCGTGATTTTATCACCGATCGCTACGGCCCGGCCTACTATCCCGGCCAGCCCCGCCATTTCCGCAAGAAGGAGGGCGCGCAGGACGCGCACGAGGCCATTCGCCCCAGCAATGTCCGGCTCGACCCCGAGAGCATTCAGGCAGACCTGACGCGCGAGCAGTACCGGCTGTACAAGCTGATCTGGAGCCGCTTCGTCGCCTGCCAGATGTCCGATGCACGCTATGACGCCGTGCAGATCCACGCGCGATGCGCGGGCCATGCCTTCCGCGCCAGCGACCAGATCCTGAAATTCTCCGGCTTTACCGCCGTGTATGAAGAGGGCCGCGACGACGAGGCCGAAGAGCGCTCCTCTTCGCTGCCCGATCTCGACGGCTCCGAACGCCTGACTGCCGAAAAACAGGAAAAGGCCCAGCATTTCACCCAGCCGCCCGCGCGCTACACCGAAGCGACGCTCGTCAAGGCGATGGAGGAGCGCGGCGTGGGCCGCCCGTCGACCTATGCGTCGATCGTCGCGACAATCCAGGACCGCGAGTACGTCATCAAGAAGGACAAGCGCCTCTGGCCGACGCCGCTCGGCCGTGTCGTGACCGAGCTGATGATCGAGCGCTTCCGCGACATCATCGATGTCGAGTTCACGGCGAATATGGAGCACCAGCTCGACGAGGTCGAGGCCGGAAAGGTCGGCTGGAAGACCGTCCTGCGCGATTTCTATCAGGATTTCCACCGCGAGATGGAGGATGCCGAGAAAGCTCTCGACGGTGTGCGCATCAAGGTGCCGGATGAAGAGACCGATGAGGTCTGTGAGCTGTGCGGGCGCAAAATGGTCATCAAGAGCGGCCGCTTTGGCAGGTTCCTGGCCTGCCCCGGCTTCCCGGAGTGCAAGAATACCAAGCCGCTCGTTGAGCGTATGCCGGGCCGCTGCCCGCGCTGCGGCAGTGGGATGCTCAAGCGCAAGTCGAAGAAGGGCTATGTCTATTACGCCTGCGAGCGCGGCGCGGAGTGCGGCTTTATGACGTGGGATGTGCCCACGGCACAGGACTGCCCGAGCTGCGGGCAGACGATGTTCAAAAAGTCCGGCCGCGGCCAGATGAAGCCGTTCTGCATCAACGAAAAGTGCCCGGACTTCCTGCCGGAGGACAAGCGCGGTTATAAGCGCCGCATGCCGAAGGCCACGACGGACACCGTCGAGAATGCCGAGGAGATCGCCCCGGCTGCGGAGGAAGCGGAAAAGAAGCCTGCCAAAACGGCCAAAACGACGAAGACCGGGAAGACGGCCAAGGCCGCCAAGGCCGCAAAAACTGCGAAGACCACGAAAAAAGCGGCGGAGAAAAAGCCTGCCGCACGCAAAAAGACAAAAACGGAGAGCGAAGCATGACCGAAGTACGCGTGATCGGCGCGGGACTTGCGGGCAGTGAGGCCGCATGGCAGCTTGCCGAGCGCGGCTTTGCCGTCCGCCTGTCCGAGATGAAGCCGGTAAAAATGACCCCTGCGCACCACTGCGCGGATTTTGCGGAGCTTGTCTGCTCCAACTCCCTGCGCGGCGAGCGGCTGGAAAATGCCGTCGGCCTGCTCAAGGAGGAGCTGCGGCGGCTCGGGAGCCTCATCCTGCAGTGCGCCGATGCCACGCGCGTCGAGGCGGGCGGCTGCCTTGCCGTCGACCGCTACGGCTTTTCCGGTATGGTGACGGAGCGCATCCGCAGCCACCCGAATATCACGGTCATCTCCGAGGAGGTGACCGAGGTCCCGGCGGGGCCGGTCATCATCGCGACAGGCCCCCTGACGTCCGACGCCATGAGCGAGGCCATCGGCCGCTATTTCGGCCAGACGGATTATCTGCATTTCTTTGACGCGGCTGCGCCGCTCGTCACGCTGGAGTCCATCGATATGACGAAGGCGTGGTACGCCTCCCGCTATGACCGCGGGAGCGCGGATTACATCAACTGCGCCATGACGCGCGAGGAATATCAGGCCTTCGTCCGGGAGCTGGCCGCCGCCGAGGAAGCGGAGGTGCACGGCTTTGAGGACAAAAACGTCTTTGAGGGCTGCATGCCGGTCGAAGTCATGGCCCGCCGCGGCGAGGACACGCTGCGCTACGGCCCTCTGAAGCCCGTCGGCCTGCGGGACCCGGCAACGGGCCGCGAGCCCTATGCTGTCGTTCAGCTCCGGCGCGACAATGCGGCCGGAAACATCTACAATCTCGTCGGGTTCCAGACGCACCTGCGTTTTCCGGAGCAGAAGCGCGTGTTCTCCATGATCCCGGCGCTGCACGATGCGGAATTCGTCCGCTACGGCGTGATGCACCGCAATACTTTCCTGAATTCGCCGAAGCTGCTCGACGCATGCTATGCCGACCGGCGCGACCCCATGGTCGCCTTTGCCGGGCAGATGACGGGCGTGGAGGGCTATGTCGAGTCGTGCGCCTCCGGCTATCTAGCGGCCGTCAGCATGGCGGCGCGGCTGGAGGGAAGGCCCGTCCCGGACTTCGGCACCATGACGGCCATCGGCGCGCTGGCGCACTATGTCAGCGACAGCACCGTGGCATCGTTTCAGCCGATGAATGTGAATTTCGGCATCATCGCCCCGCTCGAGCAGCGGGTGCGTGGAAAAGCAAACAAGAATCTGGCCATTGCCAACCGGTCGCTTGCGCACCTGGAGGCCATGGAGAAATGAGGGAACAGGCATGAAAATCATTCTGGATGCAATGGGAGGCGACAACGCCCCGGATGCCGTGGTGCGCGGTGCACTGGAGGCGGCAAAGGAGTTCGGCGTGCAGATCGTTCTGGTCGGCCGCGGCGCGGATATCCTTGCCAGCATGAAGGCCCAGGGCTGGGATACGCTCCCGGACGGCGTGGAGCTTGCCAATGCCGAGGATGTGGTGGACATGCACTGCGATCCCGCCGCGGTCGTGAAGCAGCATCCGAACTCTTCGCTCGTGCTGGGCGCAAGAATGCTGGCGCAGGGCGGCGGTGATGCGTTCATCTCGGCCGGCAATACCGGCGCGCTGCTCACGGCGGCCACGCTGCTCGTCAAGCGTATCCGCGGTATCCGCCGCGCGGCGTTCTCGCCGGTCCTTCCGACGAAGGACGGCCACGCCATTCTCATCGATGCGGGCGCGAATGCCGAGTGCACGCCGGAATTCCTGCTGCAGTTCGGCTGCATGGGCTCGTTCTACGCGCAGAAGGCGCTCGGCATCGAGTCGCCGCGCGTGGGCCTTCTGAACAACGGCGCGGAAGATACGAAGGGTGACCCGCTCCACCGCGAGGCCCATCAGCTTCTGAAGCGCGCCGCGGAGCAGGGGACCATCCACTTCGTCGGCAATGTCGAGGCGCGCGATGTGCCGTTCGGCGCGGCGGATGTTATCGTGGCGGACGGCTTCTCCGGCAACGTCCTGCTCAAGACCATGGAGGGCACGGCCATGTTCATGTCCGACATGATGAAGCAGATGTTCTACCGCAATCCGCTGACGATGCTCGGCGCGCTGCTGTGCAAAAAGGGCATCAACGGTATCCGCAAGACCATGGACTACCGCGAAACGGGCGGGTCCATCGTCATCGGCATCAGCCGCCCGGTCATCAAGGCGCACGGCTCGTCCGACGACGCCGCCATCCGCGGCGCGATCCGGCAGGCCATCCGCGCGGTCGAGAGCGGCTTCTGCGAGGAAATTCGTGCCAATATCGGGCAGATGATCCTGCCCAGGGAGGAAGAACATGCTGAATAAGCTGGAAAAGGCGTTGGGCTACAAGTTCCGCGATCCGGAGCTTCTGCGCATGGCGCTGACCCACACCTCCTGTGCAAACGAGATCTATCAGGACCCGCTGCGCAGCTATGAGCGGCTGGAATTCCTTGGGGATTCCATTGTCGGCTTCGTGACGGCGGAGTATCTGTACCGGACTTTCCCCAAAAAGCTCGAAGGCGATCTGACGCGCATCCGCGCGGAGCTCGTCTGCGAAAAGAGCCTTGCCGCCGTGGCGGAGCGTCTCTCGCTCGGCGAGCATCTGCTGCTCGGAAACGGCGAGGATCAAAGCGGCGGCCGCCGCCGCCCGAGCATCCTCTGCGATGTTATGGAGGCCGTTGTGGCTGCCAGCTATCTGGACGGAGGCTTTGCCGTGGCCAGCGACATCGTGACGCGGCTCATCCTGCCGCAGCTCGCCGAGGCGGAAAAGACCCACGATTATAAGACGGAGCTGCAGGAGCTCGTGCAGCGCAAAAAATCGCAGCAGCTGAGCTATGAGCTCATCTCGGAGACTGGCCCGGACCACTGCAAGGAATTTAACGTTCATGTCCTGCTCAACGGCAGGGAGGTCGGTACCGGCTCCGGCACGAGCAAAAAGCGCGCCGAGCAGGCAGCGGCGGCGCAGGCCATTGTGCGGCTCTTCCCGGAACAGAAACCGAGTAGGAGGGACGTTTAGTCCCGTCCTCTCACACCACCGTGCGTACCGTT
>ERZ836939.1399-NODE-1399-length-27692-cov-53.093353_pt1 | contig 27692 bp, 23 predicted proteins | sample MGYA00519912_ERZ836939 | MGnify/ENA primary metagenome ERZ836939 (study PRJEB31850, sample SAMEA3708810) | human gut metagenome | biome: human gut; feature: human-associated habitat; material: faeces | place: China | collected 2014 ...
GCCCCTGCGCTCTGGTCATCTCCATCCCGCTGAGCTTCTTCGGCGGCATCGGCGGTGCGTCTGCCTGCGGCATCCTGGTCAAGGGCTCCACCTATCTGGAAGAGCTGGCCCGCACCGGCATCGTGGTGTTTGATAAGACCGGCACCCTGACCCAGGGCACCTTCAAGGTGGTGGGCATCCACCCCGAAAACGGCGTGACCGGGGATGCCCTTGTGGAAGCCGCCGCTCTGGCCGAGAGCTGGTCCAAGCACCCCATCTCCCTGAGCATCAAGAACGCTTACGGCAAGGACATCGACCCCAGCCGTGTGACCGATGTGCAGGAGCTGGGCGGCCACGGCGTGACCGCAAAGGTGGACGGCAAAACCGTCGCTGCCGGCAACGCCCGCCTGATGGCAAAGCTGGGCCTGACAGCTCCCGAGATCACCGAGCCGGGCACCATCGTCCATGTTGCCATGGAGGGCAGATACGCAGGCTATCTGCTCATCGCCGATGTGGTCAAACCCCACAGTGCCGCTGCCATCAAGGGCCTGAAACAGGCCGGTGTCCGCAAGACGGTCATGCTGACCGGCGACGCGGAGCCTGTGGCAAAGGCCGTTTCCGCCGAGCTGGGTCTGGATGAATACCATGCAGGCCTGCTGCCCGGCGACAAGGTGGACCGGATCGAAACGCTCCTCGCTGCAAAGCAGCCCAAAGAAAACCTCGCCTTTGTGGGCGACGGCATCAACGATGCCCCGGTTTTGTCCCGTGCCGATGTGGGCATCGCCATGGGTGCTCTGGGCTCCGATGCTGCCATCGAGGCCGCTGACGTTGTCCTGATGGACGATGACCCGGCCAAGATCGCGCTGGCCATGCGCATTGCCCGCCGCACCCTGCGCATCGTGTATCAGAACATCGTGTTTGCTCTGGCGATCAAGTTCGCCTGCCTGGTGCTGGGCGCACTGGGTCTGGCCAGCATGTGGACCGCCATCTTCGCCGATGTGGGCGTGATGGTGCTGGCTGTGCTGAACGCCACCCGTGCCCTGTACACCAAAGATCTTGCAAAAAAGAATGTGCAGTGACCGTGCTTTCTGCCCCCGCCTGAGTGCTGATGTCCCGGCGGGGGCTTTTCGCTGCCGGTGAATTGCATTCTGCCCGGAGTGATGGTACAATAAGACACAGTGACCCCCGCCGCCGGACGTTTTTCCGGCAGATAGATGGAAGAAAGAAGGCTTTTTATTATGAGCATGAACACGGTTCCTGAGCGTCTGGCTGCCCTGCGGGCTGCCATGAAGGCCAACGGCGTGGACGTTTATCTGATTCCGGTGGGTGACCCGCATTCCAGCGAGTACCTGCCCGACCATTACACCTCCCTGACCTATTTCTCCGGCTTCCACGGCGAAAACTCCAACTTCGTCGTCACCCCCACCGAGAGCGCTGTCTGGGCAGACGGCCGCTACTTTGTGCAGGCCGAAAAGGAGATCGCCGGTACCGAGATCCAGCTGATGCGGATGGGTGAGCCGGGCGTGCCCACCGTGGAGGAATACTGCGGCAAGGTGCTGCCTGAGAACGGCGTGCTGGGCCTGTGCGGCCTGACCGCTTCCTGCGGGCTGGTGCGCGGCGTGCAGAAGGAGCTGGATGCCAAGAAGGGCACCATCAAGACCCTGAACCTTGAGGATGAGCTGTGGACCGAGGGCCGCCCCGCCCTGCCTGCCACCCCGGCATGGATCCTGCCCAAGGAGTATGCAGGCTTCTCCCCTGCCGAAAAGCTGGAGCGCCTGCGCGGCAGGCTCAAGGAGCTGGGCTGCACCGCACAGCTGGTGGGCAAGCTGGATAATCTGGCCTGGCTGCTGAACCTGCGCGCCATGGATATCCAGTGCACCCCCTATGCCATGTCCTACTGCTATGTGACCCCGGAGCGCGCGGTGCTCTTCATCAACACCGCACGTCTGGGTGCGGAAGCTGCCGCAGAGCTCAAGGCCAACGGCGTGGAGATCCAGGAGTACGATGACGTGCTCAAGTTCCTGGCCGCTGAGACCGAGCCCCAGACCGTGCTGGCCGACCCTGCATCCGTGAACTTTGCCGTTTACGAGACCCTGCAGAACAACGCCGCCCTGACCGTGAAGGATGAGGCCGACCCCCTGCTGCCCATGAAGGGCGTGAAGAACGAGGTCGAGCTGGCCCACGACCGCGAAGCCCATCTGCGGGATGCGGTTGCCATGGTGCGGTTCCAGAAGGAGCTGGAAGAGCGTCTGGCTGCCGGGGAAGAGCTGACCGAGCTGACCGTGGACGAGATCCTCCACAAGTACCGCTCTGCACAGGACAAGTTCATCGTGGAGAGCTTTGGCACCATTGCCGCCTACGGTGGAAACGCTGCCATGATGCACTACCACGCCACCGAGGAGGACCATGCCAAGCTGGAGCGCAAGGGCTTCCTGCTGGTGGACAGCGGTGCCACCTATCTGGACGGCACCACCGATATCACCCGTACCTACCCGCTGGGTGAGCTGACCGAGGACGAAAAGCTGTTCTACACCTGGACCCTGCAGTGCCACATCGACATTGCAAAGGCTGTCTGGCTGAACTACTGCGATGGCCACATGCTGGATACCATCGCCCGTGAGCCGCTGTGGCAGCACCTCATCAACTACCGCTGCGGCACCGGCCACAGCGTCAGCTTTGTGGGCAACGTCCACGAGGGCCCCCACTCCCTGAACGGCCGCAACACCACGGTGTTCCAGCCGGGCATGATCGTCACCGATGAGCCGGGCGTGTACGAGGCCGGTCAGGTGGGTATCCGCATTGAGAACGTGCTGGAGTGCTACCACAAGGCCGACAACCAGTACGGCACCTTCCTGGCGTTCCGTCCGCTGACCTTTGTGCCCATTGCCACCTCTCCTGTGGTGCCCGGTGTCCTGACCCGGGACGAGCTGGACTGGCTGAACGCCTACCACCGCGAGGTGTTTGAGAAGCTGGCTCCCCGCCTGAATGAAGAAGAGCGGGATTGGCTGGCAAAGAAGTGCGCTGCCATCGGAGCATAACCACAAAAAAGGGAGACCCCGCAGGGGGTCTCCCGATTTTGGTTTATTCTTTCCGGTTTTTCCAGTATTCCTTGGCTTCCTCAATGATCTTTTTGAAGGGGCCGGAGGGGTAGGTGCTCTCGGCGATATCCACCAGGAACTTATACAGCTGGGGCCGCACCTCCTCGTACATTCCAAGGCGGGTGTAGAGGTCTTTATAATACCGGAACGTCTGGATCTTGTTCTGCACGATGGAGGCCGGGTTGATCTGGGTGTGGCAGATGCTCTGGGGATTCTGGACGTAGTAGTAACCGGCTTTGTCAATGGAGACGAAGGTCTCGGCATACTGGATATACTGCATGTTGAACACCAGATCCTCGGCCCATTTCAGCTCGCTGGTGAACTGGATGTCATTGCCGGTGAGCAGGATGCGGCGGTAGAGCTTGTTCCAGAGCACACTGTAAAAGTAGGAGGCAGGCTTGTCCATCAGCCGCAGGGCAAAGGTGTCCTTGTCGTAGACCCCGGCGGGCAGGAAACCGTATTCCCGCACCTCAGGGGGCCGGGCAACACTCATCACGCCCAGATTGTCCTCCAGCTTTTCCAGCACCTGCTCGGGCTTTGTGGCCCCGGCGGGGATCACCATCTTGTAGGGCGCAATCACAAGGTCTGCGTGGTGCGTCTCGGCGGCTTCCACCAGATGCTGGGTGAAATCCGGGTCGATGTAGTCATCGCTGTCCACGAACTGGACATACTCGCCCCCAGCCAGCTTCAGGCCCAGGTTGCGGGTGTCGGACACGCCGGAGTTCTCCTTGTCCACCAGCACGATGCGGCTGTCCCTGGCACGGAACTCCTCGCACACGGGCAGGCTGTGATCCTTGGAGCCATCGTTCAGGATGATGAGTTCAATGTTTTTATAGGTCTGGTTCAGGATGCTGCCGATGCAGCGGGCCAGATGATTCTGAGCGTTGTACACGGGCAGGATGATGCTGACGAGCGGCTGATCCATGGCGGTGTCCCCCATTTCTTTTTTCGTCCATAATACTCCCTCACGGCGCAAAAATCAAGCGCTGTGCAGAGGGAAAGGAGGAGCGGATATGATCTTTCACATTGCGGTGTGCAGCCCGGACCCTGTGCTGCGGGGCCGGGTGCAGCGCCACTGCATGGAATATTATGCCCGCCGGGCCGATGCCTGCATCGTGGAGCAGCTGGAAAGCACGGCGGCCCTGCTGCGGCAGGAGGAAGCGGGCTCCCGGTACGAGCTCTACCTCATTGAGCTGCCTGCCGCCAACCCGTGCAGCGGCCTGCAGGCGGCTGCAGAGCTGCGCCGCCGGGGTGTGCGGGCCCCGCTGGCCTTTCTGGCCCACACCACGGCCTATGCCTACGAAGCGTTCCGGGTGGACGCGATGCAGTACCTGCATATCCCGTTCCGTCCGGAGCAGCTGACAGCTCTGCTGGACCGGGCCACCGAGCCGGAATACGGCCCGGTCATCCCGGTTGCCACGGCCATGGGTCTGCGGGCCCTGCCCTTTGCGGACATCGAATATCTGGAGTGCACCCACCATGTGGTGCACTACCACCTTGCCAGCGGCGAGGACGTGGCCTCCCTCTCCCTGCGAGTGCCCTTTTCCGAGGTGGCAAAGCCCCTGCTGGCCGATGCCCGTTTTCTGCAGCCCCATCGCTCCTATGTGGTCAACCTTGCCGCCGCCGCCCAGCTCTCCTCCGGGGAGCTCTGGATGCGCAGCGGGGCACGGGTGCCCATCCCCCGGGGGCGTGAGCCCGCCGTAAGGGCGGCGTTCCGGGCGTTTCTGGAAGGATAGGTCTATCACACAAAAAAGAAAGCGGCCTGCATCTGCGGGCCGCTTTCTGCATGGTGCAGGGTCATACTTTGTCCCAGTCCAGCTCCGTCCAGTCGGTCAGGAACTGGTCGCTGACCTCCCGCAGGGCGGGCTCATCGGACTTGCTGGCGGCATCGGCGATGCCGATGACGCGGAAGCCTGCGTCGTGGGCGGTGCGGGCGGCGTAGAGGGAATCCTCACAGACAACGCACCGGTCAGGGTCAGTGCCGCCCAGGCGTGCAAGGGTCTGGAAAAATACATCCGGCCTGCTCTTGTGGAGCGCCCCCTGTGCCTCCACATAGAAGTCGAAATATTCATCGATGCCCAAACGGGTGAGCACGGTGCGGCACTGGGCGCTCCAGGTGTTGGAGCAGATGCACATGCGGGCACCCTCGGCCTTCAGGCGGGCCAGCAGCTCCCGCACGCCGGGCTTGAGCTCCACGGTCTCGTAGAGCTTGGTGATAACATCCCACATCACATCGTTGTAGTCCTCCATTTTCAGGGGCAGGTCATACTCCCGGATGAGGTAGGCCGCGCCATCGGTCATGCCCATGGTCAGGAGCGTTTTGTGGAGGTCAGATTTTGGGGTGCGGCCATAGCGGGCCAGCAGGGCATCGGGCGCACCCTCCCATACCACGGTCATGCTGTCGGTCAGGGTGCCGTCCATATCAAAGATCCAGTTGTTGCAGTGCATTGTTTTACCTCCACCATCGTTTCACACAAGTTAACAAAATTATACCATGGATTTTGTTCCAAAAACAGGGAGAATTTTTCCGGAAAATATGGTATACTTCTGACAGATTTCCAAAGAATGACTAGGAGGCGTTCCAGATGGCACAGAATGATACCCCGGTCAAGGCACTGGTGCTGGCAGGCGGCGGTGCGCGCGGCAGCTATCAGGTGGGTGTGTGGCGTGCCCTGACCGAGCTGGGCTGGCGGCCCCAGATCATCACCGGTACCAGTGTGGGCAGCCTGAACGGTGCCATGTTTGCGCTGGACCTGTACGAAACGGCCCGGGATATGTGGATGAGCATCCGCAGCCAGGACGTGATGGAGCTGCCGGAGGAAAACGCCGACCTCTCTGAGCTGCACGCCTTCCTGCGGGAAGTGGTGCGGGACGGCGGCATGGATGTGACCCCGCTGGAAGAGATCGTGGAGCGGGTGCTGGATGAGGATGCCCTGCGGGCTTCGCCCATCCGGTTCGGCCTTGTCACCGTGGAAAAGCGGGGGCTGAAGCCCCGGGAGCTGACGCTGGAGGATATCCCGGCGGGCAAGGTGAAGGATTACCTGCTGGCCTCGGCCGCCTGTTTCCCCGCCCTGCGGGCAAAGCAGATCGATGGGGTGCAGTTCCTGGATGGCGGCTACCGGGACAATATGCCCACCGCGCTGGCCCAGAAGATGGGCGCGGAGGAGCTGGTCTGTGTTGACCTGGAAGGGGTGGGCATCACCCTGCCCAACCGCACCGGCCTGCCCACCACCATGATCCGCAGCTACTGGGAGCTGGGGGACATCCTCCACTTTGACCCCGATACCGCCAGACGGAACATTGAGCTGGGCTACTACGATACCCGCCGCGCCATGGGATACCTGCGGGGCTGCGCCTATGCCGTTTCCACCAGCGCCGAGAGCTGTGAAGATGCCGCCGCCTTTGCGTGGAAATTCCAGCAGGTGCAGAAGGCGGTGCGGGAAAAATACCCCGTGACCCTGACAGCGGATGCGGCCCTGCTGCTGGCCAACATGAAGGATGCCCAGCTGGCCCCGCTGGAAGCTGCCGCCGAGGATGCGGGCGTGGACCCCACCGTGTTCTATACCACCCGGACACTGGCGGAAGCCTTTTTGGAAAAATGCGACCGGGAGCGCATCGAGAGCTTTGCGCCCCTGTTTGAGGGCAGCGGCAATGCGGCACAGGCCGCACGGGCCGCTCTGCTGCCCAATACGTTCTTACAGGCATTGGTCTGCCGTGCCCTTACCGGGCCGGTACTGCCGGAGGTGATCGAGGAATGAAGGTCTATCAGGGACACAGCGCCTCGCCGGGCCTTGTGATGGGACAGGTGAGCCGGTTGGAGCGCTGGCACGAAAATTTTGCCACCGGGCCGTTCAACGCGGAACGGGAACAGCGCCTGCTGGAAAACGCTGTCCGGACAGCCCAGCGTGAGCTGGACGGCATGGCAGACCGCAGCGGTCCCACGGAGCAGGCCATCTTCCTGTTCCAGAGCATGATGCTGGAAGACGAAGGCTTTATGAACGAGGTCAAATTCCAGATCAAGGCGGGCATCAGCGCTGCTGAAGCCATGTACCGTGTGGGCAACCGCTATGCAGAGCAGCTTGCGGCCATGGAGGACAACGCCTACATGCAGCTGCGCAGTGCGGATATTCTGGATGCCGCCCGCCGCGTGGTGAACGTGCTGACCAACCGTCCCCGGGTCTGGCTGGCGCTGGATCACCCGGTGATCCTGGCGGCAGAGATGCTGATGCCCAGCGATCTGTTCAGCGTTCCGGCGGGGATGATCCTGGGCATCATCACTTCGGAGGGCAATAAGCAGAGCCACGCGGCGATCATTGCGCGGGCCATGCACATTCCCTGCGTGGTGCAGGTGGGACGGGAGTTTCTGGACGACTGCGACGGCCGCACCGTGGTGCTGGATGCCAACAACGGCGAGTGCATCCTGGACCCGGATGCCAACACCCGCCAGCAGGCGGTCAGCCGCATCTGTGAGCTGCAGTGGGAGAGCGAGGAAGCCGCCCGCATCAGCGCCCTGCCCAACCGGACAAAGGATGATGTGCCGTTTGAGCTCCTGGCCAACTGCTACGGGCAGGAGGATATTGAATCGGCGCTGCAGGCAGGCGCTTCCGGCGTGGGCCTGCTGCGCAGCGGCTATATGATGCTGCCGGGCCGCCCGGTGGACGAGCAGGAGCAGTTTGTGTTCTATCAGTCCTGCCTTGCCGCCGCAAAGGGCGGTGTGGTAACGGTGCGCACCTTTGATTTTGGTGTGGACCGCGCCATGGCCGATATCCATAGGGGGCTGGAATCCTCCAAGCTGGGCCTGCGGGGCATCCGCAGCAGCCTGCGCCAGACCCATCAGTTTGAAACGCAGATCTGCGCCCTGCTCCGGGCGGCAGCCCACGGCCCCCTGCGGGTCATGTTCCCCATGGTGACCAACCTCGAAGATTGGGATGAGGCCATGCGGCTGGTAGCGCACTGCCGCCAGCTGCTGCGGGAGCGCGGGGAGGAGTTTGACCCGGACACGCCCTTTGGCGTGATGTTCGGGGTGCCCTCGGCCTGCCTAACGGCAGAGGAATTCGTGGAGCACGGGTGCAATTTCTTCCTCATTGAGACAAACGATCTGACCCAGTACACCCACGCGGTGGATCGGGATATCTCCATTGCCGAGCGCTACTACCGCCCGGCCAGCCACGCAATGAAAAAGCTCATCCGCATGGTGGTGGAGGCTGCCCGGGAGGGCGGGATCCCCGTGACCATCTGCGGCAGCGCGGTGGGCAATCCGGCCAACACCCTGCAATATCTGCAGCTGGGCCTGCGGAGCTTCTCGGTCAGCCCGCAAAACCTCATTGAGGTGAAAAAAGCGCTGATGAACGCGAAAATAAAGTAAACAAAAAGGACGGCGCAAGCCGTCCTTTTTGTATCTGTGGAAATAAAAATTACTCCAGGTTGCCCGTCAGGGTCATCACGGCGGAGAGCACCGCCAGCGGGGCGGTCTCGCACCGGAGGATGCGGGGGCCGAGGCCGACGGTTTTCACACCGGCATTGGCGGCCATTTCGGCCTCTTCCACGGCAAAGCCGCCCTCGGCACCGGTGATGAGGGCGATCTTCAGCCGCTGGCCGTCGGCAGGCTGTGCGTCTGCCAGCAGCTGGCGCAGGGGTGCGCCGCCCAGCTCGTAGCAGAAGAGCACGAGGTCGTACCCTTCCAGACTGCGGCAGAGGGCCCCGAAGTTGGGCAGGGGCAGGGCGACATCCGGCAGCACGCCCCGGCCGCACTGCTTGGCGGCTTCAAAAGCGATGCGGTTGTAGCGCTCGTTTTTCTGCTCCTCCTTTTTGGGGGCGGCCACACAGTACCGGCTGAAGAAGGGCACAAAGTGGGTGCAGCCCAGCTCCACGCCGTGGCGGATGACCTGCTCCAGCTTGTCCTGCTTGGGGTAACCCACGAACAGGGTCACTTCCACGCTGGGCTCGGCGGCGCTGGGATAGCCCGGCTCCACGCTGAACTCCACCGTCTCCGGCCCGAAGCCGGTGATGGTGGCGGTGTATTCCACGGCGTTGCCGTCACATAAGATGACAGTGTCCCCCAGCTTGCCCCGCATCACGCGGGAAAGATGATGGGCATCGGCCCCCCGCAGGGTGGCGGTGCCGTTGGATATTTCGGTTGTAAAGTAGCGATGCGGCATAAAAATAAACTCCTGTTTCCCTCATTACCGGCAAAACTGGCCGGTATGCCAAGGGCTCCCCTATTAGGGGAGCTGGCGCGAAGCGCCTGAGAGGTTTAATTCGTCTTTTTACAAATAATACACTCCCAGCCGCGCTTCTCCTTCACTTCCTGCACGGTCAGGCCGGCGGCTTCCAGAGCGGCGATCACCTCGTCCTTGCGGCTGTCGATGATGCCGCTGGCAATAAAGGCGGCGTTTTCGGCCATCAGGCCGGGCACGGCGGGGGCAAGGCTGATGATGGCGTTTGCCACGATGTTGGCGGTGATGATGTCATACCTGCCGCTGGCCTTGTCGGACAGGTCGCCCACCAGAACGGTCAGCTTGTCGGCCACGCCGTTCAGGGCGGCATTCTCGCCTGCGGTGCGCACAGCCACGGGGTCGATGTCCACACCCTCGGCACTGCCTGCGCCCAGCTTGAGGGCGGCAATGGCAAGGATGCCGCTGCCGGTGCCGATGTCCAGCACCCGCTCACCGCCGCGCACCCGCTCGTCCAGAGCTTCCAGGCAGAGGCTGGTGGTCTCGTGGCCGCCGGTGCCAAAGGCAAGGCCGGGGTCAAGGATCAGCTTGACGCGGTCGGTGTCGTACTCCTGCCAGGAGGGCACGATGGCCAGCCGTTTGCCAATGTCCATGGGGTGGTAGTATTTGCGCCAGCCGTTCTGCCAGTCCTCCTGCTCCACGCCCTCGGTCTCCACGGTGTAGGCGATGCCTGCCGCTTCCATCCGGGCCTGAATGAGGGCCAGCGTCTCCACGGGGGAAGCGCCCGGCTCCAGATACATGTGGATGATCACAGTGTCGCGGGGCTTGTCCAGCAGCTCCTGCTCAATCAGATCCACATGGGCGATCTCGGCCACCTGCTGCTCGATGTCGCTGTAATCCTCGATATAGATGCCGCCTTCGGCGATCATGGTGGCAACAGCCTCGGCGTTGTCGGCATCGGCCTTGGCCACGGTCAGGCGGATATCAGTCCATTCCATAAAAAGAACCTCCCTGGGTCTTGTGTTTTCTATTTATAAGTATAGTACCCGATTCCGGCGCGGGATGCAAGCGGTTTGGGGAGAAAGGACAAAAGAAAAGTTTTTTCAGAATCCTGCTCTGAAATGCGCAATAATTCCAAAAAGTTTTTCACGAAAGATGCGAATTCAAGGATTTTTGGTGCAAAATTGCGAAAACAGGCGCAGACCCTATTTCTTTTTTTCGGAGGATGTGTTAAAATATTGTTACGCAATTATGGACAGCCTGCAACCAGAGGCCTCCATAACAACAACATTCTTTAAGGAGGAATGTGTCTTATGATGAAGTATCTCCAGAAACTGGGCAAAGCTCTGATGCTTCCCGTCGCTGTGCTGCCGATCTGCGGCATCCTGATGGGCCTTGGCTATGCTCTGGCCCCGGGTGTCATGGGTGTTCCCGGTGCTGCAACCTCCGGCGCAGCTTACACTGTTGGCTTCCTGCTGGTCAAGGCAGGCGGCGCTCTGATCGATAACATGGCATGGCTGTTCGCCATTGGTGCCGCTGTTGGTCTGGCTGATGACCACGACGGTACCGCTGGTCTGGCTGGCCTGGTCAGCTACCTGATGATGCAGCAGCTGCTGAGCCCCGGCGTGGTCAGCATGGTGCGCACTCTGGAAGAGGGTACCGCTACCTACATCGCTTTCCAGAAGGTGGCCGGCAACTCTTTCATCGGCATCCTGGCCGCTGTGGTGGGTGCAGCCTGCTACAACAAGTTCAAGAACACCCAGATGCCTGACTGGCTGGCATTCTTCTCCGGCAAGCGCTTCGTTGCGATCGCCACCGGCCTGATCTCCATCGTTGTTTCTGTCGCTCTGCTGTTCGTCTGGCCCGTCATCTTCGATGCACTGGTCGCCATTGGCAACGGCATCGCAGGCATGGACGGCATCGGCGCTGGCATCTACGCCTTCCTGAACCGTCTGCTGATCCCCACCGGCCTGCATCACGCTCTGAACAACGTGTTCTGGTTCGACACCATCGGCCTGGGCGACCTGTCCCACTTCTGGGCAGGCGAGACCTCTGCTGACGTGGGCTGGAGCCTGGGTATGTACATGTCCGGCTTCTTCCCCTGCATGATGTTCGGTATTGCCGGTGCTGCACTGGCCATGGTCCGCACCGCTAAGAACAAGAAGGCTGCCATCGGTCTGGTTCTGTCCGCTGCCATCTGCGCCTTCGTCTGCGGCGTTACCGAGCCCTTCGAGTTCGGCTTCATGTTCCTGTGCTTCCCGCTGTACGTTGTGTACTCCGCTCTGTACGGCATCTTCACCATCATCACCTACTACTCCGGTTTCCGTGCTGGCTTCTGCTTCTCCGCAGGTGCTACCGACCTGGTGTTCTCCGCTTCTCTGCCTGCAGCTGCTAAGACCTGGATGATCATTCCTCTGGGCATCGCTGCATTCGTGGTGTTCTACTTCGTGTTCTACTTCGCCATCACCAAGTTCGACCTGAAGACCCCCGGCCGTGAGGACGAGGATGCCGAAGAGGCTGAGAAGAAGGTCGTTCTGGCCAACAACAACTACACTGAGGTTGCTGCTGGTGTGCTGAAGGCCATCGGCGGCAAGGAGAACGTCTCCAGCGTGGACTACTGCGCTACCCGCCTGCGCTTCACCATCAAGGACTACACCGCTGTGGATGAGAAGGCTGTGAAGGCTGCTGGCGCTGCCGGTGTCATCCGCCCCGACAAGACCACTTGCCAGGTCATCATCGGCACCAAGGTGCAGTTCGTGTATGATGAGCTGAAGAAGATGCTGTAAGCATCCTTCTGAGCACGCTTTTGCGCGGAAGGCTGGTTGCTTCCGCATCCATTCCCAAACTGTAAAAATGCCGCCGAGGGCGGGCGTTTACGCCCCGCTTTCGGCGGCATTTTGTTTTGTTCACAAACCGGCTACCCTTTTGGCCGGAAAATATGCTATACTGACAACGACAAAGCAAAATAACAGGAGGTTCCCCATTATGAAGATCATTCGTGCAAAAGATTACAAGGACATGTCCCGCAAGGCTGCCAACATCATCTCCGCACAGGTCATTATGAAGCCCAACTGCGTGCTGGGTCTGGCGACCGGCGGCACCCCTGTTGGCGCATACGCTCAGCTGGTGGACTGGTACAACAAGGGCGACCTGGATTTCTCTGAGGTCACCACCGTCAATCTGGACGAGTACCGCGGCCTGCCCAAGGAGCACCCCGAAAGCTATTGGAGCTTTATGCACAAGAACCTGTTTGACAAGGTCAACATCCGCCCCGAGGCCATCCATCTGCCCGACGGCACCAACCCCGATGCTGCGGATGCCTGCAAAAAGTACAACGAGATCATCCACAGCGTGGGCGGCATCGACCTGCAGCTGCTGGGCCTTGGCCCCAACGGCCACATCGGCTTCAACGAGCCGGGCGAGGCCTTTGAGCTGGAGACCCACTGCGTGGATCTGACCCCTGCCACCATCGAGGCCAACAAGCGCTTCTTTGACGGCAACGAGGATCTGGTGCCCAAGCAGGCCTACACCATGGGCATCAAGACCATCATGCAGGCCCGCAAGGTGCTGGTGGTGGCCAACGGTCTGGCAAAGGCCAAGGCAGTCAAGGCGGTCGTCTCCGGCCCTGTGACCCCCGAGTGCCCGGGCTCCATTCTGCAGATGCACCCCGACTGCATCCTTGTGGCCGATGAGGAAGCACTGAGCCTGCTGTAATTAAACCTCTCCGTCATTGCTGCGCAATGCCACCTCCCCTAATGAGGGGAGGCCTTGGCAGCCGATTTCAGTGAATCTTTTTGCCAAAGGCTCCCCTACAAGGGGAGCTGGCGGGCGCAAGCCCGACTGAGAGGTTGCACGAAGGAAAGCGTGAGAATAAGAATATGATCATCAAAAATGCTCTGATTTATACCCCCCGCCACACCTTTGAGGAGGGGAGCCTGACCATCCGGGAGGGGCGCATCGTGCCCTTTGCACAGCCGGAGGAAGGCGAGGAGATCGTGGATGCCAAGGGCGCTTACGCTCTGCCGGGCCTGGTGGATATCCACTTCCACGGTGCCATGGGCAAGGATTTCTGTGACGGCAATGAAGAAGCCATCCAGACCCTGGCCGATTTTGAGGCCGGTAAGGGCGTGCTGGCCATCTGCCCTGCCACCATGACTTTCTCGGAAGAGATCCTGAACGGCGTGATGGATGCTGCCGCCGCCCATCAAAACGGCAGAGGCGCAGACCTTGTGGGCATCAACATGGAGGGGCCCTTCATCAGCCCCAACAAGGTGGGTGCCCAGAACCCGGAGTATCTCCACAAGGCGGATGTTGCAATGTTCCGCCGCCTGCAGAAGCGGGCAAACGGCCTGATCAAGCTGGTGGATATCGCCCCGGAGGAGCCGGGTGCGCTGGAGTTCATTGCCGCCTGCCATGACGAGGTGCGCATCTCCATTGCCCACACCTGCACCAGCTACGACACCGCCAACGCCGCCTTTGACGCAGGCGCGACCCACATGACCCACCTGTACAACGCCATGCCCGGCATCACCCACCGGGAGCCCGGCCCCATTATTGCGGCGCTGGAACGGGGCGCGGAGGTGGAGCTCATCACCGACAACGTCCACATCCACCCGGCCATGGTGCGGTTCACCTTCAACACCTTCGGGGATGACCATGTCATCCTGATCGCCGACAGCATGATGGCCTGCGGCCTGCCCGATGGCCAGTACAGCCTGGGCGGTCAGGCGGTCACGGTCAGTGGCCCCCGCGCCACCCTGACTGAGCACCCCGGCACCATTGCGGGCAGTGCCACCTGCCTGTACGACTGCATGAAGCGTGCCGTGCTGGAGATGAACGTCCCGCTGGAAAGCGCTGTCCGCGCCGCCAGCGAAAACCCCGCCAAGAGCATTGGCATCGATAATGATTACGGCAGTCTGGCTGCAGGCCGCTACGGCAATGTGATCCTGGCGGACAAGGAGCTGAACATCCAGGCTGTCTACCAGAAAGGGACCCGTATCGTATGAACCCCGAGAACCTGACCTGGCGGCTGCTGACCGCCGAAGAGCTGACGAACGTTTACCTGAACGAGATGCGCCGGGATTTTCCTGCCGGAGAGCTGAAGCCCCTGAGCATGATCCTGAACAGCGAGGCCGCCGGTACCGCCCACACCTGGGGCGTGTATGAGGACGACGCGCTGGTGGCGTATCTGTTGATGGTGCGGCCCGTGGGCTGTGAGGTGAGCCAGCTGGACTACTTTGCCGTTCTGCCCCAATACCGGGCCGGCGGCATCGGAGCCGCTCTGCTGGCCGCCCTGCCTGACCACGAGAAGGGCGCGCAGGCCATCCTCATTGAAGCGGAGTGCCCCGAAAAAGCCGAGGACGAGGCCATGGCTGTGCGCCGCCTGGGCTTTTACGCCCGGTGCGGGGCCAAGGACACCGGCTGGACAGAGCATCTCTTTGATGCCTGGTTCCGGGTGCTGGTGCTCCCCTGCTGCGGCGGAAAGGTGCGCAGCCCCGAGGAGGCCGTGCGGCAGCTGGCAGACTGCTACCGCCGCACCATGGGCGAGCCCCAGTGGCGCAGGAACGTCACCTTCTACCGCCCCGATGGTGTGGAGGTCGAGCTTTAACGACGGTGCTTTGTCCATCCGTGCAGACTTTCCCGATATGCCAAGGGCTCCCCTATTAGGAGCAACAGCAACAACCGCCGCCAGTGGCGGATAAAGGGCGTTGCTGTTGGGGCCGCGGCCAGCAAGACATAAGTGTTGTTTACAACACGAGATGGATGCTGGGAGCCGCAACCCGTACTTGTCGAGCGTAGCGAGACTGAGGGGTTGAATTCTGTCCCTTGACAGTCTGGGTAAATATGGTACTATGGTGATAGGAACAAACCAGATCTGAGATGGGAGGAATTTCTGATGCGTAATGTTTTTTCCCGCCGTGATTTTCTGAAAGCTTCTGCCGCCGCTGTGCTGGCCGCCTCTGCCGCTGGTGTCCTCACCGGCTGCGATGGGGGCGGTAGCGAGATCCCGTCCGCAACCATCGGGCTGGGTGAGTTTGAAGTGACCATGACCGGCAACATGACCATCACTGGTGATGAGGTCGTGGGCAATGAGAACGCCAACGGCTACCTCTGCAAACCCAATGTGCGGATTCGGTACAATGGTGCAGCCAGCGAGATCAAATACAATTTTGCCGGTGTCTTTGCGGCAAAAATTGATAAGACCGCGCTGGAACTGACCAATGGAAAAGAGGAAATCTCCTCTAAACTGACAAAGACTTATGTGCCGCAGTTCCGTGCAAAGGCCAGTGGGTACGGTTCTTTTAAGCAGGGTGTACCCTTCAAGCTGTATGTGACCCTGCAAGGCAGGATAGCTGAGTTTTCTCTGACGAGTGACGGCAAAGTGACAGTTTCCGCTGTCGATAAAGTCTGATATCCCCCAAGAGCCCGAGGTGCACCCGCACCCCGGGCTTTTTTGCGCCCAAATTTTACATTGGGGTCAAAACATGTCCAAACAATTTACCTCGATTTTTCCCGCTTGTGGTCGAAGCGGCTTGCCGACTGGGATACAATAGTGCCGTACCCAAGGAAAACACGAAAACAAGAGCCGGGAGCGGAAAACCCGGATGTTTGGAGGACAAATATTATGAAAAAGATCACGCGTCGTTCGTTTCTCACTGTCTGCGGTGCTGCTGCTGCCGCTGCTGCCCTGACCGCCTGCGGCGGTTCTGCTTCCTCTGCTGCAGCTTCTTCTACCGCTGCAGGCTCTGCTGCATCTTCCACCGCTGCTGCCCTGTCCGGCAACGTTGCTGCCGGTGGTTCCACCTCCATGAAGAACGTTATCGCTGCCCTGACCGAAGGCTTTGCTGAGGTTGAGCCGGGTGTCACCGTCAGCTACGACCCCACTGGTTCCGGCGCAGGCATCACCGGTGCTGCCGATAAGACCCTGGACATCGGCCTGTCCTCCCGTGCCCTGAAGGGCGACGAGAAGGCTGACGTGGATGGCACCACCATCGCTCTGGATGGCATCGCCATCATCGTCAACAATGCAAGCAAGGTGGAGGACCTGACCGTTGACCAGCTCAAACAGATGTTCACCGGCGAGATCACCAACTGGTCTGAGGTGGGCGGCGACGACGGCGAGATCGTTCTGATCGGCCGTGAGGCTGGCTCCGGCACCCGTGATGGCTTTGAGAGCATCGTGGAGGTCAAGGACAGCTGCAAGTACGCGCAGGAGCTGACCGCTACCGGCGCTGTCATCAGCGCGGTTGAGGCCAACCCTCTGGCCATCGGCTACGCTTCCCTGTCCGCTGTGGGCGACACCGTGAAGATGGTCACCGTTGGCGGTGTGGAGTGCAGCGAGGAGACCGTTAAGGACGGCAGCTACGAGGTGCAGCGTCCCTTCGTGTTCGTCACCAACAAGTCTGTCACCCTGTCTGAGCAGGCACAGGCCTTCTTCGACTTTTCCACCAGTGCCGATGCTGCTGACCTGATCCGCACTGCCGGTGCGGTTCCTGTGAATGAGTAATTGCGGAAAGCAATGATGCTATGAACAACAAAAAGATCTCTCTCCCCAGAACCCCTGCTGAGTGGCTGGAAGCGGTGATGAACTTCATCTTCTTCCTCTGCGGCATCCTGGCGGTGGGCTGTGTGCTCCTGATCTCGGTGTACATGGTCCTCTCCGGTGTGCCTGCCATCCAGAAGATCGGGCTGTTCCGGTTCCTGTTCGGCACCCGGTGGGCTTCCACCGCCGCCGACCCGGCCTACGGCATCCTGCCCTTCATCCTGTCCAGCGTTTACGGCACGCTGGGTGCCACCGTGATCGGTGTGCCCATTGGCCTGCTGACGGCGGTGTTCCTCTCCAAGGCCGCAGGCCCGAAGGTGCGCACCGTGGTCGTGACCGCCATTGAGCTGCTGAGCGGCATCCCCAGCGTGGTGTTCGGCCTGCTGGGCATGCAGGTGCTGGTGCCCGCCGTGGCCAGGGCCTTTGGCAAGGCCTCCGGTGCCTGCCTGCTGAGCGCCATCGTGGTGCTGGCGGTGATGATCCTGCCCGGCATCGTGTCGGTGTCGGTCACAGCGCTCAACGCTGTGCCGCCGGAGTACGAGCAGGGCAGCCTGGCTCTGGGCGCAACGGATGTGGAGACCTGGTTCAAGGTCAGCGTCCCCGCTGCCAGGAGCGGCATTGCCGCCGGTATCGTGCTGGGCATCGGCCGTGCCATCGGCGAGGCTATGGCCGTGATGATGGTGGCTGGCAACAGCCCCAACATGCCGGACAGCCTGTTCCGCAGCGTCACCTTCCTGACCACCGCCATTGCCAAGGAGATGAGCTACGCCAGCGGCCTGCAGAAACAGGCGCTGTTCAGCATTGCGCTGGTGCTGTTCGTCTTTATCATGGGCATCAATATCCTGCTCAATGTTGTGCTGAAGGGAGGAAAGCGCGATGAATAACAGTGCTTCTGCCTCCCGCCGCACCTGGAACCGCGTGATGAACGCTCTGGTCTGGGCCTCGGCTGTGCTGGTCATCGTACTGGTGGCAGGCATTCTGGGCATGGTGCTGGTGCGCGGCATCCCGCACATCAGCTGGAAATTCCTGACCACCACCGCCAGTGTGCTCAAGGGCACGGACGGCATCCTGCCTGCGATCCTCAACACGCTGTATGTCATCCTGCTGACGCTTTTGATCGTACTGCCGCTGGGTGTGGGCGCGGCCGTTTACCTGACCGAGTACGCCCGGAACCGCAAGGTCATCTCGGTGATCGAGTTCACCAACGAGACGCTGGCGGGCATCCCCAGTATCATTTACGGTCTGGTGGGGATGCTGGTGTTCGCCCAGACACTGGGCTTCCAGACCTGCCTGCTCTCCGGCAGCCTGACGCTGGTGATCATGAACCTGCCCACCATCATCCGCACCACCCAGGAATCCCTGAAAACGGTGCCGCAGGGCTACCGTGAGGGCGCGCTGGGTCTGGGCGCGGGCAAATGGCACATCATCCGCACCATCGTGCTGCCCTGCAGCATCGACGGCATTGTGACCGGCTGCATCCTGGCCGTGGGCCGCATCGTGGGCGAAAGCGCCGCGCTGCTCTTCACCGCCGGTGCCGCCGAGGTCATTGCCAACGGCGTGCTCAAGGCCTACACCTCCAACGGTGCCACCCTGTCGGTGCTGCTCTATCTCCGTGCCTTTGAGGACGGCGATTTCGACTCCGCCTGGGCCATCGGTGCAGTGCTGCTGGTGCTGGTGCTTGCCATCAATCTGGCAGCCCGGCTGGCAAAAACCAAACTGAAACAGAAGCTGTAAATAACTCCCTCCGTCATCGCTGCGCGATGCCACCTCCCTCACGGAGGGAGGCTTATCCTGCCCGCAACGCAAAAGGCTCCCTCTCAGAGGGAGCTGGCGCGGCATAGCCGCGACTGAGGGAGTCAATACAAGAGGAAAACTATGGAAAACGTATCACCCATTATCACAGCCAGAAACCTGAACCTCTGGTACGGGGATTTCAAGGCGCTGAAAGATATTTCGCTGGACATAGGCGAGCGGGAGATCACGGCCCTTATCGGCCCCTCCGGCTGCGGCAAGTCCACCTTCCTGAAGACCCTGAACCGGATGAACGACCTTGTGCCCGGGGTCCGCATCGAGGGTGATGTCCGCCTGAAAGGGCAGGACATCTTTGCCCGCGAGATGCAGCCCACCGAGCTGCGCCGCCGGGTGGGCATGGTGTTCCAGAAGGCCAACCCCTTCCCCATGAGCATCTACGATAACATCACCTACGGCCCCAGGCTGCACGGTGTGCACAACAAGGCGGAGCTGGACGAGCTGGTGGAGAGCTCCCTGCAGGGTGCCGCCCTCTGGAACGAGGTCAAGGACCGCCTGAAAAAGAGCGCTCTGGGCCTTTCCGGCGGCCAGCAGCAGCGCCTGTGCATTGCCCGCGCCCTGGCTGTCAAGCCCGAAGTCCTGCTGATGGATGAGCCCACCAGCGCCCTGGACCCCGGCTCCACCATGAAGGTGGAGGAGCTGATGAGCGAGCTGAAAAAGAACTACACCGTGGTCATCGTGACCCATAACATGCAGCAGGCAGCCCGTATCAGCGACCGCACCGCCTTCTTCCTGCTGGGCGAGCTGGTGGAAGCCGGCCCCACGGCGCAGATCTTCAGCACCCCGCAGGATAAGCGCACCGAGGATTACATTTCGGGCCGGTTCGGCTAAGGAGTAAAACGCAATGAGCAACCGCACACAATACGAAAACGACCTTGCCGCCCTGAAAACGGCCCTGACCGAGATGGGTCAGAGCGCTGCCGATGCCGTGGAAGCTGCAATGGAAGCCCTCTGCACCGCCGATGCCGGGGCTGCCGCCGCCGTGGCGCAGGGCGATGGCCGCATCAACAACATGGAGCGGGACATTGAGCACCGCTGCATGACCCTGCTGCTCCGCCAGCAGCCGGTGGCAGGCGACCTGCGCCGCATCTCCACCACCATGAAGGTGGTCACGGATGTGGAGCGCATCGGCGATCATGCCTCCGATATCGCGGAGATCATCCCTCATCTGGTCATTGTCCGCAAGGAGGGCGACCCTGCTGTGAGCCAGGCCATCAGGATGGGCCAGAAGGCGCACAAGATGATCCTGGATGCCCTGAATGCCCTGACCTCTGAGGACGAGCAGGCCGCCCTCAGGGTCATTGCCGCCGACGATGAGGTGGACTACGATTTCAACGCCATCAAGCATACGCTGGCGCAGGAGATCGCCGCCGACCCCGGCAAGGTGGATGCCGCCCTGGATCTGCTCATGGTCATCAAGTACCTGGAGCGCATCGGCGACCACGCCGTGAATCTGGCCGAGTGGGTGGAGTTCGTCCGCAGCGGGCGTTATCATAACGAAAATATGTTCTGATCTTTTGTTTCTGTAAAAATTTGAGCTATTTGCAATTATTTCTGTGCCCCGCCCGTATTATAGGCAGAAAGGCTTCCCCAGAAAGCCTGATGAACTGGCTGCGGCGGGTGTCCGGCATCCCCCTGTCCCCGCCCGCCGCTGCCGCAACGGAGGGTTTTAACGCTATGGTACAGACCAAGAATTTCCCGCTGGAAACGCGCGGCGAGGCGGTCAGCCGCGAAGCGCTGGTCCAGGCGGCATTACAGGAGATCACCCAGAATTACCGCGAAGCAAGCCTTTCCAATGTGGCCCGCAGCTACGGCGTTTCGCTGGCGTATGTCAGCGAGTGCGTCCGGGCCCAGACCGGAAAGACCTATAAGGAGCTGCTGCAGAAGCACCGGATGGAGACCGCCGCCCGCCTGCTGCGCCGCAGCGACCTGAACATCCAGCAGATCATCACCCAGGTGGGCTACGAGAACACCAGCTACTTCTACCGCCTGTTCCATGAGCGGTATGGCCAGAGCCCCCGGGAGTACCGCCGGGCACGCAGCCAGCGCACATAAGCGCATCAGTGAACGACCCTCTCCGCCTTTGCAGCAGGCTTTGACGGAGAGGGCCGTTTTGTGTTATATTAAGGCAGAACGATCAGGGCGGGCAGCGGCCTGCCGGAAGAGAGGTTGGATGAAGATGTTTCGTGGAGCAAGACGTGCAGATCTGGATGCGATCCTGAAAATTTATGCCCGTGCCCGGCAGGCGATGGCGGATTCCGGCAACCCCACCCAGTGGGGAGATCATTTTCCGCCGCAGGAGCTGCTGGAAGAGGATATTGATTCCAACCGGCTCTTCCTCTACCTTGTCAACGGTGAGCTGGAGGGCGTGTTTGCCTTCATCCTTGGCCCGGACCCCACCTATGCCCGGATCGAGGATGGCAAGTGGCTGAACGATACCCTGCCCTACGGCACCATCCACCGGCTGGCTTCGGCGGGCAGGCACCCCGGCGTTGCCGCCGCTGTGATCACCTGGTGTCTGGAGCACTGCGAGAGCCTGCGGGCCGACACCCACGCCGACAACAAGATCATGCAGCACCTGCTGGAAGAAAACGGCTTTACCAAGTGCGGCATCATCCATGTGGAGGACGGCACGCCCCGCATTGCCTACCAGAAAATGTCCCTTACCCTGCCTTTGCGCCGGGATTGAACCGCAAAAATGCGCCGCCCCACCGGAAACGATGGAGCGGCGCTGTTTTTATATCGGTTTGTCAAGAGCTCTCCCTTTGGGGGCAACGACGACGACCGCCGCCAGTGGCGGATTGAGGGAGGAGTTGTTGGGGCAGTGGCCAGCAAGGTGCGAGTGCAATTGCACGAAGCAGCTGCTGGGAGCCACAACCTGGGCTGTCGAGCAAAGCGAGACTGAGAGGGTGAGCCCGCTTTCAGGAAATCGGATCTGTCATCTGACTTTCAAGCGTGGGTTCGACCACCGCATCCTCTTCCGGCGTGGGCTGGAAATACTTCTCGTACAGCTCCATGCCGATGCGGTAGCCCTGCCACACGATGACCGCCGTGCCTGCACCGGCCACGCCGATGATGGCGGCAGTGCCCAGAATGCTGGGCTCGCTCTCGATGGTGGCATCCCGGTACTGGGCTTCCACGGTCACGGTGCTGCCCTTGGCCACGGTGCCCGCCGGGATGGTAAAGCTCTCCTCGTTGTAGGCGACCGCCGGGTTGCCCAGCAGGCTGGCTTCATCCATGGCCCACAGGTCGAACACCATGCCCTCGGGCACGGCGCTCTGGTTCAGCGTCACCTTGACCTCGGCATCCACCGGCACGTTGGCGCTGGTCATGGCTTCGCCGCCGTTGTAGGTGAACGTGCCGCCTTTTACCGTCAGGGTGTAGGTGGGGGCTCCGGGAGTGGGGTCAGGTTTGGGTTCGGGCTTGGGTTCCGGTTCGGGTTTGGGTTCCGGTTTCGGGTCGTTCAATTGCAGCTCAAGGTCAGCCGTAAGGGGCAGCTGTACTTCCCGTACCTTGCCGCTGCTCAGGGTCACATACAGGGTACCGGTGGGCTGGCCGACCACATAAATCTCCTTGGCGGCGCTGTCCAGCGCAGTAGCTTCACCGCTCATTTTCAGCGCAGTGATTTTTCCGTTATCAGAAACGGTAATTTTCTTGGTGCTGTTCTCACAGCCATTGGGAACGTTCAGGAACACACCGTTCAGGGCGCTGCCGGTAACTTCTTTCAGGAAAATGCCGTTGGTGATGGTGGCGTTGCTGTTCACCGTAACCGGGCAGTTCACCGCCACCCTATGGGGGTTCAGGTCGGTGCTGTTAAAGTCATAGCTTTTCTCGGCGGTAGGCTCCAAAATCAGGCTGTTGTTTTCAAACTTCCAGCCCTCGCCGGTATAATTTGCCCGGTTGCCATTCCAATCCCGTGCCTTGGCCGGGTAACCGTCCTTGTCAATCACCAGCCGGGTCAGCGGGCTGATGGTTACGGTTGAGCCATTTGCAGACGGTGCGGTAAAGGTAACATTATAAGCGTAATTACCATCGAACTCAATATTGAGATTGCTCTCACACCAGTCGGAAAGAAGCGTAGGCGGTGCATTATCAATGGTTACATCAAGGGGTGGAAGATTTTGGCGACCGTACATAGTATCATCAAAACGATATCTTATATCAACAGAAACGGATGCCTGATTCGGGATGACATAGCATGAATTGCGATACCCATTGACCGAAACAGAAGAAAAATCGGACGGCGTTTCTGCTGTGAGGGTATAACCCGGTTCTATGCCACTTCCGGTTAGCTCATCTTTGAAAGTGCCGCCGTTGATCGTGCCGCCATTGTTGGTAACGGTAGATCTAAACGTGCCATTTTCAATCGTGCCTTCAGATTCATTGGAAACGGAAGAATAAAAAATGCCGCCGGTAATAGTACCATGATTTATAACGGGCATTGAGTAAGTTCCACTCGTTATAGTGCCATAATTGGTAATACTGGGACCAGGATTATCGATGTCCCAAAAATTACCATTTACAATCGTTGCGTTTTTCTCTATGATGGCAGAACATAAAATACTGTTATAATCCTGACGAATGTTTCCGCACTCTTTCAAATCATATTCTGTCGGGTTGGCAGGATGCAGTTTAAGCGTTCGTGTAGAACCGTCATAGCTCCAGCCATCACCGGAACAACTTATAGTATAGGTGCCATTACTATCCCTAGAACCTTCGGGATACCCGTTAACAATTTTTAATTGGCCGCCTTCCTCCGCCCACGCTGTGATTGCCGACACAGGCAGGAGCGTTACCGCCATGCACAGCGCCACCAGAAGGCTGATAAGTCGTTTCTTCATAGGGGGTCCCTCACTTTCTTTGGGCCGGAAGTGGAGCTCCGGCAAAAATGGATGCTCTTACTTCCTTAAATACACGCCGCGCGAAATCCTTTCACCCTTTTTCAAAAAAATTTGAAAAAAAAAAAAGAAAAACCAGAATGCTGAGGTGGCGGCATCTCCTGACGATTGTGACCGAGCGCTCCCGGATACTTCTGATGAAGTATGCGGGGGCGTTTTTTCGTGGAACTGGGGGCTTGTGGAGCGAAAAAACGGCAGTCTGACAGTGGTGGATATCCCTTGACAAATCGTTTAAAATTGACTATACTACAAATAGAAAAGGTGCTGACGAGCAATGTTTGGTCAGCTTCCCGTTTCTAGTGGATCAAAAAAGATTGACCGTTCGGTTTGGGGAAACAGAGGCGGTCAATCTTCTTTGTTTTTATCGCTCTTCTCGTGAGAAATCTTCCAGCCGGCATCAAATGCGGCTTTCGCGACCGTGACAAGCAGGCTGATCGAGCGCTCCCGGATACTTCTGATGAAGTATGCGGGTTTTTTTTTCGTGGAACTGGGGGCTTGTGGAGCGGGGGCAATCGTTCTATAATACAAGCTGTGAAATGAATCACAAAAGGGGTGGAACGTATGGACAAAAAACTGAACGAGGCCGTGGCGGCGCTGCGGCCCCAGATGGTGGCGGCGCTCCAGCGGCTGGTGCGCAGGCGCAGTGTGGAGGCCGACCCGCTGCCGGGCAAGCCCTTTGGCGAGGAGGTGGATGCCTGCTTTGCCGAGGCGCTGGCCCTCTGCCGTGAGCTTGGCTTTGAGACCACCGACATGGATCGGTACATCGGCTGGTGCGAGATCGGCACCGGGGACGAGATGGTGGCGGTGCTGGGGCATCTGGACGTGGTGCCCGAGGGCGAGGGCTGGCATCACCCGCCCTACGCCGCCGAGATCGAGGGCGGCAGGCTGTATGGCCGGGGTGCCATTGACGACAAAGGCCCGGTGGTGGCCAGCCTGTTCGCGCTGAAGGCCATCCGGGATCTGGGCATCCCGCTCAACCGCCGTGTCCGGCTCCTGTTCGGCCTGAACGAGGAGACCAACGACCGGGACGTGCTGTACTACAAGGCCCACGGCGGGGAGATCCCGGTGCTGGGCTTCACCCCGGACGGCGAGTATCCGCTCATCAACGGCGAAAAGGGCATCCTGAACGAGAGCTATGCCGTGCAGCTGCACCAGACCGGTGCCTGGCAGCTGAACAGGGTGCAGGGCGGCGTGGCCGGCAATGTGGTGCCGGACTACGCCTGCGCTGTGCTGACTGCCCCGGCGGGGGCCGCCCTGCCGGAGGCGGAGCACATCACCGTGACAGCCATCCCCGGCGGCTATCAGGTGGAAGCGGTGGGCGTTTCGGCCCATGGCAGCCACCCGGAGCAGGGCGAAAACGCCATTGGGCGGCTGGTGTGCTACCTTGACCGGCTGCCGCTGGAGGGAGATGCAAAACAGGCCGTGCACTTTCTGGCCGAGAAGCTGGGCACCGACCCCTACGGCGAGCGCCTGCTGGGCCACCGGCTGGAGGACGCGCTCTCCGGCCCCATGAGCTGCAACTGGGGGCTGATCGAGGGCGACGCGCAGCATCTGTGGGTCAAGCTGAACTACCGCTATCCTGTGACCATGGAACGGGCAGACTGCCAGCCCGCTGTGCAGGCCGCCTTTGAGGCCGCAGGCTGGGCGCTGGATGGGCAGGTGCACAAGGAAAAGCTCTACTACCCTGCCGAGACCCCGCTGGTCAGCGCCCTGCTGGAGGTTTACCGGGATGCCACCGGCGACAATGCCCCGCCCAAGTGCATCGGCGGCGGCACCTACGCCAAGATGCTGCCCAATGTGGTGGCCTTTGGCCCCCTGTTCGCGGGCGACCCGGTCACAGAGCATCAGCCCGATGAATGCATCGATCTGGAACGTCTGGTGCAGAACGCCCAGATCATCGCAAACGCCATTGTCAAGCTGGCAAACCTGCCGCTGGAATAAGAAGGAGGGCGGGACTATGAAGATCACGCAGGTGCGGCTGGGCCGCATTTCCACCCCGCTGCGGGTGCCGTTCAAAACGGCACTGCGCACTGTGAACAGCGTTGAGGATGTTATCGTGGAGCTCCGCACCGATACCGGTGCGGTGGGCTACGGCGAAGCACCCCCGACCGGTGTTATCACCGGCGACACCACCGGGGCCATCCTCGGTGCCATTCGGGATCATATCGCCCCTACCCTGCTGGGCCGCGACCTCGATGAATTTGAGGATCTGACCGCCGCCGTGCAGAAGGCGCTTGTCCACAACACCAGCGCCAAGGCCGCTGTGGACATGGCCCTGTGGGATCTGCTGGGCCAGAAGTACAGCGCCCCTGTCTACCGGATGCTGGGCGGTGCCCGCAGGAACATCGTGACCGATATCACCATCAGCGTCAACCCGCCGGAGGAGATGGCCCGGGATGCCCGCACCGCCGTCCAGCGCGGCTACGACTGCCTGAAGGTCAAGGTTGGCATCGACCCTGAACTGGATGTGGCCCGCCTTGCCGCGGTGCGGCAGGCCGTGGGCCGGGACATCAAGCTCCGCATCGATGCCAATCAGGCCTGGAACGCCAAGCAGGCGGTCCGCATCCTGAACCAGATGCAGGAGAAGGGGCTGGACATTGAGTTCGTGGAGCAGCCCGTGCCCGCCGCAGACCTTGAGGGGATGCAGTATGTCACCCGCCATGCCGATGTGCCCGTGCTGGCCGACGAGAGCGTGTTCAGCCCGGCAGATGCCCTGCGGATCATGCAGACCGGCGCGGCCGACCTGGTGAACATCAAGCTGATGAAGTGCGGCGGCATCACCAATGCCCTGCGCATTGCTGCCGCCGCTGAGGTGTACGGCGTGGAGTGCATGATCGGCTGTATGCTGGAAGCAAAGATCTCGGTCAACGCCGCCGTGGAGCTGGCCTGTGCCAAGAAGATCATCACCAAGATCGACCTTGACGGCCCGGTGCTCTGCAGCGAGGACCACATCCTCGGCGGTGCCGTGTTCGACGAAAAGAACATCACCGTCTCCGACGCGCCCGGCATGGGCATTCAGGGCTTTGTGCCCGGCAAGGTGTCCTATCTCGACTAAAACAGGAACAGACCGCATCCCGAAACACACGGGGTGCGGTCTCTTTTTGTGAATCTGTATTTCGTGTACGGACAGTGAAAAAAGCTCGTGTCTGTATATGTTGAAATGAAAAACAAAAAAAGCGGGGAAAATCTTTGACTTTTCGGCCTGCAGGGCGTATAATCATATTTGTTCCGTGTAGAGGAATGGGAAAACTGTGCGCAGTGGGCGCACAATCTGGATAGGGGAGTAGAAAAGTTATGAAAACGTTGAAAGCGGCTGCGGCAAGGTACAACGCCACCAGCCTGATCCTGCGCATCGTCATCGGCCTTGCGGTCGGTGTGGTGCTGGCACTGGCGGTGCCCGGTGCGGGCTGGGTGGAAGAGTTCGGCAGCCTGTTCGTGGGTGCCCTGAAGGGCATTGCCCCGGTGCTGGTGTTCGTTATCGTGGCCAGTGCGCTGGCGCAGGGCACGTCCAGGCTGGACCGGCGCTTTGGCACGGTCATCTGGCTGTACATGCTCACCACCTTCCTGGCCGCCGCCATTGCGGTGGTGACCAGCTTCCTGTTCCCTCAGACCGTCGTTCTGGCTGAGGCGGCAGAATCCGAGGTGGTGCCCCAGGGTCTGGGCGAGGTGATGAACACCCTGCTCACCAACTTTGTGGCAAACCCCGTCAGCGCCCTGCTGAACGGCAATTACATCGGCATCCTGTTCTGGGCCTGCCTGTTCGGTCTGGCCATGAAGAAGTACGGCGCGGACAGCACCAAGCTGTTCCTGGCAAATACAGCGGATGCAGTCTCCCAGATCGTCCGCTGGATCATCAATCTGGCACCCTTCGGCATCATGGGCCTTGTGTACACCAACGTGTCCAGCAACGGCCTGTCCATCTTTACCCAGTACGGCAGGCTGCTGCTCCTGCTGGTGGGCACCATGCTCTTTATGGCACTGGTCGTCTCGCCCTTTATCATCTTTGTGTACCTGCACTGCAACCCGTATCCGCTGGTGTTCCGCTGCCTGCGTGAATCCGGCCTGACCGCCTTCTTCACCCGCAGCTCTGCCGCCAACATCCCGGTCAATATGGATCTGTGCGAAAAGCTGGGGCTGGATAAGGATATGTATTCCGTCTCCATCCCCCTGGGCGCTACCATCAATATGGATG
>ERZ836939.1443-NODE-1443-length-27129-cov-4.803428_pt1 | contig 27129 bp, 26 predicted proteins | sample MGYA00519912_ERZ836939 | MGnify/ENA primary metagenome ERZ836939 (study PRJEB31850, sample SAMEA3708810) | human gut metagenome | biome: human gut; feature: human-associated habitat; material: faeces | place: China | collected 2014 ...
CTCCACCAAGGACGACCCCCCCGCCATCTGCGACCGGTACGCGGAGCAGTATCCGGACATCGTCCGGGCCATCCACCAGCCCAACGGCGGCCACGGGGAGGGGGTCAACCAGGGCCTCCGCAACGCCCGTGGGATCTACTACAAGGTGGTGGACTCCGACGACTGGGTGGATGTGCCCTCCCTCCGCAAGGCCCTGGACAAGCTGCGCCAGTTTGTCCGGGACAGCAAAGCGGTGGACATGCTCATCTGCAACTACGTGTATGAGCATGTGGAGGACAACACCCAGCGGGTGATGCACTACCGGAACGTATTTCCCCGGAACCGGGTGTTCGGCTGGGAGCAGATCGGCCGGTTCCGCCCCTCCCAGTACCTGCTCATGCACTCGGTGATTTACCGCACCCAGCTTTTAAGGGACTGCGGCCTGGAGCTGCCCAAGCACACCTTCTATGTGGACAACATCTTCGTCTACCAGCCCCTGCCCTGGGTGAAGAATATGTACTACCTGGATGTGGACCTGTACCGCTACTTCATCGGCCGGGCGGACCAGAGCGTCAACGAGAAGGTGATGGTCACCCGGGTGGACCAGCAGCTGCGGGTCACCTACCAGATGATCGACTCCCACGACCTGCGGAAGGTGGCTGCGGAGCACAAAAAGCTGGCCCGGTACATGTTCAACTACCTGGCCATGATGATGGCCATTTCCTCCATCTTCCTCACCATCGCCAACACCCCCGAGGCCCTGGGCAAAAAGACCCAGCTGTGGGAGTATCTGCGCACGGTGGACGCGGGGATCTATCACAAGATGAAGTACCGGGCGGTGTCCGCTTTCACCAACTTCCCCGGCTACCAGGGGCGGAAGCTGTCGGTGCGCCTCTACCGGCTGGTGCGGAAAATCTACAAATTCAATTAGTGGATCAAAGCGCCTGCGGCAGCCGCTGCGGGTGCTTTTTTACAAAATCATAACCTTTCCCCTGGGGGAAGGTTGAAGATTCAAAACTTTTTCTTGACCTTCCGCCTTCTGGACAGAGTATGCTCCTCTCCGAAAGGAGTGAGGCGAAATGCCGGAAAGCTGGAATGTGTCCTATGCCTCAATGGCTGTCATGGCCCTGGTGGGCCTGTTTACGGTGGTGTTTCCCCTGGGTCTGGGGCTGGTGTTTTGGAAGAGATGCGGGGGCCGCTGGCGGTTCTTTCTGCTGGGCTGCGTGATCTTTCCCCTGTTCGCCCTGACCCTGGAGGGAAGCGTCAACCGGGCGGTTTTGTACGGCCCCATGGGGGGCGCCGTCACGGGAAACCTGTGGCTGTACGCCCTGTTCGGCGGGGCCATGGCCGGCATCTTTGAGGAGTGCGGCCGCTGGGCCGCCTTCCGCCTGACCAGGCGCTGGAGCCGTGGGCCGGAGGACGCCCTCATGTACGGAGCGGGCCACGGGGGCATTGAGGCCGCCCTGCTGGCGGGGAGCATGATGCTCAACAACCTACTGGTCTCCGTGGCCCTGAACCGGGACGGACTGGCGGGGGTGGAGGCCCTGATGGGCACGGGCCCCCTGTCCGACGCTCAGATCGCGACCCTGGTCCCCCTGGTCACCGCCCCGGCGGGGATGTATCTGTGGAGCGGCTTTGAGCGGGTGGTGGCCATCGCCATCCACCTGTCCCTGTCGGTGCTGGTATACGCGGCGGTGCGGAACCGGTCGTGGAAGGGGCTTGTGCTGGCCATCCTGCTCCATGCAGGGGTGGACGCCTGTGCCATTTTGACCTCCGCCTGGCTGCCCATCGCCGGGGTGGAGCTGGCGGCCCTGGTCTGGGCCGTGGGCCTGGTCCTGCTGGCCCGCCGGACCTATGCCTCTCTGCGGCTTTCAGGACAAAAAATCCCGGAAATCACTTGACTTTCCCCCAGGTGGAAGGTCTATCCTATCCACAAGAGGAGGAGGCTTCGGTGAAGATCAACGAGGTAGAGGCCCAGGTGGGCATCACCAAGAAGAACATTCGGTTTTACGAGGATCAGGGGCTCTTAAAGCCCCACCGGAACAGTCAAAACGGCTATCGGGAGTACGGCCCCCGGGAGGTGGAGCAGCTCAAGCAGATCAAGCTCCTGCGGAAGCTGGGGGTCCCTATCGAGGAGATCCGGCAGATGCAGTCCGGGGCCCACACGGTGGGGGACGGCATGCGCCGCCACCTCATCAGCCTGGAGCGGGAGCGGCGGAACCTGGAGCACTCCATGGAGCTGTGCCGCACCCTGAAGGACCGGGAGCAGCAGCTGGACGATCTGGAGACCGATGAACTGCTCTCCCAGATGGAGGTCATGGAGCGGGAGGGCACCACCTTCCTCAACCGCCAGCGAGAGGACACCAAGCGGGTGCGGTATGTGGCTCCAGCTGTGGTCACCGTGCTGACGGTGCTGCTCATGGCCGGGCTCATCGCCCTCATGCTCTACTCCTTCTCCATTGAGGAGGAGCCGGTCCCCATGCCTCTGGTGGTGGTCCTGGTGGCCATCCCCGGCGTGGTCATCTTCGGGGTGCTGCTGGCCGTGGCCCAGCGGTTCCGGGAGATTGAGAAAGGAGAGGCGGACGATGCCAAACAATACTGATCCCAAGCGCCCCAGCCGGATCACGCCGGTGTTCGTGGCCGTCTGCGTGATCGCGGTGGTATTCCTGATCGTGGGCAGCATACTGCTGGCCTTCCTGACCATGGGAGGTGCCAACGCCTTTGCCCTGGGCTTTATGGCCCTCTATGTCCTGGCGGGAGCGGCGGTGATCGGCGGCGTGATTGCCGCCACCATCCAGCGCCTGCACGAGATCAGCGGAGGGGAGGAAGAGGATGCCAAACGATATTGAACAAAGACGCCGCAGCCAAAAGCGGGAGGCCGTCCAGGGGGTGCTGCTGTTTGCCGCCCTGCGCCTGGCCTCGGTGATCGTCCTACTGTGGAGCATCTCCCTGATCCCAGAACTTCCGTGGCTCCAGGTCATTTTGGGAATCCTGACGCTGATTGTGGGCGTTCCGGTTCTCTTTGTGTGGCCTATCTTGAAACAGCGCTTCCAAGAAATTGAAGGAGGAGAATTCGATGCTGCTGCTAAATATTGAGTACATCCCCGGAAAAGAGATCGAGGCCCTGGGTCTGGTAAAGGGCACCGTGGTCCAGTCCAAGAACTTCGGCAAGGATTTTATGGCCGGGATGAAGACCCTGGTAGGCGGTGAGATCACCGGCTACACTGAGATGCTCATTGAGGCCCGCCAGATCGCCACCAAGCGCATGGTGGACGAGGCGGAGGCCCTGGGGGCGGATGCGGTCATCAACGTCCGCTACGGCTCGGCCTCGGTGATGCAGGGGGCCGCCGAGGTCATCGCCTACGGAACCGCAGTGCGCTACAAGTGACTCGGTTCCAACCCGCTCCCTGCTCTCTGAAGCGGGTGGGAACCGCACCTCGGGCCGGGCGGCAATCACGCCGCCCGGCCCGCTTCTGTCATTTCCGCCGTTGACAGACAGCCCGGAACCGGATAAAATAATACGGTACCCATCCGCCTGTACCATAGGCCGGATACCCATATACCCCCGTAGCTCAGTTGTATAGAGCGACCGCCTCCTAAGCGGTAGGCCACCAGTTAGAGTCTGGTCGGGGGTGCCAAAAGGAGGGCATCTGCATAGCAGATGCCCTCCCTCTCTATTCTGCGGCAGCGGCGTGCCGGATGGCCGCCATGGAGAATAAGCATGTTTTGTCCTCCAGCTTTTCTTCCCTTCTCTATCACAACGGCGGAATTTCTCATGGTACGCCTTCCCCCGGCACCGGCTGGAGGAACATGGCCGGTGATATCTCCCCCGCAAGACCGCGGAACACACCTTCCTCCGCTTCCGCTCCTTCCGCCAGGCTCAGGCTTGACAGATACAGGAATCTCCAATCATTTTGTCCAGCAACAGCTTGCCTTGACAAACCGGCTCTGTACATGTACAGGGCCGGTTTTCATATTGTCAAAACGCCCCCTCGGCCGTCACTGTCACAGCCAGGGCCCGCAGCCGGTCCAGCGCCGCCCCGATGTCCCCCTGGATGCAGATGGCGCGGCTCCGGATCTCCCCGGGGGCGCAGGCCGCCTCCCGGTTGATGCAGGCGTAGACCGCCTTTGGGTCCCGCTGGGTCATCTTCCAGAAGGGATATTTGATGATGACCGGGGTGTTGCCCCCCACCCCCAGCTCCAGATAGAGCACCCGCTTCCCCTGGCAGCGGCGGAGGAAGGCCTCATAGCGCCGGGCGGCGGCGTGCCAGCCCTCGTCCTCCACAAAGGTGTCGTCTGCGCGCAGGTTCATGGTCATGGGCCGGCCGCAGACGGGGCAGTAGGGCACCAGCCCGGCGGGCACCCGCATGTCCCTCTGCTCCTCCAGCATCCGGCGCACCGTCTCCTGGTTGTCGTAGGTCTTGGCGTGGCAGGGCTTGGAGCACTGCCACAGGCCGTAGTCCCCCTGGGTGTAGAAGATGCGGCTCTTGTCAAAGCCCGCGCGCTGGAACTGATGGTCCACGTTGGTGGTGAGCACAAAGTAGTCCCTCTCCCCCACCAGGTCCAGCAGGTCCCGGTACACCGGCTTGGGCGGGTCCACATACCGGTTGTACCAGATGTGCCGGCTCCACCAGGCCCAGTACTCCTCCAGGCTGTCAAAGGGGAAGAAGCCCCCGGAGTACATATCCGGGATGCCGTATTTCTTCTGAAAATCCCCGAAGTAGCGCTCAAACCGCTCCCCGGAGTAGGTGAGGCCGGCCGAGGCGGACAGCCCCGCGCCCGCCCCCACCACCACGGCCTCCGCCCGATCAAGGGCCTGTCTCAGCTCCCCGATCCGGTCCCAGGAGGCCGCGGTAGATTTCTGCATCAAGATCCTTGAAAACATTGAAGATCACCCTTCGGATGGAAGTCTTTTGGCGGAGGCACTCCCTGACGGTGTCCACCGCGATCCGGGCGGCCTCCCGGTTGGGGAAGTGGAACTCCCCGGTGGAGATACAGCAGAAGGCCACGCTGTGCAGGCCGCGCTCCGCCGCCAGCTCCAGGCAGGCGCGGTAGCAGGAGGCCAGCTCCTCCCGGTCCCGCTGGGTCACCCGCCCCCGGACGATGGGCCCCACCGTGTGGAGCACGTGCCGGGCCGGGAGGTTATAGCCCCCGGTAAGCTTGGCCCGGCCGTTGGGCTCCGGGCGGCCCTGGGCCTCCATGAGGCGGAAGCACTCGTCCCGGAGCTGGAGGCCCGCCGCCGAGTGGATGGCGTTGTCGATACACCCGTGGCAGGGGTGAAAGCACCCCAGCAGGGCGGAGTTGGCCGCGTTGACGATGGCGTCCGCCCGCAGCCGGGTGATGTCCCCCTGCCAGAGGACCAGGCGTGGGTCGGCCTGGGTGGGGACCAGGGTCTCCCCGTCCACCACCCCCTTCTCCGCCGTCTCGGCGGAGAGGAGGGCGTCCTGGGCCGCCAGAAAGTCCGGGTCCAGGGGCATGGGAGGCCGCAGATTCATCAGGCTGCGCAGGAGCCGCCGCTGCTCCCCCTCCTCCCTGGGGAACTGCTCCCCCTGGGCCCGGTACTCGGGCATCTCCGCCAGCAGTGCCCCGTTGAGGGCCTGGAGCTGTTCCAGCCGGTTCATGGCGCTCCCCCCTCTCCCAGCTTCTCCACCGCGTGCACCGGACAGATGCGGAAGCAGTTCCCACAGTGGAGACAGCGGCTCTCGTCGATCACCCGGGGGATTTCCCCACTGATGCAGCCGGAGGGGCACACGCTGCGGCACCCCTGACAGCCGATGCACTTCTCCCCCCGGATGCGGTAGCCAGTCTCACGGACGGACGCCCCGCCGAAGGAGAAGCTCTGCCGGAAGGGGGGCTGCTGGGACAGGTCGAAATACTCCCCCTCCCCCCGGTAGAGCTGAAACACCTCCAGGGCCTCCCGGCTGCGCCGGGTGGGGTAGATCCTGGCCATATAGGGGTTGCGCTCAAAGATCTCCTCCAGCCGCTCTCTCCCGACGTTTTTCACCGCGCCCCGCAGGGAGATGGCCACAGAGGACAGGGTATCCTGACCCTTCATCCCGGTGAGGGCCGCGAAGGGGCGGGCGATGAGCCGCTCATAGAAGGACTTGCCCCGGGCGGTGAGGAAATAGAGGCCGCCCTCGTCCCAAAGCATCAGGTCAATGACGCAGGTCTGAGGGAGCCCCTGCTCATCCAGGGTGGCAAAGACCACCGAGTGGATGTCGGCTTGCAGAATGTGAAGAATGTCTTGGGTTGTCATGTTCGCTCATCTCCGAAGAATTTTCACAGGGCTCGGGGCGCTCCGAAGGGGACAATCCCTCCAAAGCGCCCGGTTGGGGCGTGGTTACAGGCTGTACTCCTGGGGCGGGTTACCGGAGAAGTCGGCGATCACCCCGTGGGCGCCCTCCAGATAGAACACCTCAAAAATGGGGTTGTCGGCGGTCTGGTACTGGCCCTTCACAATGGGGTTCTGCATGCACATCTCCTTGACCGCCATATTGTTCTCAAACACGGCCTTGCCGCTGAGCCGAATCCAGGCGTAGGTGGGGCTGGACACGGAGATCTCGATGTGGGGATTGGCCTGCATGTCCTTGTAGACCTCCTTGGTGCTGTTGGTGCAGAACCACAGCTTTCCGTCCCGCTCCCCGGCGAACATGAAGGGGCGGCACTTGGCCTTGCCGTCCCGGCCCACGGTGGCCAGATACTGGACCGGATTCTCATTCAAAAATTTCACGACTTCGTTCATGATAAACTGCCTCCCAAGGTTTTTGCAAAAAGGTGGATTGCCTCTTGTTGCCCAAATTGTAGCGCGGTTTTCCCCTTTTGAACAGTACGCACAATCTTGTGGCATAGTTACCAGAACGTAACTTTTGGACGGTTACCAGCTGGAAACTTTTGCGCCGCCCAAGGCTTTGCGGGCCCGGGCGGCGCAGAAAAAATTTTGAGACGACAGAGACGGCCCAGCGCCTTGACGCGGTCAGGGAGCTTAGGATATAATCAAGCCATACATCCCAATCAGAACCTATGGATCAAGGAGGGACTCAAATGTCAACTGCGGCCAAAGAACTCCCCGCCTGCCCGGTGGAGACCACCCTCACCCTCATCAGCGACAAGTGGAAGGTGCTGATCCTCCGGGATCTGATGCCGGGGACCAAGCGGTTCGGCGAATTGAAGAAGTCCATCGGAACTGTGAGCCAGAAGGTGCTCACCGCCCAGCTGCGGCAGATGGAGGAGAGCGGCCTGCTCACCCGAAAGGTGTACCCCGAGGTCCCGCCCCGGGTGGAGTACACCCTCACCGAGCTGGGTTATAGCCTGAAGCCCATACTGGACGCCATGTGGAACTGGGGGGAGGCCTACAAGGCCCGCAGCGGGCAGGACCACGCCTGAGCCCGCCTCAGAGGCAGGGCGCCCCATTCTGCCCGCATCCAAGAGACACATCCCATTCCGTACAAGGGAGGTAACCCCATGGCCCAGCAGCATACCATTCAGGTGATCGCCCACATCCGCAGCGACTTCCACACCAAGTTCGGCATTCCCCGGCAGAGCGGCCTGGTGGACGCCCTGCGGGCCACCGTGGTCTTTGAGCCGGAGTACCGCAATCCAGACGCCCTGCGGGGGCTGGAGGGGTTCAGCCACATCTGGCTGATCTGGCAGTTCTCCCAGGCGGTGCGGGACGGCTGGTCCCCCACGGTGCGGCCCCCGCGCCTGGGGGGCAACACCCGCATGGGGGTGTTCGCCACCCGCTCCCCCTTCCGGCCCAACCCCATCGGACTGTCCTGCGTGACCCTGGAGGGGATTCAGCGCCACCCGGAGTACGGCCCGGTGCTGCTGGTGCGGGGGGCCGACCTGATGGACGGCACCCCCATCTATGACATCAAGCCCTATCTCCCCTATGCCGACTGTCACCCGGAGGCGGCGGGGGGCTTTGCCAGCCAGCCCAAGGAGCCCACCCTCCAGGTGGAGATTGCCCCGGAGCTCCTGGCCCAGGTGCCCGAGGAACTGCGGGAGGCCCTGCTGGGGGTGCTGGCCCAGGACCCCCGCCCCCAGTACCAGCACCGGCCGGACCGGGTCTACGGCCTGGAGTTCGGCCCCCTGGAGGTGAAGTTCACCGTGGAGGGGGAGCTTCTGACGGTGCGCCAGGTCCAGAACAGGCGGCGCGGATAGCCGCCGGAGGAGAGGGAAGCCGCGCTCCATCCCTCCCATCGCGGCGGGCGCCGCTCTCTCCTACTTCCCCGCCCAGACTCAGGCGGGGCCTGTTCCTCAGAGGTATTTTCACAGACTCTTTTCACATACGAAGAGGCCGTCCGCGCTGCGGACGGCCTCTTTTCGCCCGCTCCTTGGGCGGACATGGCCTGATTACTCTTTGACCCCCAAATTTTCTCCCCGCTCCGGCGGGGTGTCCAGGTCCTCCAGCTCCCGGAGAGAGCCCGCCTGAACCTTGACGCAGGCCGGCCCCAGCTCCCGCAGAATGGGCCGCCCCCCCTGGTCTCCGGTGAGGGCGTACAGCTCTGGGAGCAGCGCCCCGGAGAAAAAGGTGGGACTGCCCACCCGCTCCCCAAAGGCAACGGTGCCCCCCGGCACGCCGGGCCGGGCCGCGTCCACCAGCCGCAGGAGGGTATCCGCCTCCAGCCAGGGCTGGTCGGCCACGGCGAAAAAGAGGAAGTCCTCCCCGCTTACCGGCGGCAGGGCGTCCAGGGCGGCCCGGATGGTGTGGGAGACGCCCCCCACGCTTTGGGGGCTGTCCACCGCCCGCACCCCGGCCGCTTGGGAGGCCTCCAGGATCTGGGGATAGCGGGAGACCACCGTGAGGCTGCACTGGGGCCGAAGTTCTACGGCCCGGCGCAGGGTCTCCAGGCCGTAGGAAAACAGGGGCCGCCCCTCCAGGGGGTAGAGCAGCTTGTTGCCGCCGAACCGGCGGCCGCTCCCCGCCGCCAGGTAGATGAGGTGCTTAGCCACGGTTCTTCATGCCCATCAGCACCTTCTCCGGGGTGATGGGCAGCTCCCGGTGCCACACGCCGGTGGCCCGGAAGACCGCCTGGGCGATGGCGGGGGATGGGGTGTTGATGACGATCTCCCCGATGGACTTGGCCCCAAAGGGGCCGGAGGGCTCATAGCTGGGGGCGAACTCCACCTTCAGGTGGCCCATGTCCAGGCGGGTGGGGATCTTGTACTGGAGGAAGGAGTTTTCCAGCAGGCGGCCCTTTTCGTTGTAGGTAACGTCCTCAAACAGGGCCATGCCGATGCCCTGGACGATGCCGCCCTCGGTCTGGACCCGGGCCAGGTTGGGGTTGATGGGGGTGCCGCAGTCCACCACCGCCGCGTAGTTCAGCACCTCCACCGAGCCGTTCTCCTTGTCCACCTCCACCTCGGCCATGCCCACCATAAAGGGCGGGGGCGAGACCGGAGAGGTGTGGGAGCTGGTGGCCTGGACGGCGATGGGGTTGCCGCACATGGACTTGGTAGCGATCTCCGACAGGGCGACCTCTCCCCTGCCGTCCAGCCGGCGCACCCGGTCCCCGGCGAACTCCAGCTCCCCGGCGGGGCAGCCCAGCATCTGGGCGGCAATGGTGCAGATCTGCTCCTTCAGCTGGGTGCAGGCCTGCTCCACCGCCTTTCCGGTGACGTAGGTGGTGGAGGAGGCGTAGGAGCCCGAGTCGTAGGGGGAGGCATCCGAATCCGCCCCGAAGACCGCGATGTTGTCCACGCTGCACTCCAGGCACTCGGCGGCAATCTGGGCCAGGATGGTGTCGCACCCGGTCCCCATGTCCGCCGCGCCGATGGACAGGTTATAGAACCCCTCGTCGCTGAGCTTGATGGTGGCCGAGCCCACGTCCACCCCGGAGATGCCGGAGCCCTGCATGGCCATGGCCACGCCGGCGGCCCGCACCTTCCCGTTGCCCATGTCCCGGACGGGGAACTTCTCCTCCCAGCCGAAGAGCTCCTTGCACCGCTCCATGCACTTGTCCAGGGCGCAGGCGCTGGCGGGCTCGTTGTAGTAAGCGGGCATGATCTGCCCCTCCCGGACCATGTTCTTCTCCCGGAGGGCCACCGGGTCCATGCCCAGCCGGTCGGCCAGCTCGTTCACCGCCGACTCCACGGCGAAGATGCCCTGAGTGGCCCCGTAGCCCCGGTAAGCCCCGGCGGACTGCCGGTTGGTGTACACCACGTCGTAGGCGAAGCGGAAGGCCTCCAGGTTCCCGGTGTACAGGGGGATAGACTTGTGTCCGGACAGGCCCACGGTGGTGGGGCCGTGCTCCCCGTAGGCCCCCGTGTTGGACAGGGTGTACACGTCCAGGGCCCGGATGACGCCATCCCGGGTGGCCCCTAGGCGCACATGGACCTCCATCTCGTGGCGGGGGGAGGCGGCGATCTGGCTCTCCTCCCGGGAGTAGATCATCTTGGCGGGGCGGCCGGTCTTCCAGGTGACCAGGGCGGGATATACCTCGGCCACCACCGTCTGCTTGGCCCCGAAGCCGCCGCCGATGCGGGGCTTCTCCACGTGGATCTTGGACTTGGGGATATCCAGGGCGTTGGCCAAAATGCGCCGCACGTGGAAGACGATCTGGGTGGAGGACACCACGTGGAGGCGGCCGTAGGGGTCCATCTCCGTGTAGGTGCGGAAGGTCTCCATCATGGCCTGGTTGCAGGCCTTGGTGTGGTACACCCGGTCCACCACACAGGGGCAGTCTGTCAGGACCTGATCCACGTCGCCGTCGGAGCAGGTCTCGCTGGCGCACAGGTTGCGGTGGTTGTCCGCCCCCACCGGGCACAGGGAGCGCCAGCTGTCCTCGGGGTGGACGAGGATGGGACCGTCCAGGGCCTCATGGGGGTCCAGGACGGCCCCCAGCACCTGATAGCGCACCCGGATCAGCTTCAGGGCCCGGTCCACCGCCTGCTCGGTCTCCCCGGCCACGATGGCCGCCGCATCCCCCACAAAGCGCACCCGCTGGTCCAGGATCAGCCGGTCGTAGGGGGAGGGCTCCGGGTAGGTCTGCCCCGCCATGGTAAACCGCTTCTGGGGTACATCCCGGTAGGTGAAGATGGCCGCGATGCCGGGGACCTTCATGGCGGCGCTGGTGTCGATCTCCTCAATGAGGGCGTGGGCGTGGGGGCTGCGCAGCACCTTGACCACCAGGCAGTCCCTGGGGGTCACGTCGTCCACATAGGCCGGCTTGCCCAGCAGAAGGGCCATGGCGTCCTTCTTGCGCACCGGCCGGCCCACGCTTTGGTATGTCTTCCCTTCCATGTCGTCCCTCCTCATCCCTGTCTCTTGTGGTCCAGGTAGGCCCGGATGCCCCGCAGCTGCCCCTCGTACCCGGAGCAGCGGCACAGGTTGCCCGCCAGATAGGCCCGGATCTCGTCGTCGGTGGGGTCGGGGTTCTCCCGCAGCAGGGCCACCGTATTCATCACAAAGCCCGGGTTGCAGAAGCCGCACTGCTCCGCCCCCTGGTCGGCGATGAAGGCGGCGAAGTCGGCCGCCTCCTCCTGAAGGCCCTCCAGGGTGTGAACGGCATGGCCGTCCGCCCGGGCGGCCAGCACCGAGCAGGACAGGACGGGCTTTCCGTCCATCAGCACGGTGCACAGCCCGCAGTTGGCCGTCTCACACCCCCGCTTTACGCTCAGGCAGCCCTGGCTCCGGAGAAAATCCAGCAGCAGGGTGTCCGCCTGGACCGAGGCGGCCACCGCCCGGCCGTTCAAGGTCAGTTTGATCTCCATTGTTTACTCCCCCTCCATGGCCAGCAGGCCCCGGCGGACCAGCACCTGGCAGATCTCTTGGCGGTATTGGGCGCTGCCCCGGAGGTTGCTTCCGAACCGGAAGCGCCCCGCCGCCTCCCGGGCAAAGGTCTGTGCCCCCTCCGGGGTGATTCCCCCGGCCAGAAGTCCCTGCTTGTCCTCAAAGGGCTCCGCCCGCCCGGGCCGGGCCCCCACGGCGCACAGCGTCCGCCCCTCCCGCCGGGACAGGGCGCAGGTGAGGACGGGGAAGTCGGTGGCGGTGTTCCGCTGGGACAGATAGACCACCCGCCGGTCCTCCTTGGGGATGATCACGTGGGTGAGGATGTCCCGCTGCCGGGGGGCGGCGGCGAAGTCCGCCAGGGACTGCTCCCCCCCGTGGTAGAGAACCACCCGGGCCTCCAGAGCCAGCAGCAGGGTGAGCACGTCGGAGAAGCCGAAGCGGCCGAAGACGCTCCCCCCCACCGTGGCCAGGTTCCGGAACTGCACCCCCACGATGTGGCGCACGCTCTCGGCCATGGCCCCCTGGGTCAGCCGGTCCAGGCCGGGGTGGAGCTCCAGCTGCCGCAGGGTCACCATGGCCCCCAGCCGGTACTCGGAGCCGGTCTCCTCAATCTGGTCCAGCCCCAGACCGGACAGGTCGATGGCGGTGTCCACGCGGTTTCGCTGCATCTTCAGCCAAAGCATGCCGCCCAGAACCACATTGTTTTTCTTCTGACAGAGCGCGTAGGCCTCCTCCAGGCTCCCGGCTCTGACGTAATTTTGGATCGTCAGCACAGCATTTCCTCCCTGCTTGTCGCTTATCTCAATCGTTTTATTCAGTTCTGCCGCCTACTCCATGGCGCAGAAGAGCCGCCCGCTCTCCCGGTCCTGCCGGACCTGGAGCCCCGGATAGAGGCGGCCCAGGGCGCTCTGCACCGCATGGAGCCCGGTCTCCCCGGGGCGCAGCTCCCCAATCAGCCGCCCCTCCTCCAGCAGCAGCAGGCGGCCGCACCAGCGCAGGGCCAGCGCCGGGTCGTGGAGCACCACCAGGGCGCACCGCTCCCCGCCCGCCAGGAGGCCGGTCAGGGTGCGGAAAAACTGGTGGGTGTTGGGAAAGTCCAGGGCGCTGTTGGGCTCGTCCAGCAGCAGCACCGGGGCCCCCTGCACCGCCACCCGGGCCAGCTGGACCAGCTGCCGCTGGCCCTGGCTGAGGGCGGCGCAGTCCCGGTACAAAAGGCCCGCAATGCCGAACTGCTCCGCCGCCCGGCGCACCAGCTCCCGGGTCTGACTGCCCGGCGGGCGCAGCGGGCCCTCCCAGGGGTAGCGGCCCAGCTCCAGCACCTCCTCCACCCGCAGGCCGGGTGAGGTCGGGGTGTGCTGGGGCAGCAGGGCCATCCGCCGGGCCCGCTGCCGTGGGGAGAGGGCGGCGCAGTCCTCCCCCCGGACCAGGACCTGTCCTTGACGCCGCCGGAGACCGAAGGTCAGCCCCCGGAGCAGGGTGGACTTTCCGCTGCCGTTCCGGCCCAGAATGCCCACCAGCTCCCCGCCGGCCACTGAGAAGGAAAGGTCCCGGACCACAAAATCGGTATACCCGGCCCACAGGCCCCGCACCTCAAGCATCGTCCCCATAGGTCCCCTCCTTTCGCCGCCACAGCAGGGCGGCCAGCACCGGCACCGCCAGCAGCACGGTAAAAATACTCAGGGGGAGGGTGCAGACCCGGGCGGGCAGGTCGGCGCACAGCAGCACCGCGCCCCCCACCAGTCCGCACAGGGGCAGGTATAGGCCGCCCCGCCGGCCCAACAGCAGCCGGGCGATGTGGGGGGCGATCAGCCCCACAAAGGCCACCGCCCCCAGAACGGACACCACCGCCGCCACCATCAGGGTGGTGAGGGTCAGCAGCACCCCCCGCCAGAACACCGGGTCCAGCCCCAGGCTCCGGGCCTGCTCATCCCCCAGGGAGAGCATCAGAATGGGGCGGCGCAGCAGAAGCAGGGCGACGGTGCACAGGACCACCGCCGCCGGGAGGGGAAGCTTGTCCGCCGTCATGGCGGAGAGGCTGCCCATGGTCCACACCTCGATGGCGGCCAGCTCCCGCTCCGGGTCGGCCATCACCTTCAGGGTCATGAGCCCCGCCTCCGCCAGGGAGGAGACGATGACCCCCGCCAGGATGTAGCTGCCGGTGCGCTCCAGCCGGGCCGCCCCCACCAGAAGGAGCACCAGAGCCAGGGCGGCCATCCCCATGAGAAAGGAGCCCCCCATGATCTCCAGCCGGGTCCCGGCCCCCAGCACAATGGCACATGCCGCCCCCAGGGAGGCCCCCGAGGCCACCCCGGTCAGGTCGGGGGAGGCCAGCGGGTTGCGGAACACCGTCTGGTACACGCCCCCCGCCAGCCCCAGGGCCCAGCCCGCCAGCAGCCCCATGCACATCCTGGGGAACCGCAGCTGCCAGAACACCTGGGCCTCCAGGGTCCCCTCCATTCCCCCGGTGAGGATGGAACCGATCTGAGACAGAGAGAGGGGAAAGCTGCCCACAAAGAGGGAGACGGTCCCCAGCCCCCCCACCAGGAGGAGGCAGGCCGCGGCGGCGGCCCAGTCCCGCCCATGCTTCTTCATGGCGCTTTCCCCTTTCTCACAAAGACGAGACCTCACTTGGTGATGAGCGAGGCATCCACTGAAAAGCCGTAGAAGGTCTGATAGAAGTCCTGGGCGTCGGCCGTGAACTCCTCAAAGGAATATACGTCGGGGTGGAGCACGCTGGTCATCCACATGGTGCCCAGAATACCGGAGGGCACGGGGGAGTCCCACTCCTCGATGCCGCCGGGCATCTGATAGACCGCACCGTCCTGCACTGCGGGCAGGGCGGAGAGCTGGGGGTCCTCCACCACATCCTGGACGGTGTACTCCGCCCCGGCGGGGAGCACGATGACCTGGGGCGCCATGGCCAGCACGTCCTCATAGGAGACCTCCGTCCAGTAATCCCCCTCCAGGCTGTCCCCGGCGTTGACGCCGCCGGCCTGCCGGATGAGGGTGCTCTGGTACATGGAGGCGGGGGCGGTGGCCAGGAAGGAGGAGTTGCTGCCCATGTAGACCACGGGGGCCTCGGTGTCCTGGGTCAGCTCCGCCATCCGGTCCAGCTGTTCCTGATAGTAGCTGGTGAGGGCCTCGGCCCGGTCCTCCAGCCCAAGGGCGGTCCCCATGAGCTGGAGCATCTCCACCAGAGCCTCATGGCTCTCGGGGTTGACCACCAGCACGGGGATGCCCAGCTGGGTGAGGGTGTCGGCGTAGTCCGCCAGGGCCTGTGGCATGATGACCAGCTCGGGCTCCAGGGCGGCGGTGGCCTCCACATCCAGCTCCTTCATGGTGCCCACCTGGGGCTTCTCCAGCAGCTCAGGGGCGGCCATCTGGTAGATGGGGCGGGTGTCCGCCTTCTTCTCCAGGCCCACCACCCGGTCCTCCGCCCCCAGGGCGATGGCCGCGTAGGTAGAGATATAGTAGCAGCTGACAATGGACTGGGCCGGCCCCTCCAGGACCACCTCCCGGCCCGCCTGGTCGGTGAGGACGATCTGGCCCTCCGCCTGGCTGGCGCTCTCCGCGGGGGCGCCGCCCGAGGCGGAGACGCTGCCGGACGCGGAGCTGCCCGCCCCGTTAGAACAGGCGGCGCAGCCCAGCGCCAGGGACAGGACCAGCGCCAGGGCGGCGATTCGTTTCCATGTTCTGTGTTTCAAGTGTTTCACTCCTTCTGGTTGGTTCTGACATGCAGAGTACAGGACATTCTATCCTTCCCCGCATCATTTGTCAAAGATTTTCCACAGGCCTGTGTTTACTCCCTGGCCGCCGGATACTCGCTGCACAGCAGGCGGTAGGGGGGCTCGTCCTCCTCGATGGTTGGGAAGCGGCCCAGCTGCTCATAAAAGCGGTTGTCCGTGTTGTCGTCGTTGCACTGGCTCACCTCGCCCAGCAGTACCGGACCGGAACCGGGCTCCACGGTAAAGTCGTGGTAGAGGTAGGGAGAGATGGTGATGCTCTCCCCCGGGGTCAGCCGCACCTGGGTCCCAGCAGGGACCACCATCTCCCGGCCGTCCACATGGACATGGATCTCCCGCTCCCGGTCCAAATCCTCGTCGGGGGTGGAGTGATATACCCGGATGAGCACGTTCCCGCCGCCCCGGTTGATGATGTCCTCCATCTTGGACCAGTGGAAGTGCATGGGGGAGTACTGCCCCTCCTTGATATAGAGGAGCTTTTCCGCATAAGTCTTGGTGTACTGGTCCAGCTTCAGATTCCCGTTGCGGAGGGTGATAAGGGAGAACCCCATCTTGTCAAAATCCCCCATGCCATAGTCGGTAATGTCCCACCCCAGCATGTTGTCCCGGATTTCGTCGTAGTCGTGCCCCTTCTCTGCCCACTCCTCCGGCGTGAATCCACAGAAGGGGGGCAGGGCAAAGCGGTACTCCCGCACCATCTGCTCCATCTCTCTCAGAGCGGCGTTGATCTCACTGCGCTTCATAAAAATAACCTCCTTGCAGAGCTCCGGCTTTCCCCTTGATTTTACCATAAAGGACCGTCTTCCACAATTCAGAACTGTATCGGTCCGCAAAATCAAAAAAGGACACAACTCATGGTCGTGTCCTTTTTACGGCGGGTCGCTGCATATTTTCAAATTCCCAAATCTGGATAAGCACTACAATCTAGATATTTCAAATTTTCGATTCGTCATCTTGACATCTCGCCCAACGGCCCTTCTGGGCCGCGCCGCTTTTGCGGCGTTCGAGCGTTTTGCCGCAGGCAAATCCTCGGCGGACTGCGCCCGCAGGCGCGTTTCGGAGCGCAACCGCCGCGAAGCGGCGGCACTTGGCGCGGAGATGGGCGGCTTCGCCGCCCTGCGCATTAAAATATCGAAGGGTGTAGCCGCCTTTGGGCGGCGGAACCCAAAACGAAAGGACATCCTCTCGGATGTCCTTTCGTTTTGGTGGACGATACAGGGCTCGGACCTGTGACCTCTCCCGCACATTAAAGGGAGCTTGGAGTTTTTTTCAGCTATTTTTCAGCGCTTTATGGCCTTATCTGCTCCAATCTGTTTGCTTTCTGTCACTCTTTACGCGCAAGGTTTCCGCCTGCTCCGCCGCTCTCTGTGGCAGGTTATGTTGTCACACCGTTGGGAGAGTTGACTTCCACGATTTGACCGTTTGCACAAATGTGGTGAGATTACGGTTTTCTTAGCCGTAGCGGTACTTAGTCAGCTCGTTTTTTCGCAAGTTACCGTGAAAACGCTTTTGCGATGGTGTTCACAATAATATGGCAACAGAAAAAGAACTTCGCGTCTGTAAGATTTTCAGTCAGCCGTTCTCTCATTCGCAGCGTTCGCCTTAGGTAGCTACAAGACTTTTCAGCGATCTTCCAAGAGGCTGCTGTCACAGAAACATCCGTATGATTCTAATCTTTGTACTCCTGAACCATTTCCTCCCGGCCAAAGCTCATAAACAAAATCAACAAATTGGGGAGCTGTTATCGTGATATTTGATAGGCTTCATGTCACTGGCTGCCATCAAAGGAAACCAGGGGCCTCGATCCTTTCCAGGAAATGACAAGGCTCAGAACGGCAAGCTGGCCAGGATATGCTCCGCCCGGGAGCAGCGATTAGAAAACCGGCTGAGCAGTTCCGCTAGCGCACCTTCCATCAGAATGGGGTGCCCCACCGCCTCCAGCATGGGCAAATCGTTGTAGTTGTCCCCGAAGGCCATCACATCCGACTGCGGGACGTCCAGGGCGGCACACAGCTGCCGGATGCCCGTCCCCTTGTCTGCCAGGGTAAAATCCAGCCGGGCCTGCCCCGCGACGGCCACTCGGAACTGCGTCCGCCACCTTGGGGCCAGCAGAGGCTCCACCGCCGCCGCGCCGTCCCGGCAGCGGAGACCTTGACGATGGCCTCAGGCGTCTCCTCGGGGGCAGACAAGAGGGCGACATTGTTGCCCACAAAGTCCCGCATCAGGGAAACGACGTCGCTTTGCTTGGGACACAGATAGCTGGTATTGGCACCAGAGATCAGCACCTCGCACCGGGGCAGCGCCAGGATGTCCCGGCACAGGGCGAGGGCCTGCTCCCGCGCCATCTCCGTTTTGCTTAGGATCGGGCCGGGATCACCCGGGCCAAAGACCACCGCGCCGTTTTCACAGAGGCAACTCAACTGGCCGGCCACCGGAGCGAACAGGCGGCGCAGGCTGCTGTACTGCCGGCCGCTGGCGGGACAGAAATACACCCCAAGCCGGGACAGGCGGCGGATCTGGGTGAAGACGGCGGGGGCAATGGCGGTGCTCCCGTCCAGCAGGGTTCCGTCAATGTCACAGGCGACCAGGCGAGTCACAGACCTTCCTCCTTCCCGGGACCGGGAAACAAGTCTAAAAGCTGGCCAAACCGCTCCAGGTCGTAATCCCCAGCCCGGTGTGCCGCCGAATCCCCGATGGCGACGGTGACCATTCCGGCGGCCCGGCCCGCCTGGATGCCGGCCACCGCGTCGTCCACGGCGGCGCAGCGCTCCGGGGGGAGACCCAGCATCTGGGCGGCGGTCAGGAAGATTTCTGGGTCGGGCTTGGAGCGGGTGATGTGGTTCCCGTCCGCCGCCGCGTCCAGATAGGTCCCCAGGCCGGTGCGGGCCAAAATCAGCCCGGCGTTTTTGCTGCCCGAGGCTAGGGCCAGGCGGCAGCCCCGCCGACGCAGCTCCTCCAGGGTGGGGGGCACGTCCTCCGGCACGTCGGCGGGGGAGAGGGCCTCTAGCATGGCTCGGTAGGCTTCATTTTTCTCCTGGGCAAAGCGCTCCTTCTCCTCCTGGGAGTAGGCGCGGCCGGCGTGCTCCAGCACGATCTCCAGGCTTTGCATCCGGGAGACTCCCCGGCAGCGGTCCCCCTGTTCCCGGCTGAAGGGGACACCCAGCCGGTCGGCCAGCCCCTTCCAGGCCAGATAGTGCAGCTCGTCGGTGTGGATCAGCACGCCGTCCAAATCAAAACAAATTCCCTGTATCATGGCGTATGTACTCCTTTTGTTCACGGACAGGTATCCTGGTATTCGGAGGGGGAGATCCCCACCACTTTTTTGAAGGTGGCGGAGAAGTAGGTCACATCCTTATAGCCCACCAGCTCGGCCACCTCGTAGACCTTCCGGCGGCAGTCCCGCAGCAGCTCCATGGACTTATGGATGCGGTACCGGGTCAGGTAGTTCAGGAGGGTGTAGTCAGTCTCCTTCTTGAACATGTGGCTCAGGTGCCCCTCGCTGATGCCCAGGCTCTGGGCGATGCTCCCCACGGTGATGCCCGGGTCGTTGTAGTGGGCACCGATGTAGTCCATGGCCTCCAGGACGTACTTGCTCTTGTCCCCCTTTTTCAGGCCGGGAATGCCGTGGACCGGCTCGCTGGTCTGCATGCGGCTCTGGAGATTCCGCACCGCCTGTTCCAGCTCCCCGTCGTGGAAGGGCTTCAGGAGGAAGTCCACCGCCCCCAGCCGCAGGGCGCTCTGGGCGTAAGTGAAGCTGTCATAGGCGGTGAGGATGATGACGTACACCGGGTTGCCCGCCTCCCGCAGGCGGCGGAGCATCTCAATGCCGTCCATCCGGGGCATCTTCAGATCGGTGATGATGAGGGAGGGGGAGAGGCGCTCCACGGCGTCCAGGGCCTCCTCGCCGTTGGAGGCCTCCCCCACCACGACGCAGTCCAGGGCGGCCCAGTCCACCGCCAGGACAATGCCCTTGCGGATGAGCTCCTCGTCCTCCACAACCAGAACCTTCAGCATGACGATGCATCCTCCTTATAGCGCAGGGGCAGGGTGGCGGTGACCATGGTGCCCGTGCCGTCCGGCCGGTTTTCCAGGCAGAGCCCGAACTGCTCCCCGTAGTGTTTGCGCAGAATTGTGTCCACATTGTATAGGCCCAGATGGCCCCGGGTCTCCTCCTGGTCCCGGCAGGCGTAGGGGCCCTCCAGCTCCGGGGGCAGGCCCACGCCGTTGTCCAAGACGGTGAGCCGCAGCACCGCCCCCTCCCGCCGGGCCCGCACCTCAACGGCACCGTCCGGCTGGCCGGACAGCCCGTGGAGCAGGGCGTTCTCCACGATAGGCTGGAGCATCATCTTGGGGACCAGGGCCTCCTCCAGTTCCGGCGGGATGTCCAGCACAAAGGCGAAGGAGCCGGACAGGCGGATGCGCTGGATCTCCACATAGCGCGCCACAATCTCCGTCTCCCGGCGGAGGGGGACAAACTCCTCCGGCGAGATGCAGAAGCGCAGGATATCTGCCAAATTGGTGGACATGTCCGCCACCTGGGGCACATGGTGGATCTTGCTGATCCACTTCATGGTGTCCAGGGTGTTGCAGAGGAAGTGGGGGTTGAGCTGGGCCTGAAGCATGCGGATCTGGGCCTCGTTCCGCTCCCGCTGGTTCTCCAGCAGCTGCTCTTGGTTGCGCTTCAGGGCCACCAGCATGTCGTTGAAGCGGTCGGCCAGCTGACCCAGCTCGTCGTTGTGCTCGTGGGGGACGTACACGTCCAGATTGTTGTGGGCCACTTCGCGGATGGCCTTGTGGAGGCGCTGGATGGGCTGAAACAGCTGGCGGCTCAGGGCCAGGCTCAGCACCACCGCCAGGGCCAGACAGACCAGGGCGCTGGACAGGCTGATGGTGTACAGGATGTTCATGGTCCCCCGGTCAAAGACCTGGGGCTGGCGGAGAATCACGTACAGGCCGGTGGCCTCGTCCTGGACCACGGGATAGGAGAATTCCTCCCCCGCGCCGCTGAGGGGCTCCCCGTCCAGCAGCCGCCGGCGCAGGTCGTCCGCCAGGGAATCGGCCAGGGCGGGCTGGGAGCAGTAGACCGCCCGCCAGTAGGGACTCAACAGCAGCAGGTCGCAGCTGTCCCCCACCGCCCCGTCCAGCAGCCGGTGCAGGTCAGACTGGTAGAAGCTGACCAGCAGAAATCCCAGGGCCGCGCCGTCCGGGCCGGCCAGGGGGGCGGCCCCCACCAGCACCGGCGAGTTGGAGGTCCCGGGGTCCTCGGGGGCCACAAAGGTCAGGGCCGCCCGTTCCCGGGCCTGGTACAGCACCCCCCACTGGGGGGACAGGCTCCGTCCGGCGGCGCTGCGGGTGGAGCAGTACCAGTTCCCCTGGCTGTCGTACAGATCCAGGCGGGCCAGGGTCTGGGCGGACTGGACGTCCTCCAGGAACAGGCGGTAGACCTCTCCCTGGGAGGGGCTGCCCTGGAGGAGGGCCTGGGAGAGCACCCCGTCCCGCTCCAGGGCGGCCGCGGCGGAGGAAAAGGACCGGCAGGCCTGGTCCAGGGTCTGGCCCACGCTGTCCAGATAGCCGTCCGCCTCCCCCTGGGCCCGGTCCTCCATCCGCAGGCGGAAGATCTGCAGCAGCAGGGCGGAGCACAGCAGCAGGGGGATCAGGGAGGCGGCCAGCAAGGCGGCGAACAGCCGGTTGCGGAAGGAGGCGGACAGCAGTCGTCTCATGGCTCCTCCTCCCCGCCCTGGTAGAAGGCCCAGGACATTAAGATGGCGTCGTGGTTTTCACTGGCCCAGGCCAGGTCGTAATCCACCAGAACCACCTCGGAGAGGCCGGGCAGGGCGGGATTGGTCCCCACATCCTCCCGCACCGGGCGGCGGTACTGGTCGGAGAGCAGCTGCTGCACCTCCTGGCTGACGGTAAAATCCAAAAACCGCTTGGCGTTGTCTGGGTGGACGGCGCCCCGGATGAGGGCGCTGCCGTCGGGTACCGAGCTGGTCCCGTCCCGGGGGTAGACCACCGCGATGCTGTCCCCCGCCTGCACCCGTTTCCAGGCGCTCTCCTCCAGGGTGACCCCCACCCAGCAGCTGCCGCTGGACACAGCGGCGAGGATGTCCCCCGAGCTGTCCAGCTCCCGGCCCTCCAACTGGCGGGCAAACTGCCGCAGAGTCTCGTCCCGGTCCCCGCCCACCGCTTGGAGCAGAGTGACCAGGCCGGTGAAGCAGGAGCCGGACACACCGGGGTCGGTGAAAGCGATCTTGCCCTGAAATTCCGGCTGGAGCAGGTCCGCCCAGTCGGCTACCTCTCCGGGGGAGAGGAGCTTGGTGTTGTAGATGAGCACCACCGGCAGGGCGGAGAAGGGGGTCCACAGCCCGTCCTCGGAGCGATAGCGCTCCGCGATGGCCTCCTGCTGGACGCACACATAGGGCTCGAAGCAGTCTCCATAGACCTCCAGACTGTCCACACCGCCCCCGAACATCACGTCGGCGGCGGGAGCCTCTGCCTCCTGGGCGATGCGGCTGAGCAGCTCGTTGGTGCCGCCGGTGACCACATCCACCCAGATTCCAGTACGCTCCTCGAATTCCCGGACGATGGGCCACCACACCTCCTCCTTGTGGGAGGTGTAGACCACCAGGCGGTCCTCCTCCGCCGGCGCAAAGGAGGAGCCGGAGCTGTCTGCTCCCACCCCGCAGCCGGAGAGCAGCAGCACAGCCGCCAATCCCAGAGCAAGACCGCGCATGTTCTTCATCATTTCACTCCTCTGCCCACAGATTCTGTTCTGTTTTGCCTAATTATAGCACACTTTTTCGACGCCTTTCATTGTATTTGACGAAAAAAGCAGAGGAGAACAAAAAACCGCAGATTTGTCCCCTACTCTTTTGGCGGAAAGGCGGATACAATAATTTTGCTGGCGGAACCCCCGCCTACGGGTTTTGTTTTATGCAGAATAACGAAGGAGGAACGATTATGAAACGCGCACTTGCACTGCTGCTCTCCGCTTCCCTTACCCTGTCCCTGGCCGCCTGCGGCGGCGGTGGGGGCGGAACCTCCCAGTCTGGGAGCCCCGGAACCACCTCTTCCGACGGCGCCGGAGAGCTGACGGCCACCCAGCAGATCATCCAGGAGGCCCAGGGCATGACTCTGGAGGAGCTGGCCCAAAAGGCCATTGAGGAGTCCAACGGCCAGAAGTTCTACGGCGTGGGCAACTCCAGCCGGGGCGCCACCGCCCTCCCCCTGTTTGTGGAGTATCTGCAGTCCATCGACCCCAGCTATACCCTGGAGTTTGAGTGGCAGCAGCCCAAGAACAACAAGATTTTTGACCAGCTCACCTCTGATTCCCTGAAGGACACCGGCACCTTTGCCATGACCCTCATTCAGGACGGCAACCAGATCGAGTCCAAGATGGTCCAGACCGGCATCCTGGACACCTTCATCCCCAAGGACTGGGCGGAGGCCAACGGCACCACCCCCGAGGAGTACGAGGGCTATCTGCCCCTGCAGACCCTGAACAAGGTGTTTATGTACAACAACACCGGCTCCAAGACCTTTGACAACTGCTGGGACTTCGTGGGGGAGGACGCCCACGGTCTGTTTATGGACATCGACTCCGAGCTGGTGGGCAAAAACTTCCTGTACATGCTCACCCAGGACACCTACGCCGGCTGGCTGAAAGAGGCCTTTGACGCCCTGTCCGCCGAGGAGCAGGCCTACTTCCAGCCTACCATCGACGAGATGGAGTCCGAGGCCGAGAGCCTGGGCCTGGGTGAGAACGGCAAGTACGCCCTGGCCTGGATCAAGCTGTGGGTTGGCAGCTACAACGCCCAGACTGACGATGGCCCCATCTGCAACACCCTGGTGGACCAGTCCGCCACCGACCAGTTCGGCCTGCTGGTGTACTCCAAGCTGCGCTCGGTAGAGGAGTCCGCCACCGTGTCCAAGAACAACATCACCGTGGCCGCCTATAACGACGGCTACACCGGCATCGGCGGCTTCGGCTACTGCCACTATCTGTTCGTCACCGACAACAGCCCCCTGCCCTGGACCGCCTGCGCCTTCATCGCCTACATGACCTGCACCGCCGACGGTTTCTCCGCCTGGGGCAAGGACATCGGCGGCTACTCCTCCAACCCCCTGGTGGCCGAGGAAAATGAGGAGATCTATCACCATCAGACCGGCGGCATGGCTGAGGATGGCACCACCGTGGAGTTCGCAGCCCTCAACGACCACGGCTATGACTGGTGGACCACCGACGGTAAGCTGGTGCTGGAGGACCCGGAGTACTGCGCCTCCGTGGCCTTCACCGTGGGCAGCTGGATCGAGATGCTGGACCGTTACACGGCCGGCTGAGCTGCCGCATACGCTGCAATCCCGGCGCCCTTGGAGCCCCCCGGCGTCCAAGGGCGCCCCTTCATTCCAGCCCCTCTGCCCTGACCTCTGGCAGAAAGGAGAGATTTTATGGCCTCAAACATCCTGCGGGCAAGCCCGGCCGTCATCCGGCGCAATAAGATCAAGACCTTTTTTTCCAAGCCCCACAACGTGATCCTGGTCCTGATGGGCATTGTTCTCACCATCACCACCGTAGCCCCCATTGTGGCCATTGTGGAGGACACCTTCAAGATTCACCCGGGCACCATCGACGCCCACCTCACCGGCCAGACCTCCGGCTATACCCTGGTAAACTACATTGACCTGTTTACCAGTAATCTGGCCAAGACCAACCTGTGGGAGCCCCTGTGGAACACCGTCCTGCTGGCGGTGGGCACCTGTGTGGTGTCCATTCTGTTCGGCGGTCTGTTCGCCTTCCTGATCACCCGGACCAATCTGGCCTGGCGGAAGTATTTGAGCTCCATTTTCATTTTCCCCTACATCATGCCCCAGTGGACCCTGGCCGTGGTGTGGCAGCACATGTTCAATTCCAATGCTGTGACGGGAACTTCCAACGGTCTTCTGGCTGCCACGCTCGGCATTGAGATGCCCGCCTGGTGGTGCCTGGGGCTGTTCCCCAGCGTGGTGGTGCTGGGTCTCCACTACGCCCCCTTCGCCTATATCCTGATCGGCGGCATTTTCCGGAATATGGACGCAAATCTGGAGGAGGCAGCCACCATCCTGGACACTCCAAAGTGGAAGATTATGTTCCGGGTGACCCTCCCCATGGTGAAGCCCGCCATTTTGTCCACCATTCTGCTGGTGTTCGGCAGCTCCATGGGCAGCTACCCGGTGCCCCACTATCTGAATCTGACCACTCTGGCCACCAAATACGTGTCCATGAACTCCAAGTATACCGGCGAGGCCAGCATCCTGGCCATCATCATGATGATCTTCGGCGTGGCCATCATGCTCCTCAACCAGCTGAGCCTCCAGAGCCGAAAGAACTACACCACCGTCACCGGCAAGTCCGGGCAGATCTCCAAGATCAACCTGGGCCGGGTGGGCAAATACATCATCGCCCTGGTGCTGGTCGTGGTGACCTTTTTCACCAGCATCTTCCCCATCGTCTCCTTCGCCTTTGAGACCTTTCTCCCCAACCCCGGCGACTACTCCTTCCTGTACACCGGGGACACAGACAACCTGACCACCAAGTGGTGGGTCACCGACGAGAACATCACCGAGAACGGCATGTACGGCCAGAAGGGCATCCTCCACAACGACACCATCTGGCGCGCCTTCAAAGGGACCATCTGGGTGTCCGTGTGCTGTTCCCTGCTGGCGGGCACCATCGGCACCATGATCGGCTACGCCGTGTCCAAAAACCGACGAAGCAAGCTGGCCAACTATGTAAACTCAGTGGCTTTTCTGCCCTACCTGATGCCCTCCATTGCCGTGGGCGTGGCCTTTTTTATCCTGTTCTCCAACCAATACATCAATCTGTTCAACACCTACACCCTGCTGATCATTGTGGGCACCATCAAGTACATCCCCTTTGCCAGCCGAAGCTCTCTGAATTCCATGCTCCAGCTGTCCGGGGAGATCGAGGAGTCTGCCATGATCCTGAACATCCCCTGGGTCAAGCGCATGACCCGCATCATCATTCCCATTCAGAAGTCCTCCATTATCAGCGGCTATCTGCTCCCCTTTATGACCTGTCTGCGGGAGCTGTCCCTGTTCATGCTGCTTTGCACTCAGGGTTTTATCCTGGCCACCACCCTGGACTACTTCGACGAGATGGGTCTGTACGCCTTCTCCAGCGGCATCAATCTGATTTTGATTATCACCATCCTGGTGTGCAACACCCTGGTAAACAAGATCACCGGGGCCAGCCTGGACAAGGGAATAGGAGGTTAAACTATGCCAGAGATTCGATTGGAACATGTGACCAAGCGGTGGGGAAAATTTTACGCGGTGGACGACCTGAGCATGGTCATCCAGGACAACGCCTTTGTCACCCTGCTGGGTCCCTCCGGCTGCGGCAAGACCACTACCCTGCGGATGATCGCCGGACTGGAGACTCCAACCAGCGGCCGCATTACCATCGGCGACAAGGTTGTTTTTGACAGCGCCCTGGGGATTAACATTCCAGCCAGCAAGCGAAAAGTGGGCTTTTTGTTTCAGAACTATGCCCTCTGGCCCAACATGACGGTATATGACAACATCGCCTTTGGTCTGAGCAATCTCAAGGAGCCCATGCCCAAGGTGGACTTTGAGGCAAAGAATGCCGCCCGTCTGGCGGAGATTCTGCAAAAGCCCGACGACGTGGTGAAGGTCCTGGAGGAGTGCCGGGACAAAAACGGAAAGGTGGATGAGAAGAAGGCCCATCTGAAGCTCATTGACGCCTTCACCATCTCCCTGTTTACCGCCAAAAAACTCTTTGCCTACCATGTGGAGAGCGGCAAGGACCTGTCCGGGGAGATCACCGCCCTTCAGGCCAAGGCGGAGGGAGCCCGAAAGAGCGCCCAGGCCGGCGGCGGGGAGCTGAATGAGAACTTCGAGCTGGTGAAAAACGGCCAGGTGGTCACCGAGGTCCGGAAGATGACCAAGGAGGAGATCGACCTGACGGTGCGCCGGGTATCCCGCATCGTAAAGATTGGCATGTTTATGGACCGCTACCCGGCGGAGCTGTCCGGCGGCCAGCAGCAACGGGTGGCCATCGCCCGCACCCTGGCCCCAGAGCCCTCGGTGCTCTTTATGGACGAGCCCTTGAGCAACCTGGACGCCAAGCTGCGCCTGGAGATGCGCTATGAGCTCCAGCGCCTCCACGTGGAGACCGGTTCTACCTTCGTCTATGTCACCCACGACCAGATGGAGGCCATGACCCTGGCCACCCAGATCTGCCTCATTGAAAACGGCGTGCTCCAGCAGTACGACGCCCCCCTCACTGTGTACCACCAGCCCAACAACCTGTTTGTGGCCGACTTCGTAGGCAACCCCTCCATCAACTTCGTGGAGGCCAAGGGGGCGCAGCGGGCCGACGGCGCGGTGGAGCTCACCGTGTTCCAGGGCCGGAAAGCACTCTTCCGCCCCAGCACCCCGCTGGACCTGTCCCATTGGTTCCGGGACCGGGCCGCCCATGCGGCGGCCTGGGAGGAGGCCCATCGGAAGCGCGCGGCAGAGAAGTCCTATGTGGAGAAGGGCAATAAGGACGAGGCTTTCCGCTACCACATCGCCAAGGTGGTGGAGGACGACGACTCCCTTCAGGACGATCCAGTGCTCACCGACCAGGACCTGGTGCTGGGCATCCGCCCGGAG